>QFCS01004865.1_pt1 | contig 157604 bp, 147 predicted proteins | sample 3576561 | NCBI WGS metagenome assembly QFCS01 | reverse complement strand
GGCGTCGATCTGGTCATACGCCTTGAACTCGCCGAAATACTTCGTGATCGCTGCCGTCAGCGACGTCTTGCCATGGTCAACGTGGCCGATCGTGCCGATGTTTACGTGAGGCTTGTTGCGCTCAAACTTACCTTTTGCCATGTTTTTATTCCTACTGAACGAAAGTTGGGCTAACCGGCCCGTCCGGTTTGGCAGGCGTTTAAGGCTTTCGCAACGAATGCGCAAGCCTTAAATGCACGGGAGAATTATGCCGGAAACGGGCTGGGGCAAGCCGGTTAGACAATAAATTGCGATGCAGAATCGCTTTTTCAAGGCAGGGCCTTAGACAGAAGCGCTGATTCTTTTCATGAAGCCGAAAAATGGAGCGGGTAGCGGGAATCGAACCCGCGTATTCAGCTTGGAAGGCTGCTGCTCTACCATTGAGCTATACCCGCGGGGGTCTTGATCCGTCTGACGGAATGGTGGAGGGAGTTGGATTTGAACCAACGTAGGCTGAGCCAACGGATTTACAGTCCGTCCCCTTTAACCACTCGGGCATCCCTCCATATTCCGTCGGGATCAAGCGACCAGTATCGACCGGCTGGCAGTGCCTCGTGGGCGGCGCCTTCGATCTGGCGGCGTATATGACGGGCACAAATCGTCCTGTCAACACGAGGTCACGGAAAAAATTGCGAAAAACGTCATCGTCCCCAGCCGGTGGCCGGACGCTCCGTTTGCGCGTTGCGCGCGACATGCTCTATAAGGCCGCATGAGCAAAGACGATCCCGGCGGCAAGTCCGCAAAAGACACCCATTACGCCAAGCTGCGCCGCGCGCACCGCGATCAGCGGCGCGAACGCGGCGAGATTCCCACGCCGAAAGACGACCGCCGCCGCAAGCCGGCGGACGGCTGGAAGGCCCCCACCCTCGCACCCGATCAGGTCCATCTCTACGGCCTGCACACGGTGCGCGCCGCGCTCGACAATCCGCAGCGCAAGATCATCAAGCTCTCGGTGAGCCAGAACGCCGCCCAGCGGCTGGAGCTGCCGGATTTCTCCACCCTGCCCTTTCCGGTCGAGACCGTACTGCCGTCCGACCTCGACAAGGTGCTCGGCCCGGAGGCGATCCACCAGGGTGTGATGCTGGAGACGCGGCCCCTGCCCGTGCGCCGCCTGGAGGCGCTGAAGGACAGTCCGCTGCTGCTGGTGCTCGACCAGGTGACCGACCCGCACAATGTCGGCGCCATCATGCGCTCGGCCGTCGCCTTCAATGCCGGCGCCGTCATCACGACGCAGCGCCACTCGCCGACCGAATCGGGCGTGCTCGCCAAGACGGCCTCCGGCGCGCTGGAACTCATCCCCTATATCCAGGTCACCAACCTTTCCGACGCGCTGGAGGAGCTGCACAAGCTCGGCTTCCTGACGATCGGCCTCGATTCGGAAGGCCCGGCGCCGCTGGAAGGCACGCTGTCGGGCGAACGCATCGCGCTCGTCATGGGCGCGGAGGGCAAGGGCCTGCGGCAGAAGACGCGCGCCACCTGCAAGGCGCTCGCCCGGCTCGACATGCCCGGCGCGATCAAGTCGCTGAACGTGTCGAACGCCGCGGCGATCGCACTCTACGCCACGCAGCGCCATCTCCTGGGCTGAACCAAACGCAAAGGGCCCGCCGGCTTCCACCGGCAGGCCCTTTGCGTGTCGAAGGACGGCGCTTAGCTGGCAAGCTTCAGGGCACCGCGATCGTTGATGGTGCGCTCGGCCTCGGAAATCGCCTCGATCTTCGAATCCGCGCTGAGGTTCAGGCCTTCGGCGCGCACCACTTCCACATCCGTGATGCCGATAAAGCCGAGCACGGTCTTCAGGTAGCTTTCCTGATGGTCCATGACCGCCGCCGGACCGGCGGAATAGTGGCCGCCGCGCGTGGAGACGATGATGACCTTCTTGCCCTTGGCGAGGCCTTCCGGGCCTTCGGCCGTGTAACGGAACGTCTTGCCGGCGACGGCGACGCGGTCGATCCAGGCCTTCAGCTGGCTCGGCAGGGAGAAATTGTACATGGGCACGCCGAGGATGATCGTATCGGCGGCCAGGAATTCGTCGAGCACCACCTTGCTTTCGGCGACCTCGGCGGCAATCTGGGCATCGACCTCTTCCGGCTTCGCATTGGCGGCCATCAGATGGGCACCGGACAGGTGCGGCAGCGCATTGGCGACAAGGTCGCGATAGGTTACGGCGGCGGCCGGCTGTTCGGCCTTGATCTGGGCGGCGACGGCGGCCGTCAGGCGGCGGGAGACGGAGTGATCGCCGAGAATGCCGGAATCGATATGGAGGATGTTCATGGGTCTGCACCTTCGTTTCGGTTTTGGTGCAAGAGATATGTTCCGAAAACAATCGAGCGATTAGACAGCAAAAATCCAATTGACTGTTTCACTCCGGAAACAATAATTCGCAAAACCGCCGGAGATACCCCATGCAGGACCTGAACGATCTCGCACTCTACGCCGCCGTGGTGCGGCACAAGGGCTTTACCGCGGCGGCCAATGCGCTGTCCGTGCCGAAGTCCAAGATCAGCAAGCGCGTCGCCGCCCTCGAAGAGCAGCTCGGCGTGCGCCTCATCGAGCGCTCGACCCGCAAGCTCGCCATCACGGATATCGGCCAGTCCTTCTACGAGCGCTGCGAGGCGGTGCTTTCCGGCGTCGAGGCGGCGGAAGCCGTGGTCGCGGTCGCCAAGGCCGAGCCCGCCGGCACCGTGCGTCTGTCGATGCCGCCGGGCTTCGCGCCCATGGTGGCCGACGTGCTGCCGGGCTTCATGAAGCGCTATCCCGGGGTGCGCCTGTCCATCCTCACCACCGGCCGCGCCGTCGACCTCATCGAGGAGCGCATCGACATCGCGCTGCGCGTGCGCGACGGCTACGATACGGACCAGTCGCTGATCGTGCGCCGCTTTGCCGGCACGCGGCGCTACCTTGCGGCGAGCCCGCGCTTCCTGGAGCAGCACGGCCCGATCGACCTCGAGGCGATCGGCCGCGTTCCCACGCTCTCCATGCAGGAAAACAGCGCCCGGGCGATCTGGACGCTCCACCACCGGAACGGCGACGTCCACGACGTCTCCCATTCCCCTGTGCTGCTCTGCTCGGATTTCAGCGTTCTGGAACGGGCGACGATCGAGGGCATCGGCCTTGCCCTGTTGCCGGACATGATCGTGGAGCGCGGCTTCCGCAGCGGCTTCCTGACGCCGGTGCTGCCGGAATGGTCGAGCGCGGAATCGACCGTGCACGCCGTCTTCACTTCCCGCCACGGCATGCTGCCGGCCGTGCGCGCCCTTATCGAACACCTGGCGGAAAACCTGCCCCGCTCCATCATGCGCTGCCAGGAAATCGTCCCCACAACCGCGCTGGACAGCAACTGGTCGATCTGACCCGCACCCTTTCCCCTTTACAGCGACGGAGAATATGCTAACTCCCTCGCTGTGTGCCCTTATAGCTCAGTTGGTAGAGCACCTGATTTGTAATCAGGGGGTCCCGGGTTCGAGTCCTGGTGGGGGCACCAATCAATCCCATGCTTTCTGTTTAATTTCAGCGCCATAGGCGAGACTGCCTGTCAGTCGATCCACCTGCTCCGCTTCGCCGGCGGCCGTGGATAGAGCATGCTCACCGGCGTCTGCGACCAGATCGTTCGACGAATCGTCGATGCCGATAGGTGTTCTCGTATGCATTCATGTGCATTCGCCGCCACGCAGCCTCAAGCTTGAGAACCATCCGACTTTTGGCGATTTTGGTGGAACCGGCGGGGTATGCGCGCGGTGCATTCACCCGCTTTCTCCCGACGGCAATAATATTTACGCTTGCTAATAAATTCGCTACCTTGGCGGCTTCAGTCCATGCATTGCCGGATATTCACCGTTGGTCTTTCCCTCGAGGAATTGGTCATGCTCGTGAAAGTTTTGCTCGCCTGCGCAACTCTGGCGCTCGGCCTGTCCGTTTCCTGCGCCCCTGCCGGCGCATCTGCCGCGAAACAGGCGGTACCCGCCGATAGCTGTCAGGAGATCGCGGCTGACGGCTCCCCGCCTGTCGCCAATGCATTTGAAGGCAATGTCGGCAGGCTGGCGCTGGTGATCGGCAACGCAGCCTATGGCGGAGGAATAACGCCGTTGCGTAATCCGGCCCGTGATGCCGCCGCGGTGACGGATGTGCTGCGAAAACTGAACTTCACCGTCTTCGTGGCGCTGGACGCCCGTGGCTCGACCATCCGCGACTGCGTTTTGCGCATGCAATCCGCCCTGTCGCCCGAAGATATCGCCCTGATCTACTATTCCGGGCACGGCATACAGATCGATGACCGCAACTACATCGTCGCGACGGATGCCGAGGCCGGCGGCGCCCTCTCCGATGCCTTCGTCCATATCGATGAAATCATTGATGGCGTGAAGGCGAAGTCCGCCTCCATCCTCGTCTTCCTCGACGCCTGCCGCAATAACCCGTTCGCGCGCGAGGATGCCCAGGGCCTGTCTGCATCAACCGGCCGCAGCCTCTCTCGGGGTCTGGCGAGAGTGGACGCCAGCAAGCCAGGGGCGAGGCAAGAGGCACGCGGGATTTTCGTCGCCTACTCCACCTCGCCCAATGCGACAGCCTCGGATGGCTCGGGAGACTTGAGCCCGTTCACGGCCGCCTTTATCAACGCCGTCAAGACGCCCGGCTTTTCCGTCCAGCGAGCGCTCAGCGAGGTCTCCCGAAGCGTCGGCGAGGCGACCGACTGGTCCCAGACGCCGTGGATAAAATCTTCGCTCACCGCCGAAATCCTGCTGAACGGCACGATGACATTCGAGGAGGCGCAGTCAGCCTCCGAAAACCATGCGGGAGCATCGAAGCGGCTTCTGGAAAGAGGCGATATCGAGGGAGCGATCGTGGAGGCCTTCCGTGGGCTTCCGCAAAACATAGACGAAAGGACAGCCGAAAAGTTCCCCTATGCCTACCAAGCGCTGATGGCGGCTGCCCGATCGAGCAGTATCGTCCTTCCTGTTCCCGCAGACAGTATCCATGTTGTCGTTGCCAATGTGAGCGGCAACCGGGCCGTCGTCGCTTCCGTCGACCGCGAATACCGCGGGGTCGGAAAAGGCACGCTGGAAATATGGGATACCCGCGCGAAGGAGGTGATCGGCGTTCTCGGCGAGGTCGGTACAGCAACCCCCAGTGTGAAGTTTTCCGCAGACGGCTCACGCGTCGCCGCCTACCTCGGCAAGGGGATCACCAAGATCGCCGATGCGACGACGGGCAAGACCATCACCACCATAAAGCTCTCCGCAGAGCATCTGGGACCTGCCTATGGCGGCCTCAATCCCCCCGTTCTGGTGTTCAGCCGGGACGGCGCGGTTCTTGTCGCAACACTCCACAAACAGGGTGTTGCCCTGGTTCAGGGCTGGGACGTGAACAGCGGCGCGAAAAGGTTCGAGTTTGACCTTGGCACGAAATGCAACGGATTGGCCAACACGGCGCGCTGGGCGCTCACCCGAGGATTTGCGGTCCTGAGTGCCGATGGCGCCTCCCTCTCGTTCGTATGCACGAACACCTCCACCGATGTCCCGAAGCTGATCGTCTTCGGGCTCTGGTCGCTTGGGGAAAACACTCTAGTCGGCTCTGGGGTCGTTCCCGTTTCAAAGGAACTGTATCCGATAGCCTTCGGCTTCACCGCGGACGGGACGCGGATAATCGCCACGCAACTCGACAATGGCGGATCCTATGAGATCCTCGTTTTCGACACGCAGACCGGACAGCAGATCGGAAAGGCGGGGAAAGGCCTCTACGGTTCGTTCTCACCGGCGGGCGATCTCTACTCCGTCGTTAACCAGACAGGTGTCACCATTTTTTCGGCAAAGGACGGCAGGCCCGTCAGCAAGATGAGCGGCTACGCCTACACAGTACCGGCGGCGTTTCGAGAAAGCGGGGAAAAATTTGCCGACTACATCCTTCTCGACAACGACATGTCGACATTGACGCACGACGTGTGGTGGCAGCCACCGGAGGGCGTCACTGTCGCAGACGCCGCTCGCTCGCGACTGGCGGTCGAACAAAGGAACAAGGCCAAGACTGGCGCCCTTGCCTACGTTGAAATTCCTTGAAGCCACCAGGCTTTCACGCTTCGTGAACTGGTGGGGGGATGCCCCTTCCGTTCGGGGTCAGGGTCGTTCCTGGCCCCTTTTTGCTTTCGCAGCGTGCGATTTGTCCTCCCCTTAAGATGCGCCGCTCGTTCTTCCCGACGCCGGAAAAGATTGCCAAGACCTGCCCTGGCCTTCGGGTTTCGTCAGATTATTTCGCGAAAAGCACAGATTCTCACGAAAATTTTGACGAAACGGATCGCATTTTACAGTCGTGACGACTGGCCAGCCCCATAAACCATCGACATAATAACAACCTATTGTCGAGTCCAATCACCGACCTCAATGATATGCTGTCGGCAGATTGCCGCTCATGCGTTCGCTGTAGAAACCGGAGAAAGATATGACGACCTTTTCTTACAAGGGCTACCTTTCGACTCACAAATCGAATGGCGATGCCACGAAGCTGAAATCGACGAAGCTCGAGGTCGTGGCGACCGGCAAGGATGCGGTCTTCAGCTACAAGCGCACCGATGGCGAAGAGGGCATTACGATCACCAGCCCCGCCATCGAGCTGCGCATAGACGGCAAGGTCTACGCTCCGAAAAAGCTCGACGCGGACATCGCGCAAATCTCGTGGACCGATAAGAGCGGCACGAAAGGCGTGGCAAACATCCTCGTGGTCGAACTCGGCGACCAGCAGTTCACGATGCAGATATCGGGGAACACCATTCCGACCTTCTCCACGGCCAAGCAGTACAATTCCTTCGTCGATTCCATCGTCAGCGAAAGGCCGCTCACATTCGGATTTTTCGGTCCCGGCGAGAAAATCCCGCTTGACCGGATCATGAAACCATCCGTCACGGAAAACGACCGCATTCTCGGGACGAACGGGAAGAACAGCTACGACGGCGGCGCCGGGAACGACCAGATCTCGGGCAAGGGCGGCAACGACATCCTCAAAGGCGGCGCTGGAAACGACAAGCTTTATGGCGGAGCGGGCCGTGACGAACTGCACGGGGGCGCCGGCAAGGATGTATTCCTGTTCAAGTCGATAAAGGACTCCACGGTCGCATCGTCCGGGCGCGACACCATCAAGGACTTCTCCAGCAAGGCGGGGGACAAGATCGATCTCAAGGCCATCGACGCGGACACGACAGCCAAAGGCAACCAAAGCTTCGAGTTTGTCGGAACGAAGTCGTTTTCGGGTGATGCGGGAGAGCTACGCTACGTCAAGAAGGGCGGGGATACCATCGTCTTCGCCGACGTGAACGGCGACAAGAAATCGGATTTCTCGATTCTCATCGACGCGAGCCTCACGCTGAAAGCCGGCGACTTCATACTCTAGACACGCCCCCGCGGCTGACGCCTGCGCCTGACCGTTCCGCTCGCCGGGCGGTCAGGATCGTCCGACGTCTCCTCGCTGCCGATTTTCTGCTTGCCGCCGACGGTTCTCATTGTGCTGAAAAAAAGGGTGTGAGACCATCCGCGCGGAAATTCACGCGTTCCGATCCTCGGAGTTGAACGGCAAGGGGGAATTGATCATGGGTAAGAGCCCGACCAGTGATGCGCTTGATGCTTTCGCCAAGACCGTAGGGGGGTTCAGGACCTACGATTTCAGTCAGGCCCAGGCCTTCAAGGTCATCGAGACGGACGATCCCAGCCAGGGCAAGATGTACAAGATGGTCCTGCGGAACGGCCAGCCCATGGGTGGCGTCTGCATGACCATGTGCGCCTTCTGGGTGGTGTTCCATGCCATGCAGGACAAGAAGGGCGGCAACTCCTTCACCAAGGGACGCTCCGTCTGGGACTATCTCTTCAACGAGGGCGGACTGAACACCGGCGCCGCCACCAATATCGTCGTCGAGCACCATATGTCGTCGGGCCAGCAGCTCGCCTATTTCGATTCCTTCATGCTGAAGTTCGGCATCCAGTTCCGCAACAAGTCGATCGCGGGCATGCAGATCCCGAACGTCTACATGCCGTTGACGGCCAGCACCGCCGACCAGGCGGCGACGCTGATCACATCGGTGAACGGCTACAAGATGATCAGCCTGAAGAAGACGGATTCGGGCGCCGGCGGCGGGCACGCCGTCTGCGCATGGTACGACGGGTCCGATGCACTGTTCATGGATCCCAATTACGGCGAGTTCTGGTTCCCATCGAAGGTCGCGATGATCAAGTGGTTCAAGTACTTCTGGACCAAGACCTATTCCAAGAGCTACAAGAGCCTTCGCCCCCGCACCTATGTCGCAGCGGCATAGGCACCGGAAAACAGCGCTTCGGACCCTGCCCCGCTCCCCGCGACGGGGCGCATCCCTGGCGGCGCCGCCTGCGCCGCCCGTTTTTCCGCGCCGGCCGACGTCGTCGATTGCCGTTCCGGGCCGACTGGCCTATAGGCGTCTCATCGACGGGCGCTGCGGGCGCCCGCATTCCCGTCTCGCGGCGCCGGCCGACACCGGCCCTTCGCTAGACCCATGATGGAGGAACGAACGTGGCGCAGGACAACGGACCGGTTTCGAAAGTGGTGGTCGAGAAGCGGCTGGACGGAAAGTATTTCTACGCGCTCACCTTCCGCGGCGTCACCTATCCGGTGAAGGGGCCGTTCGGCAATCCGATGGAGGCCGCCGCCAACGGGCAGGCCGTGCTGAAGATACTGGAGGAGCGGGCGGGTTCGGCGAAGGCCTGAGCGCCGCCGCCCTCGCGGCATCCTGTCATATTTTTCAGATGCGCATGCCGTAAAGGCATGCGACAAAGACCGGCCTCGCTGCAGGATGCGCCGGGGTTTGCTTAAAGGATGCGGATCGGCGGCATGGCGCGTAACTTCAATTCCCTCTCCTTCGTCGCCTCGCAGGCGAGCGAAGCGCAGGAAGCGCGCAACGAGCTGGTTTCGATCTACGGCAACGCCGATCCGGAGGAGGCCGACGTCATCGTCGCACTCGGCGGCGACGGCTTCATGCTGCAGACGCTGCACACGACGATGAATTCCGGCAAGCGCGTCTACGGCATGAATCGCGGCTCCATCGGCTTCCTGATGAACCGCTACGACCCGAAGGACCTGCCCGACCGTATCGAGAACGCGGTGGAAAACGCCTTCCGGCCGCTGGAGATGATCACCGGCGACGCCAGCGGCCAGGAGCGCCGGGCGCTCGCCATCAACGAGGTCTATCTCTTCCGCCAGTCCTACCAGGCGGCAAAGCTCAGGGTCAGTGTCGACGGCCGGGTGCGGCTGGAGGAGCTGATCTGCGACGGGCTGCTCCTGGCCACACCCGCCGGCTCGACCGCCTACAACCTTTCCGCCCATGGGCCGATCCTGCCGCTGGAGGCGCCGCTGCTGGCGCTGACGCCGGTCAGCGCCTTCCGCCCGCGGCGTTGGCGCGGTGCGCTGCTGCCCAACAAGGTGACGGTCGAGATCGCGGTGCTGGAGGCGGAGAAACGGCCGGTCAACGCGGTCGCCGACAATACCGAGGTCAAGTCGGTGACCTCGGTGCGCATTGCCGAATCGGCCGGGCTTTCGGCACGCATCCTTTCGGATCCGGATCATTCCTGGTCCGACCGGATTCTTGCCGAACAATTCGACTACTGACACGGGACTACCCGGACCAGGGACAGGAGTTTCGCCATGACGCGGCATGCACTCGCCACCGCTCTCGCCCTGCTTTTCCTTGCCGGCCCGCCTGCCCTCGCGCAGGAATCGCCGGTCGCGGAAACCATCACCTTCGTCGTCAGCACCGGCTTCTGGGAAGAGCCGGTCGAGGCGGAGGAGGACGATGCGGCAGCCACCGAGCCGGAGACGACCGAAACGGCGGAGCCCGCCGCGCTGCGCCGCGGCTATTACAAGCTGATCGCGGTGCACCAGCCGGACGGCACGGCCGAGATTCATCTCCAGCAGATCGAGGCGACGGCCGGAGGCCCGAAGATCGCCTCCTCGACGGTGCTCGAGGAGTTTTCGACGATGAAACCCTATGTCACCGACATCCGGCCGGAAAATTCCACGGGCATCACCACGCAGCCGGGGCTTTTCGCGACGGTCTACCTGAAGACCGATCCCAAGACACTGGAGCCCGAGAGCTGGACGGTGCTGATCGACGATCTCGGCGAGATCAAGGTCGAGCGGGCGACGAATTGAAAACGACCCGAACGCGTGAAGTCGTATCGCAGAGACTTCTCCTCTCGTCATCCTCGGGCTTGACCCGAGGATCCACACCCCACGGCACACCTTGAGCTTATGGCATGATCCTCGGGTCAAGCCCGAGGATGACGGAGGAGAGGTTGTAGGATTGTCGAACGAAAAACGGGCGCCAAAGCGCCCGTTTTCTGTTCAGTGCCGTCGACGTCAGTTCAGGTCATCCACGACCGCATCCGCTCCGCCGTTGACGCGGTGGGCGAGTGCGGCTTCCATGAACTCGTTGAGTTCGCCGTCGAGCACGTCCGAGGGCGCGGTGCTTTCCACGCCGGTGCGCAGGTCCTTGACCAGCTGGTAGGGCTGGAGGACGTAGGAGCGGATCTGGTGGCCCCAGCCGATATCCGTCTTGGAGGCGGCTTCGGCGTTGGCGGCTTCCTCGCGCTTCTTCAGCTCCGCCTCGTAGAGGCGGGCGCGCAGCATGTCCCAGGCCTTGGCCCGGTTCTTGTGCTGCGAGCGCTCCTGCTGGCAGGCGACCACGATGCCGGTCGGGATGTGCGTGATGCGCACGGCCGAATCGGTCGTGTTGACGTGCTGGCCGCCGGCGCCCGACGAACGGTAGGTGTCGATGCGGCAGTCGCTTTCGTTGACCTCGATGTTGATCGATTCATCGACGACCGGATAGACCCAGATCGACGAGAACGAGGTGTGGCGGCGCGCATTGCTGTCATAGGGCGAGATGCGGACCAGGCGGTGCACGCCCGATTCGGTCTTCAGCCAGCCATAGGCATTGTGGCCCTTGACGAGCATCGTCGCGGACTTGATGCCGGCCTCTTCGCCGTCATGGACTTCCAGAAGCTCCACCTTGTAGCCCGAGCGCTCCGCCCAGCGGGTGTACATGCGCAGGAGCATGTTGGCCCAGTCCTGGCTTTCCGTACCGCCGGCGCCGGAATGCACTTCGAGATAGGTGTCGTTGGTATCCGCCTCGCCCGACAGCATGGCCTCGACCTGCTTGCGCGCGGCCTCGACCTTGACGGCCTTCAACGCGTCCTCGGCTTCCTTGACGATCGAGGCGTCGCCCTCTTCCTCGCCGAGCTCGATGAGTTCGATATTGTCCTTGAGCTGCTGCTCGATGGCCTTGACGCCATTGATGCCCTCGTCCAGCTGCTGGCGCTCGCGCATCAGCTTCTGAGCCTCCTGAGCATCGTTCCAGAGGCTCGGGTCCTCTGCCTTGTTGTTCAACCAGTCCAGTCGTCTCAGCGCCTGATCCCAGTCAAAGATGCCTCCTCAGCAGGCTTATGGCCTGCTTGATTTCGTCGACGACGTTTTCGATTTCCGCGCGCATGTCCGCCTTCTTCTTCGATGCTGTTCCGGTGGCCGTGAAATAGAGAGGGCGGGCGCGGATGTAAAGCCCCGCGCCCGCCCTCGAATTGCATCATGCCGTGATCAGAACAGGCCGCCGCTGCCGCCCGTGACGGCCTGGTTGGCCTGCGGCGAGCTCTTCAGGATCTCCTCCGGGCTGGCATAATCCTCGCCGCCGATGACGGAGAAGACGGAGGCCGGGCCGGTGCCGGGCTTGAAGGCTTCCATGATCGTGTCCGGCTCGCCCTCGAAGGCCTGCATGCCGGTCTTGCGGTTGACCGCGATGAACTGCATGCCTTCCGGCACGATGAACTTCGTCGGGCGCGTGCCTTCGAGGGCCGCCTGCATGAACTCGTTGAAGATCGGCGCGGAGAGCGAGCCGCCGGTGCCGCCGCGGCCGAGCGGGGCCGGGTTGTCGAAGCCGATATAGAGGCCGGCGACGAGATCCGGCGTATAGCCGACGAACCAGGCGTCTTTCTCATCGTTGGTCGTACCGGTCTTGCCGGCGGTCGGACGGTCGAGCTTGATCTTGCCGGCGGCGGTGCCGCGCGTGACGACGCCTTCCATCATCGAGGTGATCTGGTAGGCGGTCATCGGGTCGAGCACCTGCTCGCGGTTGTCGACCAGCGTCGGCTCCTCCTGGTTCTCCCAGTCGTTGGCGTTGCAGTCCTCGCAGGTGCGCTCTTCGTGGCGGAAGATCGTCTTGCCGTAGCGGTCCTGGATGCGGTCGATCAGCGAGGGCTTGATCTGCTTGCCGCCATTGGCGAGCACCGAATAGGCCGAGACCATGCGCAGCACGGTCGTCTCGCCCGAGCCGAGCGACATGGCCAGCACCGGATACATCTTGTCGTAGATGCCGAAGCGCTCGGCATATTCGGCAACGAGGTTCATGCCCATGTCGTTGGCGAGGCGCACGGTCATCAGGTTGCGCGAGCGCTCGATGCCGAGGCGCAGCGTCGAGGGGCCGGCAGCGCCCCCGCCATAGTTCTGCGGACGCCAGACCTGGCCGCCGGCGACGATCTCGATCGGCGCGTCCATGATGACGGAGGCCGGCGTATAGCCGTTGTCGAGCGCGGCGGCGTAGACGAAGGGCTTGAAGGAGGAGCCCGGCTGGCGCATGGCCTGCGAGGCGCGGTTGAATTGCGACTGGCCGTAGGAGAAGCCGCCGACCATGGCGAGCACGCGGCCGGTATGCGGGTCCATGGCGACGAGGCCGCCCTGGACCTTCGGCGGCTGGCGCAGCCGGTAGGTGCCGTCTTCGGCGGGCTCGACATAGACGACGTCGCCGGCGGAGAAGACGCCGGCCGGCGATTTCGCCGTCTTGCGGTCGCCCTTGGCCGAACGATAGGCCCAGGTCATGGCCTTCGCCTCGATGCGGCCCGTCACGCGCTCCTCGACCACCTTGCCGGATGCTTCCTTGCTCGGCTGGAGGCCGATATCCGCGCCGCCGTCGTCGACGGCCAGCACGACGGCGAGCTTCCATTCCGGCACGTCGGAGAGTGCGTCGATCTTGGCGAGTTCCACGCCCCAGTCACCGCCGATCTCGATGGTCTTGATCGGTCCGTGGAAGCCGCGGCGTTCGTCATAGTTGATGAGGCCGTGCTGCAGGGCCTTGCGGGCGGCGACCTGGATGCGCGGATCGAGCGAGGTGCGCACGGAAAGGCCGCCCTCGTAGAGCGCGTTGTCGCCGTAGCGCTCGATGATCTGGCGGCGGACCTCCTCGGAGAAGAATTCCGAGGCGAAGAGATAGGAGCCGCGGTGGCGCGGCGTCACGCCGAGCGGCTGGGCCTTCGCCTCCGCGCCGTCGCTCTGGGTGACGTAGCCGTTCTCGACCATGCGGTCGATGACCCAGTTGCGGCGCTCGATGGCGGCCTCGGTGCGGCGGAAGGGATGGTAGTTTGACGGGCCCTTCGGAAGCGCGGCGAGATAGGCCGTCTCGGCGATCGTCAGCTCGGTGACGGACTTGTCGAAATAGGTCAGCGCCGCGCCGGCGATGCCGTAGGAATTCAGGCCGAAGAAGATCTCGTTGAGATAGAGTTCGAGGATACGATCCTTGGAATAGGCCTGCTCGATGCGGAAGGAGAGGATCGCTTCCTTGACCTTGCGGTCGATGGTCTGGTCCGAGGACAGCAGGAAGTTCTTGGCGACCTGCTGGGTGATGGTCGACGCGCCCACCGGACGGCGACCCGAGCCCATGTTCTGGATGTTGACGACGATGGCGCGGAAGAGGCCGGTCACGTCGACGCCGGGATGCTGGTAGAAATTCTTGTCTTCCGCCGAGAGGAAGGCGGCCTTCACCCGATCGGGGATAGCCTGGATCGGCAGGTAGAGACGGCGCTCGCGGGCATATTCGGCCATCAGCGCGCCGTTGCCGGCATGCACGCGCGTCGTGACCGGCGGTGCATAACTGTTCAAGACCTCATAATCGGGAAGATCCTTGGTGACACTTCCGAGATAGAGCGCGACCGCCCCCGCCACCGCGAGGAAGAAGACGGCGCCAATCCCGAAGAAATATCCAATCAGTCTGATCATGAGCCAGTTACCGGTGCCTTATGCTTGTCATGTCATCAGGCAGACCTGCTGCCCGGTCTTGCGCGCCCCGGCTCGTGCGGCCGTTGCGCTCTCCCGCAGGAGACGAGTCGTCCCGTTTTCCCGATCCCGTCTAGCGAGCGGAATGTGAGGAAAATAGGGCTTACAGCATGCATCCCGGCTTCGCCACCGCACAATGGCGGCCGCTGTCACTTTTCCGGCACAGCGGACCCTATCACAATCCCCGCCGCCACGCCTTCCAAAAACCTCAGCCGCCGTTCGCCACGACCGTCGCGCGGTACTGCTCCACGGCCTTGGCGACGAGGCCCGCCACCTTCTTCTGCCAGGCCGGATCGATCAGCAACTGCTCGTCCTCCTTGTTCGACAGGAAGCCGAGTTCGAGCAGGATCGAGGGCACGTCCGGCGCCGTCAATACGCGGAAACCGGCATGGCGGTGCGGGTTGTTGATCAGCAGGACCTGGTCCTTGAAATTGCTGACGACGCTCTGGGCGAGATTGATCGAGAAGGCCTGCGTCTCGCGGCGCGTCAGGTCGAGTAGGATGTCGACGACCTCGGCCGGCTCGTCGACGAAGGAGATGCCGGCGACCTGGTCGGACAGGTTCTCGCGCTCGGCAAGGCTGGCCGCCAGGCTGTCGGACGCCTTGTCGGAGATGGTGTAGACCGTCGCGCCGCGGATATCCTTCTGCTTCAGCGTGTCGGCATGGATGGAGATGAGCAGGTTCGCCCCCTCGTTGCGGGCAAGCTGCACGCGTTGCGAGAGGGAGAGGAACTCGTCCTTGTCGCGCGTGAGGACGGCGCGCGTGCCGGGCAGCTTGTTCAGCGCCTCGGTCAGCTGGCGGGCGAAGGCGAGCGTGACATGCTTCTCCTGCGTCTTGGTGACGCCGCCGAGCGCGCCGTTGTCGATGCCGCCGTGGCCGGCGTCGACCGCGATGACGAAGGGGCCGTCCGCCCGGCTGCCGGGCAGCAGGGCCGAGGCTTCCTCAGCGCTGGTCGCGACGACCGTTTCCTGCCAGCTCTGCTTTTCCATCAGCGCCTGGAAAGCCTGATCGGTGACGATCGCCGTGTCGATGACCAGCCGGTAGCTCGCCGCCCCCTGCTCTTCCTGCACCTCGGCCAGCACGACGCCGACGGGGCGCGAGGCGGTCAGGACGATACGCGAGCGGCCGGCGGCCATGGTGCCGTAGCGGATGTCGGAAAAGATGCCGCGGGCCTCCAGCTCTTCCGCCTTGAGGCCGAAGGCGGTCTCCGGCAGGTCGATCAGCACGCGGTAGGGATTGGCGACATAGTGGACCTTGAAGTCCGGCTTGCGGTCGAAATCGATGATGAGGCGGGTGCGGGCGTCGTCGCCGGCGATGCGCGCGGAGAAGGCGAGCAGCGGGGCCGCCGAGGCGGAGACCGCGAGGGCGGGCGTGGCGAGCGACAGGCCGAGCGCGACGACGGCCACGCCGGCCGCGACACGGAAGAGGATTTCTGTCAGAAGGCGTAGCATCACCACCGGCACGTCCGATCAAACGCGTGGAAACCGCGCGACGCGGCACAGGACAAGCCCCATAGATGCCCCCATATGGTTAACCAAAGCTTGCCGGGAGCCGCCGCAACACAGGTGCAGCCATAGGGGCAAATCCATCAAGATTATGACGCTTTTGGCTTTTCCCTTGCCATTGTGACATATCCGCCATAAAAGCAAAATCAGGGAAAAAGATTAGACGGGATAGAATCGCTTGAGCAGGCAGCCACTCCTTCGGGGCTTGGCGCCGAACCGGGCCTTCATCCGCCGTCGCACCGCTTTTTCCCGGCCGATAAGATCGCGTAAGCCGGCGGTGGCCGGAACAGTCAAGGTGGATTTCCACCGCTCGCCCTTACCAAAGGGCAATTTCATCGGACCGATCAGGTCTATGGCACAGGCATTCTCGTTGGACGTTGATGTTGTCACAGCGGATTTTATCAGAGGGTAACAGGCACCGGGACGCTCGCGTACCGGCCACCCTCCGTCCGCCAACCCCGCACCGGGGCCCGACGGGAACTTACATATCCGGCGCATCCCTCTCCTCCCCCGGCACTTCCCCACACGGGAACGGTTCGCCGCCGGGATTGCGGCTGCGCCGAGGAGCTCAATCTACATGGCAGAGAAAATGCTTATCGATGCGTCTCACGCTGAAGAGACGCGCGTCGTTGTCGTACGCGGAAACCGCATAGAAGAATTCGACTTCGAATCCGAACACAAGAAACAGATCCGCGGCAATATCTACCTTGCCAAGGTCACACGCGTCGAACCGTCGCTCCAGGCGGCCTTCGTCGACTACGGCGGCAACCGCCACGGCTTCCTGGCCTTTGCCGAAATCCACCCGGACTACTACCAGATTCCGCTTGCCGACCGTCAGGCGCTCCTGAGGGCCGAGGCCGAAGAGCACCGTCGCGACGACGATATCGAGCCGGTCGAGACCGCGGGCGACCTTTCCGGCGATGCGGAAACGGCCGAGGCCCCGGCCGCTGCCGAAGAGGCTCCGGCCGTCGTCGAAGCCGAGGCAGCAGAAACTGCCGCCGAACCGGAAGTCGTCGAGGCGGCCGCCGCCCTTGAAGAAGAGGCCCCGGTCGAAAAGCCCAAGAAGCCGCGCCGCCCGCGCAAGCCCAAGGCGAAGGCCGAGGAAGCCCCCGTCGAGGCTGCCGCCGAAGAGGCCGCGCCCTCCGCCGAGAGCAGCGACGACGAGACGCCCGGCGGCGCGATGGCCATGGCCGTCGACACGGACGAAATCTCCGAACCTGCCGAGCGCAAGCGCGGCCGCCGTCGCGACGACGACGATGATGACGACGATCATCACGGCGAGGAGAAGGAAGTCATCGAATCGGTCGGCGCCGAAGACGCGATGGAAGAGGTTCCGGACCGCGTGCAGCGCAAGCCGCGCAAGCAGTACCGCATCCAGGAAGTCATCAAGCGCCGCCAGATCCTGCTCGTGCAGGTCGCCAAGGAAGAGCGCGGCAACAAGGGCGCGGCGCTGACCACCTACCTGTCGCTCGCCGGCCGCTACTCCGTCCTGATGCCGAACACGGCGCGCGGCGGCGGCATTTCCCGCAAGATCACCAACCTGCAGGACCGCAAACGCCTGAAGGAAATCGCCCGCGACCTCGAGGTTCCGCAGGGCATGGGCGTGATCCTGCGCACCGCCGGCGCCAACCGCACCCGCGTCGAGGTCAAGCGCGACTTCGAGTACCTGATGCGCCTGTGGGAGAACGTGCGCACGCTGACGCTCGCCTCCACGGCCCCCTGCCTCGTCTATGAGGAAGGCTCGCTCATCAAGCGCTCGATCCGCGACCTCTACAACAAGGACATCAGCGAGATCATCGTTGCCGGCGAGGAAGGCTATCGCGAGGCCAAGGGCTTCATGAAGATGCTGATGCCGAGCCACGCGAAGGTCGTCCAGCCCTATCGCGACGTGCATCCGATCTTCTCGCGCTCGGGCATCGAGGCCCAGCTCGACCGCATGCTGCAGCCGCAGGTGACGCTGAAGTCCGGCGGCTACATCATCATCAACCAGACCGAGGCGCTCGTCTCGATCGACGTCAACTCCGGCCGCTCGACGCGCGAGCACTCCATCGAGGAGACCGCGCTCCAGACGAACCTGGAAGCCGCCGAGGAAGTGGCGCGCCAGCTGCGCCTGCGCGACCTTGCCGGCCTCGTCGTCATCGACTTCATCGACATGGAGGAGAAGCGCAACAACCGCTCCGTCGAGAAGCGCCTCAAGGACCATCTCAAGAACGACCGCGCGCGAATCCAGGTCGGCCGCATCTCGCATTTCGGCCTGCTCGAAATGTCGCGCCAGCGCATCCGCGCCTCCGTCCTCGAATCGACCATGCAGACCTGCCCGCACTGCAACGGCACGGGCCATGTGCGCTCGCAGTCGTCCGTCGCGCTGCATGTCCTGCGCGGCATCGAGGAATATCTGCTCAAGAACACGACGCACAACATCACCGTGCGCACCACGCCGGATATCGCGCTCTACCTGCTCAACCACAAGCGCGGCACGATCATCGACTATGAGACCCGCTTCGGCGTCCAGATCATCATCGAGGCGGATGCCCATGTCGGCGCGCAGCACTTTGCGATCGACCGCGGCGAAGCCGTCGAGACCCCGGTCAAGATCGAGCAGATCCTGCATTTCGAACCCGAGCCCGAAGACGACGACGTCGTGATCGAGGACGAGATCGACGAGGAAGAGGACGACGCGCGTCCGGCCGCGGCCGCGCAGGCATCGTCCGCCTCCGCCTCTTCCGACGAGAACGGCCGCAACAAGCGCAAGCGCCGCCGCCGCCGTCGTAGCCGTGGCCGCGAGAACGGCGACGGCACCGACACCGCCTCCTTCGGCGGCGAGCAGGCCGGCGATGACGAGGTACTCGACGACGACGAGGCCGATGGGGAAGAGGGTGCGGAAGCATCCCAGGCACAGGCCGACGACGCGTCCGACCGCCGCAAGCGCCGCCGCCGCGGCAAGCGCGGCGGCCGCCGCAACCGTCCGGAGGACGGCGCGCTCGAAGCCGGCGCCGAAGAGGCGGAAGACGGCGATGGCGATGCGGACGAGGCCGAAGAGGTCGCAGCCGTCGTGGTGGAGGAGGTGACGGAGGTCACCGTCGCCGCCGAGGAAGCCCCCGTCGAAGCCGTTGCCGAAGAGCCGCCGGCCAAGCCGAAGCGTGCCCGCCGCAGCCGCGCCAAGGCCGCCGAGGAGACCGCCACCGACGCGGCCGCCCAAAGCGAGATCGAAGCCCAGCCGGCTGCTGCCGCCCCCGTTGAGGAAGCGGCACCCGCGGAACCGGAGGTCGAAGCCGCCGCTGCCGACATCGAGGAGACGGCCAAGCCCGCCCGCGCCAACCGCGATCTCTCCAAGATCGCCTCCGAGCCGGTGGTGAAGTCCTCCACGGCGAAGGAAGCGACGCCGGACGACGAACCGGAAAAGCCCAAAAAGGGCGGCTGGTGGCAGCGCCGCGGCTTCTTCTAAGAGCCGACGACAATCCAGAATAGCGAAAGGCCCGGCATTGTCCGGGCCTTTTTCCTGCGCGGGAATCGGGTGGTTCCCGCCGCTCCCTTCTGCGACATCCGGGCCCGCAGGAAACCAGCAAGGGAGATATCCATGCCCCGTCTCGACAACAAGATCGCCGTCATCACCGGCGCAAGCTCCGGCATCGGCCGTGCCGCCGCGCTTCTCTTTGCCCGGCAGGGCGCCAGGCTCGTGCTGTCCGCCCGCGGGCGCGAACCGCTGGAAAAGCTTGCCGACGAGATCCGTACTGCCGGCGGCGGCGCCGTTGCGGTGCCGGGCGACGTCAGCGACGAGGCCCATCACCGGGCGCTGGTCGCGGCGGCGCAGGCCGAATTCGGCGGCCTCGACATCGCCTTCAACAATGCCGGCACCACCGGTCCGGTCGGCCCCTTGACCGATCTTTCCCTGGCCGAATGGCAGGAGGTCGTCGCCGTCAACCTGACGAGCGGCTTCCTTGCCGCCAAATACCAGCTTCCGGCGATGGAAGCGCGGGGCGGCGGCAGCATCGTCTTCACCTCGACCTTCGTCGGCTATACGGCGGGCTTTCCGGGGCTTGCCGCCTATGCGGCCTCGAAATCCGGCCTTGTCGGCCTCGTCCAGGTGCTCGCCTCGGAATACGGGCCGAAGGGCATTCGCGTGAATGCGCTGCTGCCGGGCGCGACGGACACGCCGATGGGGCGATCGGTGGCGAACACACCGGAAGCCCGCGAATTCATCGCCGGCCTCAACGCCTTCAAGCGCATCGCCGCGCCGGAGGAGATCGCGAAGGCGGCGCTCTTCCTCTGTTCGGATGCCGCAAGCTTCACGACCGGCACGGCGATGCTCGTCGACGGCGGCGTGTCGATCAACCGGGTCTGACGCTCACAAGGAGAATCAAGGCCTTGCGGGATTGAATCCGTTTCCGGCCGCAACCGGTTGAACGGGAATCATTTTCCGCTCAGGCCAGCCAGCGCGCGAGGCGGTCGGCCGCCTCGCGCATCTCCTCGAAGGACCCCGCATAGGAGAAGCGCATCGTGTGATGCCCGTCCCGCGGGTCGAAATCGGCGCCGGGCGTCGCCGCGACGTCGGTTTCCGCCAGCATGCGGCGGGCGAAGGCCATGCTGTCATTGGTGAAGCGGCTGACATCGACATAGGCGTAGAACGCGCCGTCCATCGGCGAGGCGATGGAAAGGCCGATCTCCGGCAGCCGTTTCACCAGGAAATCGCGGTTCTCCCGGTAGGCATCGCGATAGACATCCAGCTCCGCCTCGGCGCCGAGCGCGGCCTGCGCGGCGATCTGGGACAGCTCCGGCGCGGAAATGTAGAGGCTCTGGGCGATACGCTCGACGGGGCGCACCAGCGCCTCGGGCAACACCATCCAGCCAATGCGCCAGCCCGTCATGCAGTAATATTTCGAGAAGGAGTTGATGATGACCGCCTCCTCGCCGAATTCCAGCGCCGTCGCCTCTTCGCCGACGAAGGTGAGGCCGTGATAGATCTCGTCCGAGATGAAGGCGATGGCATTGTCCCGGCAATAGGCCGAAAGCGCGGCAAGCTCGGCGCGGCCGGTCACCGTGCCGGTCGGATTGGCGGGGCTGGCGAGCAGCACGCCGTCGATGCGGCCGTGGGCGGTGGCCGCCGCCTCCAGCGCCGCCGGTGTCAGCGTGAAGCCGTTTTCCGCACTCACCTCGATCTCCACCGTCTCGATGCCGAGCGCGGCGAGGATATTGCGATAGGCGGGATAGCCCGGACGCGCGATGGCGACACGGTCGCCCGCGTCGAACAGCGCCAGGAAGGCGAGGTTGAAGCCGGCGGAAGACCCCGTCGTGATGGCGATTCGCCCCGGATCGACGCGAACGCCGTGACGGCGCCTGTAGAAATCGGAAATGGCGCTGCGTAGCGAAAGAAGGCCGAGCGCGTCCGTATAGCCGATACGGCCGATCTCCAGCGCCCGGCGGGCTGCCTCGCGCGCGGCCTGCGGCGCAGGATGGACGGGCTGGCCGACGGCCATGGAAATCACCGGCCGGCCGGCCGCGCGGCGCTTCGTCGCCTCGGCCAGCACGTCCATGGCGTGAAAGGGTTCGACGGCGCCGCGGCGGGAGAGTTTCATGGGATTGCCTTCCGGTTCTTCGGGTCGCGTCTTCCTGCCGCAAGACGCCTTTCTTCACAATCCCGCGAGGGCCGAAAATCCGCCGCTTTTACCCTATCGTTTGCCCCAACCCGACCATAAGGTCGTTGAAAGCGCCGCGGCCCGCATTGACGTCATGGGGCCGCCAATGGCACTTCTCCGGCGCATCACGACGAGGACAGGAAAGACATGACATTCAAGACGAAGCTCGCGGCCACGGCAGCCCTTGCCCTCTCGCTCGCAGCCCCCCTGCCCGCCCTTGCCCTCGACGATGCGCAGAAGAAGGAAATCGGCGACTTCATCAAGGAGTATCTCGTCGAGAACCCGGAAATCCTCATCGAGGTGCAGGAAGCCCTGCAGAAGAAGCAGGAAGCCCAGCAGCAGGCCAAGGCGCAGGGCGCCATCACCGACAACGAGAAGGCGATCTTCACCTCGCCCTACGACATCGCGCTCGGCAATCCGAAGGGCGACGTCACGATCGTCGAGTTCTTCGACTACAATTGCGGCTACTGCAAGCGCGCCCTCTCCGACATGGACGCCATGCTGGAGGAGGACAAGAACCTTCGCTTCGTGCTGAAGGAACTGCCGATCCTCGGCCCCGATTCGCTGGCCGCCCACAAGGTGAGCGCGGCCGTGCGCGACATCGCGCCGGAGAAGTACGGAGAATTCCACCGCGCGCTGCTCGGCGGCGAAGGCCGCGCGACGGAGGAAAGCGCCATCGCGCTTGCCGCGACCATGGGCCTTGCCGAGGCGGATATCCGCAAGACCATGGCCGACAAGCCGCATGACGATGCGGTGCGCGAGGCCTATTCGCTGGCCAACGAGCTCGGCATCACCGGCACGCCCTCCTATGTGCTCGGCCAGGAGATGATCTTCGGCGCGGTCGGCGCCGACGACCTTCGCGAGAAGATCGCCAATGTCAGGGCGTGCGGCAAGGCAACCTGCTGAACCGCCATCTTCCTGCCATGCCGGCCGTGTTCAGCCGTCGCTGCTTGTGGACATCGCCCCGTTCGACCGGCAAAGCCCCTGCCCTTGGGGCTTTCCCTGTGGAAACCGCCGGTCTATAGGTAATTGTCTTTCCAGCATGCGGAATTGTGAATGGCTTCCACCCTTTTCGTGCTCAACGGTCCCAACCTGAACGCTCTCGGCAAGCGTGAACCCGGCATCTATGGCGGGCACACGCTCAGCGATATCGAGGCGCTCTGCAAGGCGGAGGGCGAGAAACTCGGCTTTGCCGTCGATTTCCGCCAGTCCAATCACGAGGGCGACCTGATCGACTGGATCCACGAAGGCGGCGACACCGCCGCCGGCATCGCCATCAATGCCGGTGCCTATACCCACACCTCGATCGCCCTGCATGACGCCATCCGCGCCATCAAGGTCCCGGTGGTCGAGCTGCATCTTTCCAATGTGCATGCCCGCGAAGAATTCCGCCACCGATCGATGATCGCGCCCGCCGTCAAGGGCGTCATCTGCGGTTTCGGCGCGCACAGCTACATCCTCGCGCTTCACGCGCTTTCATCCATCACGAAATAAGAAAAACAAGAGGCTCATCTCCATGGCTGACAAGAAACACGGCATCGATCAGGCGCTCATCCGCGATCTCGCCAACATCCTCAACGAGACGGACCTGACCGAGATCGAAGTGGAGCAGGACGATCTGCGCATCCGCGTCTCGCGCGCCGGCACGCCCCAGTACGTCCAGGCGCCCATCGCCGCCGCTGCCCCGGCCTTTGCCGCCCCGGCCGTCGCGGCCGCTGCGGCCGCCCCGGTCGTCGATGCCCGCAACAACAAGAACGCCGTGACGGCGCCGATGGTGGGCACCGCCTACCTCTCGCCCGCCCCGGGCGCACGCGCCTTCATCGAGGTTGGCGCCACGGTCAAGGAAGGCCAGACCATCCTCATCATCGAAGCCATGAAGACGATGAACCAGATCCCGGCGCCGCGTTCGGGCAAGGTCACCGAAATCCTCGTCTCGGATGCAAGCCCCGTCGAATACGGCGAACCGCTGATCGTCATCGAATAAGGCGGCCCCCATGATCTCCAAAGTCCTCATTGCCAACCGCGGCGAAATCGCCCTCCGGGTCCTTCGGGCCTGCAAGGAGCTGGGCATCGCCACGGTCGCCGTGCATTCGACGGCGGATGCCGACGCCATGCATGTGCGCCTCGCCGACGAGAGCGTGTGCATCGGCCCGCCGCCGTCGCGCGAGAGCTACCTGAACATCCACCAGATCGTCGCCGCCTGCGAGATCACCGGCGCCGATGCCGTGCATCCGGGCTACGGCTTCCTGTCGGAAAACGCCAAGTTCGCGGAAATCCTTGACGCGCACGGTATCACCTTCATCGGCCCGACGGCGGAGCACATCCGCATCATGGGCGACAAGATCACCGCCAAGCAGACGGCGCAGGAACTCGGCATCCCCGTCGTTCCCGGCTCCGACGGCGAGGTGAAGCCGGAGAACGCGCTCGAAGTCGCCCGCCAGATCGGCTTTCCCGTGCTCATCAAGGCCACCGCCGGCGGCGGTGGCCGCGGCATGAAAGTGGCCAAGACCGAGGCCGATCTTGAAGAGGCCGTCTCCACGGCCCGTTCCGAGGCGCTCGCCGCCTTCGGCAACGACGCCGTCTACATGGAAAAGTATCTCGGCAAGCCGCGCCATATCGAGATCCAGGTCGTCGGCGACGGCATGGGCAATGCCGTGCATCTGGGCGAGCGCGACTGCTCGCTGCAGCGCCGCCACCAGAAGGTCTGGGAAGAAGCCAACTCCCCCGCCCTCAACGTGGAACAGCGCATGAAGATCGGCCAGGTCTGCGCCGACGCCATGAAGAAGCTGAAATACCGCGGCGCCGGCACGATCGAGTTCCTCTACGAGAACGGCGAGTTCTATTTCATCGAGATGAACACGCGCCTGCAGGTGGAGCATCCGATCACCGAGGCGATCACCGGCATCGACCTGGTGCACGAGCAGATCCGCGTCGCCTCCGGCGCCGGCCTCTCCGTCACCCAGGAAGACATCGTCTTTTCCGGCCATGCCATCGAATGCCGCATCAATGCGGAGGATCCGCGCACCTTCGTTCCCTCGCCGGGCACGATCACGCATTTCCATGCGCCCGGCGGCCTTGGCGTGCGCGTCGATTCGGGCGCCTATCAGGGCTACAAGATCCCGCCCTACTACGACAGCCTGATCGGCAAGCTGATCGTGCACGGCCGCACCCGCGTCGAATGCATGATGCGCCTGCGCCGCGTGCTGGACGAGTTCGTCATCGACGGCATCAAGACCACGCTGCCGCTCTTCCAGGACCTGATCGGCAACCAGGACATCGCCAACGGCGACTACGACATCCACTGGCTGGAGAATTATCTGGCCGGCAAAACCGACGCCTGAGGGGCGTCGGTCATGGCAGGGCGACGCCGCCGGCACCCGGACATCACGCCGGACCTGCTCCTGCGCGCCTATTCCATCGGGCTGTTCCCGATGGCCGATTCGGCCGACGACCCGGAGCTCTTCTGGGTCGAGCCGGACATGCGGGGCGTCATCCCGCTCGATGACTTCCACGTCTCGCGCAGCCTTGCCAAGACGATCCGCAGGAAGCCCTTCGACATCCGCTTCGACACCGCCTTCGACGCCGTGCTGGCCGCCTGCGCCGAGGCAGCGCCCGACCGGCCCTCGACCTGGATCAACGCCAAGATCAAGTCGCTCTACGGCACCCTGCACCGCATGGGCCATGCGCATTCGGTGGAAGCGTGGGAGAAAGACCAGCTCGTCGGCGGCCTCTACGGCGTCTCGCTGGGCGCGGCCTTCTTCGGCGAAAGCATGTTCTCACGGCGCACGGACGCCTCGAAAATCTGCCTCGTGCATCTGGTGGAGCGCTTGAAGACGAACGGCTTCCGGCTGCTCGACACGCAGTTCACCACCGAACACCTCAAGACGTTCGGCGCGATCGACGTGCCGAAGATCGAATACGAGGACATGCTGGCCAACGCCCTCGCCTCGCCGCATCTGCCGTTTTGAACGGATAGGTGGAGCCGTGAGGCGTGGATCCTCGGGTCAAGCCCGAGGATGACAGCGGGGAGGCATTGTCTCGGGGACTATCGAACCGTGCGGCATGCGGAAGCGTCCCTTTATCCTTTCACGCCGCTCCCTCGGTCATCCTCGAGCTTGACCCGAGGATCGACAGCCACAAACGCAGCGCGCGCAAGAGCACTCCTTACTCGGCCTTAGCCTTAGCGTCTTCCGGCGGCGGCACTTCGGATGTCGCCTTGCATTCCGTCAGCCACACGTCATAGACGGGGTGCTCGACGGCGTTGAGGCCGGGGCTGTCGGCGAACATCCAGCCGGTGAAGATGCGGCGGATCTTGCGGTCGAGGGTGATCTCGTCGACCTCGACGAAGGAGGTCACCTTCTGCGCCTCGGTGTCGTCGCGGCTGTAGCAGACCTTCGGCGTCACCTGGAGGGCGCCGAACTGCACGGTCTCGCCGAGATAGACGTCGAAATTGGTGATGCGGCCGGTGATCTTGTCGATGCCGGAGAAGACGGCGACCGGGTTTTCGATGCGGGCAGCCTTGGCGGCCATCGGCGACAGCGCCGCCGCCGCGGCAAGCACAACCGGAAGGAGCCGCCGTCCGGCGTTTGCCGAGAAAAACCCTGATGTCATGAATGCCGTCTCCTGCGAACCGCTCCGGCGCGCGCCGGTCGCTTGGAGTTGGAAGGATTCCGCTTTTCCCCGAAAAGCGGAATCCTTCCAACTCTTTGTTTTAACGCAATTCCGGACGCAAAACCGCCTCGCACTTTTGCTGGAATTGCTCTAGCGGCGAAATGTGGCCAAATCGGTATCAGTTGCCCGGCGTCCAGGCGTCATAGTCGCCCGTCACGCGCGGGCGTTCGCCGGTGGCGGCAAGCGAGCCCGGCGGACGGTAGGCCTGGGCGGTGCCGGTCGGGTTTTGCCGGTGCGGCTTTTCCCACTCGCGGGCCTGGTATTTTTCGTCGGCGGGGGAAACATCGGTGCGGTGGTGCATCCAGCCGTGCCAGCCCGCGGGAATGGCCGAGGCCTCGGCATAGCCGTTGTAGATCACCCAGCGGCGCGTGCGGCCTTCGGAATCCTTGCCGCCCTGGTAATAGACGTTGCCGGATTCGTCCTGGCCGACCCTGGTGCCGAAGCGCCAGGTATGGAAACGGGTGCCGATCGTCTGACCGTTCCACCAGGTGAAGATCTGCTTGAGAAGGTTCATGGGCTGGCGTCCTTGGCAGGGCCGTGCTTGGGATGCGGCCCGAGACTGATATTTCTTCCGCTTATGGCGCGACAGATCCCGAATGTCCAGCGATTCCCGCCCCTTCGCCCACGGCTTTTCGCCGCAGCTCAGCCGCCGAGCGGCTTCTCGTAGACATGGAGCGGGACGCCGGACACCTCATCGGCCGTATGCCGCGCCTCGCCCACCTTCACGAAACCATGTGCGGCGTAGAAAGCCACGGCCGCGTCGTTGCGCGGATCGACCTCCAGCAGCATGGCATTGGCGTCGGGAAAGCAGGTTTCGAGCTCTGCGAACATGTCGCGGCCGATGCCCTGGCGCTGGTGGCGCGGCAGCACATAGAGCTGGTGCAGGAGAGCCGTCTTCGGCCGGTCCTTCGACATGGCGGCATAGCCCATGCCGGCAAATTCCCTGCCGTTGTCGGCGACGACGAATTCGCTGTCCTTGCGTTCCAGCCGGCTCTTGAGCGCCGGCACGGAATGCCAGCGCGCGGTGATCTCGCGTACCTTGTCGGCGCCGTAGAGCGCATCATAGGTGGCGTGCCACGTCTCGGAGAGCAGCGTGCTGACCTTCGCCAGATCACGCTCCGAAGCCGTGCGGACGAAAAACATGGAAAATTCCCTTGTTTGGAAGCAATCCCGGACGGAAAACCGCTTCACACTTTTCCTGGAATTGCTTCAGTCCTCGATACCGAGCTTGGCCTTGACGAGGGCCTGCACGGCCTGCGGATTGGCCTTGCCGCCGGTCGCCTTCATCACCTGGCCGACGAACCAGCCGGCAAGCGTCGGCTTTGCCTTCACCTTCTCGACCTGGTCGGGATTGGCGGCGATGATCTCGTCGACGGCCTTCTCGATGGCGCCGGTATCCGTCACCTGCTTCAGGCCGCGCGCCTCGACGATCTCCGCCGGGTTGCCGCCCTCGGTCCAGACGATCTCGAAGAGGTCCTTGGCGATCTTGCCGGAAATCGTGCCGTCCTTGATGAGATCGATGATCTGCCCAAGCTGTGCGGGCGAGACCGGCGTCTCCTCGATGGCCTTGCCGTCCTTGTTCAGCGCGCCGAGCAGGTCGTTGATGACCCAGTTGGCGGCGATCTTGCCGTCGCGGCCGGCGGCCACGGCCTCGTAATAGTCGGCGATCGCCTTTTCCGAGACGAGCACGGAGGCGTCGTAGACGGACAGGCCGAGATCCTTGACGAAGCGGATCTTCTTGTCGTCCGGCAGTTCCGGCAGGTCGGCGAGCAGCTTGCCGACGAATTCGTTGTCGAATTCCAGCGGCAAGAGGTCCGGGTCGGGGAAGTAGCGATAGTCGTGCGCGTCTTCCTTCGAGCGCATGGAGCGCGTCTCGCCCTTGCCCGGATCGAAGAGACGGGTTTCCTGGTCGATCGAGCCGCCGTCCTCCAGGATGCCGATCTGGCGGCGGGCTTCATATTCGATCGCCTGACCGATGAAGCGGATGGAGTTGACGTTCTTGATCTCGCAGCGCGTGCCGAAACCTTCGCCCGGGCGGCGCACGGAGACGTTGACGTCGGCGCGCATGGAGCCCTCGTCCATGTTGCCGTCGCAGGTGCCGAGATAGCGCACGATGGAGCGCAGCTTCGTCATGTAGGCCTTGGCCTCGTCCGACGAGCGCATGTCCGGCTTGGAGACGATCTCCATCAGCGCGACGCCCGAACGGTTGAGGTCGACATAGGACATGGTCGGATGCTGGTCGTGCATCGACTTGCCGGCGTCCTGCTCCAGGTGCAGGCGCTCGATGCCGATCTCGATGTCCTCGAAGTTGCCCTGACGGTCGGGGCCGAGCGAGATGACGATCTTGCCCTCGCCGACGATCGGGTCCTTGAACTGGGAGATCTGGTAGCCCTGCGGCAGGTCCGGATAGAAGTAGTTCTTGCGGTCGAAGATCGAGCGGTGATTGATCTGCGCCTTCAGGCCAAGGCCGGTGCGCACGGCCTGCTTGACGCATTCCTCGTTGATGACGGGCAGCATGCCCGGCATGGCGGCATCGACCAGCGAGACATTGGCATTCGGCGCGTTGCCGAACTCGGTGGAGGCACCGGAGAACAGCTTGGAATTGGACAGGACCTGCGCGTGCACCTCCATGCCGATGATCACCTCCCAGTCGCCGGTGGCGCCGGGGATGAAGCGTTTCGGATCAGGGGTGCGGACGTCGACTAGGGTCATGGGATGCTCTTCGCAAAGGCCTCGATTTTCCCTGTCTCGGTAGAACATATGGCTGGCCGGTGCAAGGCTTTGCCGCGTATCCGCCGCCTCTTCCCCGCCCCGGCGGTTGACAGGCGGGCTTATTCGTAACTATTATTGTTACATGAAAAGAAACAGCCGCCTTTCCGCCGTGCTCCACGCCCTCATGCACATGGCCGAACGCGAGGCGCCGATGACCTCGGACGACCTGGCGCTCTGCCTCGACACCAACGCCGTCGTCGTCCGGCGCACCATGGCCGGCCTTCGCGATGCCGGCATCGTGCAGTCCGGCCGCGGCCATGGCGGCGGCTGGCATTTTGCCAGGCCGCTCGCCGAGATCTCGCTGCTCGACATCTACAACGCGCTCGGCGAGCCCATCGTCTTCCAGATCGGCCCGGCGACGGAAATGCCGGGCTGCGTGGTCGAGCAATCCGTCAACCGGGTGATCGGCGACGCGCTGAAGGATGCCGAGGCGATGCTGATGGCGCGCTTTGCCGGCACGACGCTCGCCGACCTCGCCGCCGATTTCCGGGTGGCGGCGAAACGCTGCCGGGCCGATACCGGCTGAACGGGAACGCCCTATCGACACCCCGCATCGAACGACCGGCACCCGCCGGGCGCGCGATGCCGCACGCTCCACAGAAAGGATCAACCATGATCGAAGATGCCGTCATCATCGGCGGGGGCTTTGCCGGCCTTTCCGCCGCCCTGCAGCTCGCCCGCGCCCGCCGCCGCGTCACCATTCTCGACACCGGCGAGCCGCGTAACCGCTTCGCCGCCCGTTCGCATGGCTTCCTCGCCCAGGACGGCCGGCCGGGGCGCGACATCCTCGCCGATGCCCGCCGGCAGCTCGCCGCCTACGGGACCGTCACCTTCCGCGACGTGCCGGCAGAGCGGCTGGACGGAGAGAAGGACGCCTTCCGCGTCACCACCGGCGACGGCGGGCGGATCGACGCCCGCCGCGTGCTGCTCGCCACCGGCTTCGAGGACCGGCTGCCGGCAATCCCCGGCCTTGCCGAGCGCTGGGGCAAGACGGTGCTGCATTGCCCCTATTGCCACGGCTACGAGGTGGGCGGCGGGCCTGTCGGCGTTCTGGCGCGCACCGCCGAGGCGGCGCGGTTCGCGGCGGTGGTCGCCGACTGGGGCAATGTCACGCTCTTCACCAACATGACGCCGGAGCCGGACGACGCGGCCCTTGCCGTACTCGCCGAGCGCAATGTGAAGCTCCGGCCGGGCCGCGTCACCGCCATTGCCGACGGGCCGGACGGCATGCTGTCCGTCGAGACCGGGCCAGGTATCCCCACCTTGGTCAAGGCGCTCTTCGTGACGCCGGAGGCGCAGGTGCGCAGCGCCATTCCGGCCGGGCGCGACCTGGCGATGAAGGAGACGCCGATCGGCAACATCCTTCACACCGACGACACGGGCCAGACCTCCCTGCCCGGCCTCTATGCGGCCGGCGACATCGCGCTCGGGGCGGCAAACATCGCGCTCGCCTCGGCCAATGGCGTGAAGACCGCCGTCTTCCTGCACCATTCCCTGATCTGGCCGGCGCATTGACCTTTGCGGATGCCCCGGCTATTCCGGGGCATCCGCAAATGGAGTTTTGATGTCCAACTCGTCTGAGACCTGCTGAGGACCCTGTCCGCAACACGCTGCGCACAGGGTCGGAAAAAACGATGAGCCTTGCCACCTTTCGGGTGGCGGAACGTTTTTTCGCGTTCATCCGAACGCCGGACGGATTCTCAAAGACAATGGACATTTCGCGCGCCGAACAGCGCATTCTCCACCTGCTCGCCCAGGGCGGCAGGATCGACATCGAAAAAGACGACAACCGGAAGATCATGACGGTCGCCTGCATCACGCGGGACGGCTGGCGGGCGAGCGGCCTCGACATAAACCTCTTCCGCAAGCTGAAACGCCGGCGATGCATCGCCTCCTCCGGCGGCAGGCCTTACCGCATCACGCAGCGGGGCCTGGAACTGGTGCGCGCCCAGCAGGACAACCAGTGAAACGGCGGGAGGCGCGGCGAAAGCCCGCTTCCCGCTCAAAACCCGCCCGGGCCGTAGCCGATCGGTTCCTCCGCGACGAGTTGCCGGCGCAGGCCGACGGATTCGACATCCCGGTCGAGGCGTTCGGAATAGTCGATGGAAAGCCAGTTCACCGAATAGCCGCGCTTCTGGAAGAAGCCGACGGCCGAAACGTTGCGGGCATGGGTCTGGAGCCGCGCCGCCTCGAAGCCGGCCGCGACGATCTCCGCCTCCATGGCGGCCAGCAGGGCGGATCCCAGCCCCCTCTTTTGAAGCGGCGGATCGACCCAGAGGTCGCTGATCTCGTCGTTGAGCGCCTCGCGCGCGGCCCAGGCGGCACGCACGCCGTCGCATTCAGCAACGCTCACCCGAAGCCAGCGGCCGGCGAGGAACTGTTCGAAGGCATGGCGGGCGTGATCGCGCCGCACTTCAAGATCGGCCACCCCCACGACGGCCGCCGCCCAGGCCCTGACGCCGATCTCGACGAGGGCCGGAACATCCTCTTCCAGGGCATTGCGGACGGTGATCATGCAGGCAGCCTCTCTCGCTGCCATCAAAACACCGGACGGCCGGTTTGGCGAGAGAGATGCACGCGGCTATCCACGGCAATGGTGGGCCGGCCGCCTCGACGGCCGGCTATTGCCCTACCACCACCTGGCCGGCGTGAAGCGGCCGGCGGCCTTCTCGATGACATGGGCGGTCTTGAAGAGGATCTCCTCCTCGAAGGGCTTGCCGATGAGCTGGAGGCCGAGGGGCAGGCCCTTGTGATCGAGGCCGGCGGGCACGGAAAGGCCCGGCAGGCCCGCCATGTTGACGGTGACCGTGAAGATATCCTGCAGGTACATCTTGACCGGATCCGACGCCAGGTCCTCGTCGGCGATGCCGAAGGCCGAAGACGGCGTGGCGGGCGTCAGGATCGCGTCGACGCCGGCATGGAAGGCAAGTTCGAAATCGCGCTTGATCAGCGTGCGGACCTTCTGCGCCTGGAGGTAATAGGCGTCGTAATAGCCGGCCGACAGCACGTAGGTGCCGATCATGATGCGGCGCTTGACTTCCTTGCCGAAGCCGCTCGCGCGGGTCTTCTCGTACATGTCGACGATGTCCTTGCCGTCGACGCGCAGGCCGTAGCGCACGCCGTCATAGCGGGCGAGGTTCGACGAGGCTTCGGCGGGCGCGACGATGTAATAGGCCGGCAAGGCGTATTTCGTGTGCGGCAGGGAAATGTCGACGATCTCGGCGCCGGCCTCCTTCAGCCAGGCGATGCCCTGCTGCCAGAGCGCCTCGATCTCCTCCGGCATGCCGTCGACGCGGTATTCGCGCGGGATGCCGATGCGCATGCCCTTCAGCGACTGGCCGAGCGCGGCCTCGTAGTCCGGCACCGGCAGGTCGACGGAGGTGGTGTCCTTGGCATCGACGCTCGCCATGGACTTCAGGAGGATCGCCGCATCGCGCACGTCGCGGGCGATGGGGCCTGCCTGGTCGAGCGAGGAGGCGAAGGCGACGACGCCCCAGCGCGAGCAGCGGCCATACGTCGGCTTGATGCCGACGGTGCCGGTGAAGGCGGCGGGCTGGCGGATCGAGCCGCCGGTATCCGTCGCCGTTGCGCCGGCGCACAGGAACGCGGCGACCGCCGCCGCCGAGCCGCCGGACGAGCCGCCCGGCACCAGGTCGGCATTGGAGCCCGTGGCACGCCACGGGTTCTTGACCGCGCCGTAATAGGAGCTTTCGTTGGACGAGCCCATGGCGAACTCGTCCATGTTCAGTTTGCCGAGCATGACGGCCCCGTCGTTCCAGAGATTCTGGGTGACGGTCGATTCATATTTCGGCTTGAAGCCGTCGAGGATGTGGCTGCAGGCCTGGGTGTGCACGCCCTCGGTGGCGAACAGGTCCTTGATGCCGAGCGGGATGCCCTCCAGCGCGCCGGCCTTGCCGGCGGCGATGCGCTCGTCGGAAGCCTTCGCCATTTCGCGCGCCTTTTCCGGCGTGACGGCGACATAGGCGTTGATGACGGGGTTCGCCGCCTCGATCGCGCCGAGATAGGCGTCCGTCAACTCGACGGCGGTGATCTCCTTGGCGCCGAGCTTCTCGCGGGCTTCGGCAATGGTCAGGCGGGTCAGATCGGTCATGGGAAGGCTACTTTCGGGGTCGGACGGCTCGGGCGACGAAGAGGACGTTACTCGACGACCTTCGGAACCTGGAAGAAATTGCGGTCGGTGGCCGGCGCGTTGGCGACGATGGCATCCGCCTTGTCGCCGTCGTTGACGACGTCCTGGCGCTTGCGCATCTCCATCGGCGTGACCGACGTCATCGGCTCGACGCCCTCGACATTTACTTCGGACAATTGCTCGACAAAGCCGAGGATGCCGTTCAGCTCGCCGGTCATGCGGTTTGCCTCTTCCTCGCTGACGGCGATGCGGGCAAGGCGCGCGACGCGCTTCACGGTGGCTAGATCTACGGACATGGGTGGTCTCCGCTCAGAAATTTCTACCCGCTATACTGACCAAGCCCAAGGGGCGCAACGGGGGAATGGTCCGTTCCACGCCCCCTCGCCCCTTTTCCCTCCCTCAGCGCGAGACCGCGCTGCCGACGCCCGGCACCTCGATCTTCGCGGACGCGCCGTCCATCGCCTTGACGAAGAGGTCGGCCGTCGGCGCGATGATGCCGAAGGAGCCGTAGTGGCACGGGATGACCGTATCGAACTTGAAGAAGCGCTGACAGGCGAGCGCCGCCACGGCACCGCCCATGGTGAAGCGGTCGCCGATCGGCACGAGGCCGATTTCCGGCTGGTGCAACTCGTGGATCAGCGCCATGTCGGAGAAGATATCGGTATCGCCCATGTGATAGAGCGTCGGCTCGTCCTCGAAATGCAGGACGAGGCCGTTGGCATTGCCGAGCGAATGGGAGACGCCGTCCTCGGTGATCTGCGCGGAGGAATGCAGCGCATTGACGAAGGTCGTCGAGAACCCGTCGAAATGCACGGTGCCGCCGGTATTGCCCATGTCGACCTTTTCCACGCCCTTGGCGCCGAGCCAGGCGGCAAGGTCCGCATTGGCGAGCACGGTCGCGCCGGTCTCCTTCGCGATCTGGACCGTATCGCCGACATGGTCGCCGTGGCCGTGGGTCAGCAGGATATGGGTAAGGCCCGCCACCGCGTCCTTGCGGGTCGCCTCGTCGAAGGCGGGATTGCCGGTGAAGAAGGGGTCGATCAGGATTCTGGCTTTCGCCGTTTCGATCCGGAAGGCGGAGTGGCCGAGCCAGGTGATTTTCATGCTTGTTCTCCCGTTGGGGTCCTTGGCGCAATATAGAACCGGCGAAGGCCGTTTCCATCCATCGCCGGATCGTTATAAGCGTGGCATTCGAACTGGAGCAACATGCAAGGAGCCATCATGGCCGACGACGACTACATCTATGACGAGGCAACCGGCGAATGGCGGCCGGCCTCCGAGATCGCGGCCGAAAAGGCGGCGCAGAACCAGGTGCGTGACGCCAGCGGCACCGTGCTGGCCGACGGCGATTCGGTCGTCCTCATCAAGGACCTGAAGGTGAAGGGCGCCGGGCAGACGCTGAAGCAGGGCACGGTGATCAAGTCGATCCGCCTCACCGACAATCCGGAGGAGATCGACTGCCGGCACGAGGCCATCAAGGGGCTGGTCCTGCGCACGGAATTCGTGCGCAAGCGCTGAGAGGGTTTCCCATGGCAACGCTGACACTGGAAGAACTGGCCGCAACGCTCGCGCCCGGCCAGCCGATCGCCGGCCTCGACCTCGGCACGAAGACCATCGGCCTCTCCGTCTCCGATCTCGGCCGGCGGCTGGCGACGCCGCGGCCGGTGCTGAAACGCGTGAAGTTCACCCAGGATGCCGAGGTGCTGCTGGCCTTCGCAGCCAAGGAAAAGGTCGTCGCCTTCGTCATCGGCCTGCCGATGAACATGGACGGCAGCGCCGGGCCGCGCGTCCAGGCGACGCGCGCCTTCGTGCGCTCCATGGCCGACAAGACCGACATTCCCTTCGTCTTCTGGGACGAGCGGCTGTCGACGGTGGCGGCGGAGCGCACGCTGATCGAGATGGACGTGTCGCGCAAGAAGCGGGCCGAACGTATCGATTCGGCCGCCGCCTCCTTCATCCTTCAGGGCGCACTGGACAGGCTCTCGTCATTGGCGAGGCCGGCGGACGCGGACTGACGGCGCGCCTGCCACCAGGCAAGGATCCTCTTGCGGCGCCGGAAGGCGATAAGCCCCAGCACCAGGAAGCTGTCGACGATGATGGCGCGCAGCACCAGCGGCGGCAGGTCCTCCGGCGGAATGCCGAGGATATGGCCGTAGATCTGGAACACCAGGTCATGCGTGTCGCGCGTCAGCATGAAGAAGCCGAAGCTCATGTCGTAGTAGGAAAGCCCGTACCAGCTGCCGAGCAGCGCGATGGGGCCTGCCCAAAGGATGAGAAACCACTTCATGCCGCCCTCCCCTTCGGTGCAAGAAGATCACCGGCCGCAAAGACGATCTCGCTGACCGCCACGCCCGCCGCGATAACGAGCAGCGGGACGACGATATCCACCGCCGCAAAACAAAACAGGGTCGTCATGACCGAAATCCGGGCCGTTCTGGCCATAGGCTGCACTCGCTCGCATGGTTAATACCAAGTAAACGGCACCTTCACCCGTTAACCCTGTTTGCGCAACGTAAACCCTTCATTAAGGTTAATTTCCACATCGCCCGGGCCGGAAAGGAGCCTTGCAAGCCTGCGCAAGGCGTGAAATGAGCAGCGACCTTTTGTCGGCTACAACCCGGTTCCCATGCTCGCCATCTTCGAAAGCATCCTCCCCGTCTTCCTGCTCGTCGTGCTAGGGGCCTTCCTCAAGCGCTGGCGGCTGATCGACCGCGACATGTGGAACGGGCTCGAGCAGCTCGGCTTCTTCGTGCTGTTCCCTTCCCTCCTGTTCACGACGCTCGCCAAGGCGGAGTTCTCCGGCATCGCCGCCGGCAGCGTGGCGATCGGCTCCATCGGCTCGCTGAGCTTCATAGCGCTCCTGCTGGCGCTCGCCTGGCCGCTCTTTCGCGCCGCCGGCGTCTCGGGCGCCGCCTATACCTCGGTCTACCAGACCTCGACGCGCTGGAACGCCTTCATCGCGCTCGCCATCGCCGAAAAGCTCTACGGCGCGCAAAGCCTTGCGCTGGTGGCGCTCGTAGCGACGCTGATCATCATCCCGATCAACTTCTACAATATCGGCATTCTCGTCTGGTTCGGCGGCGGCACGCGCAGCCTGAAGTCCTTCGCGCAGAAAATCCTCACCAATCCGATGATCATCGGCTCGGTGCTCGGCGTTGCGATCAACCTGTTGGAAATCCCGGTCTACGCGCCGCTGATGCAGGCGACGGAACTCGTCGCCGACACCTCGCTCAGCCTCGGCCTGATCATGGTCGGCGCCGGGTTGAAGCTGGCCGATGCGCTGAAACCCCGGCCGCTGGCGCTGCTGCCGGTCGTCCTGAAGCTCCTGTTCATGCCGCTGGTCATGACGGCGGCCGCCTATGCGCTCGGCATGCGCGGCGAGCCGCTGCTGACGATCGCCATGGGCGCGAGCGTGCCGACGGCGCTGAACGGCTATGTGCTGGCCAAGCAGATGGGTGGCGACGCGCCGCTCTATGCCGCCGTCGCCACCTTGCAGACGATCGCCTCGTTCTTCACCATCCCGGTCGTGCTGGCGGCGACCGCCTATCTTGCCGGCGGATAGAGCAGGTCGACGATATAGGCCGAATCGAAGCGCGAATCGAGCATGCCATAGGTGGAGCGCCAGCCGGAGGCGAGGCGCGTTTCGAGGAAGGCATCGGCGATACGGCCGGCACCGGCGCGGTAAAGCTCGGCCGCTGCGGCGGCAAGCGCCAGTTGCTCGACCAGCATGCGGGCCGCGCCCTCGTCGCGTTCGCACAGCGACAGCGCGGCGCGCAGCACGTCGACCGTCTTCTTGCCGGCGGGGCCGAGATCGCGGGCAAGCCCGGCGAACAGCATCTCGAACAGGTCCCTGCCCCGGCCGATGACGCGCATCAGATCGAGCGCCATGACATTGCCCGACCCCTCCCAGATCGCATTGACCGGCGCCTCGCGGTAATGCCGGGCGATCGGCCGCTCCTCGACATAGCCGCTGCCGCCGATGCACTCCATCGCCTCGTAGATCAGGGCGGGCGCGATCTTGCAGCACCAGTATTTCGTCACCGGCGTCATGATGCGGGCATAGGCGGCGTCCTCGGCGCTGTCGCGCGCCTTGTCGAAGGCCTCCGCCAGGCGCAGGGAGAGCGCGGTCGCGCCCGCGACGTCGAGCGCCATGTCGGCGAGCACCCGCGTCATGATCGGCTGGGCGACCAGCGGCTTGCCGAAGACGGCACGGCCGCGCGCATGGTGCACGGCCTCGGCGAGCGAGGCGCGCATGATGCCGGACGAGGCCAGCGCGCAGTCGAGCCGCGTCAGCGTCACCATGTCGAGAATGGTGCGGATGCCGGCATCGGGCGTGCCGAGCAGGAAGCCGAAGGTCTCGGAGAACTCGACCTCCGAGGAGGCGTTGGAACGGTTGCCGATCTTGTCCTTCAGGCGCTGGAAGCGCAGGCCGTTGCTGGAGCCGTCCTCCAGCAGGCGCGGCACGAGGAAGCAGCCGACGCCCTCGCGCGTCTGGGCGAGCATGACGAAACCGTCGCTCATCGGCGCCGACATGAACCATTTGTGGCCGGAGAGCCGGTAGATGCCCTCGCCGACGCGCTCGGCGGTGGAGGTGTTGGCGCGCACATCCGTGCCGCCCTGCTTTTCCGTCATGCCCATGCCGATGGTGACGGCGCTCTTCTGCATGGCGGGCTTGTTGGTGCTGTCATACTTGCGCGACAGGATCTTTCGCCCCCATTCGCGCTGCACCTGCGGCGAGACGGAAAGGGCGGCTACCGAGGCGCTCGTCATGGTCAGCGGGCAGAGATGGCCGCATTCGAGCTGGGCGGTGAGGTAGAAGCGCACGGCGCGCGCCTTGTGCGCCCTGCCTTTCTCTTCCGGCACGTTCTCCCACAGCGAGGAATGCAGGCCTGCCGCCATGGAGCGGCGCATCAGCGCGTGCCAGGCGGGGTGGTAGTCGACGACGTCGAGGCGTTCGCCGCGCGGGCCGTGGGTGCGCAGTTGCGGCACGCCCTCGTTCGCCATGCGGGCGAGTTCCTGTGCCTCCGGCGAGGTGACGTAGCGGCCGATCGCGTCGAATTCGTCGCGCAGGCCCTTGGGCATGGCGTCGGTGGCGTCGACCAGCAGCGGGTCGGAGCGATAGGCGTTGATGCCCGACCAGAGCGGCGGCTGGTTGAGATCGGCGAGTTTCTGTTCGGTCGTCTTGTCGCGAGTCATGAGCGGGTTCTAGCCCAAGTCGCGGCGGGGCGAAACGGGGCCTTGCCGTTGCCGACGCCGCTGTCGTCACAAAAGCGTGGGAATGCGCGGGCTCGCCGCCGCTTCGCCTTGCCGCGGGGGAACCGAGCCTCTATAGACCCCGCGTATCCACGACAGTTGAGGCGGAGTTTCATGGACTTCTTTCCGCATCGCCACCTTCTCGGCATCAAGGGTCTGACCGAGCAGGAGATCACCCACCTGCTCGACCGCGCCGACGAGGCGGTGAAAATCTCCCGGCAGCGGGAGAAGAAAACGTCGACCCTTCGGGGCCTGACGCAGATCAACCTCTTTTTCGAAGCCTCCACCCGCACGCAATCCTCCTTCGAGCTTGCCGGCAAACGCCTCGGCGCCGACGTGATGAACATGTCGGTCGGCAATTCCTCGGTGAAGAAGGGCGAGACGCTGATCGACACGGCGATGACGCTGAACGCCATGCACCCCGACGTGCTGGTCGTGCGCCATTCCTCCGCCGGCGCCGCCGCGCTTCTCGCGCAGAAAGTTTCCTGCTCGGTGGTGAACGCCGGCGACGGCCAGCACGAGCATCCGACGCAGGCCCTGCTCGACGCGCTGACCATCCGCCGCGCCAAGGGCAAGCTCTCGCGCATCATCGTCGCCATCTGCGGCGACGTGCTGCATTCGCGCGTCGCCCGCTCGAACATCCTGCTGCTCAACGCCATGGGCGCGCGCGTTCGCGTCGTGGCGCCTGCAACGCTGCTTCCCTCCGGCATCGCCGACATGGGGGCGGAGGTCTACCATTCGATGGAGGAAGGGCTGAAGGACGCCGACGTCGTGATGATGCTGCGCCTGCAGCGCGAACGCATGTCCGGCGCCTTCGTGCCCTCGGTGCGCGAATATTTCCACTATTACGGGCTCGACGCGGAAAAGCTGAAGGCGGCGAAGGAGGATGCGCTCGTCATGCATCCCGGGCCGATGAACCGTGGCGTGGAGATCGCCTCGGAGATCGCCGACGGGCCGCAGAGCGTCATCGAGCAGCAGGTCGAGATGGGCGTCGCCGTCCGCATGGCCGTGATGGAAACGCTTCTCGTTTCGCAGAACCAGGGTGTCCGCGCATGACCCGCACCACCGTCCTGAAGAACCTCCGCATCCTCGACCCCTCGCGTAACCTCGATGAAACCGGCTCCATCGTCATCGAGAACGGCAGGATCGCCGCCATCGGCAGCGGCGCGCAGAACCAGGGCGCGCCGGAAGGCGCCGAGATCGTCGACGGTCGCGGCCTCATCGCCGCGCCCGGCCTCGTCGATGCCCGCGTCTTCGTCGGCGAGCCCGGCGCCGAGCATCGCGAGACGATCGAATCGGCTTCCCGTGCGGCGGCCGCCGGCGGCGTCACCACCTTCATCACCATGCCGGACACCGATCCCGTCATCGACGACATCGCGCTCGTCGAATTCGTGCTGAAGAACGCCCGCGACAAGGCGATCGTCAATATCCACCCGGCCGCAGCCCTCACGAAAGGGCTTGCCGGCGAGGAGATGACCGAATTCGGCCTCCTGAAGGATGCCGGCGCCGTCGCCTTCACCAACGGCCGCAACCCGATGCACAATGCCCAGGTGCTGCGCCGGGCCATGACCTATGCCCGCGAATTCGGCAGCGTCATCGCGCTCGAAACCCGCGACAAGTATCTCGGCGCCGGCGGCGTGATGAACGAGGGGCTGCTCGCAAGCTGGCTCGGCCTTTCCGGCAGCCCGCGCGAGGCCGAGCTGATCCCGCTCGAACGGGACCTGCGCATCGCCGGCCTGACGCGCGGCAAATACCATGCGGCGCAGATCTCCGTGCCGGAATCGGCCGAGGCCGTGAAGATCGCCAGGGAACGCGGCGCGAACGCCACCTGCGGCATCTCGATCAACCACCTGACGCTGAACGAGAACGACATCGGCGAATACCGCACCTTCTTCAAGCTCTCCCCGCCGCTGCGCGGCGAGGACGACCGCAAGGCGATGGTCGACGCGCTCGCCCGCGGCGAGATCGACATCATCGTCTCCTCGCACGATCCGCAGGACGTCGACACCAAGCGCCTGCCCTTCGCGGACGCCGCCGACGGCGCAATCGGCCTGGAGACCATGCTCGCGGCGGCGCTCAGGCTGTACCACAGCGGCGAGGTTCCGCTGATGCGGCTCCTCGATGCGCTCTCGACGCGCCCGGCGCAGATCTTCGGCCTCGACGCCGGAACGCTTGCGCCCGGCGCGCGCGCCGACATCGTGCTGATCGATCCCGACGAGCCCTGGCTTGCCACCAAGGACCGCTTCGTCTCGCGCTCGAAGAACACGCCCTTCGAAGATGCCCGCTTTACGGGACGCGCGATTAGCACCTATGTTGCCGGCGAACGGGTGTATTCGCTGGACTGAAAGGGACGTTGGTCCGGCGGAGATTGTGGATCCTCGGGTCAAGCCCGAGGATGACGGAAGAAGGAAGGTCGCAGGACGTTGAGAAACGTTGCCTCTGCCGGATCGCTTAATGGGTTCGGTGGCACCTCCTCCCCTCCGTCATCCTCGGGCTTGACCCGAGGATCCACCGCCGCGGATGCAGAATAACGGAACGGGGGAATAGCGTGTCCGACATCTTCACCTGGCAGCTCGGCGGCCTGCCGACGCTTGCCGCCCTCGCCTTCGGCTATCTCCTCGGCTCCATTCCCTTCGGCCTGATCCTCACCCGCATGGCAGGGCTCGGCGACGTGCGGAAGATCGGCTCCGGCAATATCGGCGCGACGAACGTGCTGCGCACCGGCAATAAGAAGCTCGCGGCCGCGACCCTGCTGCTGGACGCCCTCAAGGGCACCGCGGCGACGGCCATCGCTTCGCGCTGGGGGCTCGATGCCGGCCTTGCGGCGGGCTTTGCCGCCTTCCTTGGCCATCTCTTTCCCGTCTGGCTCGGCTTCAAGGGCGGCAAGGGGGTCGCGACCTATGTCGGACTGCTGCTCGGCCTCGTGCCTGTCATGCTCGCCGTCTTCGCCGCCGTCTGGATCGGCCTTGCCTACCTGACGCGCTATTCCTCCCTCTCGGCCCTGGTTGCAACCGCCGCATCTCCGGTTGTATTGTGGTTCCTCGGTCACGAGAAGGTGGCAGTGCTTTTCCTGCTGCTCACGCTCATCACCTGGTGGAAGCACAGCGCCAATATCGGCCGCCTGCTGAGCGGCACGGAAAGCAAGATCGGCAGCAAGGGGTAGCGATGGACGAGCGCAGCGCAAGGACAAGGGGCATTGCGCTGACGGAACGACAGAGGATCGCCTGGCTGCGCCTCATCCGCAGCGACAATGTCGGGCCGGTCACCTTCCGCGAACTCATCAATCACTTCGGCAGCGCCGAGACGGCGCTGGACATGCTGCCGGAACTTTCACGCCGCGGCGGCGCCTCACGCGCCATCCGCGTCGCCAGCCGGGGCGAGGCCGAGCGCGAACTCGACATGGCCGACCGGCACGGCGCCGCCTTCGTCGGCATCGGCGAGCCCGACTATCCCTTTCTCCTGCGCCAGATCGACGGCGCGCCGCCGCTGCTCGCCGTCAAGGGCAACCGGGCCGTCGCGGCGGCACCGGCCGTCGGCATCGTCGGCGCGCGCAACGCCTCCCTGTCGGGCACGAAATTCGCCGGCCTGCTGGCGCGCGCGATCGGGCGGGCCGGTTATACCATCGTCTCGGGCCTTGCCCGCGGCATCGACACGGCCGCCCATCGCGCCAGCCTAGACACCGGCACCGTCGCAGCCATGGCGGGCGGCCTCGACAAACCCTATCCGCCGGAGAATATCGGCCTGCTTGCCGAACTCACGGAAGGGCAAGGCCTTGCCATCAGCGAAATGCCCTTCGGCTGGGAGCCGCGCGCCCGCGACTTTCCCCGCCGCAACCGGCTGATCGCGGGCATGTCGCTCGGCCTTGTGGTGGTGGAGGCGGCGGTGCGTTCCGGCTCGCTGATCACCGCGCGCAACGCGGCGGATTTCGGCCGTCTGGTCTTCGCCGTGCCGGGCTCCCCGCTCGATCCGCGCTGCGAGGGCACGAACGGCCTCCTCAAGGACGGCGCGACGATCACCACCATGCCCGAGGATGTGCTGGAAAACCTGCGTCCCCTGTCCGAGCCGGACCTGTTTGCCCCCCGCCCCGGCGCCGGCGAGCCGGCCGAGGACACGCCGCCCGCCCTGCGGCTGCCGCCGGGCGACGGCGAGCGGGAACACATAGCCGACGCCTTGAGCCAGGTGCCTGCCGAAATCGACGAGATCATCCGCCATACCGGCATCGCTGCCGCCACAGTGTACCTCGTCCTCCTAGAACTTGATCTTGCCGGCCGGCTTCAGCGGCATGCCGACGGCCGGGTCTCGTTGATCCCGGACTGAACGCGGCCTGAGGCCGGAGAGGATGTCCCCCGCCTCCACATAGGCCATCTCGATCAGGTAACCCAGCATGTCGGCGCCTTCGGCGTTCACGACCGTGCGCAGCTCGCCGAGCATCTGCCGGGTATAGGCGAGGTTCTCCTCCGCGGTATGCGGCGGGAGAGCAGGTTTGGCTGGTTTCGGGCTCATAGCGCTTCCGTTGCACCTACGTTTTAGAATCACCGTCAGGTTGCAATTCCTGTACCCAGCGGAAGATACAACGATTATCGAAAATTGCAATCCGCGATTAATCTCGCAATGGTTGCATAACGTTGCATCCCACTAATTTCACCCCTACCTCTTGACCGGAACGCTTTGTCTGTTCATGTCGAGACACGACTTTCCGGCGCAAGGCGCCCGTTTTGCCGTGCATCCAAGCGTGCGGCACCCGTACTCAGAGAAATGACGATGAATGTTGTAGTTGTGGAATCGCCTGCCAAGGCCAAGACGATCAACAAGTATCTCGGGCCCGGCTACACGGTGCTCGCCTCGTTCGGCCATGTGCGCGACCTGCCGGCCAAGGACGGCTCCGTGCGCCCGGACGAGGATTTCGAAATGTCCTGGGAAGTGGACAGCGCCTCGGCCCGGCGCATCAAGGATATTGCCGATGCGGTGAAATCCTCCGACGGCCTGATCCTTGCGACCGACCCGGATCGCGAAGGCGAAGCCATCTCCTGGCATGTGCTCGACGTCCTGAAGAAGAAGCGGGTCATCGGCGACAAGCCGGTCAAGCGCGTCGTCTTCAACGCCATCACCAAGTCGGCCGTGCTCGATGCCATGCGCAATCCGCGCGACATCGATATCGCGCTGGTCGATGCCTATCTCGCCCGCCGCGCCCTCGACTACCTCGTCGGCTTCAATCTTTCGCCGGTCCTCTGGCGCAAGCTGCCGGGCGCCCGCTCGGCCGGGCGCGTGCAGTCGGTGGCGCTGCGCCTCGTCTGCGACCGGGAATCGGAAATCGAGCGTTTCGTCTCGGAAGAGTACTGGAACCTCTCGGCCCTCCTGAAGACGCCGCGCGGCGACGAATTCGAGGCGCGCCTCGTCTCGGCCGAAGGCAAACGCCTGCAGGCGCGGGCGATCGGCAATGGCGAGGAGGCGAACCGCCTCAAGACGCTGCTCGACGGCGCGGCCTACCGCGTCGAAAGCGTCGAGGCCAAGCCCACCAAGCGTAATCCCGCTCCGCCCTTCACCACCTCCACCCTGCAGCAGGCCGCCTCCTCCAAGCTCGGCTTCTCGGCGTCCCGCACCATGCAGGTGGCGCAGAAGCTCTATGAAGGCATCGACATCGGCGGCGAGACGGTCGGTCTCATCACCTATATGCGTACCGACGGCGTGCAGATGGCGCCCGAGGCGATCGACGCGGCGCGCCGCGCCGTCGCCGAGCAGTTCGGCGAACGCTACGTGCCGGAAAAGCCCCGCTTCTATTCCACCAAGGCGAAGAACGCCCAGGAGGCGCACGAGGCGATCCGCCCCACCTCCTTCAACCGCACGCCGGACCAGGTGAAGCGCTACCTCGATCCGGACCAGCTGCGGCTCTACGACCTCGTCTGGAAGCGCGGCATCGCCAGCCAGATGGCCTCGGCAGAGATCGAGCGCACCACGGTGGAGATCGAGGCGGACAATGGCGGGCGCAAGGCCGGCCTGCGCGCCACCGGCTCGGTCATCCGCTTCGACGGCTTCATCGCCGCCTATACCGACCAGAAAGAAGACGGCGAACAGTCGGACGACGGTGACGATGACGGCCGCCTGCCCGAGATCAACGCGCAGGAAAAGCTCGACAAGCAGAAGGTGAACGCCAGCCAGCACTTCACCGAGCCGCCGCCGCGCTATTCCGAAGCCTCGCTCATCAAGAAGATGGAAGAGCTCGGCATCGGCCGCCCGTCGACCTATGCCGCCACGCTCGCCACACTGCGCGACCGCGAATACATCGTCATCGACAAGCGCAAGCTGATCCCGGAAACCAAGGGCCGCCTCGTGACGGCCTTCCTCGAAAGCTTCTTCACCCGCTATGTCGAATACGACTTCACGGCGAGCCTTGAAGAAAAGCTCGACAAGATCTCGGCCGGCGAACTCGACTGGAAGCAGGTTCTCCGCGACTTCTGGAAGGACTTCTTCGCGCAGATCGAGGACACCAAGGAACTGCGCGTCACCAACGTGCTCGACGCGCTCAACGAGGAACTCGCCCCGCTCGTCTTCCCCAAGCGCGAGGACGGCAGCGATCCGCGCATCTGCCAGGTCTGCGGCACAGGCAAGCTCTCTTTGAAGCTCGGCAAGTTCGGCGCCTTCGTCGGCTGCTCGAACTATCCCGAATGCAACTTCACCCGCCAGCTTTCCGCCGACAACGGCTCGGACGCGGAGGCGGCCGCCTCCAGCGAACCGCAGAACCTCGGCAAGGATCCGCATACGGGCGAGGATATCACGCTGCGCACCGGCCGCTTCGGCCCCTATGTGCAGCGCGGCGACGGCAAGGAGGCCAAGCGCGCCAGCCTGCCCAAGGGCTGGACGCCGGCGAGCATCGACCATGAGAAGGCGCTCGCCCTGCTCTCGCTGCCGCGCGACATCGGCCAGCACCCGGAGACCGGCAAGATGATCTCGGCCGGCATCGGCCGCTACGGTCCGTTCCTGCTGCATGACGGCGGCTACGCCAATCTCGAAAGCGTCGAGGACGTCTTCTCGATCGGCCTCAACCGCGCCGTCTCTGTCATCGCCGACAAGCAGTCGAAGGGTCCCGGCGGCCGCGCACGCGGCACGCCCGCCGCGCTGAAGACGCTCGGCGACCACCCGGACGGCGGCGCCGTCACGGTGCGGGACGGCAAGTACGGCCCCTACGTGAACTGGGCCAAGGTCAATGCGACGCTGCCCAAGGGCAAGGCCGCCGACAGCGTCACGCTGGAGGAGGCGCTCGTGCTGATCGCCGAGAAGGCCGGCAAGGCGCCCGCCAAGGGCAAGGCCAAGGCGGCGAAGTCCGGCGATGCCAAGGCCGCAAAGCCGAAGGCGGCGCCCAAGGCCAAGACCGCAACCAAGGCAAAGAAGGCCTGACGGCATGACGAGAGAACCACGCAGCCGGGCAGGACGATCCACGCGGCCCGGCCGCGCGGACCGTGACGTGCCGCCGGCGGACAACATCCCGATCATCCACGGCGCCATCCCGCCGCGCGACGTGCTGCTGCGCTTCATTGCCGACCATCCGGAACAGGCCTCGAAGCGCGAGATCGCCAAGGCGTTCGGCCTGAAGGGCGAGGCGCGCGTCGAGCTGAAGGCGCTGCTGAAATCCTTCGAGGAAGACGGGCTCCTGGAAAAGCGCCGCAAGTCGCTGGTCCGCCCCGGCGCCCTGCCCCCGGTCACGGTGCTCGACATCACCACGCGCGATGTCGACGGCGAACTGATCGGCCGGCCGGCCGAATGGCTCGACGATGCGGGCGTCGCGCCCGCCGTCTTGATCCGCCAGTCGGGCGGCGTGCGCAAGGACAAGGCGCCCGTCGCCGGCCTCGGCGACCGGGTGCTGGCAAAGATCTTCCCGGCGAAGGAGCGCGGCGGCCCGGCCTATACGGCACGGGTCATCAAGGTGCTCGACAAGAAGAAGAATTCCGGCATGGGCGTGTTCCGCACCTTGGCGGGCGGCGGCGGGCGCATCATGCCGATCGACCGGCGCGGCGAGGAGATGGAAGTCGACGCCGAGTTCACGGCAGGCGCCAAGGACGGCGACCTCGTCGAAATCGACGTCGTGCGTATGGGCCGCTACGGCCTGCCGCGCGCGCAGGTGAAGGGCGTGATCGGCTCCGTCGCCTCGGAGAAGGCGATCTCGATGATCGCCATCCATGCCCACGGCATTCCCCATATCTTCCCCGACGCGGTGATCCGCGAGGCGGAAGCGGCGGGGGCCGCGACCATGTCGCGCCGCGAGGACTGGCGCAGCCTGCCGCTCATCACCATCGACCCGGCCGACGCCAAGGACCACGACGACGCCGTCTTCGCCGAGCCCGACCCCTCGCCCGACAATCCGGGCGGCGTGATCGTCACCGTCGCCATTGCCGATGTCAGCTATTACGTGCGGCCGAAATCGGCGCTCGACCGCGAGGCGCTGAAGCGCGGCAACTCGGTCTATTTCCCCGACCGCGTCGTGCCCATGCTGCCGGAGCGCATCTCCAACGACCTCTGCTCGCTGAAGGAAGGCGTCGACCGGCCGGCGCTCGCCGTGCGCATGGTCTTCTCGCATGAGGGCCGCAAGGCGAGCCACACCTTCCACCGCATCATGATGAAGAGTGCGGCGAAACTCTCCTACCAGCAGGCCCAGGCCGCCATCGACGGCGCGCCCGACGACAAGACCGGCCCGATCCTCGAGACGATCCTGAAGCCGCTGTGGCAGGCCTACCGCATCATGACGGTCGGCCGGAACCGCCGCCAGCCGCTCGAACTCGACATGCCCGAGCGCAAGATCCTGCTGAAGGAGGACGGCACCGTCGACCGCGTCGTCGTGCCGCCGCGGCTCGATGCGCACAAGCTCATCGAGGAGATGATGATCCAGGCCAACGTCGCGGCCGCCGAGACGCTGGAGAAGAAGAAGCAGGTCCTGATCTACCGCGTGCACGACGCCCCTTCCCTTGCCAAGCAGGAGGTGCTGCGCGAGTTCCTGCAGACGCTCGACATCTCGCTGGTCAAGGGCGGCAACATGCGCTCCAACCATTTCAACGGCATCCTTTCGAAGGCCAAAGACAAGCCCTTCGAGCAGATGGTGAGCGAGATGGTGCTGCGCTCGCAGAGCCAGGCCATCTACAGCCCGGAGAATATCGGCCATTTCGGCCTGAACCTCCTGAAATACGCCCATTTCACCTCGCCGATCCGCCGCTATGCGGATCTCATCGTGCATCGGGCGCTGGTCGGCTCGCTCGGGCTCGGCGAAGGCGGCATCACGCCGGACGAGGAAGCCGTGCTCGACGATATCGCGGCGGAGATCTCGACCTTCGAGCGCCGCGCCATGGCGGCCGAGCGCGACACGGTCGACAGGCTGATCGCCCATCACCTGGCCGGACGCATCGGCGAGGAGTTCGACGGGCGCGTTTCGGGCGTCACCAAGGCGGGACTTTTTGTCACCCTGCCGGCGTATGGTGCCGATGGTTTCGTGCCTATATCTATGCTCGGACGCGACTACTTCATCTATGACGAGGCGCATCAGGCGCTGTCCGGCGAAAAGACCGGGCTCGGCTATCGCCTCGGTGACGAGGTGCGCGTCAAGCTCGCGGAAGCGGTGCCGCTGGCCGGTTCGCTCCGGTTCGACATGATCAGCGAGGGACGCAAGATGCCGACGGCGGTGCGCTCCTTCCACAAGTCGGGCCGGCGCAAGGGCAGCGCGGCGCGCCACCAGCCGGGCACGCGCCCGCCCCGCGGCAGGCGCTGAGCGGCAAGCCCCCCGCGGAAAGACAGATGGCCGGCGCGATGGGCCGGCGGAAGGACAGGACATGCAGGCGAACGAGACCAGCGGCAGCACGCAGCATTTCGGCGACAGCCCGGAGGCCCGGCCGGCGGAACGCCCGCTCGGCCGCGCCATCAAGCGCGGCCTCTTGAACCGCTGCCCCGCCTGCGGCTCCGGCCGCCTGTTCAAGTCCTTCGTCAAGCCCGTGGAAAACTGCGCGGCCTGTGGCGAGGACTACACGCACCAGCGCGCCGACGACCTGCCGCCCTATCTCGTCATCACCATCGTCGGCCATATCGTGGTCGGCGGCTATATGGGGACGGACCTCGTCTGGCCGCTCACCACCTGGCAGCATCTCGCCATCTGGGCGCCGATCACCGTCATCCTGTCGCTCCTCCTGCTCCAGCCCATCAAGGGCGGCGCCATCGGCCTGCAATGGGCGTTGAAGATGCACGGCTTCGGCGACAAGCCGGAAGAGACGGAAACCGAAACGGAAGCGGCCCCCGCCTACGGCGACCGCACGGCATGACAGCCGCCCGGCCCGTCGACGCGGCCTCGATCCTGCTTCTCGACCGCTCGGGCGAGAGCATACGCGTGCTCGTCGGCCGGCGCAGCAGCAAGCATGTCTTCATGCCGGACGTCTACGTCTTTCCCGGCGGCCGGCGCGATGCCACCGACCGCCTTGTTCCCGTCGCCAGCCCGCTGCATCCGGCGGCCTGCGAACGGCTGGCATTGCGCAGCGGCACGCGCTGTTCCGATTCGCGCCTGCGCGCCCTCGGCGTCGCGGCGCTGCGCGAGCTCTACGAGGAGGCAGGTATCCCGATCGGCACGCCGCTCGATGCGGCGGCGTCGAACGCCCTGCCCTTCCGCCCCGATCTCTCCAACCTGCGCTTCCTGGCCCGCGCCATCACGCCGGCCGGCATGATCCGGCGGTTCGACACACGCTTCTTCACGCTTTTTACCGATGAGGCGGGCATCGACCCGGCCGGTGCAACCGCGAGCCACGAACTGGAAGACCTGCGCTGGATGGATATTTTTGACCGCAGTGCCATCGAGATGCCCGACATAACCGTATTGATCCTTGAAGAGCTTCAAAAAAGCCTTCAGGAAGACAAGTCTCTGCCCTTCGGAAGAACCGCACCGCTGTACTACACCCGGCGCGGGCGCTTCCTTCGGGACCTTCTTTGAGGATCGGTCACCCATGACGCAGCCGCAATCCGGCACCTCCGGCCCGGTGGAGAGCATCCACTGGCGATCCCTCATTGCAGCCGTCGCCGCCATTTCCGCCGTCGGCATCGCCATCGGGCTCGGCCTGCCGTTGCTCTCCATCATCATGGAGAAGCGCGGCATCTCCTCCACGATGATCGGCATCAATTCCGCCATGGCCGGCATCGCCGCCATGGCCGCCGCACCCTTCACCACGCGCCTCGCCCATGCCTGGGGCACCGCGACGACCATGCTCGCCGCCATCCTGCTGGCGGCCGTCAGCGGCCTCGGCTTCTACTACATCCAGAATTTCTGGCTGTGGTTCCCCCTCCGCCTCGTCTTCCACGGCGCGATCACCACGCTCTTCATCCTCTCCGAATTCTGGATCAACGCCGCCGCCCCGCCGCGCCGGCGCGGCCTGGTGCTCGGCATCTACGCCACGGTGCTCTCGCTCGGCTTTGCCACCGGGCCCCTGCTCTTCTCGCTGCTCGGCAGCGACGGCGTGCTGCCCTTCGCGGTGGGCGCGGCCATCATCCTTCTTGCCGCCGTGCCGATCTTCGCCGCGCGGGGCGAAAGCCCGATCATCGACGAGAAGCCCGAACTGCATTTCATGCGCTACATCCTTCTCGTGCCGACGGCGACGGCGGCCGTGTTCATCTTCGGCGCGGTGGAGGTCGGCGGGCTGTCGCTCTTTCCGATCTATGCCACGCGGGCCGGCTTCAGCGAGCCGCAGGCGGCCCTGCTGCTCACCGTCATGGGCATCGGCAACATGGCGTTCCAGATCCCGCTCGGCATGCTCTCCGACCGCCTGGCGGACCGCAGGCGCCTCCTGACGGTCCTGGCGGTCATCGGCCTTGTCGGCGCCCTTTCCCTGCCGCTCATCTCGCACAACTGGGTGCTGATGGCGACCGTGCTGCTCCTGTGGGGCGGCTGCGTCGCCGGCCTCTATACGGTCGGCCTCAGCCATCTCGGCTCACGGCTCGTCGGCGCGGACCTTGCGGCGGCCAACGCCGCCTTCATCTTCTGCTATGCCGTCGGCACCGTCGTCGGCCCGCAGGCGATCGGCGCGGCGATGGACGTTTCCGGCAATGACGGTTTCGCTTGGGCGATCGTCGCCTTCTTCGGGTTTTACCTCGTACTTTCTCTCGCCCGGATGGTTTTCCGGCCGAAACGGGGTTGACTTTTCGGGCGCGATTTGTAGTTTCCGCCCAGATTTAAGCCGTGGAGCAGACTGGCTGTCCGCGGCTTCGTTTTTCATAAAGGCAGGACGACCATGGCCAAGGCTACCACCATCAAGATCAAGCTGCTGTCGACGGCCGACACCGGTTTCTTCTACGTGACCACGAAGAACAGCCGCACGATGACGGACAAGATGACCAAGACGAAGTACGATCCGGTCGTCAAGAAGCACGTCGAATTCAAGGAAACCAAGATCAAGTAAGTGATCCTGGGGACCGCTTCGGTTCGCAAAGGCGCTGGACGGCAACGTCCGGCGCCTTTTCTTTTGCCCGGGATAACGGTCTGGTACCCCCCGAATCAAAAACGCCGCCCCCCGGAAGGGAGCGGCGTCGAATGGGGGTCGGTCAGACACGACGACGGCACGAGGATTCCGTATTTGTCGTAGCTGACCGACCGACCCCACGACCCAGGAGATGCGGCGGACCTAGCATCATGGGGTAACCGGTTGTGCGGGCTTGTTTGCCGCCCATGAGTTGAGCATCGCGCGAAAAAGAAAAAAAATCAACGAATTCTTAACGCTCACCCGCTCTCGCCTTGTCTCATAGTTAACCGCGGCGGGGGCGATTGTGCCATTGAGCGGCGGTTGCGTTACGGATCACGACAATCCCGTATCGGCAAGCCTCAACCATTACGCGAGCACCCTGCAACCCTGACAGATGTCATCTTTGCGGCGCGAAAAGATTGCGCGCGATACAACCTGTTGATAAGGTTTACGAAACTAAAATAGTATGATTTATAGCCAGATTTCACGACATGGCCTGATTTCAGGGGGCCTGGCCGGCCGGCGTCCGCAGATGCCACGCAACGCGTGGCAAATGCCCGATTTTTAAGGCAAATGCCCAAGATCGGAATCGCCCTGTGGACAATTCGGCCGGGGCGCTGCCGACTCAGGCGGCGGCGGCCACGACCCGGTTGCGGCCGGAGCGCTTCGCTTCGTAAAGCGCGGTGTCGGCGCGCTTCAGCAGGGCTTGGGGGCTGTCCCCCGCCGGGAGTGCGCTGGCAATACCCAGCGAGGCGGTGATGGGCAGGAGGACGTCCGTGCCCGGCAGGCGGAACGGTTCCTGCTCGACGATCGCGCGAAGGCGCTCGGCCACGCCCGCCGCCATCTCGGCGGACGTATCCGGCATGACCAGCACGAACTCCTCCCCGCCGTAGCGGCAGGCAAGGTCGGCGCCACGCACGGCCGAGCGCACACGGTTGGCGAACTCCCGCAGCACGGCATCGCCCGCGTCGTGGCCGTAGGTGTCGTTGACCAGCTTGAAGCGGTCGATATCCGTGATGCAGACGGAAAGCGGCCGGCCCCGCGCCATCGCCCGGTCGACCAGCAGCTTCATGTGGTTGTCGAGGTAGCGGCGGTTGTGCAGGCCCGTCAGGCCGTCGGTGACGGCCAGTTCGATCGTCTGGCGCACGCTGGCGCGCAGGCGGTCGTTGCACCGCTTGCGGCGGATCTGGGTGAGGCTGCGGGCGATCAGCTCGTTCGGGTCGATCGGCCGAATCAGGTAGTCCGTCACGCCGAGGTCGAGCGCGCGCACCACCATGTCGTCGTCGCCCTGCTCGGCAATCAGCAGGATCGGCAGGAAGCGCGTGCGCTCCAGCGAGCGGAGCTGCGAGCACAGGCGCAGCGGATCGTAATCCTCGAAATTGGCGTTGACGATCACCAGCTCGAAATTGCTCTCGGCCGCCTGGAAGAGCGCGGCCTGCGGGTCCGACATGGAGGAGACTTCGGCGACCGGCTTCAGCGCGCGCACGATCCGCTCCTGCGAACTGGCGCGGCCGTCGACGAGGAGGACCTCGCCCGGCTCGTCGCCGAGATTGTCGTCCAGCCCGTCCTCCAGGGAAATGGCGCGGGCGGTGGCCGCGCGCATGCGCAATTCGTCCGTCAGCGTCTTCAGCCGCACGAGGCTCTTCACCCGCGACATGAGCTGCAGGTCGTTGACCGGCTTGGTCAGGAAATCGTCGGCGCCGGCCTTGAGGCCGCGCACGCGGTCGGAGGGCTGGTCGAGCGCCGTCACCATGACGACCGGGATATGGGCGGTGCGCGGATTGGCCTTCAGCCGCGCGCAGACCTCGAAGCCGTCGATGCCGGGCATCATGATGTCGAGCAGGATCAGGTCGACCTGGGTGCGCTCGCACATGGCGAGTGCGTCATAGCCGTTCTCGGCCGTCAGCACGTCGAAATATTCCGCGAGCAGCCGCGCTTCGAGCAGCTTCACATTGGCCGGAATGTCGTCGACGACGAGGATGCGTGCTGTCATGGCCCTGGCCTCTACCTCATGCGTCGCCGAGATAGGTCTTGATGGTCTCGATGAATTTCGGCACCGAGATCGGCTTGGAGACATAGGCCTCGCAGCCGCCCTGGCGAATGCGCTCCTCGTCGCCCTTCATCGCGAAGGCCGTGACGGCGATCACCGGGATGACATGGAGTTCGTCGTCCTCCTTCAGCCATTTGGTGACCTCGAGCCCCGAGACCTCCGGAAGCTGGATATCCATCAGGATCAGGTCCGGCCGGTATTTGCGGGCAAGATCAAGGGCTTCCATGCCATTCCGTGTCTGGATGGTCGTATAGCCGGACGCCTCGATGAGATCCCGGAAGAGCTTCATGTTGAGCTCGTTGTCCTCGACAATCATCACCTGCTTGGGCATCGTTCGTCCCTGTTCCTCTCGCCGGCCTTGCAACCTTCCGGGGGATCGATAAGTTGCGGCAAAGCCGAAATCACCCAGCTTGTCCGCAGCAACGTTAGCGCGACTTGGTTGATTAAAAGGTAAATTTCCCGAGGGAAAACGATGAAGAGCCAAAAAGATACACCCGCGGTTGCCGATGCGCAGGCGACCGCCGTCGCCATCCTCGGCTGGCTCGCCGGCGAACCGGAATTGCTGTCGCGTTTCCTTGCGCTGACCGGCGTCGCGCCCGGCGAGGTGCGCAATGCCGTCGGCGATCCCGGCTTCCTTGCCGGCCTCGTCGGTTTCCTGATGGACCACGAGCCGACCCTTCTCGCCTTCAGCGCGGCGACGGGCGTCACGCCGGAGGCGGTCGTGCAGGCCCATGCCATATTGTCCGGGCCATACGGCAGCGAGGATTTCTGAACCGGCGAACCGTAAGGGTCGCCGCGCGCCTGCCTGTGCGTCGTCATGCATTCGCCTCCCGCGGCACTTGAGACTCGTGAATTTAAGCAGTAATGTCGCGATGTTCAATATTTGTTCCATAAGATGAGCATCGCCGACTCGCGTTTTCCGGGCTTCTGCCGCGACTGCCTTGCCGGGCAGAAGCCTGGCCTGCGCCGTTGCAGCGCCTGTGGCAGCCCCCGTCTCCTCTATCATGACGAGCTCTTCGGCCTGACGCTCGCCCATATCGACTGCGACGCCTTCTATGCGGCGATCGAGAAGCGCGACAATCCGGAGCTTGCCGACAAGCCGGTCATCATCGGCGGCGGCAAGCGCGGCGTCGTCTCCACCGCCTGCTATGTCGCGCGCATCCACGGCGTGCGCTCGGCCATGCCGATGTTCAAGGCGCTGGAAGCCTGTCCCGATGCAGTGGTGATCAAGCCGGACATGGAGAAATACGTCACTGTCGGCCGGCAGATACGCACGATGATGCAGGAGCTGACGCCGCTGGTGCAGCCGCTCTCCATCGACGAGGCCTTCCTGGAGCTCAAGGGCACCGAGCGCCTGCACCACGATCCGCCCGCCCGCGTGCTCGCCCGCTTCGCCCAGCGGGTCGAAAAAGAGGTCGGCATCACCATCTCGATCGGCCTTTCCTACTGCAAGTTCCTCGCCAAGGTGGCCTCGGACCTCAACAAGCCGCGCGGCTTCTCCGTCATCGGCGAAGCGGAGGCGCTCGCCTTCCTGCGCGAAAAGCCGGTGCGTCTCATCTGGGGCGTCGGCAAGGCCTTTGCCGAAACGCTGGAGCGCGACGGCATCCGCACCGTCGGCCAGCTCCAGACCATGGAGGAGACCGACCTGATGCGCCGCTACGGCGTGATGGGCAAGCGGCTTTTCAACCTCTCCCGGGGGCAGGACGACCGCGAGGTCCACCCCAACGACCCCGCCAAGAGCGTATCGGCCGAAACCACCTTCTTCGACGATATTTCAGGCTATGATGAACTGGTGGCGCATCTGCGCCGCCTCAGCGAGAAGGTGGCGACGCGGCTGCGCAAATCGGGCATTGCCGGCCACACGGTGGTGCTCAAGCTGAAGACGGCCGATTTCAAGGGCCGCACGCGCAACCGCAAGCTCGAAGACCCGACCATGCTCGCCGACCGTATCTTCCGCACCGGCATCGACCTGCTGCGCAAGGAGGTGGACGGCACGAAATACCGGCTGATCGGCATCGGCGTCAGCGACCTTGCCGATCCCGGCCGGGCCGATCCGCCCGACCTCGTCGATCCGGCCGCCGCCCGCCGCGCCGCCGCCGAGGCCGCGATGAACGTGCTGCGCGACAAGTTCGGCAAGGCAGGCGTGGAGACCGGTTACACGTTCGGCAAATCCGGCCCCGGTCGCTTTCACGAAAAGTTGACGTTCAAGACCGCCGGAAAAATCGGCGACCCCACCGAATAAAACCCGGCAGGCCGGCGTTCTTGACTGCATCGGGATGGCACAGATCGGGGGATCGTCGCGTGCATCAAGCCTTCCTTAAATCGGATGCACTATGCTTCCTGCCGGTTTGTATTGCGTACGGATGGGTCATATGACGTTTCGCCTCGTTACCGGCATGAGCATAGTGGGCCTGATGCTGAGCTGCGCCACGGCGCTCGGCGGCACGCTCGAAGGTCCGCTCCAGATCATGGTGTCGAAGGACCTGCAGGAGTTGAAGGTCTATGACGGCGGCGTGATGGTCGCCACCTCACGCGTCTCCACCGGCAAGGCCGGGCATTCGACGCCGACCGGCATCTTCTCGATCCTCGAGAAGAAGCGCACGCATTTCTCCAATCTCTATGACAGCGCGCCGATGCCCTTCATGCAGCGGCTGACCTGGTCGGGCATCGCGCTGCACGCCTCCAACAGCGTGCCCTCCTACCCCGCCTCGCACGGCTGCGTGCGCCTGCCGAACGATTTCGCGAAGATCCTGTTCAGCACGACGCGACGCGGCGGCCATGTCCTCATCACCGACCGCGAGATCGCGCCGCGCCACATCGCACACGCCGCGCTGTTCAAGCCGTCCGTCGTCGTGCCGGACACGCCGCTGCTCTCGCAGGCCGGCCTTCGCCCCGCCCTCATCGAGGCCGGCGACAAGAGCGTCGAGGTCGCGATGACCGATCCGAAGCCGGCGGTCGTCACGCCCCTCGTGCAGAAGACCGAAGAGGATCCGATCCGCATCCTCATCACCCGCCGCGGCGCGCGCGAGACGCTGATGGACCTGCAGGCCCTGTTGACCGGGCTCGGCCATGACGCCGGCGTTGCCGACGGCCTGCACGGCAAGCAGACCGTGACCGCCATCCGCGCCTTCCAGCTCGCCGAAGGCCTCAAGGAAGACGGTGTCGTCTCGCCGGAGCTTGTTGCCGCCGTCTATGCCAAGGCCGGCAAGGGCGCACCGCCGAACGGGCAGATCCTCGTGCGGCAGAAGTTCAAGCCCGTGCTCGAAGTGCCGATCGCCATCCGCGACCCGGAGATCGCGCTGGGCACGCATTTCCTCATCGCCCGCGCCGTCGACGCCGACAAGGGCACGGCCGAATGGTACGGCGTGAGCATGGACAACCAGCTCCCGCCGGCGACGCTGAAGCGCCTCGGCATCACCATCGAGGCCGACGCCGCCGCCCCCGACGCGCTGGAAAAGACCCTCGACCGCCTCGATATCCCGGAAGACATGCGCATGCGCATTTCCCGCCTGATGGGCGAAGGCGCCTCCCTCTCGATCTCCGATACGGGCCTTGGCCCGGAGACCGGCAACGGCACGGACTTCATCACCGTGACGCGCAAGGTGCCGCAGAAGGCAGTCGCCACGGCGGTGCAGGGCGTCAAGAAGAAGAAAAAGAAGAAGGCATCGTCCGTCACCGTCATCGATTGACCGGAAACGTTTGACATGACGTCAGGGCCGCTCGCTCTTCCGGCGCAGCGGCTCTTTTCGTTGCGTCCCTTGCCGAAACACCGCAGCAGGAATTGCGCGCACCCCGTCAGGCAGGCCGGGCGAGGAGGCCCGTCGCAAGCGCCTGGAACACCTCGATCGCCTTCGGCAAGACGCCCTTCGGATCGTCGCTCGCCGCGATCCAGAGCGCGGCGTTGAACGCCATGCTGCCGAGGAGCCGGGCGGCCGCCTCGGCATCCACCTGCTTGAGCATTCCTTCGGCAACGAGCTGCTCGACCTTCGCCTGCGTGACCTGCAGGCAGTTGCTCTGGCTCGGCCATTGCGAGGGGTCTCCCAGCACGGCGGGTCCATCGAGCAGGACGATGCGCTGCACTTCGGGGTCGAGGGACATTTCGATATAGGCCGCCCCTTCCGCCAGGAGACCGTTCCAATCGTCTCCTGCACAAGCGCCGACCTGCTTGGCGCGCGTGGCCATCTCCGTGTCGATCTGATGCACGACCGCCGCGAGAAGACCACGCTTGTCGCCAAAAATATTGTAGAGCGCGCCGCGCGTCAGTCCCACATCGGCGGTCAGGTCGTCCATGGAGGCGGCCGCGTATCCCTTCCTGCCGAAGGCCTTGCGCGCCGCGCCGATCAGCTTGATCCGGTTTTCCTCCATCATCGCGATGCGTCGATTCACGCTTTCATCCTCATTCTTTTCATATACGAGGCGTATACGAACTTGACATCGCGGCCGCGTACATCCAATTTCATATACGCAACGTATATTAAATCACGATCGTTGTGAAGCATCGTGGCCTCCCCGGCCCCCCACCCTTGAAAGAGAGATCAGCCATGACCCAGCGCGAAGCGATTTTTCCGGCGGGCAGACACGCCCTCTACGACGAGCACGGCTATTCGGCCGCGATCAAATCCGGCGACCTCCTGTTCGTCTCAGGCCAGGTCGGCAGCCGGCACGACGGCACGCCGGAGCCCGATTTCGAGCAGCAGGTGCGCCTCGCCTTCCAGAACCTCGAAGCGACGCTCGCGGCAGCGGGCTGCGCCTTCGACGACATCATCGACGTGACATCCTTCCACACCGATCCCGAAAGCCAGTTCAGCACGATCCTGGCCGTCAAGCAGGAGATCTTCGACACGCGTCCCTATCCGAACTGGACCGCGATCGGCGTGAACTGGCTCGCCGGTTTCGACTTCGAGATCAAGGTCGTGGCCCGCGTGCCGGCCGCCGCTTGAGCCTCACACCAGCTCCACGTCGAGAACCCCCGGCGTGGAGCGCATGGCGGCGGCAATCTCGGAGGAAATGCGGAAGCGCTCGCTCAGTTCCACCTCGATTTCCCGCTGGCCGTTGTCCTTGATCACGATGAAGGAGACGAGGCCGTCGCCCTTCGTGTTGAGATGGGCGGCAATGGAGCGCAGCGGGCCGCTGTCACGCACATAGACGCGAAGCGCCTTCTGCGTCTGGAGCGATTCCTCCTCCAGCGAGCGCAGCGTCTGGATGCGCAGGCCGATGCCCTCCGGCCGCTCCTCCGCCTGAACGGTCATCACCAGCGATTTGCCGGGCTCCAGCAGGTCGCGGTACTGGTTCAGCATTTCGGAGAACAGCACCGCCTCGAACTGGCCGGAGGAATCGGAGAAGGCGACGATGCCCATCTTGTTGCCGGTGCGCGTCTTGCGCTCCTGCTTGGAGGTGACCGTGCCGGCGAGGCGGCCGGCGGTCGCGCCGCGCTTCACGGCGGCAGCAAAGTCGCCAAAGGTCTGCACGCGCATCTTGGAGAGGATCGGCCCATAGGTGTCGAGCGGGTGGGCCGACAGGTAGAAGCCGAGCACCTGGAACTCGCGGTGCAGCTTTTCCGAGGCGAGCCAGGGCGTATAGGCGGGAAGCGTGATGACCTCCGGGCCGGTCGCGGCGCCCATGCCGAAGATGTCGCCCTGGCCGCTCGTCTTGTTCTCCTGCGCGCGCTGGGCGGCGCCGAGCAGCCGGTCGAGGCCGGCGATCATCGCGGCGCGGTCATGGCCGAAGCAATCGAAGGCGCCGGCGACGATCAGGCTTTCGAAGACGCGGCGGTTGACGAATTTCGGATCGATGCGGACACAGAAATCCTCAAGGCTCTTGAACGGCGCCGCGCCGCGCACGTCGACGATGTGCTGCACGGCCGCCGCGCCGACGCCCTTGATGGCGGCAAGCGCATAATAGATGCGGTTCTCGCCGGTCTCGAAATGCGGGAACGAGGTCTGCACCGAGGGCGGGATGACCTCGATGCCGAGCCGCCCGGCATCCTGCCGGAAATCGTTCAGCTTGTCCGTGTTGGACATGTCGTAGGTCATCGAGGCGGCGAGGAACTCGACCGGGTAATGCGCCTTCAGATAGGCCGTCTGGTAGGAGACGATGGCATAGGCGGCGGCGTGCGACTTGTTGAAGCCGTAATTGGCGAACTTGGCCAGCAGGTCGAAGATCAGGTCCGACTGCGGCTTCGACACGCCGTTCTTCACCGCGCCGTCGACGAAGCGGGCGCGCTGCTTGTCCATCTCCTCCTTGATCTTCTTGCCCATGGCGCGGCGCAGGAGATCGGCCTCGCCGAGCGAATAGCCGGACAGGACCTGGGCGATCTGCATCACCTGTTCCTGGTAGACGATGACGCCCTGCGTCTCCTTCAGGAGATGGTCGATCGTCGGATGGATCGATTCGATCTCCTCCTCGCCGTGCTTGCGGGCGTTGTAGACCGGGATGTTCTCCATCGGGCCCGGGCGGTAGAGCGCCACCAGCGCGATGATGTCCTCGATGCAGTCCGGCCGCATGCCGATCAGCGCCTTGCGCATGCCGGCGCTTTCCACCTGGAACACGCCGACCGTCTCGCCGCGCGACAGCATCTCGTAGGTAAGCGGGTCGTCGAGCGGCAGGCTTTCGAGCTGCACCTCGATATCGCGCTTGCGGATGAAATCCACGGCCGTCTTCAGCACCGTCAGCGTCTTCAGGCCGAGGAAGTCGAACTTGACGAGGCCGGCCTGCTCCACCCATTTCATGTTGAACTGGGTGACCGGCATGTCCGAGCGCGGATCGCGGTACATCGGCACGAGCTGCGAGAGCGGCCGGTCGCCGATCACGATGCCGGCGGCGTGCGTGGAGGCGTGGCGGTAGAGGCCCTCGATCTTCTGGGCGATATCGAGCAGGCGCGCGACGACCGGCTCCTTCTCCGCCTCCTCCTGCAGTTTCGGCTCTTCCTCGATCGCCTTGTAGAGCGGCGTCGGGTTGGCGGGGTTGTTGGGCACGAGCTTGCAGATCTTGTCGACCTGGCCATAGGGCATTTCGAGCACGCGGCCGACGTCGCGCAGCGCCGCGCGCGCCTGGAGCGAACCGAAGGTGATGATCTGCGCCACCTGCTCGCGGCCGTATTTCTGCTGCACGTAGCGGATCACCTCTTCGCGGCGGTCCTGGCAGAAGTCGATGTCGAAGTCCGGCATCGAGACGCGTTCCGGGTTGAGGAAGCGCTCGAAGAGCAGCGAGAAGCGCAAGGGGTCGACGTCGGTGATGGTCAGCGCATAGGCGACGAGCGAGCCCGCGCCCGAGCCGCGGCCCGGGCCGACCGGGATATTGTGCTGCTTGGCCCATTTGATGAAGTCGGCGACGATCAGGAAGTAGCCGGGAAACTTCATGCGCTCGATGACGCTGAGCTCGAAATCCAGCCGCTCGCGATAATCCTGTTCCGTATAGCCCGGCGTCAGGCCGAGCAGCGCCATGCGGCTTTCCAGGCCCTCGACGGACTGCCGGCGCAGCTCCGCCGCCTCCGCCCGCTCCGCCTCCTCCGGATCGTCCGTCGCGCCGGTAAAGCGCGGCAGGATCGGCCCGCGCGTCTTCAGCACGAAGGAGCAGCGACGCGCGATCTCGATCGTGTTCTCCAGCGCCTCCGGCAGGTCGGCGAAGAGCTTTGCCATGTCCTTGCGGCTCTTCAGGTAATGGTCCGGCGACAGGCGGAAGCGGTTGTCGTCGGAGACCATGGCGTTGTGCGCCACCGCCATCAGCGCGTCATGCGCGTCATAGTCGTCCGGCGCCGGGAAGAACGGCTCGTTGGTCGCCACCAGCGGCAGGTCTTCCGCATAGGCAAGCTCGACCATCCGCCGCTCGTGCTGCCGGTCGTAGCGGCCATGCCGCTGCAGTTCGATATAGAGCCGGTCGCCGAAGGCCCGCTTCAGCGCATGAAGCCGTGCGCGCGCCACCGTCGGCTGGCCGGCAGCGAAAGCCATGTCGACGGGACCGCCGAGCGCGCCGGACAGCGCGATCAGACCGTCCGTCCCCTCTTCCTGCAGCCAGCTATAGGCGATACGGATCGCCTGGCTGCCCTCGCCACCGAGATAGGCACGGCTGACGAGGGCGACGAGCCGGGCATAGCCGGCGTCCGTCGCGGCAAGAAGGACGATCGAGGGCAGTTTCGCAAGCTGGGCCTGACCGCCACGCCGTTCGCCGTCCCCCTCGTCCTCCATATCGATCGACAGCTGGCAACCGATCAGCGGCTGGATGCCGTCGCCAATGGCCTTTTGGGAAAATTCCAGCGCCGCGAACAGGTTGTTCGTATCGGTAATGGCGATCGCCGGCTGCTGGTCGGACGTCGCCTTGCCGATGATCTTCTTGATCGGCAAGGCGCCTTCGAGCAGCGAGAAAGCCGAATGGACACGCAGATGCACGAATTGCGGCGTCTCCCCGGTCGTCCCGTCGTCCGTCGTGCGCGCTGCATCCGCCATGTCACCGTCCTTCCGATCAAGGCCGGAAGCTTAAGCGGATTCGCACCCCTCCCGTCCAGACCGTTCTTGGCTTTGCACCCGCTTTCCACGGCTGCAGGCTTTAACGGCCGGCGCGGGCGGATCAGATGCCGAAGAGGATGACGGAGAAGCTGGCGACGAACATGGCCATGGAGGTGAATGCTGCAAGATCACGAAGAAAATCGGTCATTGTGGCTCCCTTTCCTTTTATGTTTTTATTTTGTTCTATTATTGTTCTCGTGTCAACCCTTATCCACAGGCCCTCTGGACCGGACTTTCCCGGCGCAATAAGGTCGCCTCGGTCAAACGGAGGAAATGCGATGAAGTCGTTGAATGCCGCGCTCGTGCTGTTGATTGCCCTGCCCCTTGCGGCCGGGGCCGCGGATTTTCCGGCCGGGCGCGTCACGGCCATGGCAAGCGGCGACTGGAACAAGGACGGCGTGGCCGACCTCGCGCTGGTCGCGACGCCCGGCGACGACAGCGGGGAGGACAACGGCCTCTATGTCTATCTCGCCAAACCCGAAGAGAACCGGCTGACGCTGGCGCTGGCGCTGCCCCACACCGTCTGGGGGAACCTCACCCTATATGGACAGGAGCCGGAACTGGCGGCGCTCGCCAACGGCTCCTTCACGCTGACGACGAAGAACGACGCGGTCGGCCGCGATCGCTGGCGGCAGTCGCTGACCGTCGCCTATCGCAATTTCGATTTCATCGTCGCGGGCTATACGTTCTCGTCCTACGATACGCTCGATCCGGACGGCGGCAGCGAATGCGATCTCAACGTGCTGACCGGCAAGGGCAAGGCGCGCGGCCAACCCATCGCCGGCAAAGCGCAGTTCGTGCTGCTCAAGGACTGGCAGGACGATATCGCCCGCTCGATCTGCGGGCTCGACAACTGACGGAAAGGGGCGGCGTCAGGTGAGTTCGCGCACGACGCCGTCCTCGATCGTCACCCGGCGATCCATCAGGCCGGCAAGCTCGTGGTTGTGGGTGGCGATGAGCGCGGCAAGGCCGGACTGGCGGGCGAGCGCCTCCAGCGCCTCGAAGACGTAGCCGGCCGTCTCCGGGTCGAGATTGCCGGTCGGCTCGTCGGCCAGGAGCACGAGCGGCGCATTGGCGACGGCCCTTGCAATGGCGACGCGCTGCTGCTCGCCGCCGGACAGTTCCGACGGGCGATGGTCGGCGCGATGACCGATGCGCATGTAATCGAGCAACTGGGCGGCACGTTCGCGCGCCTCGGCCTTGCCGAGGCCGGAGATGAGCTGCGGCATCATGATGTTTTCGAGCGCGCTGAATTCCGGCAGGAGGTGATGGAACTGGTAGACGAAGCCGATCTCACCGCGGCGGATCGCCGTGCGCTGGTCGTCGGCAAGAGCGGCGCAGGAATGGCCGTTGACATACACCTCGCCGGCATCGGGCTTTTCCAGCAGGCCGGCGACATGCAGAAGGGTCGACTTTCCGGTGCCGGACGGGGCGACGAGCGCGACGGTCTCGCCGCTCTTCAGTGTGAAGTCGGCCCCTTTCAGGATCGTCAGCAGGGTTTCGCCCTGGCCGTAGTGCCGTTCGATGCCCTTCAGTTCCAGAGCGACGCGCGCAGTCATGCGTTTATCCTATTCATACCGCAGGGCCTGGACCGGATCGAGCTTGGAGGCGCGCCAGGCGGGGAAGATCGTCGCGAGGAAGGAGAGCACCAGCGCCATGACGATGACCGAGACGGTCTCGCCGGCATTCATGTCGGCCGGAAGCTGGCTGAGGAAATAGAGCTCCGGATTGAACAGAGTCGTGCCCGAGATCCAGGAGAAGAACTGGCGGATCGATTCCACGTTGAGGCAGACGACGACGCCGAGCAGCACGCCGGCGAAAGTGCCGACAGTGCCGATGGCCGCGCCCGTCATGAAGAAGATGCGCATGATGGCGCCGGACGTCGCCCCCATGGTGCGCAGGATCGCGATGTCGCTGCCCTTGTCCTTCACCAGCATGATGAGACCGGAGATGATGTTGAGCGCGGCGACGAGCACGATCAGCGTCAGGATCATGAACATGACGTTGCGCTCGACCTCGAGGGCCGAGAAGAAGGTGCGGTTGCGCTGGCGCCAGTCGGTGATGAAGATCTGCCGCTCGGCGGCCGCCTCGATCGGCTGGCGCAGGGTATCGACGTCGTCGGGATTGGCGACGAAGAGCTCGATCGACTGCACGATGCCTTCGGCGTTGAAATAGAGCTGCGCCTCCTCGAGCGGCATGTAGATGATCGATGCGTCGTATTCCGACATGCCGATCTCGAACACGGCGGAGACCGTATAGGTCTTCACGCGCGGATTGACGCCGAGCGGCGTCACGTCGCCCTCGGGCGCGACGAGCGTGATCTGGCCGCCGGCGCTGAGGCCGAGCTGCTCGGCCATGCGCGAGCCGATCGCGACACCGCTGCCGGCGGCAAAGCCGACGAGGTCGCCTTCCTTGATGTTGTCCGAGACGACCTTCATCTTGGCAAGGTCGTCGGCGCGCACGCCGCGCACCAGCGCACCCGTGCCCGCCCCTGCCGTGCCGGAGGCCAGCGTCTGGCCCTCGACGAGCGGGATCGCCATGGTGACGCCCGGAACCGCGGAAAGCCGGTCGGCAAGCGCGGCATAGTTGTTCAGCGGCGTATCGATCGGCTGGACGATCATGTGACCGTTGATGCCGAGGATGCGCGAGATCAGCTCGGTGCGGAAGCCGTTCATCACCGCCATGACGATGATGAGCGTCGCGACGCCCAGCATGATGCCGATGAAGGAGAAGCCGGCGATCACCGAGATGAAGGCTTCCTTGCGCCGGGAGCGCAGGTAGCGCCAGGCGACCATCCGCTCGAAGGCGGAAAACGGGCGGCTCGTCTTGAGGGCCTGCACCCCGGTTGCAGATGCACCGCTCGCTGCGTCAGCCATGGTTCCTCCCGTTGCCGCCTGCGCCTGCGGGCATCAGTTGCCGGATGTCAGGCGGTTGATCGCCGCCTCGATGGTCAGCGTCTCGCGTTCGCCGGTCTTGCGGTCCTTGATCTCGACCTCGCCGTTCGCAACGCCGCGCGGACCGGCAATGACCTGCACCGGCGCGCCGATGAGGTCGGCGGTCGCGAACTTTGCACCGGCGCGCTCGTCCTTGTCGTCGTAGAGCACATCGACGCCGGCTTTCAGCAGCGCGCCGTAGACCTTTTCGCAGGCCGCGTCGCAGGCGGCATCGCCCGACTTCATGTTGATGACGACCGCCTCGAAAGGCGCGACGGACTTCGGCCAGATGATGCCGTTCTCGTCATGCGAGGCTTCGATGATGGCGGGCACGAGGCGTGTCGGGCCGATGCCGTAGGAGCCCATGTGCACGGTGTGCTCCTTGCCGTCGGGGCCCTGGACCTTGGCGCCCATGGCCTCGGAATATTTCGTGCCGAAATAGAAGATATGGCCGACCTCGATGCCGCGGGCCGACAGGCGCTCGCCTTCCGGGATCGCCTCGAAGGCGGGTGCATCGTGCATCTCGGAGGTCGCCGCATAGCGCGACGTCCACTTGTCGAAGATGCCCTTGAGACCCGCCACATCCTCGAAGTTGGTGTCTTCGCCGGGAATGTCGAAGTTCAGGAACTCCTTGTGGCAGAAGACTTCCGATTCGCCCGTATCGGCCAGGATGATGAATTCGTGGCTGAGATCGCCGCCGATCGGGCCGGTGTCGGCGCGCATCGGAATGGCGCGCAGGCCAAGGCGCGAGAAGGTGCGCAGATACGCCGCGAACATGCGGTTGTAGGCGTGCACGGCGCCCTCGCGGTTGAGATCGAACGAATAGGCGTCCTTCATGAGGAATTCGCGCGAGCGCATGGTGCCGAAGCGCGGGCGGATCTCGTCGCGGAACTTCAGCTGGATATGGTAGAGGTTGAGCGGCAGGTCCTTGTAGGACTTCACGAACGAGCGGAAGACGTCCGTGATCATCTCCTCGTTGGTGGGGCCGTAGAGCATGGGGCGCTCCTGGCGGTCCTTGATGCGCAGCATCTCCTTGCCATAGGCGTCGTAGCGGCCGCTTTCCTGCCAGAGCTCGGCGGATTGCAGCGTCGGCATCAGAAGCTCGACGGCGCCGGAGCGGTTCTGCTCCTCGCGGATGATGGCGTTCACCTTGTCGAGGACGCGCTTGCCCAGCGGCAGCCAGGTATAGATGCCCTGGGACTGCTGCTTGATCATCCCCGCGCGCAGCATGAGCCGGTGCGAGACGATCTCGGCCTCCTTGGGGTTTTCCTTGAGGATGGGCAGGAAGAAACGGGAAAGGCGCATATCGGGTTCCGCAGTGACTGATCCGCCCTATTTCGGGAATCGGGCAAAATGACGTTGATTTCGATGCGTTCATAAACGCTTCGCCACAGGAAGGAAACCCGGCCGGCCGGCGGGCCGCATCGGCACGAAGCACTGTCCACCGCTCACGATGGCCCGGATGAATGTGGCAGAAAAATGGGGCTGCAAATAACAGAAATTGCGTATGCGTTGTCAATGGAAAAATTTTATTCCAGTGTAGCAAAAATGCAAAAAAACCGGATGACAACGCCTAACGTTTGGGCTAGTTTCAGGCCACAAAACAGGCAAGAAGTGCAAATTCTTGCCATTTCGCGGTCAAGTCTTGGGAGGATCAGATCTTTGGCGCGCGTAGACGCTGCCACCGCACAACGGATAAAGATCACGCGATACCTGTAAAACAAGGCTTTCAGCCTTGTTTTTTTTTGCTTTTCTCCGGGGACCCATCCCTTCGGCATCGCCATCCGCCCGGCTCATGCTGCAAGGACTGCCAGGTCCCGCGCGGCGCGACACTCCGCCTCACCCCGGGTAAGGGAAATTTGGCCGGATGCGCGCGTCCCGCTGCCTGCAGGCGACGCGACATGCCGCTTCCCGGCAAGGAGAGCGCAAAGGGCCGCAGGAAAACTTTTCCAATAGAGGCCGATCACGCAGAATGGCTTGCCTGCGGGTGCAAAAGGCGCGTTAACCTTTGTGGCAGGCGCCTATTTGAAATCCGGCATGAACTGCGGAAGGGAATCGATGCCGTAGCCGAGGCGCACCGACAGGACATACCAGATCCCGTAGATGACGGCGGAGACGATCGTCGTCGTCAGCATCACGCGGCCGCCGCGAAAGCGCGCCGGCGCGCTTTCCACCGTGCCGGGCACCACGTCCTGCGCCTCGGCCTGCGTCTTCAGCCCGAAGGGCAGCACGGCGAAAAGCGTCATCCACCAGACGATGAAATAGACGGCGAAATAGGAAAAGAACTGCATGGACGGCCCCTCGTGCGACAGCCGGTCTTTTACGCCTGTCGCGGGCGAAGTTCAAACGGATGCGAGGGCGGCGTGCTGTCACACCCGCCCGACGCGCCTGTCTCCTCAGACCTTCGTCAGGAAGACGGTGACGACGGGCTTCTTGCCCCAGATCTCGTTTGCCGTGGAGCGCACGGTTCGGCGCACGGCCTCGCGCACCATTTCCAGGTCCTTGCGGCGGGCGCGCGGGATGCTCTCGACGGCGCCGAGCACGGCGTCGTAGAGCGTGTCGCCCATATCCTCGCCCTCGTCGTCGAACTGCGGCAGGCCGAAGGGCTCGACCTCCGGGTCGCCCTGGAAATCGTAGCGGCTGTCGAGCAGGATGCTGACGGCGACATGGCCGACGAAGGCGAGCTTGCGGCGGTCGCCGATGCCCATCTCGTCATAGTCGCCGATGAGGTTACCGTCCTTGAAGATGCGGCCGAAGGGCGCGTGGTCGACGACCTCCGGTTCGCCCGGCGCGAGCTTCAGGATATCGCCGTTGCGCACGCGCGGCACATCGGCGATGCCGGACTGTTCGGCAAGCTCGGCATGGGCGACAAGATGCGCCGCCTCGCCATGGACCGGCACGACCATCTTCGGGCGCGTCCAGCCGTACATCTGCTGCAATTCGTGGCGGCGCGGATGGCCGGAAACATGCACCAGCGCCTCGGCGTCGGTGATGATGTTGATGCCCTGCTCGATCAGGCCGTTCTTGATGTCGTTGATCGCCTTCTCGTTGCCCGGGATGGCGCGCGAAGAGAAGATGATCGTGTCGCCGCCCGTGAAGGCGACGTTGCGCATCTCGTCGCGGGCGATTTTTGCCAGCGCGGCGCGCGGCTCGCCCTGACTGCCCGTCAGGATGACGACGACCTTGTCACGCGGGATATAGCCGAACTCGTCCTCGGCGATGAAGGGCTTCAGGCCCTCCATCAGGCCGATGTCGCGGGCGACCTCGGTGACGCGCTTCATGGAACTGCCGAGCAGCAGCACCTCGCGCCCGGCGGCCTCGGCGGCTTGCGCGATGGAGCGGATGCGGCCGACATTCGAGGAGAAGGTGGTGATGCCCACCCTGCCCTCGGCGGCCTCGATGATCTTCGTCAGGCTCTCCGACACCTCGCGCTCGGAGGGCGAGACGCCGTCGCGCACCGCATTGGTGCTGTCGCAGATCAGCGCCAGCACGCCCTCGTCGCCGAGCTTGCGGAAGCGGGTCTCGTCGGTCAGCGGGCCGAGCGACGGATCGAGGTCGATCTTCCAGTCGCCGGTATGGATGACGGTGCCGAGCGGCGTCTTGATCGCCAGCGACATCGGCTCGGGAATGGAGTGGTTGACGCCGATGGCCTCGATCTCGAACGGGCCGACATTGATGCGGTCGCCCTGCTTGAAGATCGTCACCGGGATCTCGGTGCGGCTCTTCTCGTAGTTGCGTTTTGCCTCCAGCATGCCGGCGGTGAAGGGCGAGGCGTAGACGGGCACGTTGAGGCCGGGCCAAAGCTCGTTCAGCGCGCCGTAATGGTCTTCGTGCGCATGGGTGATGACGATGCCCTTGAGGTTCTTGCGCTCCTCGGCGAGGAAGCGGATATCGGGCAGCACGAGGTCGACCCCCGGCAGGTCCGGCCCCGGGAAGGTGACGCCGCAATCGACCATGATCCACTGGCGATTCTTCTTCGGGCCGTAGCCGTAGAGCGCCAGGTTCATGCCGATTTCGCCGACGCCGCCAAGCGGCAGGAATACCAGTTCGTCTTCTTTTGCCATCGGCTTCTAAAATTCCTATCCAAAAAACACGTCGCCGGCCGCGATCAACCGCGTGCCGCCGTCATCCGTCTCCAGTTTCAGGAGACCTGTATCATCAATTCCGGAAAAGCGCCCGGAAATAGAACGGTCGGGAAGATTGACCGTGATGTTTTCCCCGATGCCGCCCGCCACCTGCTTCCAGCGCTCCATGATGGCGGCGATGCCCTGCCCGCCGTCCCACAGCGACAGCGTTTCCGCCATCGACTGAAAGAGATGGGCGAACAATTCCTCGGGGGAAGCGGATGCACCGAAATCGCGCAGCGTCGCGACGGGATAGAGCCCGGCATCGGGCGCGACGGCGACATTGATGCCGCAACCGATGACCAGTCCGTGGCGGCCGTCGGGAAGCGTCTCGCCCTCGATCAGGATGCCGCAGACCTTGCGGCGGTCGACGAGGATGTCGTTCGGCCATTTGATGAGCACGTCAGGCGCGTCGGGCGGCATGATGCGGCTCACCGCATCCTGCACCGCCACGGCGACGGCGAGCGGCAGGGAGCCCAGCCGGTCCATCGGCGCCGGGTCGATCAGGAGCAACGAGGCATAGAGGTTGCCGGGTTCGGAAAACCAGGCGCGCCCGCGCCGGCCGCGGCCGCCCGTCTGCCGCTCCGCCGTGATCCAGAGACCGGAAAGCGCGCCCTTTCGGGCGCGCTCCAGGCATTCCGTATTGGTCGAGCCCACGTCGGCCAGCGCCTCATGCCGGAAGTCGTCGAGCGACATCCGGCGGTGCGTGCCGGACCTGGTCAAAAGAAGGTCCGGGCCGCGGCTTCCGCCGCCGCGCCGATCGGGCCGCCGATCAGCACGTAGCCGAGGACGAACAGGCCGGAGAGGCCGAAGACCAGCTTCAGTTCGCCGGCCGTGCGGGCGAACTCGCCCGTCGGCTCGTCGAACCACATCACCTTGATGATGCGCAGATAGTAGTAGGCGCCGACGACCGAGGCGAGCACGCCGATGATGGCGAGCGCATAGAGATGTGCCTCGATGGCCGCCATGAAGACGAAGTACTTGGCGAAGAAGCCTGCCATCGGCGGGATGCCGGCGAGCGAGAACATCAGGATCGTCAGCACGGTCGCCATGAACGGGTTGGTCGAGGAGAGGCCGGCGAGGTCGTTGATATCCTCGACATTGCCGCCTTCCTTGCGGCGCATGGCGAGGATGATCGCGAAGGTGCCGAGCGTCATGACCATATAGATCAGCATGTAGAGCGCGACACCGCGCACGCCCGCCATGGAGCCGGCGGCAAGGCCGACCAGCGCATAGCCCATATGGCCGATCGAGGAATAGGCCATCAGGCGCTTGATGTTCCTCTGGCCGATGGCCGCGAAGGCGCCGAGCAGCATGGAGGCGATCGAGATGAAGACGATGACCTGCTGCCAGTCGGCGACGACGGGCTCGAAGGCGTCGATGACGATGCGCACCAGCATGGCCATGGCGGCGACCTTCGGGGCGGCGGCGAAGAAGGCCGTGACCGGCGTCGGCGCACCTTCATAGACGTCCGGCGTCCACATGTGGAACGGCACGGCCGAGATCTTGAAGGCAAGGCCGGCGAGGATGAACACCAGGCCGAAGACGAGGCCGAGCGAGCGGCCTTCGGCCGTCAGCGCCGCGGCGATCTCCTGGAAGCCGATATGGCCGGTGAAGCCGTAGACCAGCGACATGCCGTAGAGCAGCATGCCGGAGGACAGCGCGCCGAGCACGAAATATTTCAGGCCCGCTTCCGTCGAGCGCAGGCTGTCGCGGTTGATCGCGGCGACGACGTAGAGCGCAAGCGACTGCAGTTCCAGCGCGAGATAGAGCGACAGCAGGCTGTTGGCGGAGATCATCAAAAGCATGCCGAGCGTCGACAGCACGATGAGCACGGGGAACTCGAAGCGGTCGAGCTGCTCCGAGCGGGCATGGCCAACCGTCATCACCATGGCGGTGATCGAGCCGATCAGCGCCAGCACCTTCATGAACTTGGCGAAGGGATCGGAGACGAAGGCGCCGCCATAGGCCTGGCCCTCGCCCGTGGCGAGAACCAGCCAGAGGCCGGAGATGATGAGCAGCGCAACGGCGAGCCCGATGACGGTCGTCCCCGAGCGTTCGCCGGAGAACACGCCGATCATCAGGAGGACGAGGGCGCCCACGGCAAGGATGATCTCGGGGGTCGAGAGTTGAAGGCTGGCAAGGATCGTATCAGCGGTCATGTCTTCGAGTCCCGTCGTCAGTTCGCCGAAAGCGCAACGGATTGCGCCGCCTGCAGAGCCGCGGAGTAGTTATTGAGCAGCGCGTCGACCGAAGCCGCCGTCGCATCGAATACCGGCGCCGGATAGACACCGTAGAAGATCGTCAGGATCAGGAGCGGATAGAGCAGCAGCTTCTCGCGCAGATCGAGATCGAGCAGCGCCTTCAGGCTTTCCTTCTCCAGCGCACCGAAGATCACCCGGCGGTAGAGCCAGAGGGCGTAGGAGGCCGAGAGGATGACGCCGGTGGTCGCGAAGAGCGCGACCCAGGTGTTGGCGCGGAAGACGCCGATCAGCGTCATGAACTCGCCGACGAAGCCCGAGGTGCCCGGAAGGCCGACATTCGCCATGGTGAAGATCAGGAAGGCGACGGCGTATTTCGGCATGTTGTTGACGAGGCCGCCATAGGCCGAAATCTCGCGGGTGTGCAGCCGGTCATAGACGACGCCGACGCACAGGAAGAGAGCGCCCGAGACGATGCCGTGCGACAGCATCTGGTAGATGGCGCCCTGCAGGCCCTGCACGTTCGCCGCGAAGATGCCCATGGTGACATAGCCCATGTGCGCGACGGACGAATAGGCGATCAGCTTCTTGATGTCGTCCTGCATCAGCGCCACCAGCGAGGTGTAGATGATGGCGATGACCGACAGCGCGAAGACGAAGGGCGCGAAATAGTCCGAAGCGACCGGGAACATGGCGAGCGAGAAACGGATGAAACCGTAGCCGCCGAGCTTCAGGAGCACGCCCGCCAGGATGACGGAGCCCGCCGTCGGCGCCTGGACGTGCGCGTCGGGAAGCCAGGTGTGCACCGGCCACATCGGCATCTTCACCGCGAAGGAGGCGAAGAAGGCGAGCCACAGCCAGGTCTGCATGTGCGCCGGGAAATTGTAGGCGAGCAGTTCCGTGATGTCCGTCGTGCCGGCCTGCCAGTACATCGCCATGATGGCGAGCAGCATCAGCACCGAGCCGAGCAGCGTATAGAGGAAGAACTTGTAGGATGCGTAGACGCGATCCTTGCCGCCCCACACGCCGATGATGATGAACATCGGAATGAGGCCCGCCTCGAAGAAGACGTAGAACAGCACGATATCGAGCGAGACGAAGACGCCGACCATGAACACTTCCAGGAGCAGGAAGGCGATCATGTATTCGCGCAGGCGCTTCTCCACCGAATGCCAGCTTGCGAGCACGCAGAACGGCATCAGGAAGGTCGACAGGATGACGAACAGCATGGAGATGCCGTCGACGCCGAGATGGTAGGAGATGCCGGTGCCGAGCCATTCGGCCTTCTCGACCATCTGGAAGCCGGGGTTCGAATTGTCGAAGCCGATCCAGATGAAGAGCGAGAGGACGAAGGTGAACACCGTCGTCAGAAGCGAGACGTTCAGGATGTTGCGGCGGCCGTAGGGGCTGTCCTCGCGGGTCAGCAGCAGAAGCGCCACGCCGACGAGCGGGAGGAAGGTGACCGCTGAAAGAATGGGCCAATCGGTCATCAGAGGGAGCTCCCGAGCATCATCCAGGTAACGAGTGCCGCAATACCCAGCAGCATCGCGAATGCGTAGTGATAGAGGTAACCGGTCTGGAGGCGGACGACGCGATCCGTGACGTCGACCACGCGGGCGGCGATGCCGTTCGGGCCGAGGCCGTCGATGACGGAGCCGTCACCCTTCTTCCAGAGGAACTTGCCGATCCGCATGGCGGGACGGACGAAGATGAAGTCGTACAACTCGTCGAAGTACCACTTGTTGAGCAGGAACTGGTAGAGACCGCGATGCTGCTCGGCGAGGTATTTCGGCGTTTCCGGCGAACGGATGTACATGTACCAGGCCAGCACGAAGCCGACGGCCATGGCGGAGAACGAGCTCCACTTCACCCACAGGGGCACATTGTGGAATTCGTGCACGAGGTGATTGTCGGGGAGCGTGAAGAGCGCACCCTGCCAGAACTCGTCGTAGTGGTGGCCGTAGAAATATTCCACGAAGACGACGCCCGCGACGACCGCGCCTGCGGCCAGAAGATAGAGCGGCATCAGCATGACGGCCGGGGATTCGTGGACGTGGTGCATGACGTCCGCGGAAGCGCGCGGCTTGCCGAAGAAGGTCATGAAGGCCAGGCGCCAGGAATAGAAGCTGGTGAACAGCGCGGCGATGACCAGGAGCACGAAGGCGAAGCCGGCGAGCGGGCTGTGCGAGGCGAAGGCGCTCTCGATGATCGCATCCTTCGAGAAGAAGCCGGCAAAGCCGATGACGGTGCCCGGGATGCCGACGCCGGTCAGCGCCAGCGTGCCGATCGTCATCATCCAGAAAGTGACCGGGATGTGCTTCCTGAGGCCGCCCATGTAGCGCATGTCCTGCTCGCCGTCGACGGCGTGGATGACGGAGCCGGCGCCGAGGAACAACAGCGCCTTGAAGAAGGCGTGCGTGAACAGGTGGAAGATCGCCGCGCCATAGGCGCCGATGCCGAGCGCGACGAACATGTAGCCGAGCTGCGAGCAGGTCGAATAGGCGATGACGCGCTTGATGTCGTTCTGCACGAGGCCGACCGTCGCCGCAAAGAAGGCGGTGATGGCGCCGACCAGCGTCACGACCACGAGCGCGGTGTGCGACAGTTCGAAGATCGGCGACATGCGGGCGACGAGGAAGACGCCGGCGGTGACCATGGTCGCGGCATGGATGAGGGCCGAAACCGGGGTCGGGCCTTCCATGGCGTCCGGCAGCCAGGTGTGCAACAGGAACTGCGCCGACTTGCCCATCGCGCCCATGAAGAGCAGGAGGCAGGTGGCGGTCAGCGCATGCGACTTGTCGAGCGTCATGCCGAACAGCGTGATGACGGGATCGGCGGCGTCCGCGGCACCTTCGGCCGGCAGGTAGGTCGCCGCCGTCGCGAAGATCGTCTCAAGGTTGATCGAGCCGAACAGCACGAACACGCTGGAAATGCCGAGAATGAAGCCGAAGTCGCCGACGCGGTTGACGATGAAGGCCTTCATGGCGGCCGCGCAGGCCGACGGCTTCTTGTACCAGAAGCCGATGAGGAGGTAGGACGCAAGGCCCACGCCTTCCCAGCCGAAGAACATCTGCAACAGGTTGTCCGACGTCACCAGCATGAGCATGGCGAAGGTGAAGAGCGAGAGATAGGCGAAGAAGCGCGGCCGATGCGGGTCGTGGTGCATGTAGCCGATCGAGTAGACGTGCACGAGCGTCGAGACGGAATTGACGACGACGAGCATGACGGCCGTCAGCGTATCGACGCGGAAAGCCCATTCGACGTCGAGGCCGCCGGACTGGATCCAGCGCAGCACGCTGACCTTGACCATCTCCGTCTCGCCCATGGCGACGTCGAAGAAGACGATCCACGACAGCACGGCGGCGATGATCATGAAGCCGGACGTGACATATTCGGACGCCTTGGCGCCGATGGCATTGCCGCCGATGCCGGCGATCAGGAAGCCGATCAGCGGAAGGAAGACGATTGCCTTGATGATGGTATCCATGACCCGATCAGCCCTTCATCATATTGACGTCTTCGACGGCGATCGAACCGCGGTTGCGGTAGAAGACGACGAGAATTGCAAGACCGATGGCCGCTTCCGCAGCCGCGACGGTCAGAATGAACAGCGCGAAGACCTGGCCGACGATGTCGTTCAGGAAGTGCGAGAATGCGACCATGTTGATGTTGACCGAAAGCAGGATGAGTTCGATCGACATCAGGATGACGATGACGTTCTTCCGGTTGAGGAAGATGCCGAAGACGCCGAGAACGAAGAGGATGGCGCTGACGGTGAGATAGTGGGAAATACCGATTTCCATGATGCTTTTCCTTGGGTCCCGCGCTGCCTCAGATGCCCTGACCGGGCTTCACCTTGACGACCTCGACGGCGGTCTCCGGCGAGCGGGCGACCTGCGTCGGGATATCCTGGCGCTTGATGTGCGGCTTGTGACGCAGCGTCAGCACGATCGCGCCGATCATGGCGACGAGCAGCACGAGGCCGGCGATCTGGAAGAAGTAGACGTAGTGCGTATAGAGCACGTCGCCGAGGGCGGCCGTGTTCTGCCGCTCGGCGACCGGCGGGATCGGCATCGAGGCGTTGCTGGCAATCTCCGGCGAGAGCGTCGAGCCGCCAACGACGACCACGAGCTCGATCGCGAGGATCAGGCCGATCAGCGCGCCGACCGGCGCATATTCCAATGCCCCTGCCCTGAGTTCGGCGAAATCGATGTCGAGCATCATGACGACGAAAAGGAAGAGGACCGCGACCGCGCCGACATAGACGACCAGCAGGATCATCGCCAGGAACTCGGCGCCCGTCAGGAGGAACAGGCCCGCCGAGTTGAAGAAGGTGAGGATCAGGAACAGCACGGAATAGACCGGGTTCCTGGACGCGATCACCATGAAGGCGGACGCCACCGCCACGAAGGCGAACAGATAGAAGAATAGAGCCTGCAGACCCATTTTGGTGCCTTTTCGTCTTCCCCGGAGAAGGTTCCCCCTCCCCCGTCGAAGCCTGACGACCGCTCGCCAGGCACTTTACATTCGTTATGCCTTCCGCCCGAAATCAGCGGTAAGGCGAGTCCATCGCGATGTTGCGGGCGATTTCCCGCTCCCAGCGATCGCCGTTCTCGAGCAGCTTCTGCTTGTCGTAGTAGAGCTCCTCGCGCGTTTCCGTCGAGAACTCGAAGTTCGGCCCCTCGACGATGGCGTCGACCGGGCAGGCTTCCTGGCAGAAGCCGCAATAGATGCACTTCACCATGTCGATATCGTAACGCACCGTGCGGCGCGTGCCGTCGTTGCGGCGCGGGCCGGCCTCGATGGTGATGGCCTGAGCCGGACAGATGGCTTCGCACAGCTTGCAGGCGATGCAGCGTTCCTCGCCGTTCGGGTAACGGCGCAGCGCATGCTCGCCGCGGAAGCGCGGGGAGACCGGGCCCTTTTCGAAGGGATAGTTCACCGTCGCCTTGGGGCGGAAGAAGTAGCGCATGGACAGGAAGAATGCGCCGACGAATTCCTTGAGGAACAGCGAATTTACGGCTTGCGAAAGACTAGCCATTTCAAGCTCCAATGCTGCCGAGGGTCAGGGCGGTCCTCATGCGGACCAGCCCGTGAGCTTCAGCACGAATGCAACGATGACGACCATGGCCAGCGAGATCGGAAGGAAGACCTTCCAGCCGAGACGCATGAGCTGGTCGTAGCGGTAGCGCGGCACGAAGGCCTTCACCATCGCGAACATGAAGAAGACGAAGCACGCCTTCAGGACGAACCACACGATGCCAGGGACCCAGTTGAGGAACCAGACGTCGACCGGGGGCAGCCAGCCGCCGAGGAAGAGGATCGTGGTCAGCGCGCACATCAGGCAGATGGCGGCATATTCGCCGAGCATGAACATCATGTAGGGGGTGGAGCCGTACTCGACCATGAAGCCGGCGACGAGTTCGGATTCGGCTTCCGGCAGGTCGAAGGGCGGGCGGTTCGTCTCGGCCAGCGCCGAGATGAAGAACACCACGAACATCGGGAACAGCGCCAGCCAGTGCCAGTCGAGGAACGAACCCGGCAGGCCGATCATCGTGCCGACGCCGTCGCGCTGCGAATTGACGATATCCGTCAGGTTCAGCGAGCCGACGCAGAGGAGCACGGTGACGATGACGAAGCCGATCGACACTTCGTAGGAGACCATCTGCGCGGCCGAGCGCAGCGCGCCGAGGAACGGATACTTCGAGTTCGAAGCCCAGCCGCCCATGATGATGCCGTACACTTCCAGCGAGGAGATCGCGAAGATGTAGAGGATGCCGACATTGATGTTGGCGATCACCCAGCCGTCGTTGAGCGGCACGACCGCCCAGGTGGCGAGCGCCAGCGTCACGGAGACGAGCGGCGCGAGCAGGAAGATCACCTTGTTGGCCGTCGCCGGGATCACCGGTTCCTTGAAGACGAACTTCAGGAGGTCGGCGAAGGACTGGAAGAGACCCCAGGGGCCGACGACGTTCGGGCCGCGGCGCAGCTGCACGGCCGCCCAGATCTTGCGGTCGGCCAGAAGCACGTAAGCGATGAAGACCAGGAGCGCGACGAGCAGCAGCAGCGACTGCGCCACCATGATCACGCCGGGCCAGACATAGGTCGAAATGAAAGCGTCCATTACCGTCTATTCCTTCGCGCTCATTCCGCCGCGGCTTTGAAATTGTTGCGGGCAAGCGCCGAGCATTCGGCCATGACCGCGGAGGCGCGCGCTATCGGGTTCGTCAAATAGAAGTCTTTGATCGGAGACGCAAACCCGGAATTCGCCATCGTCCCGCCTTTTTTCGCAAGCGCGGAAAGATCGGCGATATCGCCGGCCGCAATCTCGTCGATCGCAGCGAAATGCGGGTGTGCTTCGTAGAGCTTCGCCCGCAGCTGGACGAGCGAATCGAAGGGCAGCTTCTTGCCGAGCACGTCGGAAAGCGCGCGCAGGATCGCCCAGTCCTCGCGGGCGTCGCCCGGCGCGAAACCGGCGCGGTTACCCATCTGGACGCGGCCTTCGGTGTTGACCCACGTACCGGATTTTTCCGTGTAGGTCGCGCCCGGCAGGATGACGTCGGCAACGTGCGCCGCATTGTCGCCGTGCGAGCCGATGTAGACCGTGAAGGCGGTCTTGCCGGCAAAGTTCATTTCGTCCGCGCCGAGCAGGAACACGACGTCCGTGCCGGTCAGCATGTCGGCCGCCGTCTTGCCCCCCTCACCCGGCACGAAGCCGAGGTCGAGGCCGCCGACGCGCGCGGCTGCGGTGTGGAGAACGGCAAGGCCGTTCCAGTCCGCCTTCACCGCGCCGACCTTCTCCGCCAGAGCGGAGACGGCCGAGAGGACGGCGAGGCCGTCAGGACGCGACAGCGCGCCCTGACCGACGATGATCATCGGGCGCTCGGCCTTCTTCAGCTTGGCGGCAAACTTGACGGAGCCGTCGAGGAGGCCGGAGAGCGTGTCCGTGCCGGCGCCGAGATAGTCGTAGCCGTAGCGCAGTTCGCCCTGTTCGCCGATCACGCCGATCGGGAAATTGTCCATGCGCCAGCGCTTGCGGATGCGGGCGTTGAGCACGGCGGCTTCGAGGCGCGGATTGGCGCCGACGATGAGCAGCGCATCGGCTTGCTCGATGCCTTCGATGGTCGGGTTGAACAGGTAGCTGGCGCGGCCGAGCGACGGGTCGAGCACCGAGCCGTCCTGGCGGCAGTCCGTGTTGGTCGAGCCGAGCGCGGCCATCAGTTCGCGCAGCGCGTAGATTTCTTCGACCGACGCAAGGTCGCCGGCGATCGCGCCGATGCGGTCACCGGAGGTCGCGGAAACGGCGGCCTTGATGGCGCCGAAAGCCTCAGCCCAGCTGGCGGGCTGCAGGCGGCCGTCCTTGCGGACATAGGGACGATCGAGGCGCTGGGTCTTCAGCCCGTCCCAGATGAAGCGGGTCTTGTCGGAGATCCACTCCTCGTTGACCTCCTCGTTGACGCGCGGCAGGATGCGCATGACCTCGCGGCCGCGGGTATCGACGCGGATCGCCGAGCCGACGGCATCCATGACGTCGATCGATTCGGTCTTGTTCAGCTCCCACGGGCGGGCCGTGAAGGCGAAGGGCTTGGAGGTCAGCGCGCCGACCGGGCAGAGGTCGACCACGTTGCCCTGAAGCTCGGAGGTCATCGCCTGTTCGAGATAGGTGGTGATCTCGGCATCCTCGCCGCGGCCGATGAGGCCAAGCTCGGTGATGCCGGCCACTTCCGTCGTGAAGCGGACGCAGCGCGTGCAGTGGATGCAGCGGTTCATGATCGTCTTGACGAGCGGACCGATATACTTGTCCTCGACCGCGCGCTTGTTCTCGGCGTAGCGCGAACTGTCGATGCCGAAGGCCATCGCCTGGTCCTGCAGGTCGCATTCACCGCCCTGGTCGCAGATCGGGCAATCGAGCGGGTGGTTGATGAGCAGGAACTCCATCACGCCTTCGCGCGCCTTCTTGACCATCGGCGTGGTGGTGAAGACTTCAGGCGCTTCGCCGTTCGGGCCGGGACGCAGGTCCCTGACGCCCATGGCGCAGGACGCCGCCGGCTTCGGCGGGCCGCCCTTCACCTCGACGAGGCACATGCGGCAGTTGCCGGCAACCGACAGCCGCTCGTGGAAACAGAAGCGCGGAACCTCGGCGCCGGCCTCCTCGCACGCCTGAAGCAGCGTGAAGTGATCCGGGACTTCGATTTCTTTTCCGTCAACTTTCAGCTTTGCCATATCTCAATCCCGCTTTTGACGCCGGAAAACCCCGCGTCCTGCCAGCGCCATTCTCTCCGGCCTCGGATCCGCGTCGCGTCCCCTCGGCCTTTGTTCCATCTGCCGGTTCCGGCGGGGTTCAGCCCCTGCCCTTCGCCAGCGCCTTTGCCTGCTCCACCCAGTGATCGCGGGCAATGCGCCCGGCGAAACCGAGTTCGGCTTCGATTCTTTCGACATCGGCGGGCTTCAGGCCCGCAATGTCGGCATACCGCCGGAAGCCCATGCCGTTCAGCACCTGCTCCAGCTTCGGCCCGATGCCCGAAATCGCTTTCAGGTCGTCGAGCCTGGCGGCTTTCCCGGCCGGCGCCTTGCGCACCGGCTTTGCGTCCGCCGTCTTCGGCGTCGCGCTCCTTTGGCGCGCCACCGTCTCCTTCGTCGCCACGGCGGGCTGTTCCGCCTTCGGCACCACGGTCAGCACCGGCTTGGCCCTGACGGGCTCGACCGGTTGCGACTGCGCCGCAGCCTCGTCCAGCGCCGCCTTTGCCCGCTCCGCCGCGCTCTGCATCAGGCCCAGCATCGCGCCGGCCATCTGGCCCGCAATGCCGAAGCCGATGGCGGTCGTCGCGGCCATGGCCGCCACCGGATGGGCCATCAGCGGATGCAGCGGCACGTCCGGCATTTCTCTCAGCCAGGGCGCGAGCCCGAAAGGGTCGTCGCCGCCGGCTTGCGCCGGCTGAACTCTGGTTGCATTCGCATCCTGTCCCGCCGGCGTCTTCGTCATCGTCTTACTCCGCTGCTTCCAGCACGGCGCCGTGCGCCATGGCGTTGGCCGTGTACTGGTCGATGCGCGCCTCGATCTCCGGGCGGAAATTGCGAATGAGGCCCTGGATCGGCCAGGCCGCCGCATCGCCGAGCGCGCAGATCGTGTGGCCCTCGATCTGCTTCGTCACGTCGAACAGCATGTCGATCTCGCGCTTCTGCGCATTGCCCTTCACCATGCGCTCCATGACGCGCATCATCCAGCCGGTGCCTTCGCGGCACGGCGTGCACTGGCCGCAGCTCTCGTGCTTGAAGAAGGCCGAGATGCGCCAGATCGCCTTGATGATGTCGGTCGAGCGGTCCATGACGATCATGCCGCCGGTGCCGAAGGAGGACTTCACCTCGCGCAGGCCGTCGAAGTCGAGCGTCACGTTCATCATGTCCTCGGCCTTGACGACCGGGCAGGATGCGCCGCCGGGGATGACGGCGAGCAGGTTATCCCAGCCGCCGCGGATGCCGCCGCCGTGCTTTTCGACCATCTCCTTGAAGGAGATGCCCATGGCCTCCTCGACCGTGCAGGGACGGTTGACGTGGCCGGACATCATGAACAGCTTGGTGCCGACATTGTTCGGCCGGCCGAACGAGGAGAACCAGCTCGCGCCGCGGCGCAGGATGGTCGGCGTCACGGCAATCGATTCGACGTTGTTGACCGTCGTCGGGCAGCCGTAGAGGCCCATATTCGCCGGGAACGGCGGCTTGAGGCGCGGCTGGCCCTTCTTGCCTTCGAGGCTTTCGAGCAGCGCGGTCTCTTCACCGCAGATATAGGCGCCGGCGCCGTGGTGGACATAGATGTCGATGTCGTAGCCGAGCTTGTTGTTCTTGCCGAGAAGGCCGGCGTCGTAGCACTCGTCGATCGCCGCCTGCAGCGCCTCGCGCTCGCGGATGAACTCGCCGCGCACGTAGATATAGGCGGCGTTGGCGCCCATGGCGAAGGAGGCGATGACACAGCCTTCGATCAGCGTGTGCGGATCGTGGCGCAGGATATCGCGGTCCTTGCAGGTGCCGGGCTCGGATTCGTCGGCGTTCACGACGAGATAGTGCGGACGGCCGTCGCTCTCCTTCGGCATGAAGGACCATTTCAGGCCGGTCGGGAAGCCGGCGCCGCCGCGGCCGCGCAGGCCCGAGGCCTTGACCTCGTTGACGATCCAGTCGCGGCCCTTTTCGAGAAGCTGCTTGGTGCCGTCCCAATGGCCGCGGGCCATGGCGCCCTTCAGCGACTTGTCCTTGGTGCCGTAGATATTGGTGAAGATGCGATCCTGGTCTTTAAGCATGGTTCACCTCTTTACCGCGGCTTCTTGCCGAAGACGCGGATGTATTCCGCTTCGCCGCCCTTGGCGAGCGCCTCGGCCTGCCTGACCCAGTCGTCGCGCTCGATGCGGCCCTTGAAATTCAGATAGGAATCGACCCATTCGCGCTCTTCCAGCTTCCAGGCGGAAACCTGCGCGAAGGTGAAGATGCCGAGTTCGTGCAGGATGCCCTCGATCTTCGGGCCGACGCCGGAGATGAGCTTCAGGTCGTCGGGCGTCGCGGGGCGCGCGATGGCGGCCGGGCGGTTCTTGTCGTCCAGCGACGGCTTGCCGACGGCGGCCGCAACCGGCTGCTTGGCCGCGGCATCGCCGCCTTCGGCGCGCGTGTCGCCGGTTGCCTTGGTATTGGCGGCAGCTTCCGCCTTGGCGGTCGCCGGCGTCTTCAGCTTGGGATCGGTCTCGTCGGCGTCCGTCTTCGGCTTTGCGGCGTTCGACGGGGGAACGCTGACGCTTTCCTCCGCGGTCTTCTTGGCGCGGGCGGGCGCCTTCTTTACAGCCGCTTCCGGCTCGTTGAGGCTGGTGAGGCCGCCGACTGGGGCGGAGAAGATGCGGTCAACCTGCGGGCCGGTCTCGACCGTCGCGCCCTTGCCGGCATCGAAACGGTCGATGATGTGCTCGAGCTGCGTCGGCGTCAGGTCCTCGTAGCTGTCCTTGAAGATCATGATCATCGGCGCGTTGACGCAGGCGCCCTGACACTCGACCTCTTCCCAGGAAAGCGTGCCCGTCTCGTTGAGATGGAAGGGCTCGGGATGGATGCGCTTCTTGCAGACGTTGATCAGGTCTTCCGCGCCGCGCAGCATGCAGGGCGTCGTGCCGCAGACCTGGACATGGGCGCGCGTACCGACCGGCAGCAGCTGGAACTGGGTGTAGAAGGTCGCGACCTCGAGCACGCGGATATAGGCCATGTCGAGCATGTCGGCGACGGATTCAATCGCCGCCTTGGTAACCCAGCCGTCCTGCTCCTGCGCCCGCATCAGGAGCGGGATGACCGCCGATTGCTGGCGACCCTTCGGATACTTGTTGATCGTTGCCTTGGCCCAGGCCGCGTTCTCCTTGGTGAAGGCGAAGCTTGCGGGCTGGACATTGTCATCGGCTAGTCGACGAACGGACATTCTGTAACGCCTTGTCTCAGTTGATCTGCCGGCACTGCGTTTGCGTCGTGTTGACGAATTCGCAGGCGTAGGCCGACGTGTCTTTCTGCATGAATACGACGTAGCGGCTGCCATTTTGCGCCGCCGCCTTGATCTCGTAGCCCTGGCCCGCCAATGCACCCATGGTGACGCCGGAGGCGCCGACCGCAACATCCTGCTGCGCGTTCGCGGCAGCGGCGCTTGCAAGCAGGATCAGCGTGGCAAGGGCGACGTTCGGCATCAGCGGTCGACCTCGCCGAACACGATGTCGAGGGAGCCGAGGATCGCCGAAACGTCGGCGAGCTGGTGGCCGCGACAGATGAAATCCATCGCCTGCAGGTGTGCGTAACCCGGGGCGCGGATCTTGCAGCGGTACGGCTTGTTGGTGCCGTCGGCGACGACGTAGACGCCGAACTCGCCCTTCGGCGCCTCGACGGCCGCGTACACTTCGCCGGCCGGAACGTGATAGCCTTCGGTGTAGAGCTTGAAGTGGTGGATGAGCGCTTCCATCGAACGCTTCATCTGGCCGCGCTTCGGCGGCACCATCTTGCCGTCGATCGAGGAGACCGGGCCGACCTTGGCGTCGCCGAGCAGGCGGTTGACGCACTGGCGCATGATCTTGGCCGCTTCGCGCATCTCGATCATGCGGATGACGTAGCGGTCGTAGCAGTCGCCGTTCTTGCCGATCGGGATGTCGAAGTCGAGGTCGGAATAGCACTCGTAGGGCTGCGAGCGGCGCAGGTCCCAGGCCGCGCCCGAGCCGCGCACCATGACACCGGAGAAGCCCCAGGCCCAGCAGTCTTCCAGCTTGACGACGCCGATATCGACGTTGCGCTGCTTGAAGATGCGGTTGCCGGTCAGAAGCTCGTCGATGTCGTCGACGGTCTTCAGGAACGGGTCGATCCACTTGCCGATGTCTTCCACCAGCTCGTGCGGCAGGTCCTGGTGCACGCCGCCGGGGCGGATATAGGCCGAGTGCATGCGCGCGCCGCAGGCCCGCTCATAGAACACCATCAGCTTCTCGCGCTCCTCGAAGCCCCAGAGCGGCGGCGTCAGCGCGCCGACGTCCATGGCCTGGGTCGTCACATTGAGGAGGTGCGACAGGATACGGCCGATTTCCGAATAGAGCACGCGGATGAGCTGGCCGCGGATCGGCACTTCCGTGCCCGTCAGCTTTTCGACGGCGAGCGCGAAGGCGTGCTCCTGGTTCATCGGCGCCACGTAGTCGAGGCGGTCGAAATAAGGAACGGCCTGAAGATAGGTCTTCGTCTCGATCAGCTTTTCCGTGCCGCGGTGCAGGAGGCCGATATGCGGATCGACACGCTCGACGATCTCGCCGTCCAACTCCAGAACGAGACGGAGAACGCCGTGCGCCGCAGGGTGCTGCGGGCCGAAGTTGATATTAAAGTTACGAACGTTGTGCTCGTTCATGCCGCTTGCTCCAGAAGCCGGCGCCCACTCGGGTCGCCTGACCCAAAATCAGTTCTGCTTCGCCTTCTCATCCCCCGGCAGCACGTAGTCCGTGCCTTCCCAGGGAGAGAGGAAGTCGAAGTTGCGGAATTCCTGCTTCAGTTCGACGGGTTCGTACACGACGCGCTTGACCTCGTCGTCGTAGCGCACTTCCACGAAGCCGGTCGTCGGGAAATCCTTGCGCAGCGGGTGCCCCTCGAAGCCGTAGTCGGTGAGGATGCGGCGCAGGTCCGGATGGCCGGTGAAGAGAATGCCGTACATGTCGTAGGCTTCGCGCTCGAACCAGTCGGCGCCCGGATAGACCGCGCAGGCGGAGGGAACGGGCTGGTCCTCGCCGGTCGCCACCTTGACGCGGATGCGCACGTTCTGGCGCGGCGACAGGAGGTGGTAGACGACGTCGAAACGCTCGGCGCGGGCCGGCCAGTCCACGCCGCAGATATCGACGAGGTTGACGAAGCCGCACTGCACGTCGTCGCGCAGGAAGGTCAGAAGATCGAGGATGCGCGCACCGTCCGTCTTCAGGGTGAGTTCGCCAAAGGCGATATCGGCGGCGGCGACGAGATTGCCCGCCGCTTCGCCGATATGGGAGGAAAGCTCCTGGAGGGCTTCGCTCATATCTTAAAGTCCCCTGCCCTTAACGTTCGATCGTACCGGTCCGGCGGATCTTCTTCTGCAGCAGGAGCACGCCGTAGAGGAGCGCTTCCGCCGTGGGAGGACAGCCTGGTACATAGATATCGACCGGCACGACGCGGTCGCAGCCGCGCACCACCGAATAGGAATAGTGATAGTAGCCGCCGCCATTGGCGCACGAGCCCATCGAGATGACGTAACGCGGCTCGGGCATCTGGTCGTAGACCTTGCGCAGCGCGGGCGCCATCTTGTTGGTCAGCGTGCCGGCGACGATCATGACGTCGGACTGGCGCGGCGAGGCGCGCGGCGCGAAGCCGAAGCGCTCGACGTCGTAACGCGGCATCGAAAGCTGCATCATTTCCACGGCGCAGCAGGCAAGGCCGAAGGTCATCCACATCAGCGAGCCGGTGCGGGCCCAGGTGATGAGCTCGTCGGTCGAGGTGACGAGAAAGCCCTTGTCGGCGAGTTCGTTGTTGATCTCGCCGAAGAAGGCGTCGTTGCTGCCGACGGGCTTGCCGGTATTGGGATCGATGATCCCCTTGGCCTGCGGCGCGACGAGCGTGTTGTTGGTGTGGGCTACTCCCATTCGAGCGCTCCCTTCTTCCATTCGTAGATAAAGCCGATGGTCAGCACACCGAGGAAGACCATCATCGACCAGAAGCCGAACCAGCCCATGTCGCCGAAGGAGACGGCCCAGGGGAAGAGGAAGGCCACTTCGAGGTCGAAGATGATGAAGAGGATCGACACCAGGTAAAAGCGGATATCGAATTTCATGCGCGCATCGTCGAACGCATTGAAGCCGCACTCGTAAGCGGAGAGCTTTTCCGAATCGGGGGCCTTGTATGCGACGGCAAACGGCGCGACCAGCAGTGCAATGCCGATCACGAGCGCGATACCGATGAAGATGGCGATCGGGATATAGGAACCGAGAAGTTCAGTCATTGGCGTCCATCCTGCCTGCTCGTGGCGCCGGAGAGACGCCTGTTGGTCGTAAGAACCTGCAAGCCGAGAAAGTATGTTGCAACGCCCCGTCGTTAGCGCAGTGAGCGCCCCCGCGCAAGGCTTTGTCCGGCTTTCGCTCCATTCATTATGTTCTTTTCCGGGCAAGCGCCAAAGCCGGCACGCAAAGCCTTTTAAATCGTTACGATTTTGCAGATGGCGCAATGCGGGACGTTTCGCCGCAGTTGCGAAGAAAGAGCACCGGTGGCCGCCGTCCTCGCCGCCGGCATGACGGTTGCAGACGCCCCGCCACAGATCCCGAACCGCCTCCCTCCGATATCCGGAAGCAGGCGCGGAAGCCTTGAGGCGACTCACCTGAGAGGCGGGCGAATCCGTTGCGGTACGTGCGGTGGAATCCATAAGGAGAAAGCACGGCAGCAACCGGCCATAACGCGCTGCGTAAGGAAACGGCGGCAATGCCTTGGAGAAAAAGAAGAATGGCGCGAGTGACGGGGCTCGAACCCGCGACCTCCGGCGTGACAGGCCGGCACTCTAACCGACTGAGCTACACCCGCGCATCTTGTGGCCTTGCGGCCCCGCATGGTTCGTCCGGCCCTTCGAGTGGCGCGAGTGACGGGGCTCGAACCCGCGACCTCCGGCGTGACAGGCCGGCACTCTAACCGACTGAGCTACACCCGCATCCTCGAAAGCGACCGGATGGCGAACCATCCGTCCCGAGCGGCCTCAGCCGTTCGATGAGCGGCTAACTAAGGGGTTCGCCTTTGGGTGTCAAGCAGGTTTCACGACAAAAGAATGACGCGTCCGAAAATGTTTCCACAGCCTCCCGCATCGCCATGGCCCTGTTCAAAAAAATGCAAAAACTTTGCGATTGCCTCTTGCGGATTGATCCGGTTCCGCATAGATCACGGCCACCAACGCGGCGGGCGATTAGCTCAGTTGGTAGAGCGCCTCGTTTACACCGAGGATGTCGGGAGTTCGAGTCTCTCATCGCCCACCATTTCCCCCGAAAATTCAATTCCATAAGTGAATTCAACGCGCTTTGCGCGGGGAACCGCCGTTTCCAGGCCCGTAGCCTCTTGCGCAGCTCGCGGAGAATTGTCCTGCGGGAGGAAGATTCCGATTGCAATCAGGGCCTGAGCCACTAGTTGACTGGGAAAAGAGCGGATTTGCAGCGAAAGTTCGGTCCATGATGTCCATGCACCGGAAATCCGCCGCCATATCGGGCAAGATTGCGCGGATGGAACGTATATGAGGGGTTCTGCTTGAGCGGCAAGGTGACGCCGGAACAGCGTCTTGGCAGCGAAGCCGACGAGCGCCCGGCGGTCTCCCGCGCGTTCCTGCGCCGGCTTCGGCAATGGACGGGGCTGATCCTCTTCCTCTACGCGACGATGCACCTCCTCAACCAGGCCTTCGGCATCCGTTCGCTGGCGGCGATGGAAATGGCCGGCACGGTGCTCTTCGCGCCGTGGCAGAGCCTGCCGGGGCGGGTGCTGCTTTACGGCGGGCTCACCATCCACGCGGCCCTCGGGCTGCGGGCGCTTTATCGGCGCCGGCATCTGCGGCTTCCGGCGGTCGATGCCGTGCAACTGGTCTTCGGCCTGGCTATTCCGGCCGTGCTCTTCGCCCATGCCGGGGCGATCGCCTATCTGAAGGGCGTCTACGGCGCGCGAATCGATTTCGACAAGACCGTCTACACGCTCTGGGTCCTCAGCCCCGACGTCGCCCTGCCCCGCCAGTTCCTGCTGATTCTCGTCGTCTGGATCCACGGCTGCATCGGCGTGCGCGCCTGGTTGCGGGGAAAACCGTGGTATCAGCGCCATGTGCCGGTCCTGATGTCGCTCGCCACCCTGCTGCCGGTGCTGGCGGTGCTCGGCTTCATCAATGCGGGCCTCGACATGCGCGATCTCGCGGCCCAGGGCGCCGGCGCCCTGCGGCCCGGCCTTGTCGACCTGCCGGATTCGCCCGGCGCGGCCGCGGCGGCCGAGGCCAATGCGGTCGCCAACCGCCTCACCATGGGCTATCTCGCGCTGCTGGCCGGCATCCTCATCCTGCGCATGGCGCGGGACTGGCATGCCACGCGGTTCGATTCGGTCCGGATCACCTATCCCGGCGGCCGCGTCGTCTCCGTTCCCGTCGGCTTCAGCGTGCTGGAGGCGAGCCGCTGGTCGGCCATTCCGCATGCCTCCATCTGCGGCGGGCGCGGCCGCTGTTCGACCTGTCGCGTCGAGGTGACCGCCGGCGGCGAGACGCTGCCGCCGCCCGGCGGCGACGAGCAGCGCCTCCTGCGGCGCATCGGGGCCCCGCCCTCGGTACGGCTCGCCTGCCAGATCCGGCCGGACCACGACCTTGCCGTCGTGCCGCTCGTCCATTCCGCCGCCCCGGCGCAGCCGGCGAAGGGCGGGCTGGGGCCGGCATCAGCGGCCCGCCGGGAGGCGGAGGTGGCCGCGCTCTTCGTCGACCTGCGCCAATCCACCCGCCTTGCCGACGATCGCCTGCCCTACGACACCTTCTTCATCGTCGAGCGCTACATCAAGGCCGTGTCCTCGGCCGTGCGGGCGAGCGGCGGCCATGTCACGAACATCGCCGGCGACGGCGTCATGAGCGTCTTCGGCACCGACGGGCCGACGCATGACGCGGCGCGCGACGCCTTCCGTGCGGCGCTGCTTCTGTGGGAGGGAATCGACGCCCTGAACGGCGAACTGCGGCAGGAGCTGAGCGAGCCGCTGCGCATCGGCATCGGCCTGCATGTCGGGGTCGCGGTGGTCGGGACGCAGTGGACGGGCGGCCTCGAGGGCATGCCCTTCCTCGGCGACACCGGCAATGTCGCCGCGCGCCTGGAGGCCCAGACCAAGCAATTGGGCGCAACGCTCATCGCCTCGAAGGAGGCGATCCTGATGGCGGCGGGAGAACCGCACGACTTCACCTTCGCCCCCGTCATGCTGGCCGGCAAGCAGGAGCCGATAGAGGTCCTGTGCTTCCGCGACAGCGACGCGCTTCGCCGGCTCGTCGGCGCGCCCGCTTCCGCCTGACCCAGCTTGACGCGCCACGCTTGACAGACGCCGCGAAAAATAAGAACATACAGGGAACAAAACGGAGGTGCCGATGCAAAGCGATGCCGTCGAACGGGCCCTGGCCGAAGTTGCCGCCTGCCGGGCCCTGCGTGAGAAACAGCTGGCGCACCGGGCAGAATTCCAGCGCAAGCTGGAGGCGGTCGCCAAGCCTCTCTATGTGCTGAAGTCCAAGACCCAACTGGAGCTGCGGCTGCAATGATGCACATCGTGAGACGACAGGGCGGTATCGTGCGCGAGGAAGCCGCCGAGATCCTCGCCCTTCACAACGGCGATGCGCTGGAGGCCCTGCGCACGCTGATCGCCGAACGGGACGCCGTCGAGGAACGGCTTGCCGTCGCAACGCTCGTCATGCGCCGGCAATGCGAGGCCGAGGACCGGCCCGGAGGATGAAATCCGTCGCCCCGGGATCGATCCTGTCCGTCCGGGCGCGGATGGCTTCGGCAATCGCGTCAGCCCCTAGCGCGTCGCGAGCAGCGCCACATAGGCGATGACCGTCATCAGGAGGCCGCGGAAGGCGAAGCCGACGAAGCGGTACTTGTCGCGGGCGATAGAGGCCATGACGTCGGCATTCTGCAGATACTGCTCGAAGAGATAGCCGATATCACGTTCCTGCGCCGCCTTGCGAAAGCCCTCGCGGTGATGCGGCCAGGCACCCCAGAACAGCGAGGTCGCCTTGTCGACGCGGCGCGGCAGCACGACGAGGATCGCCGAGACGATGGAGAAGATCAGCGCGAAGGCGAGCAGGCCGGAAAACACGATCGTCGTGAGGTTGCCCTCTGCGTAGCGCGCCCAGGTGAAGACGGCGCGGCTTTCGGTGGAGGTGACCAGCAGCGCGATCATGAAGGTGAAGATATAGGCGGCCTTCTGGTCGGAGATCTTCACCTGGTCGTAGAAGACGTCGTTGATGCGGCGCAGATGATCGAAATGCTCCAGCGCGATGCCCTGCGTGCCGTCGAGGACCCGCTCCAGGCCGGTCTGCCGCGTTTCCTGTGCCGTCATGTCACCTCTATCCTTCCTGCATTCGTCCCGTGATAGCCGAGTGCCTTGGGAAAGCAACGGCCGGGCCTTGCCGCCGCTTGACTTTTTCGGGGGGATGACGAGTTCTGGTTGCATGCAGAACCTCAGCCCGCCGCCCGGCCAGCCGACCTCACCAGCCCTGCGGCGCGCCGCCGGGAGCCGCGCATGAGCGCGGCGCTGCGCCTTCCCCGTCGCTGGTCGCGCCGCACCCGCCGGCTTGCCGTGCTCGCCCTTGCGGTCTGCACGCTCGTCTCGGCGCTCGCGCAGCTTCCAGCCTGGTCGCTCGCGGACCTGCGTGCCTTCGACTATCTTTCCACCATCGACGATCCGCGCCCGCCGGCGGGAGGCCCGGTGGTCGTCGCGATCGACGAGCCGTCGCTGGCGGAGATCAATGCGCAATGGCCCTGGCCGCGCGAACTGCACGGCCGGCTGGTGGAAAGCCTGCGCCGGGCCGGCGCCACGGCGATCGGCCTCGACATCATCTTCGCCGAGCCGTCCAACCCCGCCTCCGATGCCGCCTTTGCCGCAACGCTCGGGCCGGACGTGGTGCTGGCAGGCGACGAGAGCGTCATCGTCACGCCGCAGGCCGAGCAGCTTCTGCGCACGACCCCGCTGCCGGCCTTTACCGAGGCGGGCGCGGTGACGGGCATCGCCGCCATCACGCTCGGCGGCGACGGCGTCTTCCGCGACCTGCCGCGCTATGAGGACGGGTTTGCGCTCGCGCTCGCCCGCATCGCGGGCAAGGCCGCGGTCTCGCCCGAGGACAAGCTGCTGCAATCCTTCGGCCCCGCGCGCAGCTATCCGACGGTCTCCTACTACCAGGCGCTCGATCCGGAAAACATGCTGCCGAAGGACACGTTCAGGGGCCGCGTGGTCATCGTCGGCCTCAGCCTGCAGAATGCGCCCGTCATCAATTCCGGCGGCGCGGACGCCTTCGCCACGCCCTATACGGTCCATACCGGGCGGCTGGTGTCGGGCGCGGAAATCCAGGCGACGATCCTCGACAACCTCACCGCCGGGGCCGCGATCGCGCGGGCCGGCACGCCGCTTTCCATCCTCGCCGTCGCGCTCGCGGCCCTGCTTTCGGCAGCGATCGTGCGACGCGCGACGCGCTGGCAGACGGCCGTGCTCGGCGGCCTTGCAAGCGTGGCGCTGGCCCTCCTCAGCTTCGCGCTCATGCGCGAAGCCCATCTCTTCGTCTCCCCCATCGACCCCACCATCGCGCTGCTGCTGGTCGCGGCGGGCCAGACGGCGCTCGATTACGCGGAGGAGCGGCGCCGGCGCCGCGAGATCGTGCGCGCCTTCTCGCAATATCTCTCGCCCACCCTCGTCGAGCGCCTCGCGCGCGATCCCTCGCAGCTGAAACTCGGCGGCGAGCGGCGCACGCTCTCCATCCTGTTTTGCGACGTGCGCGGCTTCACCACCATCGCCGAGACGATGAAGGACGACCCGGAGCAACTGACGACGCTGATCAACCGGCTGCTGACGCCGCTCTCCGACATCGTGCTGAAGCACGGCGGGACGATCGACAAATATATCGGCGACTGCGTGATGGCCTTCTGGAACGCGCCGCTCGACGACGAGAACCATGCCCGCCATGCCGTCGCCGCTGCGCTCGACATGCTCGACGTGATGGCGACGCTGAACGCGAAGCTGCAGGCGGAGGCGATGGCGAGCGGCAGCCCCTATCATGCGCTGCGCATCGGCATCGGCATCAACACCGGCGAATGCGTCGTCGGCAACATGGGCTCCTCGCAGCGCTTCGACTATTCGGTGCTCGGCGATGCGGTGAACCTCGCCTCGCGCCTGGAGGGCGCCTCGAAGGCCTATGGCGTGCCGTTACTCATCGGCGAAAGCACGGCGCACCTGGCGGCGGCGGATTTCGCGGTGCTCGAACTCGACCGCATCACCGTCAAGGGCCGCAGCGTCGCCGCCCCCGTCTTCACCGCCATCCGCGCCCTGCCGGATGCGGCGAAGGCGCTGCATGCCCGTTTCGTCGAGGACAAGTATGCCGGGCGGCTCACCGCCGACGATACGGCCTTCGACACGCTGGTCGAAGCCGCCCCGGTGCTCGCGCCCTATTACGCGACCGTCCGGTCCGAGCATACCGTTGGAGGGGCATAGACCCTACGCGCCCTGCTTGGGATGCGAGGGGGCGAACTCGGCGACCAATTCGTGCTTCTCGCCGGGATAGGTCAGCCGCACATGGGTGACGTAGAGGCCGCCGCTCCAGGTGCGGCGCTCGACGACGAGGCAGGGCGTGCCGGGCGCGATCGCCAGAAGTTCGGCGGCACGGGCATCGGCGCCGACCGCGCGGATGCGGTGCTCGGCGGCGCTCCAGGGCACGCGGCTGATCAGCCAGGCGCCCGGCGCGGTGCCCTCGAAGCTCTCGTCGGCCGCTTCCGGCACCGCTTCGAGGTTGATGAGGCGGTCTTCCAGGCAGAACGGCTGCGCGCCGGCGAAATGCAGGGCGGAAATGTCCGTCAGCCGGGCCTTTTCGGAAAGCTCCATCAGCCGCCGGTCGGCGGCTTTCGCGGCGCGGTTTACCCGCGTGCGCCGCGTGTAGCGATACGGCAGGCCGAGCGATTCGACCTCCAGGCGGATATCGTGGATTTCCAGCACCGCCGACTGGGCGTGCGGATGGGTCACATAGCTGCCGGATTTGCGCCGGCGCTCGATCAGGCCGCGCTTGACGAGCTCGGTGATCGCCTTGTTCACCGTCATGCGCGAGCATTGGTACTGCTCGGTCAGTTCGTGCTCGAAGGGGATGCGGTGGCCCGGCGGCCATTCGCCCGAAAGAATCCTGCCCTCCACATCCTCCAGGATGCGGCGATGCAGCGACGGCTCCCTGGCCTCGCCCTGCCTGTTGTCCCCGACGGTGGAAATGATCGCCTCCGCGCTTGCCGGGCGCAGATTCGCCCGGTCTAAAAAGTCATAGGAAAGGCGGCGCCGCCTTTCAATACGCTCTCAGCCCTCGGCCAGAGCCCGCATGGTCGCCGTGAAGCGCCGGCCGATCGCCTCGCGCGCCACATGGCGGCCGCCCTCCACCTGCCGGCGGCCGTTCACCCAGACGCAATCGACCGCCGCGCCATTGGCGAAGATCCAGCCGTCGAGCAGCGCGTCGCCGGCAAGATCGAGGCCGTGCCGCGCCTTCAGGCTGACGAAATCGGCGGGCCTGCCGGCCGCAAGCCCCGATTCGGCGCCGAGCGCGGCAGCACCGCCCGCCAGCGCGCCGTCGAACAGCGCCCGGCCCGTCGAGCCGCCGGGGGCGGCGAGCACGTTGCGGGCGCGGTGGGCGAGACGCTCAGAATATTCGAGCTGGCGCAGCTCGTCCGGCAGGCCGATCAGCACGTTGGAATCCGAGCCGACGCCGAAACGGCCGCCATGGGCAAGGAAATCCGGCGCCGGGAAGGTGCCGTCGCCGAGATTGGCCTCCGTCACCGGGCAGAGACCGGCGATCGCGCCGGCCTTCGCCATGCCGCGCGTCTCGGCCTCGGTCATGTGCGTCGCATGGATGAGGCACCAGCGGCCGTCGACCGCCTGGTTGTCGAGCAGCCATTCCACCGGGCGGCGGCCGGACCAGGCGATGCTGTCCTCCACTTCCTTGACCTGCTCGGAAATATGGATGTGGACCGGCGCTCCACCGGCCATGGCGACGACGTCGGTCAGTTCATCCGGCGTGACGGCGCGCAGGCTGTGCGGGGCAACGCCGGCGATGCCTCCCGGCAGCGCATCGGTCAACGCGCGGCAGCGCTCCAGCAATGCGGCATAGGACTGCCGGTCGTTGATGAAGCGGCGCTGGCCCTCGCCCGGCGCGGTGCCGCCGAAGCCGGCATGGGCGTAGAAGACGGGCAGCAGCGTCAGCGCGATGCCGGTCTTAGACGCTGCCGCGGCGATGCGTGCGGCCATCTCGGCGATATCGGCATAGTGCCCGCCGTCCTTGTCATGGTGCAGATAGTGGAACTCGCCGACGCGGGTGAAGCCGGCCTCCAGCATCTCCACATAGAGCTGGCCGGCAACGGCCTCCACGTCGTCCGGCGTCATCGACAGCGCGAAGCGGTACATGACGTTGCGCCAGCTCCAGAACGAATCGCTGCCCGGCCCGCGGGTCTCCGCCAGCCCCGCCATGCCGCGCTGGAAGGCGTGGCTGTGCAGGTTGGGCATGCCGGCGACGATGGTGTCGTGGCGCTCGTCGCCCGGTGCCGGCGCGGCGCCGGCTTCGAGCGTCGCGATGCGGCCGTCCGCAATGCTTATGCGGACATCCTTCGCCCAGCCGCCCGCAAGCAGCGCCTGCCTTGCATGAATGATCGCCATTGCCCGTTCCTTCTCCCGATCGTGCACCCTGGCGCCGCGCCCGCAAATTGGCTCTTGCGCCTTTCCAATTATGTATATACATTATCTTCATCACAGGGAAGAGGCAATCACGATGACGACACCGGAAAAGGACAGTCCCCGGGTCTGGCGCAATGCCCGGCTCGCGACACTCAAGGAGAGCCTGCCGGACCTCGGTATTATCGAGAACGGCGCGATCGCCGTCCAAGACGGCCGCATCGCCTTTGCCGGCCCCGAGGCCGAGCTTCCCGCAGAATTCTCCGCCGCGCAGACCATCGACTGCGAAGGCCGCTGGATCACGCCGGGCCTCATCGACTGCCACACCCATCTCGTCCATGCCGGCGACCGCGCCCACGAATTCGAATTGCGCCTTGCCGGCGCCTCCTATGAGGAGATCGCCCGGGCCGGCGGCGGCATCGTCTCCTCGGTCAAGGCGCTGCGCGCGGCGAGCGAGGACGAACTGGTGCGCCAGACCCTGCCCCGCCTCGACGCGCTGATCGCCGAGGGCGTTACCACCGTCGAACTGAAATCCGGCTACGGCCTCGACACCGAGAACGAGGTGAAGTCCCTGCGCGCCGCGCGGCGCATCGCCGAGACACGTGATGTCACCGTGCGCACCACCTTCCTCGGCGCCCATGCGCTGCCGCCGGAAATGAACGGCGACAAGACGGCCTATATCGACAAGGTCGTCGGCGAGATGCTGCCGGCCGTCGCGGCCGAGGGACTTGCCGACGCCGTCGACGGCTTCTGCGAGGGCATCGCCTTCTCGCCGGAAGAGATGGCCAGGGTCTTCGATGCCGCCAAGGCGCATGGCCTGCCGGTAAAACTGCATGCCGACCAGCTTTCCAACCTGCACGGCGCGGAAATGGCCGCCCGCTACGGCGCGCTGTCGGCCGATCACCTCGAATATACCGACGATGCGGGCGCGGCAGCCATGGCGAAGGCCGGCACCGTCGCCGTCATCCTGCCCGGCGCCTTCTATTTCATCCGCGAGACGAAGAGGCCGCCGGTCGATCTCTTCCGCAAGCACGGCGTCCGGATGGCCGTGGCGACAGACGCCAATCCCGGCACCTCGCCGCTTACCTCGCTGCTCCTCACCATGAACATGGCCGCGACGCTGTTCGGCATGACCGTTACGGAATGCATCGCCGGCACGACGCGCGAGGCCGCCCGCGCCCTCGGCCTCGTCGACGAAGTGGGAACGCTCGAAGCCGGGAAATGGGCCGATTTCGTCCTCTGGGACATCGGCCGGCCGGCGGAACTGGTCTATCGCATGGGCTTCAACCCCATGCATGCCCGTATCCGCAGCGGACACTGATCCATTCAATAGGCAGCACAGCGCTGCATCGGGGAATGCACCATGACGATCACGCTCCATCCGGGCTCCGTGCCCTTGAAAACCCTTGAGACCATCTACTGGACCGGCGAGGCCGCAAGGCTCGACGCCTCCTTCGACGCGGGCATTCAGAAGGCCGCCGCGCGCATCGCGCAAATCGCCGGCGGCGACGAGCCGGTCTACGGCATCAATACCGGCTTCGGCAAACTGGCTTCCATCAAGATCGCGCCGGCCGATGTCGCGACCCTCCAGCGCAACCTGATCCTGTCGCATTGCTGCGGCATCGGCAAACCGCTTGCCGAAAACATCGTGCGCCTCATCATGGCGCTGAAGCTGATCTCGCTCGGCCGCGGCGCGTCCGGCGTGCGTATCGAGGTCGTGCGCCTCATCGAGGCGATGCAGGCCAAAGGCGTCGTCCCGGTCATTCCGGAACAGGGCTCCGTCGGCGCCTCCGGCGACCTCGCCCCCCTCGCCCACATGACGGCGGTGATGATCGGCGAAGGCGAGGCCTTTTATGCCGGCGAGCGCCTTTCCGGCGGCAAGGCTTTGGAAAAGGCCGGCCTGAAGCCCGTCGTGCTCGCCGCCAAGGAGGGCCTTGCCCTCATCAACGGCACGCAGGTCTCGACCGCCCTGGCGCTCGCCGGCCTCTTCCGCGCCCACCGCGCCGCGCAGGCCGCCCTCGTCACCGGGGCGCTTTCCACCGACGCCGCCATGGGCTCCTCCGCGCCGTTCCATCCCGATATCCATACGCTGCGCGGCCACAAGGGCCAGATCGATGCCGCTTCCGCGCTGCGTGGGCTGCTTGCCGGCTCCGTCATCCGCGAAAGCCACATCACCGGCGACGAGCGCGTGCAGGACCCCTACTGCATCCGCTGCCAGCCGCAGGTCGACGGCGCCTGCCTCGATCTCCTGCGCTCGGCTGCAAGGACGCTCGAAATCGAGGCCAACGCCGTCACCGACAACCCGCTGGTCCTCTCCGACGACAGCGTCGTGTCGGGTGGCAACTTCCATGCCGAGCCCGTCGCCTTTGCCGCCGACCAGATCGCCATTGCGACCTGCGAGATCGGCGCCATCGCCCAGCGCCGCATCGCGCTCTTGGTCGATCCCGCCCTCTCCTTCGGCCTCCCGGCCTTCCTCGCCAAGAAACCGGGCCTCAATTCCGGCCTGATGATCGCGGAAGTCACCTCGGCCGCGCTGATGAGCGAGAACAAGCAGATGGCGCATCCGGCCTCGGTCGATTCGACGCCGACCTCCGCCAACCAGGAAGACCACGTCTCCATGGCCTGCCACGGCGCCCGCCGCCTCATGCGCATGACGGAAAACCTTTCGGCCATCGTCGGCATCGAGGCGCTGACGGCCGCCCAAGGCATCGAGTTCCGCGCCCCGCTCGTCACCAGCCCGGAACTGCAGAAGGTCGTCGCAGCCCTGCGCATGGTCGTCGCGACGCTGGAAGAGGACCGCTACATGGCGCCCGACCTTGCCGCCGCGAGCACCTTCGTCTCCTCCGGCGCACTCGCTGCCTCGGTCACCAAGGGCATCCTGCCGGTTCTGGAGGCGTAGGATGGCCCTCTTCGAACTCCACCAGGGCACCTCGCCCGTCATCCTCGCCTTCCCGCATACCGGCACGGATGTTCCGGCCGACATCTGGGAACGCCTCGACGACAACGGCCGCATCCTTGCGGATACGGACTGGCACATCGAGCGCCTCTATGCCGGCCTCCTGCCGGAGGCGACGACGGTGCGCGCCACGTTCCACCGCTATGTCATCGACGCCAACCGCGATCCGGCCGGCATCAGCCTCTATCCCGGCCAGAACACGACCGGCCTCGTTCCGGAAACGGATTTCGACGGCAAGCAGATCTGGAAGGACGGCGCGGCGCCGGCCGAGGCGGACATCGCATACCGGCTCGCGACCTTCCATGCGCCCTACCACGCGGCCCTTGCCGCCGAGATCGAACGCGTCAAGGCGATCCACGGCGTGGCGATCCTCTACGATTGCCACTCGATCCGCTCGCATATCCCCTTCCTCTTCGAAGGCCGGCTGCCGGATTTCAATGTCGGCACCGACATGGGCCGCACCTGCGCCAGGGAAATTGAGACGGCGACCTACGAGGTCTGCGCCAGGGCCGAGGGCTATTCCAGCATCCTCAACGGCCGCTTCAAGGGCGGCTGGACGACGCGCCACTACGGCAGGCCGGAGACCGGCGTGCACGCCATCCAGATGGAGCTTGCGCAGGCGAGCCACCTCGCCACCGAAGCCCCGCCTTTCGCCTATGACGAGGAAAAGGCCGCACGCCTGCGTCTTCCTCTCAAAGACATTCTGAACCGTCTCGAGGCGCTTGCCTCCACCCTCGCACGCTGATCCGGGAGAACCTACCATGACCGACAATCCCCGCCACAACATCCGCGAAGTCCGCGCCGCCACCGGCACCGAACGCACCGCCAAGAGCTGGCTGACCGAAGCGCCGCTGCGCATGCTGATGAACAACCTCGACCCGAACGTGGCGGAAAACCCGCACGAACTGGTCGTCTATGGCGGCATCGGCCGCGCCGCCCGCACCTGGGCCGATTTCGACAAGATCGTCGCGTCGCTGCGCGATCTGGAGGACAACGAGACGCTGGTCGTGCAGTCCGGCAAGCCGGTCGGCATCTTCCGCACGCACAAGGACGCGCCGCGTGTCCTCATCGCCAATTCCAACCTCGTGCCACACTGGGCCACCTGGGACCATTTCAACGAGCTGGATAAAAAGGGCCTTGCCATGTACGGCCAGATGACGGCCGGCTCGTGGATCTATATCGGCAGCCAGGGCATCGTGCAGGGCACCTACGAGACCTTCGTGGAGGCCGGCCGCCAGCACTATGGCGGCAACCTCAAGGGCAAGTGGGTGCTGACCGGCGGCCTCGGCGGCATGGGCGGCGCCCAGCCGCTCGCCGCCGTCATGGCCGGCGCCTCGTGCCTTGCCGTCGAGTGCAACCCGGATTCGATCGATTTCCGCCTGCGCACCCGCTATATCGACGAGAAGGCCGAGACGCTCGACGAGGCCATGGCGATGATCGACCGCTGGACGAAGGCGGGCGAAGCCAAGTCCGTGGGCCTGCTCGGCAATGCCGCCGAAATCCTCCCCGAGATGATCCGCCGCGGCATCCGCCCCGACATGGTGACCGACCAGACCTCCGCCCACGATCCGATCAACGGCTACCTGCCGAAGGGCTGGACCATGGCCGAATGGAAGGCCAGGCGCGAGAGCGATCCGAAGGCCGTCGAAAAGGCCGCCCGCGCCTCGATGCGCGAACATGTCGAAGCGATGATCGCCTTCCAGGACATGGGCATCCCGACCTTCGACTACGGCAACAACATCCGCCAGGTCGCGAAGGACGAAGGCCTCGAAAACGCCTTCGCCTTCCCGGGCTTCGTGCCGGCCTATATCCGTCCGCTGTTCTGCAAGGGCATCGGTCCGTTCCGCTGGGCGGCGCTGTCCGGCGATCCAGAGGACATCTACAAGACCGATGCCAAGGTGAAGGAGCTGCTGCCCGACAACAAGCACCTGCACAACTGGCTGGACATGGCGAAGGAGCGCATCTCCTTCCAGGGTCTGCCGGCGCGCATCTGCTGGGTCGGCCTCGGCGACCGTCATCGCCTCGGCCTTGCCTTCAACGAGATGGTGAAGAACGGCGAGCTGAAAGCCCCCGTCGTCATCGGCCGCGACCACCTCGATTCGGGCTCCGTCGCCTCGCCGAACCGCGAGACCGAAGCCATGAAGGACGGGTCTGACGCCGTGTCCGACTGGCCGCTGCTCAATGCCCTCCTCAACACTGCCTCGGGCGCGACCTGGGTTTCGCTCCACCATGGCGGCGGCGTCGGCATGGGCTTCTCGCAGCATTCGGGCGTCGTCATCTGCTGCGACGGCACGGATGAAGCCGCCGAGCGCGTCGGCCGCGTCCTGTGGAACGACCCGGCGACCGGCGTCATGCGCCATGCCGACGCGGGCTACGACATCGCGCTCGACTGCGCCCGCGAAAAGGGCCTGCGCCTGCCGGGCATCCTCGGTAACTAGGATGCAGTTGCTCCGCAACGCCGACCATCGCCGCATGCCGTGGAAGAACGGCGGCGGCGAGACGGTCGAGGTGATCGTCCATCCGGACGGCGCGAGCCTTTCGGATTTCGGCTGGCGCGTCAGCATGGCACGCGTGGCGGGCGACGGGCCGTTCTCGGTCTTCCCCGGCATCGACCGCACGCTGGCCGTGCTTTCGGGCGACGGCATGGCGCTGTCGATCGAAGGGCTCGGCGAGAGGCTGCTGACGCCCGCCTCCGCGCCGCTGGCCTTCCCGGCAGATGCGCCGACGACGGCGCGCCTCACGGGCGGGCCGATCACCGACCTCAACGTGATGACCCGGCGCGGCGCCTTCCGGCACAGGCTGACGCATCACGTCGCCTGCGGCGCGCTGCCGCTGCCGGAGGTGGCGGGCGAGCGCCTGCTGCTGGCGCTGGAACCGCTCGGCGTTTCCACACCGGACGGGCTCGTCGGGCTCCAGCCGCTCGATGCGGTCACGCTCGGCGGCACGCCGGCGGCAGAGGTCGTGCCGGCCGGCGAGCAAACGGCCTTCTACCTGGTGGAAATCATCCGGGACTGACCCCTTGATTTCCTTGTCCGCCCCGTAGCGGAGTGCTACCTCCCGACACATTCGCTCATCAAGCATTTGTCGGGAGAAATTTTCATGAGACATCGCAAATTCGGCCGCACGGGTTTCACCACCACGGATATCGGCTTCGGCGCCTGGCAGATCGGCGGCGCCTGGGGTGATGTCAGCGAGGCGGACGGCCGCGCCGCTCTCAACGCCGCGCTCGACGCCGGCATGTCCTTCATCGACACCGCCGACGTCTATGGCGACGGCCGCTCGGAAAAGATCATCGCCGACGTCCTGAAGGATCGCGGCGGCCAGCGCCCGATGGTGGCCACCAAGGCCGGGCGACGTCTCTCGCCGCATGTCGCCGACGGCTACACCAAGGAAAACCTCGAAGGCTTCATCGACCGCAGCCTGAAGAACCTCGGCGTCGAGCGCCTCGACCTCGTGCAGCTCCATTGCCCGCCGACGGAGGTCTACTACCGTCCGGAGGTCTTCCACGCGCTGGAAGAGATCAAGGCCGCCGGCAAGATCGCCAATTACGGCGTCAGCGTCGAGAAGGTCGAGGAGGCGCTGAAGGCGATCGAATATCCCGGCGTCACCAGCGTGCAGATCATCTACAACATGTTCCGCCAGCGCCCGGCACAGCTCTTCTTCAAGGAAGCCGCCCGTCGCCAGGTCGCCGTCATCGCCCGCGTGCCGCTGGCAAGCGGCCTGCTCTCGGGCAAGATCACGCGGGACACCGCGTTCGCCGCCGACGACCATCGCAACTTCAACCGCCAGGGCGATGCCTTCGATGTCGGCGAGACCTTTGCCGGCGTGCCCTTCGAGACCGGCCTTAAGGCCGTCGAGGAGATCCGCGCGCTGGTGCCGGCCGGCACCGCCATGGCCGCCTTCGCGCTGCGCTGGATCCTGATGGCCGATGCGGTCAGCGTCGTCATCCCGGGCGCGCGCAACGCCGCCCAGGCCGAGGCGAATGCCCGGGCCGCAAGCCTGCCGGCGCTTTCGGACGAGGTGATGGAAGCGGCGCGCGAGGTCTATTACCGGCTCGTCGCGCCGCATGTGCACGACCGCTGGTAGGCCGCCGCACTTCCCGCATTTGCATACGAAACGGGCGCCTCAAGGGCGCCCGTTCTGTTTTCAAGCCTCGCTTGCCGGCGCCGTCGCCGACCCCGCCACCCGGGTGGTATCGCGGTCCTTCCACCAGCGGCTGAGGAAGAGCAGGATCGGGCCGCCGATATAGATCGACGAGGTCGTCGCAACGATCACGCCGAACAGCATCGGCCAGGCGAAGGGTTTTACCGTGTCGCCGCCCCAGATCGCCATCGGCAGCAGCGAGACCGCCACGGCGACCGAGGTGAAGATGCATCGCATGATCACCTGGTTGATCGACAGGTCGATCAGGTCCGAGAACGGCATCGACTTGTACTTGCGCAGGTTTTCACGCATGCGGTCATAGACGACCACCTTGTCGTTGACGGAGTAGCCGATCAGCGTCAGCACGGCGGCGATGGCCGTCAGGTTGAAGTCGATCTGCATCAGCGAGAAGAAGCCGATCATCTTGGTGATGTCCAGGAGCAGCGTCGCGATGGCGCCCACAGCGAAGTGCCATTCGAAACGCCACCAGATGTAGATCAGGATCGCCAGCATACCGAGGCCGACGGCAAGGAAGCCGGAGCGGGCAAGCTCGGTCGAAACCGTCGGGCCGACCACCTCCGTACGCTCGAAGCTTGCGTCCGTGATCACTTCGGCCACGCCGTCGCGAATCTTCTGGAGCGCTGCGGTCTGCGCCTCTTCGCCGCCCGGCTGGCGCTGGACGCGCACGAGGACGGACGTGCCCTGGCCGAATTCCTGCAAGGCCACTTCACCGAGATTGAGGCCCTCCATCTTCTCGCGCAACGGGGCAAGGTTGATCGGGGTCTTCGACGTCGCCTCGACCTGAATGCCGCCGACGAAGTCGATGCCGTAGTTGAGGCCCGGCGTGAAGAACAGGATGATGGAGCTGATCGAGATGAAGGCCGACATGCCGATCGCGATATAGCGGCCGCGCATGAAGGAGAAGCTGGGGATCGCCCAGACCTGGCCGAAGATCGAATGGATGTCGATCTTCTTCATCTTGCGGCGGATGACCACCTCGCGCATCAGCAGGCGCACGAAGGTGATCGAGGTGAACATCGAGATCGCAAGGCCGATGATCATGGTGATGGCGAAGCCGCGCACCGGACCGGAGCCGAACATGAAGAGCAGGATCATGCCGACCATGGTCGTCATGTTGCCGTCGACGATGGTGGCGTAGGCCTTGTTGAAGCCGACGTCGAGCGCCTTCATGGCCCCCGCTCCCGCCGCCGTCTCCTCCCGGATACGGGCGTTGATCAGGATGTTTGCGTCGACGGCCATGCCGATGCCGAGGATGATGCCGGCGATGCCGGGCAGGGTCAGCGTCGAGCCGAGAAGGCCCAGAAGGCCGATCGTCAGCACGGTGTGCAGCACGAGGCCGAGATTGGCGATGAGGCCCCAGGAGCCGTAGAGCACCTGCATCAGCACGACGACGGCGGCAAGGCCGGCAAGACCCGTAAAGAGGCCCATGCGGATCGAGTCGGAGCCGAGGTTCGGGCCGACGGTGCGCTCTTCAATGATGGTGAGCGGGGCCGGCAGCGCGCCGGAGCGCAGCAGCGCGGAAAGAACGGTCGCTTCCTGCGGGTTGAAATTGCCGGAGATCTGGCCCTGGCCGCCGATGATCGGCTCGCGGATGACCGGCGCCGTCAGCACCTTGCCGTCGAGGACGATGGCGAAGGGCTTTCCAACATTGGCCTGGGTGATCTCCGCGAACTGGCGGGCGCCGGTCGAATCGAAGCTGAACGAGACGATCGGCTCGTTCGTGCGCTGGTCGAAGCCGGCCTTGGCATCCGCAAGGCGATCGCCCGAAATGGCGACGCGCTCTTCCACGGCATATTTGCCGGGATCGTTGGCGCCGGGCAGGATCATCACGCCGCGCGGCGGGACACTGTTCGGGTCCACCGTCTGGTCGACCATGTGGAAGCTCATCTGCGCGGTCGAGCCGAGCAGCTGGCGCAGGCGTGTCGGATCCTGCAAGCCGGGAAGCTGGACGAGGATGCGGTCGCCGCCGACGCGCTGGATGAGCGGCTCGGCGACGCCGACCTGGTCGACGCGGCGGCGGATGATCTCGAGGCTCTGCTCGACGGCGGCCGACATGCGCTCGTTGATGCCGGCTTCCGTCAGCGTGACGTTGATCAGGTTGCCGCTGGTGGCCACATCGATATCGGCGCTGCCGGCGGAAAAGCCGAGCGTCGTCGTTGGCGTCGCGAGCTTGCGCACTTCCGGCAGGATCTTGTCGAGCGTCGCCTGGTCGGGCAGCGTGATCGTCAGCGTGGTGCCGCTGAGGCGGGCAGCCGAAGCACGCTCGCCGGCGGTGCGCAGGATCGCGCGCGTATCGTTCAGCAGCACGTCCATGCGCGCCTTGCGCAGCGCGGCCGCGTCGACCTCCAGCACGAGGTGCGAGCCACCCTTCAGGTCGAGGCCGAGGGTGACGGGATTGGCGGGCAGGTAACTCCCGAATTTGGCTTGCTGTTCAGGCGTCAGCACGTTGGGCACGGCCGCGAGCACCCCGAAGAGGATGACCGCGATATAGACCAACAATGCCCATTTTGAGGTTTTCATGGGTTTGTTCCATCTAGACTGCCGGACGGGCGCGACGTGAAAGTCGGCGCCGTCCGCGGGATTCGGAATTTCGAACGAATGGCGCGGCGTTCAGGGACGCCACAGGGCCTCAGGCGGCGAGAACCGGAGGCGCGCGGCTGCGGAAGGACGCGGGACGGAGGCGCGGGGGCGCCGCATCGTCGGCAGCAAGGAAGACCACCGCGACGGCGGTCTCGAAAGGATAGAGCACGACACCGGCACCGGCAACGAGCGCCTTGCCGGCGGCGTCGCCCTCCGGCAGGCCGCTCTTGGCCTTGGCGACGCGCCGCTCCGCATGGCCGCTCGCCGGGAACCACAGATCGTCGCCGGCGGCCGAGAGCGGCGACGGCGCGACCCCGCCCGCGGCGGTGGCCGGCAGCGGATGGCCGCTGCCTGCGGCGCTGTCGGGCAGGGAAAACTGCGAGAGGAACAGGGTGACGAGCAGCACGAGGAAGCCGAGGGGCGCAAAACCCCGCTCCCGGATCGTCGCTTCTCTACCGGTCCTCAACGTCATATCCGTCCGTTTCTTCAGGGCGGGGCGCCGCGCGAAGCAGGCTTCGCAGCGATGCCGATGGTGCGCCAAGAACCACTTACCACCGGCCAAGTCAAGTTTCGGCCCTGACGCCTGCCTTCCCCTCTGACGTTTCAGCCCTCACAATTCATGGATCGCGACGTCGGGGCAGGCCTTTTTGGCAAGATCGCAGAGATGTTCGTGATGGGTGAGGTAGATCACCTGCCCGCCCGTCGCCATCGCCGCCATCACCGTCAGGGCATTGAGCGCGCGCCGGTCGTCGAAGGTCTCCATGATGTCGTCGGCGATGAAGGGCACGATCTCGCGGCTTGCGGCGATCTCGTGATAGCCGGCCACGCGCAGCGCCAGATAGAGCTGGAAGCGCGTGCCCTTGGACAGGTCTTTCGCCAGTTTCGAGCCGCCCGAGGCGGCGTTGACCACAAGGAACTCGCTGTCCTTTTCGAGGATGGTCGACAGGCCGGTATATTCACCGGCCGTGATGTCGCGGAAGGTCCGCGAGGCGCGCTCCATCATGGCGCTGCGGTGGCGCTCGCGGTAAAGCCGCAGCGCCTGTTCGGCCGCAAGGATGCCGGCGCGCGTCGCCAGATAGCGCCGCGATTTCTCCGCAAGGTCGATCAGCACCGTGCGGCGCCGCTCCTCCAGCACCGCCGCCTCGTCGCTGCCGGCGACCCTTGCCAGCGCCTCCTCAGCCCGCGCCCGCAGGAGATGCTGCTCCTGCACCGCGCGATCGAGCTCGTCCAGCCGCGCGGAAAGGTCGTCCTTCTCCGCCGCAAGCTGGTCGTCGTCGACGGCCGACAGCAGCGCCTCGGCCTCGTCGACCGTCTCCGTGCGCAGCTGCCGGGCAAGGTCGCGCCCGGCATCGTCGGCGCGCGCGGCGATCTCGTCGCGCTTGCGATAGGCTTCGAGCATCAGGTCGGCCTCCGCCAGCGTATCGCAGCCGAGCACGGCGTAGATCTCCGCGAGCCGCGCGGCGAGCACGGCGCGGCGCTCGTCCAGCGCCCTCTCCTCCTCGTCGAGGCGCAACGCCGCCTTGTCCATCGCCTCGCGCCGCTGGCGCACCGCCGTCGCCGCGGCAAGCCGCCGGGCGAGAGCGGCGACGGTGGAAAGCGGGTCCTCGGCGTCGAACGGCTCGGACAGGCGCTCGGCGAGACGGCTTGCATGGCTGGCATAATCCCGCTGGTCGCGGCGCATGCCGGCGATCCGGTGATCGAACTCCGCGCGCCGCTCGACATTCTGGGCGAGCGTCTGCAACGCCGGAAGGACGGCGGCGATGCGGTCCGGCGCGACGGGCGCGTCCGGCTGCGCGAGCCAGGTGCCGGCGATGGACCGCTCCCATGTCGCCTGCCATGCCGCGAGCGCCGCCGCAGCGTCGTCCGCCGCCTTGCCGCGCGTGCCGGCATCGGCCTCAAGGCGCGCGAGCCGGTCGGCAGCGGCAAGCCGCCGGGCCTCCGCCGCCTTCAATGTCTCCAGCCGCTCCTCGGCAAGGAACAGCATCTCGTCGAGCGGACTGTCCTCGGCCGGCGCCGCGCCCAGCAGGGCGGCGAGCCGCGCCAGCATGTCCCGCCTCTCCTTGTCGGCGAGATCGGCCTCGACCGTGCGCTGCGCAAGCGCGGCGAGCGCATCCAGCGCCGTCGCCCGCCGCTCGATCCAACCGGTCATCTCCGCCAGCGTCGTCCCGCCGGGCAGGCCGAGGCGAGCGGCAAGCAGGGAAACCTGCGCCTCGATCTCCGCCCGCGCATCCGCCAGACGGATCACTTCGCTCCCCAACGTCTCCAGCCGCGCCGCGCCTTCCGCTGCCGTGCGTTCGAGGATGCGCAATTCCGAAAGCCGGTCGGCATTGTTGAGGCGCGCCTCCACGGCGCGGTCGTCGTCGCGCATGGCCTGTTCGAAACTGGCTGCCGTGCCGCTGTCGAGCGCCGAGAGATGCCTGCTCCAGGCCGCCTCGCGCAGCGTCCTGAGATGGCCGGCCTGCTCCTCGCCGGCCGCACCCGTCGCCTTCTGCAGCGCCGCGAGCGTCGCGCGGGCGGAGGCGACGTCCAGCGCCAGCGCCGCGGCCTGCTCCTCCTGGCGATGCAGGGCCTCGGCCGCCGCGTCGTGTCGCTTGCGCAGGCTCTCGATTTCGGCCGGCGACGGCACCGCCAGGCCTTCGAGGGCCCCGGGGCTGCCGGACCAGGGCGCAAGGCGCGCCATCGCGCCGTCCGCCGCCTGCCGGGCGAGCGCGGCAAGGCGCCGGGCCTCGCGAAGGCGGGCCGGAAGATCGCCGGACCGGGCGGCGCGCAGGGCGGCGGCGAGCATGGATTGCAGCGCCGCGTCCGCCTGCGCCTCCTCAGGGGAAACGGCACCGGCCTCGCCGCCCGCCGCAGCGAGCGCCCGGTCCGCCTCGACGCGCTCACGCAGCGCCGTCTCGGCGCGTTCGGCAAGCGCCGACCGCTTCGACAAGTGGGTCGTCAACGTCTCGCCGAGGCCCGGCGGAAGCAGGATGCTCGCCGGATCGGCATCGGCGGGGAGCCCGAAAACGGCAAGGCCCGCCCCGATGGCAAGGGCGACCCGGTCCCGCTCCGCCTCGCGGGCGGCAAGGTCCATCGCCGCCGTGCGGAACCGCGCCTCGAGCGCGGAGCCGGCAAGCGCCGTTATGTCCGCCTCGGCCGCAAACACCGCCTCGTCCTCGGGCAGCGCCGCCAACTCATCGGCAAGATGCAGGCGCTCGGCCTCCGTGCGCGCGGCGCGGGCGGCGATTTCCGCCTCCTCGCGCGCGAGTTCGCCGGACAGCGACCGCCAGGCGGCCGGCGGCGATTCGCCGAGGTCGAAGGCGCCGAGTTCGGCCCGCAAGACCCGCAGGCGGCGCAGGGAGGGCAGCGCGGAAAGGCTGCGCTCGACCTGCGCCAGCGCGGCGCGCACCTCGGTGCGGGCGACCGTCATCTCGCCGTGCCGGGCGGCGGCGGCATCCCGCTCGCGCACCAGCAGGCCGTAGTCGCGGGCCGCGACGTCCAGCGCCTTGCGCTCGGCCGCCAGCGCCTCGACATCCGCCTTGAGGGCAGAAAGCCCGTGCTTGCGGCCGGAGGGACGATAGAATTCGTCGGCCTCCGCCTTCAGCGCCGCAAGCCCGCTCGCCATGTCGGAAAGGCCGGAACTGGCGGAGAAGAGCATCGCGCCGAGCTCGCCCTCGCTTTTCAGGATGTCCTCGCCGCCCTTCTCGATGCTCTCGTCGTCGAGCGAGAACATGGTGCGATAGGCATTGCGGTCCATGCCGCCGAGCACACCGGCAAACAGCGTCTCCGGCAGGGGCCGGTCGTCGGCGGAGACGAGCGAGGCCTGGTTGCGCTTCAGGCGATAGGCCTCGTGGCGCTCGGCGCCGACGGAGAAACGCCCGCCGACGCGCATCAGCGCATAGGGATGCAGGAAGCCGTAGGCGCTGGATTTCTCGATGCCGAAGAGCAGGTCGAGATAGGCGGAGAACAGCGTCGACTTGCCCGCCTCGTTCGGGCCGTAGACGAGGTGGAAATCCGGCTTGCCGGCCGTCGCCGTGCCGAAATCGAGGCTGCGGTCGGTGAACTTTCCGTATCGGACGAGATCCAGGCGATCGAGACGCATCGGCTATGCTCCCGCGCCTTCGCCGCCGAGGCGGGCGAGAACGGCATCGGCGCCCTGAAGGGCGAGGTCCTGCAGCAGGGCTTCCTCCGCCGCCTCGTCCGCGGCGAGCAGGCTGCGCGCCTCCTTCGGCAACTGGCGCAAGAGATCGGCCAGCGTCTCGCGCAGTTCCTCGCGATAGGCGTGATTGCCGACGACATCCTCGCGCATCAGCCGCGACAGTTCGGTAAGCGGGCCGGCATCGGCGCCGGCCGCCGCCAGCGGCACGGTAACGGAAAGCTCCACCGCCTCGATCCAGCATTCGCCGAGCGAGGCGGCAAGGTTCTGCAACTCGGCCGTCAGGAGGTCCTCGTCGCGGCGCAGGCGCCAGGCGAGCGGCGTTGCGCCGGCAAGGGAAAGGCGCGCGACGAGATGGGCGCCGCCCGCCCCGGCCCTCGCCTGCCCCAGCGCGGTTTCGACACGATCGAGCATGCCGCGCCAGTCGTCGACGCCGGAAAGATCGACGGAGAGCCGCTCGAACAGCGCGACGGCGACAGGATGCAGCGCGCAGGTGATCGCGCCGTCATCGTCGACGGTGGCGAGCGTCACGCCCTTCGGCCCGCCCTCGTTGATGTCGCGCCCCTGCGGATTGCCGGGCATGACGATCCACGGCTTTTCCAGATGCACCCGGCGCTGGTGGATATGGCCGAGCGCCCAGTAGTCGAAGCCGTGCGCGGCAAGATCGGCCACGCCGACGGGCGCATAGGGATCGTGACGGCTGGCGCCGGCAAGGCTGGTGTGCAGGAGGCCGATATTGACGGCATCCGGCACCGGCGCGCGAAACGCCGGCAAAAGCGAGGCCGGGGCATGGGGATGGGCGAAGCTGATGCCGTGGACGTGGATTTCGCGGCCGCTCGCCAGTGCGCCGGCCTTCACCGGCTTCCCGCGGCCGTCGAAGACGTGCACGTTCGGCGGGAAGGTCAGCTCGCGGGTGATCTGCGACTGGGCGTCGTGGTTGCCGCGGATGAGGAAGACGCGGATGCCGGCCGCCTCCAGCCGGCGCATCTGCCCCATCAGGAAGAGCGCCGTCGCCATGGAGGTCTGCGAACCGTCGTATAAGTCGCCGGCGATGATCAGCGCGTCGACGACCTCGGTGAGCGCCAGATCGACGATGCGCTCCAGCGCCTTGCGCGTCGCCCCGCGCACCAGGTCGCCGAGCTCGGCATTGCGCAAAGCGAGCGATGTGAGGGGCGAATCAAGGTGGAGGTCGGCGGTGTGGATGAAGCGGAAAGGCATCCCCGGACAATCGCTTTCCCCTTCCGCCGGGTCAATGCTTGGCGCCCCGCCGGCAGGGTTATGCAGGAGAGAAATCACCCCACCCCGAAAATTCCGGGAAAGGACGGGAATAACCGCCGTGATCTGACCGTTCGCATTTACAGAGATCGTTCAATATCTATGATCAAATTATCCGAAAACCTTCACGATCATTTGACATGGTCCCTCATAATACCTATATTTCCCCTCATGAGTAGCACGATAGAAATCTCCCAGGGCATGTTCAAACTCTACCATCAGGTGAGCCGCCTGGTGAACGAGTGCATGATGGACGAAGGCGTCTCGCTGGCCCGCAGCAAGTTCCTGCTTCTGCTGGAATGCCAGGGGCCGCAGCGCTCGACGGACATCGCCTGCGCGCTCGGTTTCGCGCCCCGCACGGTGACGGAAGCGATCGACGGCCTCGAGCGCGACAAGCTGGTCAAGCGCGAGCCCGACCCGAAGGATCGGCGCGCCAAGATCGTCTCGATCACGGAGACGGGCCGCACGGTGATCTCCGCCGCCCAGCAGCCGCAGCACAAGACGATCGAGGCGATCTTCGCGGTTTTGACCGAGGACCAGAAGCAGCACCTCAAGGACATCATCGGCTGCCTCAGCGAGAAGACCGAGGAATTGCAGCGCGAGCGGGACAAGGCCGAGGGCGGCACGGACGCCGCGCGCCCCCTGCGCGCCATCGGCTGAGCCGGACGGCGACGAGAAATGAAAAGGCCGGAATCGCAAGATTCCGGCCTTTTTTGATGCGTGAGACTACCCCCCTCTGCCCTGCCGGCCATCTCCCCCACAAGGGGGGAGATTGGATGGAGCGCCGTTTCGCCCGTCGCAGAGGGTACATCTGGAGTGTTGTTTCTGCCCCCAGCCGATCTCCCCCCTTGTGGGGGAGATGGCCGGCAGGCCAGAGGGGGGGAAACCCTTACATGGCGTTCATCGGGCCGATGCCGAAGAACAGCGTCTCGCCGGAGGAATCGTCGACGCCGTCATTGTCGGTCACCACGAAGCCGTTGCCGGCGGCGTCGACGGCAAAGCCCTCGACCTTGTCGACGACGAAGCCGTTGGTGGCGCCCTTGAGGTCCGGGATGAGGTCGCGGACCTCTTCCTTCTTGACGACGGGCAGGTCGCCGCCGAGCGGAGCCGGCTTCAGGTCGGCGAGCGCCACGCGGTAGAGCTTCTTCAGCTTGGCAGCCTGGCCGATCAGGTTGTCACGCTCGATGATATAGGCATGGTCGCCATGGACGGTGATCTCGGAAAGGCCGACCCAGCCGCTTTCCGTCTTTTCGAGCGGATAGCGCACGGCGCCCCATTCCTCCGAGGCGGGCTTGTAGGAGACGAGCTTCACAAAGCCCTTCTCGTCGTCGCCCCATTCACGCTGCATGGCCATCCACAGCACCTTGTCGTCGCCTTCGCCGACGCTGGTGATGCCTTCGAAACCGAAGCGCTTCTCGCCGGCGCGCAGCGCGGCGGGAATGGCGATTTCCTTCTGGATCTCGCCCTTGCCGTTCACATGGATGATGGCGTGGCTATAGAGCTTGTCGGCGTCGCCCTCGTTGGCGAGCCAGAAGCCGCCCTCGCCGTCCGGCGTCAGGCCTTCGCTGTCGAGCTTCTGGGCGGCGGCACCGCCTCGGGTAATGCGCAGCGCATCGACGATCTTCGCCGGCTTCGCGGTGGCGTCGATCGTGAAGATCGTCGGCTGCGCGGCGTAGAAGGAATCGTTGACGGCATAGAGCATGCCCGGCTTGTCCTTGACCGGAGCGAGGCCCGACAGGGCGCCGAAGCCGATCAGCTCGCCGTCCTTGTCGGTGGAGACGATCTGCGGATAGGCGGCCTCGCCTTCGGCGCGCTCATAGATCATGACATGCGAGCGAGCGCCGCCGTCTTCGACGAGGTCGGTCTCGTTGGCGGTCACGAAGAGGTTGCGGCTCGGGATGGCGACGGCGCCTTCCGGGCCGACGCCCGACGGCAGGAGTTGGAGAAGCGCGGGCTCGGCGCCGGTATCCTTGTAGACGCCGACGATCGAGGCACGCTCGGCGAGCACGAAGAACAGGTTGTCGTCGCCGAACTTGGCGGCTTCCATGCCTTCCGGCTCAACGCCCTTCTTGTTGCGCTTGTCCGGGTAATGGCCAATCCGGGCGATCTCGCGCTCGAAACCGGCGCCGTTCTCGTAGAGGACCTTGCCCTGCTTGTCGAAGATGGTGAAGCCGCGGGCGCCGCCCTTCCAGTCGCCCTCGTTGGCAACGACCAGGCGGTTGTCGTCCAGCCACTTCACGGCGTCGGGCTCGCGCGGAACACCTTCCATCTTGCCGGTGAACTTCAGCGCACCGTCCTTCTTGGTGTCGATGCCGTCGAGATCGACCGTGCCGGCGGAGAAGTGCGACTTCACCGTGCCGGTCTTGCCGTCGATGATGACGATATGGTTGTTCTCCTGCAGCGTCAGGGCGACTTCGTCGAGGCTGTTGAAGGAGACGAATTCGGGCTCCGGATCGTCGCCGGCAACGTCGGCAAGGCCGGTCAGCGTGACATGCTTGATCGAGTCGCAATCGACGACGCCGTCCTTCAGGGAGACGAGCACGAGATCGCCGGCCGGCATCTGCGGGATAGCGCCGTCATTGACCTCTTCGTCGCGCTCGTTCTCGATGGCGATGGCGGCGATCGTCCTGTCCTTGTTGAGGGCGATCGAATCCGGCTGGCCGCCGAGATCGCAGGTCGCCTCGATGGCCTTGGAGGCGACATCGACCTGGGCGAGGACGCCCGACGGCTTCACGAAGCTTTCGCGCGTGTTGATCGCCACGAGCGCCTTGCCGGCGGCGATGGTGACCGAGGTCGGCTCGCCGTCGAAGGCGACGGTGCCGCCGGCCTTCGGGGTCTTCGCATCGGTGATGTCGATAAAGCCGATCGCCTTGTTCGGACTGTCGGAATAGACGAGCATGTTGCCGTCTTCCGAGGCACTGATGATTTCCGACGAGGTCGGCGTCGCCTTGTCGACACCCTCGGGCAGGTTGTCGGCGACGGCGAAGGACGCAATGCGATTGAATACGGGCTCGGCGCTGGCGGCAGAGGCCACCGATGCGGCGAGGACCGCGGCGAGCGCGGCGGTGATCGAACGGGTCTTCATGAAATCCTCCGGGATCCGGTCAAAAGGAACCCGGCGGTTCTGGGGCCTTCGTGTTACAGGCCGATGACAATTCGGCGACACACAGGGCCCTTCCCCCGCAAATGAAAAGGGGCCCGGAAAAACCGGACCCCGACCCTGAATTCCAGGTTTGGCGGCGGAGTGGATAACCGCTCTGCCCGAACCGAGGATCAGCCGTTGACGGCGTCCTTCAGGCCCTTGCCGGCCGAGAACTTCGGCACGTTGCGTGCCGGGATCTCGATCTCGGCGCCGGTCGAGAGGTTGCGGCCCTTGGAGGCTTCACGGCGCGATACGGAGAAATTGCCGAAACCGACGAGACGAACGTCGCCGCCGTTCTTGAGTTCGCCCTGGATCGTCTCGAAAACGGCGTCGACAGCCGATGCCGCGTCCGTCTTGGAGAGGCCAGACTTCTCAGCCACTGCGGATACGAGTTCATTCTTGTTCATGTTTCCACCCCTTTCATTCGGTTTGAAACGACTCATACAAGTCGGGGGCAGAATACGCATCGCCCCTCGCCCCGCAAGAAAATTTCGTCGCAAAACCCTGAGAATCCGGGCTTTGCACACGTTTTTCAACGAAAAAGACCGGCCGAAAGGCCGGTCTTTTCCCGTTTCGCTCGAAAATGCCGGGGTATGCCGCCCGGCTGCAAGGCTCAATGGGCGATCGCGCCGGTGCCTTCGTCGGTCGATTCGACCGCGGGAACCTTGGCATCCTCGACCGTTGCGTCCCACTCGATCGGCTCCGGCCGGCGCACGAGCGCGTGCTTGATCACCTCGCCCATCCGCGAGACCGGGACGATCTCCATGCTGTTCTTCACATTGTCCGGAATGTCGGCCAGGTCCTTGGCGTTCTCTTCCGGGATCAGCACCTTCTTGATGCCGCCGCGAAGCGCCGCGAGCAGCTTTTCCTTCAGGCCGCCGATCGGCAGCACCCGGCCACGCAGCGTCACCTCGCCCGTCATCGCGATGTCCTTCGAGACCGGGATACCGGTCATGATGGAGACGATGGCGGTCGCCATGGCGATACCCGCGGACGGACCGTCCTTCGGCGTCGCGCCCTCGGGAACGTGGACGTGGATGTCCGTCTTGTCGAAGCGCGGCGGCTCGATGCCGAAATCGACGGCGCGCGAGCGGACATAGGAGGCCGCCGCCGAGATCGATTCCTTCATCACATCCTTCAGGTTGCCGGTGACCGTCATGCGGCCCTTGCCACCCGGCAGGCTGACGCCTTCGATGGTGAGCAGTTCGCCGCCGACTTCCGTCCAGGCCAGACCCGTAACGACGCCGACCTGATCCTCGCGCTCGGCTTCGCCGTGGCGGAAGCGCGGAACGCCGAGGAAGTCGTGGATATTCTCCGCCGTGACCTCGACCTTCTTCGCCTTGCCCTTGATGATCTCGGTAACCGCCTTGCGGGCGAGCTTCATCAGTTCACGCTCGAAGTTACGCACACCGGCTTCGCGGGTGTACTGCTGGATGACCGCCATCAGCGCACCGTCGGTGACCGAGAACTCCTTCGGCTGCAGCGCGTGGTCGCGGATCGCCTTCGGCAGGAGGTGCCTTTTGGCGATTTCCAGCTTCTCTTCTTCCGTGTAGCCGGCGATGCGGATCACTTCCATGCGGTCCATCAGGGGCGCGGGAATGTTCAGCGTGTTCGCCGTCGTCACGAACATGACGTTGGACAGGTCGTATTCGACTTCCAGGTAGTGGTCCATGAAGGTCGAGTTCTGTTCCGGATCGAGCACTTCGAGCAGGGCAGACGACGGGTCGCCGCGGAAATCCATGCCCATCTTGTCGATCTCGTCGAGCAGGAAGAGCGGGTTGGACTTCTTCGCCTTCTTCATCGACTGGATGACCTTGCCGGGCATCGAGCCGATATAGGTGCGGCGGTGACCACGGATCTCGGCCTCGTCGCGCACGCCGCCGAGCGCCATGCGGATATATTCGCGGCCGGTCGCCTTGGCGATCGATTTCGCAAGCGAGGTCTTGCCGACGCCCGGAGGGCCGACGAGGCACAGGATCGGGCCCTTGATCTTGGTCGAGCGGGCTTGCACGGCGAGATATTCGACGATGCGCTCCTTGACCTTGTCGAGGCCGAAATGATCCTCGTCGAGAACCTTTTCCGCGGCGTTGAGGTCGGTCTTGATCTTCGACTTCTTGCCCCACGGAATGCCCGTCAGCCAGTCGAGATAATTGCGCACGACGGTGGCTTCCGCCGACATCGGGCTCATCTGGCGCAGCTTCTTCAGTTCGGCATCCGCCTTCTCGCGGGCCTCCTTGGAGAGCTTGACCTTGGCGATCTTCTCTTCCAGTTCGGCCATCTCGTCGCGGCCGTCCTCGCCGTCGCCGAGCTCCTTCTGGATCGCCTTCATCTGCTCGTTGAGGTAGTACTCGCGCTGGGTCTTCTCCATCTGGCGTTTTACACGCGAGCGGATTCGTTTCTCGACCTGCAGGACGGAAATCTCGCCTTCCATGAAGCCGAGCGCCTTTTCAAGGCGCAGCTTGACGCTCGTCGTCTCCAGCATTTCCTGCTTCTCGACGATCTTGATGGACAGGTGCGAGGCGACGGTGTCGGCGAGCTTCGAGTAATCCTCGATCTGGCTCGCGGCGCCGACGACTTCGGGCGAGATCTTCTTGTTGAGCTTCACGTAGTTCTCGAACTCGGAGACGACCGAGCGCGACAGCGCCTCGACCTCCACCGGGTCCTCCTCGGGTTCGGCCAGGACATGGGCCATCGCCTCGTAGAATTCCTCGCGGTCCGTGTAGCCGTCGATCTCGGCGCGCGCGCGGCCCTCGACCAGCACCTTGACGGTGCCGTCGGGCAGCTTCAGGAGCTGGAGCACGTTGGCGACGGTGCCGATGCGGTAGATGGCGTCGGTTTCCGGGTCGTCGTCGGAGGCGTTGATCTGGGTGGCAAGCATGATCTGCTTGTCGGTGCCCATCACCTCCTCGAGTGCGCGGATCGACTTCTCGCGGCCGACGAACAGCGGGACGATCATGTGCGGGAACACCACGATGTCGCGCAGGGGCAGGACCGGGAAGGCCGTGGTGTCGTGCGACGCAGACGTCTTTTTCGTCATGTCATTTCCTTTCAAACGTCCCGTTTCCGGGAACCGGTCCATTCGGCGCCTGGGGTGCCGGGCCGGCGATCTTTTCCATCCACAAGTGGCGTGCGGCTAGCACATTTTCAAGCCCGGTTGCGGAGTGCCCCACCCTGCAACGGACAAGCGGACCAACGACGGAAGTCTAGTCTTCCGCGCTGTCGCGGAACTTGCGGCCTTCCCCCCGGCGAGACCGCCGGAGCATACGCGAGACAGAATCGAAGTCTTCCATTCTGGCTTGGCGCGCGGCGTTTCGCAACGGCCCGCCGAAGCAGCGGAAGGTGACGCATCATGCCCCTTCCCGCAGCGGGCGGCCAGTCACGAAATGTCGCTAGGCGGTTCACATGAAAAGACCCGCCGCGGCGGGTCCTTGATCGTCGGGATGAGGAGCCGGTGTCGGCGGGCCGGTCAGGCCGAGACGTTGGCCTTCTCGTCGGTGCGCTCCGAATAGATGTAGAGCGGACGGGCCGAGCCCTTGACGACCTCGTCGGAGATGACGACCTCGCGCACGCCTTCCAGCGTCGGCAGTTCGAACATCGTGTCGAGCAGGATCTTCTCCATGATCGAGCGCAGGCCGCGCGCGCCGGTCTTGCGGACGATCGCCTTGCGGGCGATCTCGCGCAGCGCGTCCTCGTGGAAGGTCAGTTCCACGTCTTCCATCTCGAACAGGCGTTGGTACTGCTTGATCAGCGCGTTCTTGGGCTCGGACAGGATCTGGATCAGCGCATCCTCGTCCAGGTCTTCCAGCGTCGCCAGGACCGGCAGACGGCCGATGAATTCCGGGATGAGACCGAACTTCACCAGGTCCTCCGGCTCCAGTTCGCGCAACACTTCGCCGACGCGGCGGTCTTCCGGCGAGCGCACCGTCGCGCCGAAGCCGATCGAGGTCTTCTCGCCGCGGGCGGAGATGATCTTGTCGAGGCCGGCGAAGGCGCCGCCGCAGATGAACAGGATGTTCGTCGTGTCGACCTGCAGGAATTCCTGCTGCGGATGCTTGCGGCCGCCCTGCGGGGGAACCGAGGCAACCGTGCCTTCCATGATCTTCAAAAGCGCCTGCTGCACGCCCTCGCCCGAGACGTCGCGCGTGATCGACGGGTTGTCGGACTTGCGCGAGATCTTGTCGACCTCGTCGATATAGACGATGCCGCGCTGGGCGCGCTCGACATTGTAGTCGGCGGCCTGGAGCAGCTTCAGGATGATGTTCTCCACGTCCTCGCCGACGTAACCGGCCTCGGTCAGCGTCGTGGCGTCGGCCATGGTGAAGGGCACGTCGATGATGCGGGCGAGCGTCTGGGCGAGGTAGGTCTTGCCGCAGCCCGTCGGACCGACCAGCATGATGTTCGACTTCGCCAGTTCCACGTCAGAACCCTTGGCGGCATGCGCCAGGCGCTTGTAGTGGTTGTGCACCGCGACCGACAGGATGCGCTTGGCCTGCTGCTGGCCGATGACATATTCGTCGAGGACCTTGATGATATCCTGGGGCGTGGGAACGCCGTCGCGGGATTTCACCATCGAGGTCTTGTTCTCCTCGCGGATGATGTCCATGCACAATTCGACGCATTCATCGCAGATGAACACCGTCGGCCCTGCAATAAGCTTGCGGACCTCGTGCTGGCTCTTGCCGCAGAAGGAGCAGTAGAGGGTATTCTTGGAGTCGCCGCCGTTGCTGCCGCTGACCTTGCTCATATCACTTTCCTTCCAGCACGCCGTTCATCTCCCGGAAGATGGCCGGACCACTCAAACCGCCTTTGCCGGAGCCGCTCGCGCTTTCCTTCAAAGGCTCCAGGGGTACTGACCGGACAGGGCTTCGCCCAAAACCGGTGGCAACGAATCCCCCACCGAAATACCAAATGCTAGGCCGTCACACATCAACATAGCATTAACGGCCAATATTACCGGCTTTGCGGTGCGGATAAAGCCCCGTGACCCTTACAAATATGTCACAATAGCTTCATCCGCGGCAAAACCATGGCGTCACGCGCCCTCGACGCCCTCGATCGCCTCGCGGCTGGTGATGACGCGGTCGACCAGGCCCCAGTCCTTCGCCTCGTCGGCGCTCATGAAATGGTCGCGGTCGAGCGTCTGCTCCACTTCCTCGTAGGTGCGGCCGCAATGCTTGACATAGACCTCGTTCAGCTTGCGCTTCATCTTGAGGATGTCCTTGGCGTGGCGCTCGATATCGGAGGCCTGGCCCTGGAAGCCGCCGGAGGGCTGGTGCACCATGATGCGGGCGTTCGGGGTGGCAAAACGCATGTCCTTGTGACCGGCGGCCAGAAGCAGCGAGCCCATCGAGGCGGCCTGGCCGATGCACAGCGTCGAGACGGCCGGCTTGATGAACTGCATCGTGTCGTAGATCGCCATGCCGGAGGTGACGACGCCGCCCGGCGAATTGATGTAGAGCGCGATCTCCTTCTTCGGGTTCTCGGCCTCGAGGAAGAGAAGCTGCGCGCAGACGAGCGTGGCGATGTGATCTTCCACCGGACCGGTCAGGAAGATGATGCGCTCCTTCAGGAGGCGCGAATAGATGTCGTAGGAACGCTCGCCGCGGTTGGTCTGCTCGACGACCATCGGCACCAGAGCCATGGCGGTATCTACGGGATTTCTCATGTCAATCCTTCATCGGTGTGGCCCTGAAACCCTTCGCAAACGTTGGGAATCAGCAAGTTTCGTCCTCCCTACATAGAGTGTGAGGGTAGCGGACTTCAAGACAGGCACGCGTTTTGCGATGCTCTATGCGAGAATGCGGTTAACTCACGCAACGGACGGCGGCGATTTCCACAACAGGAGCGCCGGCACGGTGAAGAAAGGATGAATCCCGATCGACACCTTGCCTCCTCCGGGCGATCGGCTGCACTATATCCCTCCCCAGCGGAGGCTGCCATGATGAAACGATCCCTCGTCGCCCTCGGGCTTCTTTTCCTCGCATCGGCCGCGGCATCCGCCCAGCAGGCCTCCGACGCCGTCGCGCCCGAGCGGGCGACCGGCCTTGCGGCAGCGAAGGTCGCCACCGCGAAGGCCCATATGGTGGCGGCCGCCCATCCGCTTGCGGCCGAGGCCGGCGAGAAGGTGCTTGCGGACGGCGGCAGCGCGATCGACGCCATGATCGCCGTCCAGACCGTTCTCGGCCTCGTCGAGCCGCAATCCTCCGGCCTCGGCGGCGGCGCCTTCCTCGTCTACTACGACGCCGGCGCCGGGCGCCTCACCACGCTCGACGGCCGCGAGACGGCGCCGATGGAGGCGACGCCAAAACTCTTCCTCGACGACAAGGGCGCGCCGATGCAGTTCTTCGACGCCGTCGTCGGCGGGCGTTCCGTCGGCACGCCGGGCACCGTCATGCTGATGCAGGAAGCGCACAACCGCTGGGGCGCAAAACCCTGGAAGGACCTCTTCGCCCCCGCCGAAAAGCTCGCCCGCGACGGCTTTGCCGTCTCGCCGCGCCTTGCCGGCCTGATCGCCGCCGAAGGGGACCGGCTGAAGACCTTCGAGGCGACGACCGGCTATTTCTTCGGCGCGGACGGCGCGCCGCTGAAGGCCGGCACCGTCCTCAGGAACCCGGCCTATGCCGAGACGCTATCCGCCATCGCCGCGGGCGGCGCGCCGGCCTTCTATACCGGCACGATCGCCCAGGGCATCGTCGATACGGTGCGCAGCTCCGGCAAGAACGCCGGCGTGCTCTCGCTCGCCGATCTTCAGAACTACCAGGTGAAGGAGCGCCGCCCGGTCTGCGTCGCCTATCGCGCCCTCGACGTCTGCGGCATGGGGCCGCCCTCCTCCGGCGCGGTGGCCGTCGGCCAGATGCTCGGCATGCTGGAGAATTTCGACCTCAAGGCGCTCGGCAGGGACAATCCGGAAAGCTGGCGGCTGATCGGCGACGCCCAGCGCCTCGCCTTCGCCGACCGCGAACGCTACCTCGCCGACACGGATTTCGTGCCCGCCCCGATCAAGGGACTTCTGGAAAAAGCCTATCTCGGCGAGCGGGCCAGACTGCTCGACGGCGACAAGGCACTTGCCGAAGATGCCGCGACGGCGGGCCAGCCGAAATGGGACCACGCCCTCAATTTCGGCCGCGATGCCGCGCTCGAACTGCCCTCCACCAGCCATTTCGTCATCGTCGACAAGGCAGGCAATGTCGTCTCCATGACGACCACGATCGAGAACGGCTTCGGTTCCCGGCTGATGACCGGCGGCTTCCTGCTCAACAACGAGCTCACCGACTTCTCCTTCAAGACCCACGATACGGGCGTGCCCGTCGCCAACCGCGTGGAGCCCGGGAAACGCCCCCGCTCCTCCATGTCGCCGACCATCGTGATGAAGGACGGCAAGCCCGTGCTGGCCATCGGCTCGCCCGGCGGCAGCCAGATCATCGGCTATGTGGCACAAGCGCTGATCGCCCATATCGACTGGGGCATGGATGTCGGCGAGATCGTCGCCATGCCGCACCTCATCAACCGCTTCGGCCCCTACGACCTCGAAGCCGGCACCCACGCCGAAAAGCTCGCCGAGCCGCTGAAGGCGCTTGGCTACGAGGTGAAACTGAGCGAGATGAACTCCGGCCTGCACGCCATCGCCATTACCGCCGACGGCCTTGCGGGCGCCGCCGACCCGCGGCGGGAGGGGATTGCGGTCGGGAAATAGGGTCAGACGAGGCGAACAGGCCCGCCATAGTCGGCAATGCGTGCATCTGCCGTCAGCAACAGCAAGCCCTCATGCTTCGCCTGCGCGATGAGGATACGGTCGAAAGGATCGCGATGCAGGTGCGGAAGGTCCGCCACAGCGATGGCGTGGCCGGCGACGATCGGCAGCTCGATGTAGCCGTTGTCGACCAGGCCGCGCCGCAGCCGCGCGGTGTCCACCTGGAAGTCTTCGCGGCCGAGGCTCGATTTGATGGCCACTTCCCAGAGGCTTGCGACGCTGAAATAGAGGGCGTTTTCCGGATCCGCCATCAGTGCTGTTGCAGCCTCGCCAAGGCGCTCCGGGCTCGCCGCCGCCCAGAGCAGGAGATGCGTATCGATGAGGAGTTTCATTCTTCACCGGAAAACTGCCGGGCGATCTCATCCTCGCCCATCCGGTCGAAATCGTCGGGAACTGTCAATTCCCCGCGCAGGAAACCGAAACGGCTTGTCTTGCCCTCCCCCACCGGTTCGAGCGGCACGACCCTGACGAGCGGCTTTCCCGCCTTGGCGATGACGAAACTTTCGCCCTTCGCCGCCTGCTCGACCAGCCGCGAAAGGTTGGTCTTCGCTTCATGGATGTTGACCGTACGCATCGCCGCCTCCATGGACTTAGTCCGATAAACTTAGTTCATCGCTCCGGATGAATCAAATTCCGGTTTTACCCGACGCCGGAATACGCTACCCATCCCTCATGACGACGACACACCTCCCCTTCTTCTCCATCGATCCCGCCAGCCGCCGTGTCTCGCTCGACGGCCGCAACCCCGACTTCTACCGCGATCCGAACCCGGTCTACGCGGCGCTGCATGCGCACTGTCCCACCTTCTGGTGGGAAGAGCAGAAGATGTGGTATTTCACCGGCTACGACCATGTGAACGGCCTCCTGCGCGACCGCCGCTTCGGCCGGCAGGTCCTGCATGTGGCGACGCGCGAGGAGTTGGGCCTGCCGGAGCCGCAGGCGCATCTTGCCCATTTCGACGCGGCGGAGGCCTGGTCGCTGCTGGAGCTGGAGCCGCCGGAGCACACGCGGCTGCGCACCCTCGTCAACCGCGCCTTCGTCTCGCGCATGATCGAGAAGCTGACGCCGGAGATTTCCGCGCTCTGCCACGAGGCGATCGACCGGTTCGAGCAGGACGGCAGGGTCGAGCTGCTCGCCGCCTTCGCCGATATCCTGCCCGTGACGATGATCGCCCGCATGATCGGCATTCCCGACGAAATGGGCCCGCAACTCCTGAAATGGTCGCATGCCTATGTGCGCATGTATATGTTCGGCCGCACCCGCGAGGACGAGCTTGCGGCCGACAGGGCGGCCGAGGAATTCTCCGCCTATGTCCGCAGCGTCATCGCCGAGCGCCGGGCCGAGCCGCGCGACGACCTGCTCTCGCACATGGTGCATACCGAGCATCGCGGCCAGTTGCTCACAGAGGACGAGCTGGTCTCGACCACCATCGTGCTGCTCAATGCCGGCCACGAGGCAACGGTGCACCAGATCGGCAATGCCGTGCGCACCATCCTGGAGAACGGCGCGGATCCGGCCGTGCTCTTTGCCGATGCGAAGGCGACGGAACGTACGGTCGAGGAATGCCTGCGCATCTCCGCGCCGGTGCATATCTTCCAGCGCTATGCGCTAGAAGACGTGGAACTCGACGGCATCCGGTTCCGCCGCGGCGACAAGGTGGCGATGATCCTTGCCGCAGCCAATCTCGACCCCGGCAAGTTTTCCGATCCCCTCGCCTTCAAGCCGGAGCGTGAGGAGGGCGCGAACCTCTCCTTCGGCGCCGGCATCCACTTCTGCATCGGCGCGCCGCTCGCAAGACTGGAGCTCAACATCGCCCTGCCGATCCTCTTCCAGCGCCTGCCGGGACTGAAGATCGCGAAAGCACCCGTGGTGAAGGACGTCTATCACTTCCACGGGCTGGAGGCGCTGGAGCTGGAATGGTGACTACAGCCGGATGACGTAGTCCTTGCGAGTCGTTTCAACGACTTCCCAGGTTCCCTTGAAGCCGGGCCTGAGGATAAGGCGGTCGCCGGCCGCAAGGTCGAAAACCGTGCCGTCGTCGGAGGTCACGATGGAGCGGCCTTCGAGGATGTGGAAATATTCCCACTCGTCGTACTGGATGCGCCATTTCCCCGGCGTCGACTGCCAGATCCCGGCATAGAGGCCGCCGTCGGCCTCCTCGATGTTCCAGGTGGTGAAGACCGGCTCGCCCGAGATCAGCCGGTCGGCGGCCGGGCGGCCCGTCTCGGGCTCGATGCCGGAGGCGTCGAAAGGTTGCGCGTTGCTCATGGGTCTGTCCGCCTGCTGAAAGGGGCCGCCTGCTGAAAGGGACGGGCGGCCCGAAGGCCGCCCGGAGAGGGTCACGCCTTGGCCAGCGCCTGTTCGATATCCGCGATGATGTCGGCGACGTCCTCGATGCCGATCGACAGGCGCACCACATCGGGGCCGGCGCCGGCGGCCACCTGCTGCTCCTCGCTGAGCTGGCGATGGGTGGTGGAGGCCGGGTGGATGACGAGGGAGCGCGTATCGCCGATATTGGCGAGGTGCGAGAGCATTTCCAGCCCCTCGACGAAGCGCTTGCCCGCGTCGTAGCCGCCCTTGAGGCCGAAGGTGAAGACGGCCCCTGCCCCCTTCGGCGAATAGCGCTGCTGGGTGACGTGGTTCGGATCATCATCGAGGCCGGCGTAATTGACCCAGGAGATCTTGTCATGGCTCTTCAGCCATTTGGCGACGGTGAGCGCGTTGTCGCAATGGCGCTGCATCCGCAGCGGCAGGGTCTCGATGCCGGTCAGGATCTGGAACGCGTTGAAGGGCGAGATGGCGGGACCGAAATCGCGCAGGCCCAGGACGCGGCAGGCGATGGCGAAGGCGAAATTGCCGAAGGTGGCGTGCAGCACCATGCCGGCATATTCCGGCCGCGGCTCGGACAGCGCCGGATATTTTCCCGAGGCCGTCCAGTCGAAGGTGCCGCCATCGACGATGACGCCGCCCATGGAAGTGCCGTGGCCGCCCATGAACTTGGTCAGCGAGTGCACGACGATGTCGGCGCCGTGCTCCAGCGGGCGCAAGAGATAGGGCGTCGCCATGGTGTTGTCGACGATCAGCGGCAGGCCGTGGCGGTGCGCCACGTCGGCGATGCCGGCAAGATCGACGAAGGTGCCGCCCGGATTGGCCAGGCTCTCGACGAAGATCGCCTTGGTCCTGTCGTCGATCTGGCTTTCGAAGGAGGAGAGGTCGACCGGATCGGCCCAGCGCACATGCCAGTCGAAGCTCTTGAAGGCGTGGCCGAACTGGTTGATCGAGCCGCCGTAGAGCCGGTTGGCGGCGATGAAATTGTCACCCGGGCGCATGATCGTGTGGAACACGAGAAGCTGGGCGGAATGGCCGGAGGCGACGGCGAGAGCGGCCGTGCCGCCTTCCAGCGCCGCGACGCGCTCTTCCAGCACCGCCTGGGTCGGGTTCATGATGCGGGTATAGATGTTGCCGAAGGCCTGCAGGCCGAAGAGCGAGGCGGCGTGGTCCGTATCGTTGAAAACGAAGCTCGTGGTCTGGTAGATCGGCGTCGCGCGCGCGCCGGTCGTCGGGTCCGGCTGGGCGCCGGCATGGATGGCGAGCGTTGCGAATCCGGGCTTGTTCTTCGTCATGAAATGGCCTCCCTGGCTACAGTCGGGCGCACTATTCCAGAGAGCTAAGAGCCGGTCAAAGAAAGATTTTCCGGAAAAGCGCGGGCACGGCAATACGCATCGCGGCAATGGCGCAGTTCACGCGACGAGGCGGGGATATTCGATCGCCGGGCAGCGGTCCATCACCACCTTGACGCCGGCCGCCTCGGCCGTTGCCGCCGCCGCGTCATGGCGCACCGAGAGCTGGCCCCAGATGACCTTGGGCAGCGGGTTCAGCGCCAGCGCCTCCTCGACTACCGACGGCAGCGCATCCGCTGCGCGGAAAACATCGACCATGTCGATCGGCTCGAGGATATCGGCAAGGCGGGCGACGACCGGTTGGCCGAGGATCTCCTTGCCGGCCTGACCGGGATTGACCGGAATGACGCGGTAGCCCTTGCGCAGCAGGAAGGCCATTACCCGGTGGCTGGGGCGCTCCGGATTGGGCGAGGCGCCGACCAGCGCGATCAGCCCGGTCGAGCGCAGGATGTCGGCGATGTAATAGTCCGGATAGGAATCGTGGTTCATGCGGCTACCCCGTTTTGCTGCCGGAGAATTGGGGTAACGTAGCGTGAAGTCAATATGGCGCGCTCAGGAGGCCTTCAGCATCAGCACCGGATATTCCGTCACCGGACAGCGATCCATGACCACCTGGATGCCGGCGGCCTCGGCCCGCGCGGCGGCGGCATTGTCGCGCACCGTGAACTGGCCCCAGAGCACGGCGGGACGCGGATCGAGCGCCAGCACCTCGTCGACGACGGTGCCGAACTGGCTCGCCGTGCGAAACACGTCGACCATGTCGATCGGCTCGTCGATATCGGCAAGGCGCGCGCGGACCGTCTGGCCGAGGATGGTCTTTCCGGCATGGCCCGGATTGACGGGGATGACGTGATAGCCCTTGCCGAGCAGGAAACCCATGACGCCATGGCTCGGCCGCGCATCGTTCGGCGAGGCACCGAGCACGGCGATCGTGTGCACGGATTTCAGGATGTGGCGGATGTAGCTGTCGGCATAGTGATCGTGGTTCATCGCTGCCTCCTCCGGCTTTCGCGACCGTCTCTCACATGTCTTCCTGGCATCGAGACTAGCGCAGAACCTTAAAGAAGACGACCGCGCCGATGGCGGCATTCGCCCACCGATTGTGCCAATCTGGATCAACTTCGGCCGGTTGAGCGGAAAATCCGCCAGAATCCCGATTGCAAATCGGAGAAATTGCGCAGATGAAGGGGCCAGTTCCTCCCCGATAGCGTGCCCCCCGAGGTCCCAGATTGCCGTTAGACGTTCTCTTTCTCGTGCTGTTCGGCGCGGCTCTTCATGCCGTCTGGAACGCGCTCGTCAAATCCGGCACGGACAAGTCGCTCGACGCGGCCATGGTCTCGCTGGGCGGCGGCATGGTCGGACTTGCCTTCCTGCCGTTCGTGCCCATGCCCGCACCGGCCGCCTGGCCCTTCGTGCTCACCTCGGCCGTCCTGCAGTTCGCCTATTTCCAGCTCGTGGCCGCCGCATACAGGGCCGGCGATATCGGCCTCGTCTATCCGCTGATGCGCGGGGCCGCGCCCCTTCTCGTCGCAACGACGAGCGGCGTCGTCCTCGGCGAGCACCTGACGGCGGGGGCGATGGCCGGCGTTCTCGTCATCTCCGCCGGCGTGCTGACGCTCGCCTTCGAATCGCGCCACGGCAGCCGCCGGGCCATCGTCTATGCGCTGGCGAACGCCGCCGTCATCGCCACCTATACCTTCGTCGACGGCGCAGGGGCGCGCGTATCGGGCAATGCCGTCTCCTATACGCTGTGGATGTCGCTGCTGCCGCCAGTCCTGCTCTTTAGCTGGGCCGTCGCGCGGCGGGGCAGCCGGCCGGTCTGGATGCATGTGCGCCGCAACTGGGCGCGCGGCCTCCTCGGCGGCGCCGGCTCCATCGCCTCCTACGGCCTCGCGCTCTGGGCCATGACGAAGGCGCCCGTCGCCACCGTCGCGGCGCTGCGCGAGACCGCCATCCTCTTCGCCCTCCTCATCTCGGTCTTCGTCCTCAAGGAGAAGGCGAGCATCTGGCGCTACGTCGCCGGCGCGGTGATCGCGGCGGGCGTGCTGGTGCTGAAGCTGGCGTGAGCGCTATGCGGCTGTCTGGGCGGGCAGAACCTCCCGCAATATCCTGTCCCCGCCTTCACGTTTGGCAACGGCAAGATCATGTGCGGCTTGCAGGTTCAACCAGAATTGTGGATCGTTGCCGAAATAACGGCCGAGGCGAAGCGCCGTGTCCGCAGAAATCCCGCGCTTGCCGTTCACTATTTCCGACACCCGGCCGGAATTGATCCGCAGCGCGAGCGCGAGCGCATTGCCGCTCATCCGCCGCGCTTCGAGCTCTTCCTTCAGAATGGAACCGGGATGGACTTCGAACATCCATTTTCTCCTTCAATGATAATCAACGATCTCGACATCGTAGGCATCGCCATTTTCGAAACGGAAACAAAGGCGCCAAGGCCCGTTAATCGTCATCGCCCATTGCCCTTTACGGTCACCGGTCAATTTGTGAAGCCCGATCGAACGCAATGGCGCTACATCGTCGAGGCTTCGCACGGCATTGAGAACATTCAAGCGCGCCATCGCCCTTGCGACGTCAAGCCCCGAAAATCGCGACTTTCCCGTCTCGATAAATTGCCGTGTCGCCGTGTCCGCGATGGACTTGATCATCCGTCAAGCATACTCCGCTTCCCGGAGCACGTCCAACGGAAAACCTCATTTCCACTCCGGCATGCGCTTGCCGAGAAACGCGCCGATCCCTTCCTTCGCGTCGTCCACCAGCATGTTGTCGACCATCGTCGCGACGGCGAGGTCATAGGCTTCGGCGAGCGGCAGGCCGGCCTGGGCGCGGAAGGCGGCCTTGCCGATGCGCAGCGCCTGCGGCGATTTCGAGGCGATGACGGCGGCATACTTGTCGACGACCTGGCGCAGGTACTGCTGCGGCACGATGCGGTTGACGAGGCCGAAATCCTTGGCGGTGGAGGCATCGATCGTCTCGCCCGTCAAAAGCATCTCCATCGCCTGCTTGGGATGGGCGGCGCGGGTGACGGCGACCATCGGGGTCGAGCAGAAGAGGCCGATATTGACGCCCGGCGTGCAGAAGGCGGAGGTGTCGGTGCAGATGGCAAGGTCGCAGCTCGCGACGAGCTGGCAGCCGGCGGCCGTCGCGAGCCCGTCGATCTCGGCGACGACCGGCTGCGGCAACGCGGCGATCTTCAGCATGATGTCCGCCGCCATGCGCATGGTCTTCTCGAAGAAGCCGCGCCCGCCGTCCGGGTCGTCGCGGCGGGCGGTCATCTCCTTGAGGTCGTGGCCGGCGGAAAACACCTTTCCGGTCGAGGCAAGCACGACGACGCGGATCGCCTCGTCGCGCGCCGCCGCATCGAGCGCTTCGCCAAGCGCCTCCATGACGGCGATGGACAGGGCGTTGGCCGGCGGGTTGTCGAGCGTGATCCGAAGGATCGGCTCGTACCGCTCGACGCGCACCGGGCCGGCCCGCTCCTCTTTCCTGAACGACACCACATCCGCCATGACTGCCTCCCTTTCGGTCTTCCCCAGCGTCCTACGCTTCGCGGCACCCCGTTTCAAGCCGGGCGGCATAGACTTCGGGAGGGCTTGCCCCGCGACGCAAATCGGTCTGTAAACGCAGGGCAGCGGAGGAGAACGCCCGTGAATCTGACCCCCATCATGGATAGGGACGCCCTGAACCGGTTCCTCGAAACCGATTTTCCGCAGATCCATACGGACGGAAAGGTTTTCGAAGTGACCGAAGTCGGCCCCGGCACGGTCGTCATGCGGCTCGATCCGAACGAGCGGCACCTGCGCCCCGGCGGCACGGTGTCCGGCCCCACCCTGTTTGCGCTGGCCGACGTCGCGGCCTATTGCGTGGTGCTGGCGCATATCGGCCCCGTGGCGCTCGCCGTCACCACCAATCTCAACATCAACTTCCTGCGCAAGCCCGAGCCCGGCCCCCTCGCCTGCACCTGCCGGCTGCTCAAGCTCGGCAAGCGGCTGGCGGTGATCGAGGCGTCGATCTTCGGCGCGGACGGCGAGGATCCGGTGGCCCATGCCACCGCGACCTACTCGATTCCGCCGAGATAAATTGTGGTATCCAAATACCGCAAAGCCAAGACATTGTTTTCATTTACATATCTTTGGCGCCGCCCGGATTGCCTACCTTGACGTCCCATCGGCGCTCGCTTATAAGCCGCCCCAGATCGCGGTCCTCACGGGCCGCTTTCGATTTTTGGCATCCGCAAGGGGCCAAACCAAGCAACAAGAAACGCCCGCCGCCCCAAAGCCGCGGGATCGCAAAAGAAAGACATCTCCCATGGCAACCTTCGTACAGAAGCCCGCCGAGGTAGAAAAGAAGTGGATCCTCATCGACGCCGAAGGCCTCGTTGTCGGTCGCCTCGCTACCCTCATCGCCAATCGCCTGCGCGGCAAGCACAAGGCCACCTTCACGCCCCACGTTGACGACGGCGACAACGTCATCGTCATCAATGCCGACAAGGTCGTCTTCACCGGCAAGAAGTACTCCGACAAGAAGTACTACTGGCACACCGGTTACCCGGGCGGCATCAAGGAGCGCACGGCTCGCCAGATCATCGAAGGCCGCTTCCCGGAGCGCGTTCTCGAGAAGGCTGTCGAACGCATGGTTCCGCGCGGCCCGCTCGGCCGTCGCCAGATGAAGAACCTGCGCGTCTACGCCGGCGCCAACCACCCGCATGAAGCCCAGCAGCCCGTCGCCCTCGACGTCGCCAAGCTGAACAGCAAGAACACAAGGAGCGCCTGATAATGGCCGACCTCTCCTCGCTCAAGGACCTCGGCGTCGCTGCTGCAGCTCCGGCCGCTTCCGCCCCGGTTCACGTCAAGAAGGTTGACGCCCAGGGCCGTTCCTACGCCACCGGCAAGCGCAAGGACGCCGTCGCCCGCGTGTGGGTCAAGCCGGGCTCCGGCAAGATCACCGTCAACGGCAAGTCGTTCGAAGCCTATTTCGCACGCCCGGTCCTGCAGATGATCCTGCAGCAGCCGATCGTCGCGGCTGCCCGTGACGGCCAGTTCGACATCGACGCCACCGTCGCCGGCGGCGGCCTTTCCGGCCAGGCCGGTGCCGTTCGTCACGGCATCTCCAAGGCGCTGACCTACTTTGAGCCGGGCCTGCGCTCGGTCCTCAAGAAGGGTGGCTTCCTGACCCGCGACTCGCGCGTCGTCGAACGCAAGAAGTACGGCAAGGCCAAGGCCCGTCGTTCGTTCCAGTTCTCCAAGCGCTAATCGCTCGGACGATTTTGGTTCAGGAAAGGCCGGGGCTCGCCCCGGCTTTTTCGTTTTCGGAACCCAAAAATCCCTTGCCTTCACAGCGGCGATTGGCGAACGTCCCGCCACATTCGGAGGGATCTTTCATGGCCAACAAGACGATCGACCATGCCATCACGGCAAAGACGCTGAAAAGCGCGGCCTCGGACCCGACCCATGCGGGCATCCTCTCCTTCATGCGCCGCCGCTACACCAAGGTGCTGAAGGATGTCGACACGGTCGTCTGGGGCATTCCCTTCGATGCGGCGACCTCCAACCGGCCGGGCGCGCGCTTCGGGCCGCAGGCCATCCGCCGCGCCTCGGCGATCATGGACAACGATCCGCAATATCCCTTCGAGCGCGATCTTTTCGAGGACATGGCCGTCATCGACTACGGCGACTGCCTGCTCGACTACGGTAATCACCAGAAGACGCCCGGCACCATCGAGCGCGAGGCGAGGAAGATCCTGAAATCCGGCGCCTATCTGCTGACGCTCGGCGGCGACCACTTCGTCACGCTGCCGCTCCTGCGCGCCCATGCGGAAAAATATGGTCCCCTCTCCCTCGTCCAGTTCGACGCGCACCAGGATACCTGGGCGGACGAGAAGGGCCGCATCGACCACGGCTCCTTCGTCGGCACCGCGGTGCGCGAGGGGCTGATCGACCCCGAAACGTCGATCCAGATCGGCATCCGCACCCATGCGCCCGAGGATTGCGGCATCCGCATCCTCTATGGCTACGACGTCGAGGAGATGAGCGCGGGCGAGATCGCCGACGCGATCGTCCATCATGTCGGGGATCGGGCGACCTATCTCACCTTCGATATCGACTGCCTCGACCCGGCCTTCGCCCCGGGCACCGGCACGCCCGTCCCCGGCGGCCCGTCGAGCGCTCGCATCCTTTCGGTCCTGCGCAAGCTCGGCGCGCTGAACATCGTCGGCTCCGACGTGGTGGAGGTCGCACCGGCCTATGACCATGCGGATATCACCGCCATCGCCGGCTCCACCATCGCCATGTACATGCTCGGCCTCCATGCCGAGGCATTGGCGGAGCGACGCTGAAACGCGGCGTTGAATACGACAGGGCAAGGGGTTATATCGACGGCGAACGCGCAGAACAGGATGGACAAGAGATGAAACCGAAGATCTTCATCGATGGCGAACACGGCACGACGGGCCTGCAGATCCGCACGCGCATGGCCGGCCGCGCCGATGTCGAACTCCTCTCCATCCCCGAGGCCGAGCGCCGCAATGCCAGCCTGCGCGAAGACCTGCTGAACAGCGCCGACGTCGCCATCCTCTGCCTGCCGGACGATGCGGCGAAGGAAGCCGTCGCCATGGTCGCCGGCAACAATTCCGTGCGCATCATCGACACCTCGACGGCGCACCGCGTCCATCCGGACTGGGCCTACGGCTTTGCCGAGATGGACCGCGACCAGCCGAAGGCGATCGCCGGCGCCCGCTACGTCGCCAATCCCGGCTGCTATCCGACGGGCGCGATCGGGCTTCTTCGTCCCCTGCGCCTCGCTGGTATCCTGCCGGGGGACTATCCGGTGACGGTCAACGCCGTGTCGGGCTATACCGGCGGCGGCAAGCAGATGATCGCGCAGATGGAGGATGCCGGCCATCCCGAGCGCATCGACGCGCCGCACTTCCTCTACGGCCTGACGCTGAAGCACAAGCATGTGCCGGAAATGCAGGTGCACGGCCTCCTCGCCCGCGCGCCCCTGTTCTCGCCTTCGGTCGGAAAATTCCCCCAGGGCATGATCGTGCAGGTGCCGCTCTATCTCGCCGACCTCAACGACCACGCCTCCCTCGGCTCGCTCCACGAGGCGCTGGCCGACCACTATGCCGGCCAGGATATCGTCGAGGTGGTGGACCTGAAGGAAAGCGCCGGCCTTGCCCGCGTCAACGCGGTGGAGCTTGCCGATACGGACCGCATGAAGCTCTACGTCTTCGGCACCGCCGGCGCCCCGCATGTCAACCTCGTCGCCCTGCTCGACAATCTCGGCAAGGGCGCCTCCGGCGCCGCCGTGCAGAACATGGACCTGATGCTGAAGGGGTGAAGGCGGGATCGCCCCTCATCCCGCTGCCGCGACCTTCTCCCCGCAAGCGGGGCGAAGGGATGCGTCGCACTGCTTTCCCGAATCTTCCACGCTCGATTTTCGGAAGGCCAAGCCGTCTTCCTCCTTCTCCCCGCCTGCGGGGAGAAGGTCGCGGCAGCGGGATGAGGGGCTAACCTCTCCCTACCGCTCATACTCCCCGTAAAACCCGCGCCAATGGGCGACCGCGAAGCCGAGCACGATGAGGGCGCCGCCCTGGTGGGCCAGCGCCCAGCCGAGCGGGACCTGCCAGATCAGCGTGAGGATGCCCATCGTCGCCTGGAGACAGACGAGGCCGAAAAGCACGAGGGCGCGGCGGGCATGCGTCGTCTCCGGAGCGGCGCGCAGGCATGCGATCAGGTGGGCCAGGGCGAGCGCGAAGAGCACGTAGGCGCCGATGCGGTGGACGAACTGCACCGTCTTCGGGTTCTCGAAGAGGTTGATCCACCAGGGCTGTTGCACGAAGAGACCGCCGGGCACGACGGCGCCGTCCATCAGCGGCCAGGTATTGTAGGAAAGCCCCGCATCGAGGCCGGCGACGAGGGCGCCGAGATAGATCTGGAAGATCGCCATGCAGGCGATGATGCCGGCCATGCGGCGGGAGCCTTCGGTCGGCGCGGCGTCGTCGCTGTGCGGCGAGAGCGCCCGCATCAGCCAGGTCGTCCAGGCGAAGATCAGACAGGCGATGGTGAGGTGCGTCGCCAGCCGGTACTGGCTGACGGAGACCCGTTCGGCAAGGCCGGACGACACCATCCACCAGCCGATAAAGCCCTGGAAGCCGCCGAGCGCCAGCAGGCCGACCAGCGGCCAGCGCAGCTTCCGCTCGATGCGGCCGGTCAGCCAGAAGAAGGCGAGCGGCACGGCGAAGACGAAGCCGATGGAACGGGCGATCAGCCGGTGGGCCCATTCCCACCAGAAGATCGTCTTGAACTCCTCGACGGTCATGTCCTTGTTGATCTGCTGGTACTGGGGAATGCGCTTGTAGAGGTCGAACTCCTCCTGCCACTCCTTTTCGCCGATCGGCGGGATGACGCCGTGGATCGGCTTCCATTCGGTGATGGAGAGGCCGGATTCGGTGAGCCGCGTGGCGCCGCCCACCAGCACCAGCACGAACAGCGTGAACAGCACGAAGCCGAGCCAGCGGCGCACCTGGCGGCGGTCGCGGTCGGTCCTGTCCGTGTCCCTGTGGCTGCGGTATGCGGTCGCGGTCGTGGCGCTCATCGTCTCGGCTCCTTTTCCGGAACGGCGGCTAGCCCGCCATTCCGGTTGCTTTCCTGCGTCCCTCCGGGTGCGAAACCGCGCGCGCGGCCTCTGCGGAATGACTGTGGCGTTGATTTGCCTGACCGGCCCGTGCAAAACAAGGCCCGAACCCTTGCGGCGCGCCGTCGCGCCATTTTGCCGCTACCCGATTGAAAGACTGCCCATGCCCCCTCGCCTTCGAAAACTGATCGGCACGGTCCTGATCATCATCCTCGTGCTCGTCTACGCGCTGGTGGCGACGACCATCGCCGCCGCGACGCTCGGCCAGTCGCCGTGGTATGTGCACCTCCTCTATTTCACGGTGACCGGCCTCCTGTGGATCCTGCCGGCCATGCTGATCATCAAGTGGATGGAAAAGCCCGGCAAGCCGCGCGACGAGTAGGTCACGTCTGGAGATGGGCCGCGAGGCCGGCGGGGTAGAGTTCCACGCCGGCCGGCAGCGCAAGCGGGTAGAACCAGCGCGCCGTCCAGACCGAACGGTCATGCTCGACGAGCGTTATCTCGGGCCGGCGGTAGAGGCTTTCGTCGAGCAGGTAGACGTTCGCGGCGAAAATGAACTCGTGGCCCTGCGCGCCCTCATGCCAGAAGAGGTTCTCGAAGGTCGTCCACGGGCCGTCGATGGCGATCTCGCAGCCGAGTTCCTCGCGGAACTCGCGGGCGAGCGCCTGTTCCCGCGTCTCGCCGAACTCAATGGAGCCGCCGGGCGGGCGCACGCCCTTGACCGTGCCGTCGTCGCGCGTCACCTCCGCCGCCAGCAGCCGGCCGCCATGCCAGGCAAGCCCCAGCACCTTCACATGGATCTTCTGCGGCGGCCGCCAGGTCTGCATGGGCTCCTCCTGCCGGCGGGCCCGCCGCCCGCCGCTCTCGTTATCGACTTGCTAACCGCGCCGGCCGATTTCCCGCGGCATGCGGGCCGGCGCGCGCGGATTTAAACCAATTGCGCAAGCCTAGCGCCTATGGTGTGGCCGCGGCAACCGAATGCACGAAGGCAAGCCCATGGGAGCGATGCAACTCCATTTCCAGATCATGCCGTCCGAACGCGACCTTGCGCGCGGCGCCCTGTCGCCGGCGGCCGAGGACGACCAGACCCGTTCGCCGATGCCGCTGTCGATCCGCCTGCACACGCGGATGGAACCGCTGGAGGCCCGCTGGCGGGCGTTGGAAGCGGACAACGGCCTCTCGCTCCACCAGGGCTACGACTGGTGCCGCGCCTGGGCGGCAAGCCGCGCCTGCAAGCTTTTGATCGTGGAGGGTTTTTCCGGCGGACGCACCCATCTCCTGCTGCCGTTCGAAGTGGTGCGCCGCGGGCCGGTCCGTATCGCCCGCTTCCTCGCCGCCCCGTTCAGCAACATCAATACGGGCCTGTACTCGCCGGAATTCCGCAGTCTCGCCGCTCCGCCGCGCCTCAGGCAGGCGCTCGAGGCGGTGCGCGGGCCGCTTGCCCGCCACTGCGACGTCTTCCTTCTGGAGAACATGCCGCTCGACTGGCGCGGCGACGCCAGCCCGTTCTGCGACCTTCCGGCGGTGCTGAACCAGAACGCCGCCTTCCAGATCGAACTTCTCGCCGATTTCGAACGCACGCTGGAACAGCTCAACGCCCGTCGCCGCCGCAAGAAGTTCCGCGCCTCGGAGCGCCGCCTGGCGGCGCTCGGCGGCTACGAGCACGTCATTGCCGGGGCGGGCGCTGAAAGCCGGACGCTGCTGGAAACCTTCTTCCGCCAGAAGGCCGCGCGTTTCGACGCCATGGGCCTGCCGGACGTCTTCCGCGACGAGGGCACGCGGGATTTCTTCCGCCGGCTGGCGTCGGTGCCCGAGGCGGACGGCGGCTACCCGCTCCAGCTTCACGCCGTGCGCCTCAAGGGGGAAAACGACGGCCGTATCGTTGCCATTGCCGGCCTGTCACGCAAGGGCGACCATGTGATCTGCCAGTTCGGCTCGATCGACGACACGATCGCCGCGGATGCCAGTCCCGGCGAATTCCTGTTCTACCTCGCCATCCGGAAACTCTGCGGCGAGGGCGTGCGCCTGTTCGATTTCGGCATCGGCGACCAGGCCTACAAGCGCTCCTGGTGCACGATCGAGACGCGTCAGCACGACCTTATCTGGCCCACCACGATGACCGGAGCGACCATGGCCGCGCTGCACCGGGCCAAGACCGGCGCGAAACGCCTCATCAAGCAGAACCCGCAGGTCTACGCCTTCCTGCAGCGCCTGCGCTCCGGCAAGGCGGCGCGGCTGCGCGAGGACAGCGCGGAGTGATCGCTAAGCCGCCTGGCGGCCCGGATAGCGCGGCGGCTCGGCCCCCTCGCCCGTCATCAGCATGACCTCGCTGTAGCCGGCCGCGCCGAAGGCGTCGATCAGCTCGACGATCTCGTCCTCATCGGCGCCCGGAAGGGAGAGGATGATGTCGGTCTCCTGGTCGCGCGTCAGGCGCCGCACGCCCTCCACCTCGGCCGGGCCGCATTCGACGATCACCGTATCATAGGCATCGGCGAACGAGGCTATCACCACCGCCAGCCGGTCGATGCCGCGCATGGCGCGCTTGATGTTGGCATTGCCGCGCGGAATGATGTGCGCGTCGGAGAGCCGGTCGCCATGGATGATGTCGCCGAAGACGGCATCGCCGACGAGGAGGTCGGTGATGCCGGGCACATGGACGGACTGGGCCATCAGGCGCGTCGGGCAGGCGGAACCGGTCAGGTCGATGACCAGCGTCTTGCGATGCTCCTCGGCGATGCGGCGGGCCAGCATGACGGTGGCGGTCGACCCGCGGTCGCCGGAGGGCGAGACGGAGACCGCGACCGAAATATTGTTCTCGACCATGTAGCGGGCGACGGCGGCGATGGAGAATTCGTCCTCCTCCTCGCTGTCGAGCGTATCGAGCAGCGAAGCGCGCGCACCCTCCTCCGGCATGGTCTCGGCCTCCTCCTCGTCCTCGTCGGGCGCCATGTCGGTGAGGAGCGATTTTGCCGGCGCGCGCAGAGCGCGCACGGGAGCCGGATCGAGCCGCGCGACCGGATCACGGCGCGTGACGGGGTCCCTGTGGACGGCCGGCGTCTCCGCCACGATTTCGTCTTCCGCACCCTCTTCCTCGCGCCGCGCCGCGTTCGCCGCGGGCACCGCCGTAACCGTTCCGACGGGCTTCAGCGCACGGCCGCTGAACAATTCGGCCAGCAGGACGGCGATCGCGCTCAGCATGAAGCCGGCGACGCCGCCGACGATTGTTATCGGCACGATCTTCGGAAAGGCCACCTCCGTCGGCTCGACGGCGGCCGAGATGATGCGGGCGTCGGCCGGCGTGGAGCCGCTGTCGGTGCGCGAGGTCGCCTCGCGGTAGCGGGCGAGATAGGTCTCCAGCAGCTGGCGCTGGGCGGTCGCCTCGCGTTCCAGTGCCTTGAGGCCCACTTCGTCCTCGCCGGCGCGCGCGCTGTTCGCCTTCACCCGGTTGAGCTGCTGCAGAAGCTGGGTTTCGCGCAGCTCGGCGGTCTTGGCCTCGTTTTCGAGGCTCGACAGGATCTTCTGCGTTTCCGTCTTGATCTGCCCGCGGATGCCGGCAAGCTGCGAGCGCAGGCCCTTCAGACGCGGATGGCCGTCGAGCAGCGAGGTGGAGAGGTCGGAGATCTGCCCCTGGATCTGCGCCTCGCTTTCCTTCAGCCGCTGGATCATCTGCGAGCCGACCACGTCGCTCAGCGTGTCCGGCGCGCCGCCGGTCTTCAGCACCGTGCGCACACTTTCGGCGCGCGCCTCCGCATTGGCGCGCTCGCCGCGCACGCGGGCAAGCTCGGTCGAGATGTCGGTGAGCTGGCGCGCGGCGAAATTGGAGTTCTCGCCGGTCGGCAGGAGGTCGGACTGCGAACGGTACTCGGCGACCTTCTGCTCGGCCTCGCGCACCTTCTCGCGCAGATTGGCGATCTCCGGCTCCAGCCAGCGCGTCGCCTCGGAATTGGTGTCGAGCTTCGCCCCGCTCTGCAGCGAGAGATAGACCTTCGCCATCTCGTTGGGAATCTCGGCGGCGAGGCGCGGGTCCTTCGAGGAAAACTCGATGCCGATGACGCGCGAGCGCTCCACCTGGTAGACGACGAGCTTGTCGGTGAACTCCTTCAGGACGCGCTCTTCCGGCTCGAGTTCGAGCGGGCTCTTCTTCAGGCCCGACAGGACGAGCAGGTCGGAAATGGCCGAAGGTTTCGACGCCGGGTCGAACTCCTCCAGCTCATAGAGCTTCATGTTGCGCGCGACCTGCTTGATGAGGTCGGCGGATTTCAGGAGCTGGACCTGGCTGGCGATGCCGAGTTCGTCGAGCGCCGGCGGCTGCTCGCGGCCCTGCGCGCGGTCGGTGCCCGTCGTGAAGGCCGGCTCGCGCGTTTCGATGAGGAGGCGCGCTTCGCCCTTGTAGCGCGGCGAAACGAGGCTGGCACCGGCGAAGGCGACACCGGCGCAGGCGACCGTGGCGAGCAGCACGCGCAGGCGATTGCGCCAGATCGCGCCGAAAAGGCCGCCAAGATCGATATCGACATCCTGCTGGCTGTGTGCGCCCGACATATCCCAACTCCAAACACCACAATTTCCGCGCACGGTAAACAAACATGGTAACGCAAGGGTTAACCCCGGGCGCCTCGCTGCACCCCTTCCCCCGCCGCCTTGCGAAAAAACCCGCGTCGCCCGGCCCATCCGCGCCGCCCCTTTACCGACCATTAACCCTAACGGATCGATAACGGGCGCCAGACTTCTTAATCCGGATTGGGAAAGCGAATGGCATTCGCAACGATCAACAAGGGCATGCTGCTGGCGCTGGCGCTCATCGCGCCGGCGGTTGCCGGTTGCAGCGGCTATCGCCCCGCCCCGAAGGCCTTCCATGAGGCGACCATCCAGCCCTACCGCCTCGACAGCGGCGACCGGCTGCGCATCACCGTCTTCGAACAGGCCGGCCTCAGCAACACCTATTCCGTCGACCAGGCCGGCTATGTCGCCTTTCCGCTCATCGGCGCCGTGCCGGCGCGCGGGCAGACGCTCCAGGAACTGGAAGGCATCATCGCGACGAAGCTGCGCCAGGGATACCTGCGCGATCCGGACGTTTCCATCGAGGTCGATCGCTACCGCGCGATCTACGTCATGGGCGAAGTGGGCCAGGCGGGGCAGTACAGCTACGTCGCCGGCATGACGATCCAGAACGCCATCGCCTTGGCGGGCGGCTTCTCGCCGCGCGCCAACCAGGGCGATGTCGACGTCACGCGCAAGATCAACGGCAAGATCCTCACGGGCCGCGTCTCCATCTCCGATCCGGTGCTGGCCGGCGACACGATCTACGTCCGCGAACGGTTGTTCTGAGCAACATGGCGGACGATGGGCCTCTGCGCATCATTCACTGCTTCCGCTCGCCCATCGGCGGGATCTTCCGCCATGTGCGCGATCTCGCCGAGTTCCACGCCAAGGCGGGCCACGACGTCGGCATCGTCTGCGACAGCCTTACCGGCAGTTCCTACGAGGACGGCCTGTTCGACGAAATCCGCCCCTATCTCTCACTCGGCCTCACGCGCCTGCCGATCAGCCGGTCAATCAGCCCGCGCGACATCGGCGCCTTCTGGAGCAGCTATCACGAAATAAAAGGTTTGCAGCCGGATGTCCTGCACGGGCACGGCGCCAAGGGTGGCGCTATCGCCCGGCTCATCGGCTCAGCCCTGCGGGTCAACAGGTATCGCGTAGCCCGCCTCTATTCGCCGCACGGCGGCAGCCTGCACTACAATCGCCGCTCGGCGACGGGCCTGGCGATCCTCACCGCCGAGCAGGTGCTCGAACGGCTCGGCGATGCGCTCGTCTTCGTGTGCGACTACGAGCGCGAGGCCTATGCCGCACGCGTCGGCCGGCCGCGCGTCAGGGCGGAGCGCATCTACAACGGCATCCACGACCGCGACTTCGCGCCCGTCCATTCGCGCGAGGACGCCGTCGACTTCCTCTATATCGGCATGCTGCGCGACCTGAAGGGGCCGGACGTCTTCGTCGAGGCCTTCGCCCGCACGGAACGGCTGGTCGGCCGCCCGCTCTCCGCGCTCGTCATCGGCGATGGGCCGGACAGGGCGAAATACGAGGACATGATGCTGCGCATGGGCCTTGGCCGGCGCATCGGCATGCTGCCGGCCCGCAAGGCGCACGACGCCTTCGCGCTCACGCGCAACGTCGTCGTGCCCTCGCGCGCCGAGGCCATGCCCTATATCGTGCTGGAGGCGCTTGCGGCGCGAAAGCCCGTGATCGCGACGCGCGTCGGCGGCATTCCGGAAGTGCTCGGCCGCGACAGCATCGCCCTTGCCGAACCGGGCGATCCCGACGGGCTCGCCGCGCTGATGACCGCGGCGATCGCCGATGCGGACTGGCCGCGCAAGGTGATGCCGGAGCCGGTGGCCTTCAAGGCGGCCTTCTCCGCCTCCGTCATGGCCAATGCCCTCCTCGACCTCTACTACGACATTCTTGCCCGGCAGGCCGGCACGAATCGGCACGGCGCCTGACGTAACGGCAATCACAACGTAAACGTTTCTTAGGGGCTTCGTGCTATTTCCGGGGCAAAGCCCCACAGGTGCGTGCCATGAACCATGTCGACAAACCCGTCTCCTTCGATCCGGAAGCACTGCGGCGCAAGGTGTCCGAAATATCGGTCACCGGGCCGGGCGAGAGCCAGGATGCGGGCGTCACCGTCGAACTCAACCCGCTCGCCCGGAAGATCGCGGCGCAATTCCGCCTCGACACCTATTCGCCGAGCATGATCATCGGCCTGCTGCGCCTTCTCGAATTCGGCGCTCTGCTCGCGCTCGGCTACGTCATCCATGCGCTTTACGTCAGCGACATGGGCATGCCCTTCTTCTATCTCCTGGTGCTCGGCGCCGGCGCCGGCATCGGCGTCCTGATGCTCCAGTTGGCCGATGCCTACCAGGTGCCGGCTCTGCGCTCGCCCTGGCGCATGACGCCGCGCATCCTCACCGCCTGGGCGCTGGCCTTCGGGGCCATGGCGCTCATGGTGTTCTTCTTCAAGTCCGGCGACCAGTATTCCCGCATCTGGTTCGCCTCCTGGTTCGTCGCCGGCTCCGTCTTTCTCGTCATCGAGCGGCAGGTGATCGCCTACTCGATCCGCCGCTGGGCGCGCAACGGCACCATGGAGCGCCGCGCCGTCATCGTCGGTGGCGGCGAGCCGGCCAAGGAACTCATCCGCACGCTCGAACAGCAGCCGGAGAACGACATCCGCATCTGCGGCATCTTCGACGACCGCGACGAGCGCCGCTCGCCGGCCGTCATCGCCGGCTACCCGAAGCTCGGCAATATCGCCGAACTGGTCGAATTCGCCCGCCTCGCCCGCATCGACATGCTGATCATCTCGCTGCCGCTCTCGGCGGAGGCGCGCATCCTGGCGCTTCTCAAGAAGCTGTGGGTATTGCCGGTCGACATCCGCCTTGCCGCCCATTCCAAGGGCCTGCGCTTTCGCCCGCGCAGCTATTCGCAGGTCGGCAACCTGCCGATGCTCGACATATTCGACAAGCCGATCGCCGACTGGGACAATGTCGCCAAGCGCCTCTTCGACATCTTCTTCAGCCTCGTCGCGATCCTTCTGCTCTGGCCGGTGATGCTCGGCGCGGCCATCGCGGTCAAGCTCTCCTCGCCCGGCCCGATCATCTTCAAGCAGAAGCGCCACGGCTTCAATAACGAGGTCATCGAGGTCTACAAGTTCCGCTCGATGTACACGCATCTTGCCGATCCGACGGCCAAGGCCGCCGTGACGAAGGGCGACCCGCGCGTCACCCGCGTCGGGCGGTTCCTGCGCAAATCCTCGATCGACGAGCTGCCGCAGTTCTTCAACGTGCTGAAAGGCGACCTCTCCCTCGTCGGCCCGCGCCCGCACGCCATCCAGGCGCAGTCGAACGACCGCAAGTATGTCGACGTCATCGAGAGCTATTTCGCCCGCCACCGCGTCAAGCCGGGCGTCACCGGCTGGGCGCAGATCAACGGCTGGCGCGGCGAGATCGACCATGACGACAAGATCCGCTTCCGCACCGAATTCGACCTCTACTACATCGAGAACTGGTCGCTCTGGCTGGACCTGAAGATCCTCGTCCTGACCCCCATGCGCCTGCTCAACACGGAAAATGCCTATTGAGCGACGCGGCCCTCCCCTATGCGGCGCCGTTCCGGCCGCGCCTGGCGGCCCTCGGCATCATCGGCTCGCTGCTGGTGGCCGTCGGGGTGTTCCTCTCCGGCTTCGTCATCAGCGAGCCGGCGCCCTACGAACTCTTCATGGCCGGGCTCATCGGCCTTTGGGCGATCGTCGGCCTGCGCATCTCGCGGGGCATCACGCCGCTGCTCGTGCTGCTCATCCTGTTCAACATCGGCGGCATGCTGTCGCTGACCATGCTCGACGACCTGTCGGTCGGGCCGATGTACATCGCCGTCTCGCTCTTCCTGGCGCTCTCCAGCGTGTTCTTCGCCGCCATCGTCGAAGCCAATCCGGCGCGGCTGGTGCTGATCTTCCGCGCCTGGGTGGCCGGCGCGCTCATCACCGCCACGCTCGGCATCCTCGGCTATTTCCATGCCTTTCCCGGCGCCGAGGCCTTCACGCTCTACGACCGCGCCAAGGGCGCCTTCCAGGACCCGAACGTCTTCGGCCCCTTCCTCGTCGGCCCCTCGCTCTACCTGCTCTACGGCCTGCTCTCCGGCCGCATCCTCGGCGCGCCGCTGAAGGTCCTCGGCGTGCTGGTGCTGGCGCTCGGCATCTTCCTGTCCTTCTCGCGCGCCGCCTGGGGGCTCTATCTCCTCTGCGTCATGGCGCTCGTCTTCGTCATGCTGCTGAAGGAGCGCACCGGGGCGTTCCGCCTCAAGATCCTCATCCTCAGCCTCTCGGCCGCCGGCCTGATGGTGGTGGCGCTCGTCGTCGCGCTGCAGTTCGACAAGGTGGCGAACCTCTTCTCCAGCCGCACCCAGCTCGTGCAGGACTATGACGGCGGCCATCTCGGCCGTTTCGAACGCCACCGCATCGGCTTCCTCATGGCGATGGAAAAGCCGCTCGGCATCGGCCCGATGGAGTTCAGCAAGCTGTTTCCCGAGGACGAGCACAATATCTGGCTGAAATCGCTGACCACCTACGGCTGGCTCGGCTTCACCTCCTACCTCGCGCTGATCCTCTGGACGCTTTCGGCCGGCTTCAAGGCGCTCCTGCGCAACCGGCCCTGGCAACCCTTCCTGATGATCTCCTACATCACCATCGCAGGCCATACCGCGATCGGCTTCGTCATCGACACGGATCACTGGCGGCATTTCTACCTGCTGCTCGGGATCGTCTGGGGATGCCTTGCCCTCGAGAAGCGCCACAACAGGCTGACCGCCCCGGACTGACAGCACCATGACAAGAAGACAGGACAGGGTTTTGCGCCGGATGCGCCTCCTGCAGGTGCTGGAGACCGGCGGCGGCGGTTCCGGCCGGCATTTCATCGACCTGTGCCGCGGCCTGACGGCCCGCGGCCATGCCGTGCACGCCATCTACTCGCCGCTGCGGGCGGAGGCACGCTTCATCGAGGAGATAAAGGCGCTCGGCCTTGCCGGCCTCAGCACCGTCGCCATGACGCGCGCGCCCGGCCCGTCGGACCTCTACGCCTGGCGGCAGATCCGCGCCGTCATGCGCAGTGCCGGTCCCTTCGACGTCATCCATGCCCACAGTTCCAAGGCCGGCGCGCTGGCGCGCCTTCGCCTGCCCGGCCGCCACATTCCGCGGGTCTATACGCCGCATGCCTTCTATACGATGGATCCCGGCCTCGGCGCGCTCGGCCGCCACGTCTACGGCGCGATCGAGAAACTGCTCGCCCGCGCCTTCACCGATCGGGTCATCTGCGTTTCCGCCGATGAATATGCCCATGCCCGCGCGCTCGGCATGCCGCGTGAAAAGCTGTCGATCGTCGTCAACGGCGTCGAGACGCCGCCGGCCGATCGCCGCGCCGCCGTGCGCCAGGCGCTCGGCATTCCCATGGAGGCGCTGCTCTTCGGCTTCGTCGGCCGGCTCTGCCACCAGAAGGCGCCGGAACGCCTGGTGGCGGCCTTCGCGCGCGTTGCCGAACGTGTGCCGCACGCCCGTCTCCTGATGATCGGCAGCGGCGACATGGAGGGGGAGGTGCGCCGGCAAGTCGAGGCGAGCGGCCAGGCGGCCCGCATCCACCTCACCACCGGTTTCACCGGCGTGGAGGCGATGGCCGCCATCGACGTGCTCGCCATGCCGAGCCGCTACGAGGCCATGTCCTATGTGATGCTGGAGGGGGCTGCCGCCGGCAGGCCGCTGATCCTCACCGATGTGGGCGGCGTCTCCACGGTGCTGAAGGACGGCGAGAACGGCATTCTCCTGAAGAACGCCGACGATCCGGCCCCCCTCGCCGACGCCATGCTGCGGCTCAGCGATCCCGGTGAACTCGCCCGCCACACCGTCGCCGCCCTCGCCCGCGCCCGCAGCCCCGAATACCGCCTCGAGCGCATGGTCTGCGAGACCGAGACGATCTATCGCGGCCTGATCGCCTGAAAGAAAAAGCCGCCGCACCCATCGGAGTGGCGGCTTTGGCGGGATCGGTTCTAGCGCCGGATCGCCCGCGCCAGCGCGATGAGGATGCAGGCGCCGATGAAGCCCGCGATCAGATAGCCGATCCAGCCGCCGAGCGACACGCCGATCAGCCCGAGCAGGAGGTTCGCCACCGCCGCGCCGACGATGCCGAGCACGATGTTCATCAGTACGCCCATATTGCTTTTCATGAACATCTCGGCGAGCCAGCCCGCTACACCGCCGATGATGATGGCCGCAATCCAGCCAACGCCTGCATCTTCCATTTCCGTCTCCTTGACCCTGCCGATATCACCGGCGAACGAGGCCGGCCGAGGAGAACGCAAGACAAGCCGCAAGGTTCCGGCGGAACCATGCATCCTGTCGAAAATAAAAGGAAAATGGTCGGAATGGCGGGATTCGAACCCACGACCCCTTGACCCCCAGTCTTAATATACCTGCTTTATAGCCATTTATAGCGTTGCATGCTAGTGCAAAAACACCAGCAAATGCAATGCCATAAAACCAATGTCCACTTGACTGATTTCCGTCTCCGCGCTAATCGCTGGCTACAATCTGGCTATAAATTGGAGACCCCGCCCCGTGAAGCTGACCGCCGCCACCGTTGAAGAGATCATGAAATCGGCCTTTCCGAACAAGACGAAATTCTATTTTGACGATGACCTAACCGGCTTTGGCCTGTACCGCACGACCACCGGCACAGGGACGTGGTTTGCAGAATTCCGACCAGTTGCGGGCGGAGCGAAAAAGCGCATGAAGCTGGGCCGCGTCGGCACCCTCAAGCCGAACGAAGCACGCGAGGCTGCCCGCAAGGCAATCGCCCATGCCGGCCTTGGGAAGGACCTAGCCAAGGATCGTAGCGACGAACGGGCGAGCGTTAGCGTGCGATTGCTCGTATCGACCTACATTGAGGAATTCGTCGCTGTGAACAAAAAGGCGTCGTCGGCCGAATTCTATCGCACAATAGCCAAGAAGCACATTGATCCTCGCATCGGCACCAACAAGGCTGTGACGTTGACCAGAGTCGATGTGCAGCGCGCTCACTCGCAGATGAGCAAGGAAGCCAAGATTTCAGCCAACCGGGCCATGAAGCTGCTTTCGGCTGCTTACGGCTGGGGCGGGAAGAATGGCTATGTTCCAGAGGGTATGAATCCGGCCCGTGGCGTCGATCTGAATAAAGAGGCTGGCCGAGAGCGCTTTCTTTCCACAGACGAAATGCAGCGGCTTGGCGAAGCCATGATTGAAGCGGAGACCATGGGCTTTGAAGTCAATGCAGGGGATTCCAAGCACGCGCCTAAAGGCCAGCGCGTCAAAATGCATCCCAGCGTGACCGGCGCTATCCGTCTGCTGATGTTGACGGGGATGCGCCTGCGGGAAGTGCTAAACTTGAAATGGACCGAAGCCGACCTAGAGCGCGGGCTGTTGTTTTTGCCTGATTCCAAAACGGGCCGTAAAACGGTTGTCCTCTCAGCGCCAGCCGTCGAGATACTGAAGGACTTACCGCGCGTCGGGATTTACGTCATTGCTGGCGAAAGCGCCGGTCTTGATGACGAGAAGCCCCGCGCGGACTTGAAACGGCCTTGGGCGCAAATCACCAAGCGGGCCGCGCTGCCCGGCCTGCGCATCCATGACTTGAGGCATAGCTTCGCCAGCGTCGGGGCATGGTCCGGGCTGGGGCTGCCCGTAATCGGCAAGCTACTCGGGCATTCTGATGCGAAGACTACTCAGCGATATGCGCATGTCGATGTTGATTCATCGCGTCGGGCGGCTGATGCCATTGCTGGACAGATTTCCGCAGCGATTGGAGGCAAGTGATGGCGAAGCTTCCCCAGTCGTTCAGCATACAGTCCATCAGAATTAGCAGCGCAATAGCTGAAGGGCGCGCGGATGACGTGATCCATGAACTTGTCGATATCTTGCGTCGGGGCAAAGCGGACAAAGCAACGCAGATAATTGCGGCCAATTGGATTGAAACGATTGGTTTAAAACCGGGAGACGCAAAGGCTCTTCGGAGCGGCAAGGCTGCCATGCCTAAAGAATGGGTAGAGGTCTCTGAAAAGGTCGCCCTCTTCCAACACGAGGGCAAAACCTACGAAACCTCTGTGCGGGAGGCGGCTGAGCATTTCGGCTACTCCGAACGGCATGTGCAGAAGTGCGTACGTATGCTGAATAGAATGCAGAGCCAGTCCACCGCACAAGATTACTAGATTTGTGCGGCTGCCCTGCTTCGGGCCAGTCGTTATCTACCTCCATGCAATCACAGATATGGAGGTAACCAAATGAAAAATCTAAGAACACCGCAGGCCGCCGATTATCTCGGCATCTCAAAATCCCTTCTCGACAAGCTGCGCTGCTACGGCGGCGGCCCGACTTATGCCAAGCTCGGCTCCAGTGTAATCTATTCGACGGCTGACCTAGATGCATGGGTCGCGTCCAAGCGCGTCGGCACTAAGCCGGTGGCAGCATGAGAGCGCGCCGGGAACGGGGCTTGGCGGAACCTGCCAAGAGTCGCGGAATGACGCACGTCATCGGTGGCAAGGAAATCGCTCGACGGCTCGGAATCCCCGGAACCTTCCGCTTCCCCGAACCTTGGAATGGCAATCTTCCCGCCGCAAAGCCTGCCGCCCCGAAAGACGACAGGGCGGGCCGCACTGAGCGCGCCAGCGCGAACCAGCCGGAAGGCTGAAAACCAAACACCAAACCACGAATGCGCGTCCATGGCCGTCCACGGCGGTTTTCGCGCGCCACCATACAAAAGGAGAAATTGCACATGGCGAAACAGATCCAGAAACCGCCCCATTGGCTCGACGGGCATTTCGCCCTCATCACGGTGGCGGCTGGCGAGGCCCTCGGCGGCACGCTTGTGAAGGTGTCGGGCGTCGTCGGAGAAACCATCTTCGGCGAAATCTGCAGTGACAAGGGCGAAACCGGCGATCTGCCCCTTGTGCACCTCAAGGCTTCCAAATTCGCCGCGCCGATCTCGGAGACAATCGACGCGGCGCGGCTCTTCCCGAACCTGAAGGCGGCAACGTCGTTTGTGACTGAGGCGGAAATCATCTTGATGACGGATCGCCGGTTTTTCGCGAAGAATGACAACCCCGCGCCGGAAGGCACCGGCCTGTTTGTCGGGGCGCTGAAGTGACGGCTGTCATCGGCTGGAAAGGCTCACCCCCCTGTATCGTCCGCGCCCGGCAAGCCGACGACGGCAAGGCTGACCGTGCCACGCTCTTCCGCGTCGTCGGATATGACGCAAGCGCCGGGAAGCTCTTGGCGGTCCCGACGACGGCACCGGACGAACCCCCCACCGAATTCCCTTGCGGCTCAATGTCCGTAAGCGAAGACGTGCTTGAAACCTACTACCTCTTCGCTAGCGGAACCGATGCATGGGCGTTCGCGGCGGCGGCTGGCTTCAGGCTCCAAACCGTGGCGAAAGCCGCATAACACAACCACAACCAGAAGGGATGCAATTTCGTTTCCATCACTCATAGGAGGATATCACATGAATGAACTTTTCGCAGTAGCTCGACCCAAGGGCGCAGGCGCAACGGCCAGCGTGGAACTCTTCAAGGGCGCGGCCATCATCGGCGACAAACTGGCGGCCTTCCCCGTCGGCGCAACCGGCACGCCCGCCCCTGAAGCCCCGGCGCAGTTCCTTGACGTGCCGCAGATCGAGAAGACGGGCGGCCTTTTCAGCAACCATCGCGCGGCGCTGAATTTCATGGCGGCGACCAATGCAAAGGAAGCTCCGCGCCCGACCGTCGCGCTTCCGAAGCGGGTTTCCACGCGCATCCGGTAGGCTCGCCTACGGCTCGAAACGGCCCGCCCCATCTGCGCAATCGACACCAGCGCGGCTCCAGTATCTTCCGGGGCCGCGCATATAGCATAAGGAGACCCTAATATGACAAAGAATGCCCGCAAGGCCAAGCCCATGACGGAATACGAAGCTGCCGAGCGCGAAGAGCGGGACGCCTACCGGGCAGCGAATGAGGCGGAAGTTCTCCACGATGAGCGCTACGCCGGCTATACCGACCATGACGCATATCTTTATGAGCCCGACGACATTGAATCAGCCAAGGCCCGCGAAACGGCAGATCGCCAAGCGCGCCGCCGCAAGATCGCAAAAGCCAAGGAAGAGGCCGCCGCGCCTGGGTGCCAGCCTCTCGCTACGGTTCGCCCGTCCGACTGGACCGACGACGACGTGCCGAAGCGCGAATGGTACTGGGAAGGGCTTTTCCCATATCGGCAGGTCTCAATCCTCACGGCTGAAGGCGGCACCGGCAAGTCACTTCTCGGCGCGCAGGTTGCAACCGCGTCGGCACTGGAAGTTCGGGAGGTTTTTGGCCGACGCCTCATGCCCGGACCCGTGATCTACCTTGGCGCGGAAGACGATGAGGATGAATTCAAGCGCCGCCTTCACGATATCGCTCGCGGGTATGGCGTGAAGCGGTCGGAGATTGAAGACTTCCACCTGATTCCGCTGGCCGGCGAAGACGCGATTCTGAGCGAGCCGAATCGGGAAGGGGTCATGATACCGACTGAGAAATGGCACCGCTTGATTGAGACGGTTCGCGAAGTGCAGCCCGTAGCTGTCTATCTTGACACGGCTGCCGACCTGTTTGGCGGCGACGAAATCAAGCGCGCGCAGTCCCGGCAATTCGTCGGTATGCTTCGGCACATGGCTATGTCGTATGATTGCGCCTTGATCCTGCTTTACCACCCATCTCAAAGCGGCGTGGATAGTGGAACTGGCAAGTCAGGTTCGTCGGCATGGTTTAATTCGGTGCGCTCTTCCGTCTTCATGACGCGCGAAAAGGATGACAAAACCGGGGATTTGCGCCGCCTGAAGAATACGAAGACGAACTACGGCAAATTCGGCGATGGCGTTCTCGTTAAATGGCAAAAGGGCATGTTTGCGCTTGTTGACCCTGACGCGCCGCCGTCGCCGGAGGAGAAAAAACACCGCGAAGACGCGAAGCTCGAATTCATGTCGAGGTTCATCGAGCATACCAGTTCGGCAAGTTCGTCCCGGCTTTCTGAAGGGACGAACGGCAAGTATTCCGCCGTCAAGACGCTGTGGAAGGCCAAGCGCAACAGCGAATTTGACTTGAAGGAATTTGAGCAGGCCCTAAAAGACCTGATTGACGACGGCAAGCTCGAATTTGCGCGCCATCGAGTCAACGGACGCGATGAGACAAATCTGATCCTCAAGGCTTCGCCAAGACGCCAGTACGGACAGGATCACTAGTCAACGACAACGGGTCCCGCAGGTGCCAACAGGTTAGACTTGTTTGAACCTACGGAAAAGCCCACACACACCCCCCCATACCCCCCCCAACTAGTTGCGGTGGTGCCGCCGGTAGTCCGGTTCCAACTAGTCGGGGGGCTTACGGGTTTTGGGCGCGTGATGCTGGAAAGGAATGAAGGAGACATGCGGAATGCGAAATTGGTTCAAGGGCAAGTGGGATATCGGGCTGTCGCCCTCATTGCGGCCCGCCCTCTCTCAAGCTGGATGATCAAAACCGGCAATGCGCAATAGGCCATATGCAGTCCGGCTAATACGATGCCTGGGCGATTTCTGCCATTTCGCAATCCCGGCTATTCGGGCTGGCACTCATGAGAGCGCGGGCAGCAAGGCCGAAGGCCCCCTAGTCGCGGGCCTGCTATGACGAAGAACATACGAAAGGAGCAATATGACGAAATTGAAATGGACAGCCGGCCCATGGGGGCTGGAGCTTGGCGACCAAGCCCTATGCATGGAGCGGTGCGCGAAAATCGAAGGCGGCTTCTACACCGCCGTCAAGGAAATAGCCGGATCGCGATGGGAAGGCACGGACGGGACGCAATTCATCCGGGCGTGGCGAAAGCAGATGAGCATAAACGGGCTGGATATCGATGAGTCAGTCTTTGCCCGCACCATTCGCCAGATAGCGCACGATAAGGCCCGCCGCTTCGCCTACGCCGTGGTGCAGGATATGGTTGACCCCGTGCCGGAAGGCCAGCGCGTCTTCGAGTCAACCAAAACCTACGAGCACCATGCACAGATCAAGCGGGCCGTTCGCCGCCTGCTGACTCCTAGCAAAAGCCATCCCGGCCATTTGTTAGCAGCCCGATAGCCCTAGACAGCCGCAAGACCACGACAATCAATATGCTCAACACAGGAGCAGAACCACGAAAGGAAGCACAACTTGAACGACAATAAGCCAAACACCTACACCATAGAGCTTATCGGCTCCTACGCCGCCCGGTGCATCGATACCGGGACCGTCAACGATCAAACCAATCGCCGCAACGCCGGCACAACTCGCAGCCCCATCCCAGCCTCGGCGCGCGACCTAATCGCAGCCGGCCATAATCCCGAAACCCTGATGTATATCGTCCGCAAGAGAGAGAAGGCGGAAGGCTATATGCCGATCTTCACGCGGGATAGCTCGCTTCGCGTATGGGCCGCGAAAGATTGCGTTGAGACGGAGACAACATCCGTGCGTATCGGCAAATACAATCCGCCACCGGCAGTCCGGGCGGCGATGCAAGACCAGATGGCTGCTTAATGCTTTGGTGTTTCGCCCAGCGCGCGCGTTTGGTGGTCGGCTGGTGTCATCGTCTATCCCGGCCTTCGAAGCGCGTAAAACGGCTCATACGCAAAGAAATCGGGATCGGGGCATTTCCGTCAAGGCAGGTGCAGGGACGGCGCTCTGTGAAATCAGGTTAGAAAACCCGGATAACGTTGTATCAGGGAACGAAATTCCCCCAGCCGCGGCATGTCGGGATTTATTTTTTCGTGGAATTAGGCCCTACCCCTGATTTCGGGGATGTGGTTTTTTTGCACTCCTTCCGGTCCTCCGAAGTGACCTTGTATTGATTGAAGATCACCCCCCCCCCCGCGGTTACATGAATTCATTTAGAGCAATAGCCGCCCAACACAATACATTAAGCTCCTTGTTACGTATCTCAGCGGACAGAACAATTATTCCCACGCTAGAAGTTTATTTAGCTCGCTGTCGATGTCTGACATAATCTCGTCAACTCCGAGTGCATTGCGTCTGGCTTCAGCATAAAGCTGCTCTAGATCTGAATATGCCCCTCTAAATCGGTCAGCTTGCATTGAATCTATAAACTGTCCCGTATGTGGCGCATCGTCGGACCCAGAGTAAATATTAAGGCGATAAAATGTTTCGTCATTATCGTCATCAACCCCTTGGCTAATCTGAAATTTTCTTCCTCCAACCCTCGCAACGTACAAATTATCCATTACTGCACTCCAGATAATTTTTTTCCTCTGAGTAGTTTCCAAGAGTTTTGGAACGAGGTCTGCTATGTTCATCTCGGACCTTCCCCTGCTTTCCGCCGAATGGCATTTTCCCAATCGATGATTGTGTGTTGAACGCTTGTCAAAGCCTTCCGAAGCTTAGCCGAATTAAACTTTTCAGACTGCGCTTGGGCGTACCCAATATGGACTGAAACGGTATTTAGTCGTGTTTTGAGGTCTATCACAGTGTTATCGGTGGCTTGGATATCACTCGCATGATGGAGCATCTCTCTCTGCACCGTCGCGAGAAGCACCTGCGCAGGCTCGAAGTGCTTACCCTCGACAAACTGAAATAGCATGCCCACTTGAGAGTGAGCATAGGCTAACGAACTAGCACCTAGAGACGTCTTTAGCCGCCCGATAGCGTTGGCCGCATTATGAGCTTCAATTTTTGCGGCTCGAGCCTCCATAAACGCAGCGAGAAGCCCAACCATCGATATTATTAGCCCGATTGCCGAAAGGCCTGTACCGGCCCAAGTCGCAACGGCAACGGGTTCAGCCGTGACCCACCAATCCCACCATTGCTCGGAGGGGTTGTTGCTGCCCATGTTCACACTCCAATAAGCGATGGATAGCCTAGCAAAGCCCTATAAAACGACGAATTACAGGCATCATCAATCACAGAAGCTGGCCTACATTCATAAAGCAAAATGATACGGGCGCGCTCGCGAATTTTAATCGGAAGTCAGGTTCTTGCCAACACCGCGAAAACGCCGATTGTCAGGCTGGAGCAACTGCTTCCGTGGAATTGGATATCGCAGACGTCGCCGCTCAAGTGGCCTGATCTGCGGCCTTCGTCGGACGCTCACCATGCGCAGCAACGAGGCAAGAAGAAAAAGGGGGCAATCCGCGCAGTGCGGAGACACGAGTCGCATGAAGGTGGTTATCTCTAGTCACAAATTTTGCGCGCTAATCGCTGTATTTTCGCCGCTCCGGAGGAAGCGCTAGATTGCGTCTTGACCTTCGGGGTCGATCGGCTGACCGCGCTTTTGTAGCATGACGCTTGCAGCGTTGGACGCCACATAATCATTCAGTGCAGTAGACCCTGTGTCGAGATATTTTCGCACGGTCGCGCCGGGGATCAGAAGGAATTGGAGATGTGTTGTTGCGGTAATTTCCCGAGCATAGGCCAGCGCTTCGCTGGAGAAATCGCTTGTCGTCACGACGGCAACAACGTGCGCTTTGGAGTAAATCGCCAAACCAACTTCCTTTGCGACGTCGCCAAGACTCACCTTTCCGCTCACGCATTTGCACTGAAAGTTCCATCGTGAAAAAAGAAGGTTCTTTCCCTCTGCTATGAGGTCAACCTCCGCATGTGCGGTGTCGCGACTACGTACTCTGAAAGCACGGGGCTCGAGGCCGATGTCCAATATCATCTTCAGCGCGAGCAGTTCGAGACCAACGCCGCGATCGTAGGTTTGATCGCTCGCTAGCAACCGTTTGACTTCGGCAGCCGGGAGATCAATCTTGGCGCGGAGATCTGCTGGGATCACCTGATCGAAATCTGGAACCACCGCCTCAATGGGCACGCCAAGGAGTTTGGCCGAGGGAATTATTAGTCCGCTTTTGCCACCGCGACCCGCGCTGGTCCCAGCTGGTACTTCGAGCCAGCCGGCATCGACCAACGGCTTAATCACTTTTGCTCGAATTTGATCCTCATCGAATCGCGCTCGATGATCACGCAGACACTCGTCGATTACCTGTTTCGCCGCGAGTTCTGTTCCTCCGCTCGTCTCTGCTATGCGCCGCAGCACCTGCAGGAAAATCTGCTGGTTAAGCGGCAGGTCTGCAAAGCTCGATCTCTCTGACGCGGAGATCCCCAAAACGGCTTTCATGGTTATTTCGTCGGGCAGCGGATTGGTGCGGCCAATGCGCTGGAAAAGGCCAGCCTCAATCATCCAGTTGAGCAAAGTGGTATGGTCGGTCGTCGCGTTGGACAGCCCCTCGATGCCAATGATCTCAAGCTCACGCTTCAGCGAGTCCTTGCTCAGTGTGTCACCTCGCGTGTTTAGTGATCGGACCGCGTCGATGATGGCCATTCCATTGCGCGTATCGACGACATGGCGAACGAGCCTTTGGGCAGCAGCCACAGCGCTAGGAGTTGTAAGAATATCCTTACCAATATCTGTGAGCGCCAGCGGTGCGCGGGTCATCAGCCCGAGGTTGCCTAGCGTTGCCGGTATGTTTGTTCCCGCGCGCTTGTTGCCCGCGCTGGCAAAAAATACGCGATCCCATTCAGCGACAACCGCTCCAAAATCGGGCGCCAACTCCTCAAGAATCGCAAGAGGTCTGCGAACATCACCAATAATGCCCGGCGAGAAGTCATTGAAGGACGGTATCCGCCTCATGCGGCATCGCAAAGCGGTAGACCGAGAGCCTCAGCGAGGCTGCGTCCTACCGCAGCTGCGAGCATCGGGGGTACGGCATTTCCAACCTGGCGCCATTGCTGCTCAATCGTCCCCGCTAGTTGGAAGTCGTCCGGAAAGGTTTGAAGACGCTTGATCTCGCTGATCCTCAGAATACGGTTGCGCCAATGGAACGGCCCCATGTTGTTCGACCGGCGTGCCTGAATTGTCCAGGAAGGCATCTCTGGACTTAGCTTTAGCAGGAACGACCAATAGCGGCCGCGCCACTTAAACTTGGGGTCGGGATGTCCCCGCTTCTCAGTAAAATAGAGATAATTATCCCCGGGCGGGATTTGGCGAAGCAGGCCATGGTGCTGCCCCCCTGCAAAGTGTCCCTCGTCAGACGCGTTCTCTTCGGTATCAAGATCAGCAAGCGCTTCACCTGCCGTGGTCCAGGGCAGGCGGTTGTCAATCTGATCGCGCGAATGGGTTGCCTTAGGCAAGGCGACTGGTCCGTCAAGCGTACCAAGCACAAAGCATCTTTCACGGATCTGCGGCACCCCGAAGTCGGCGGCGTTGAGCACACCGGTCGACACCTTATAGCCAAGTTTCTCCGCACGGAGGATAATTGTCTCTAGGGCGCCGGAGTGGACTTTGTAGGCTAAGCCCTTCACGTTCTCGAGCACGAAAGCACGCGGGCGCACCCAGTCGAGCATTTTCAGATATCCGTCAATCGTTTCCCACCCGTTCGGGTCATCGAGCGCTCGCGGCTTGTCCTTGCGATAGAAGCGGCTCTTGGAAAATGGCGGACAGGGCGGCCCACCCGCAACTAAATCGATCTCGCCGATCGTGCCGCCTATCGCATCGGCGACATCGGCACGGGTCAATATGCCGATACGTCCGCCAAGAAAAGGAACTCTGGGCATATTACGCTTCCACGTGTCAGCGCAAAGCGGCTCAAGGTCCGAGGCGAGAATGGTGTTGAAGCCTGCGTCGTGCAACCCTAAATCCAAGCCTCCACAGCCGCTAAATAAACTAATGCTGCGCATTTGGCCCCCCGTGCACTAAAGATCGACAGCGGCAAGCACCGCCTCGACCATCCGTCGAGCAAGCGGCGGCGGCACTGCATTGCCCAACTGGCGGACCTTTTCTCGCCGACTGCCCACGAGATTGTACCCGTCTGGGAAGCCTTGCAGCGCGGCCATCTCAACCGTGCGCAGGCGTCGATTAGTCCAATGGAATGGTCCCGTCCATGGTCCTGGCGATGCAGCGATCGTCCAGGAAGGACGTTCCGGTGAAAGCTTAAGCAGAAAATTCCAAAAGCGGGTTTCCGTCACAAAGCTCGGATCGGGATGGCCAGCCCACGCCGTGTGCGCCTTATAATTCCAGCCGGGAGGGACGGTGCGCAGATGTTCGGCCCAACGCCCGACTACAAGCTCCTCGGGTTCAAAGAACTTCGGGTGATCCAAACCCTCCAGCGCTTCACCAGCAGTCACCGCGGGTTTGCGGCACGCCTCGTCCTTCATGGTGTGCGTCGGCTCAGGAGCCGTGGGCTTGCTTCGCTTCGCGCCCAGTAGAAAGACGCGCTCACGCGCTTGCGGAACGCCATACTCTGCGGCGTTGGCAGTCACTTGCGTCACCTGATAGCCCGCCGCTTCCGCAGCATGACGGAAACCGTCGAGCACTGGACGATTCCGCGGATGCTTGATGCTCGGCACGTTCTCGAACACGAAGCCATCGGCGTCTGATTCAAAGATTAGGCGCCAGAACTCTTCGACCAAGGTTCGCCGGGAGTCCGCCCTCGCTTCCGTTGGCGCTGGTGGCCGCCGCATCGCGATCCCGGCAGCCCGAGCCCTGCGATAGCGCGACTCTTCGCCGTCCTCGACCCAGTAGGCCGCCTTGGAAAAAGGTTGGCAGGGCGCTCCGCCCACGACGATTAGTGGCTCACCAGCAGCAAGGCGCGCCACTTCGCGAAGATCGAGACCGGTCACGTTGGCGACATCTGCCTCAAGCACAGAACCGTGATAGGTTTGATTTGCTCGCAAAGTTCGGCAGGCCACGGCGTCCAACTCGACACATGCGCGGACCTCACATCCAGCGTCGGTCGCGCCGATGCTGAGCCCACCTGCGCCGGCAAAGAGGTCCACGACGGGAATACGTGTGGTGCGCGGCACGACGATGGAAGAGGATCCGGCGGCAGCGCCTGACGATACAGGATTATCGGTATCCAAAAGCATGCCCTAAATTCTACGGCCAAAGTCGAGCGGTAGCTGCGCCTCGCGACCTTGCTCAACAAGCTGGTCCACGGCGAAGCGAACTAGCCATGCGACGCTGACCTTGTGCCGAGCAGCAAGCTGCTTAAGGGCTTGCTCTTGTTCCCGGGATATCGATGTGGTCACTCGCACCACCCCCTCGTCGGCAATAACGGCCATGAACATCCCCTTTGCTGCAAACTGCTGCAAATCTCTGCACCACGGAGCGGAATGACGCAATAGCAGAACAAACAGAGTTCAAAGTTTTGCTGGCTTAGTTTTCGCCGCAATGCGCATTTCGCGTCGAAGGCCTCGGACGGCAGCTGTATCTTGGCATCGCCAGAACATTGCGCCACATCGTAATCGGTACGCTGTTTCAATCTATGCTGGTAGCGCGCCAACTGATCTGGTATCGAACGTGAGGGGGACACGCGGCGCGATGATGGTGAGCGTTCTTGTATCCTGGCCTAGGGGTTACGTTATATGGTTCGACTCTCCAAGCAGAAATTGCTGGACATCATAGTCCGATCGCTCGAGTCCTCCGAATGGGCGATTACGGCGATCTCGTCCGCTGGCGCACATCCCTTTCGTTTCGTAATCGAGAGGTCCGGAGCAAGGGTGAAAGTGCGCGCCTACATTTGGAACACATCGCACGGTGGTGCGTCTCGAAGCGTCGACGAGTTCAGGATACAGATCACCAGCGGCGTTGATGCATTCGAAAGAGAGCCAGATGGCGTCACCTTAATTCTAGGGTGGAGCGAGACCTATGAGGTTTTTGCCGGCTTCGACCTCGCTTACCACGACAGTTCGCTTGGCTTATCACCATCAATCCAGATTGGCGAAGCAACGATGGCGCATGCGGCGGCACGAGGTTTTGCCGCTCAGCAAAAGTCGAACATGGAGATTGCGGTAGCTTTCAGGTCCGACAGGCTGGCCGACTATATTGTTGAGCACGCAGCGATCCACGCAGGCGACGCTGACCTTTCGGACGGCGACGGTCGAACTGCTACAGTCTCTCCCAACGCCATTGACTTCGAACTACTTCATGTCGAGGCGGCGGCGGTCAATATCGGCACAATGTGGCGACGAGATCCGGTGTGGCTACACCCGCAAATCAAGCTCGACCATCGACCCACTACCCCTGCGCCCGCAAACGGCGATCATCTAACAGCGATGATTGGGCGGAACGGTACTGGTAAGAGTCACCTGTTGAGCGCAATCGCTGACACCTTTGTCGGCCTTGAACTAGTGGCCTCGCGCCATCGAAACCGGCTTCGTGAGATGCCGCTCGAGCGGCTTCGGTACCGAATTGGAGACAAGACGTGCGAACTAACTCGCAAGGCTGACGGGGACTGCGAAGCTATTGTCAACGGGGAGCGCGTGGATCTTGGCGACGTACCGCTGCCGCAGAGGATTGTTGCTCTAACACTCACGCCCTTCGACAAGTTTCGTGTTCCAGAGCTTTCTTCATCTCTAGTCGATGCTGCTCACCAACCACGCTATCGCTACTTGGGACTTCGCGACCGGACGAACAAAGCATCTATAGAAAACCTACTCTTTCGCTCATTGAACAGCTTGTTTGAGACGTCCAGCAATCCTGCAGTGAAACGGGTGCGAATAAGCCGTGTTTTCGAGTTTCTCGACCTGGTTCCCAAAATAACTGTCGTGTATCGAGTTAAAATCTCCAAGGACGTTGCCGCCGCCGCGGCGGGTGGCGCAGATATCATGGCGCCAGGTGTCATCAAGAACCGGGATATTCTTCATCGCGCAAGCGATTTAGTGAATTCTGGCGAGTTCTCGGAAAGAGAATTAGCGCACGCGATCACACAGGTCGGGGAACGATCCGATCGAGGATTCATACGCTTAACGGCGGATTTTAGCGAAACTGGCTTGGTCGACAGCTTGTTCGCAGCGTTTCAAGGGTTGCGCAGGTCGGGCTTTCTTCAATTACGCGCTGTCGAGGTACAACAGAATGGCGGGGTAATAACCGATCTGAAGCGCGCAAGCTCAGGGCAACTTGGCATAGCGACAGCGCTGCTCTCGCTCGCGTCAGAGATCCAAGACGGCAGCCTCGTGCTCATTGACGAGCCAGAAATCAGCCTGCACCCGGAGTGGCAGGTGAAATACATAGGACTGCTTCTCGAGACCTTTGAAGCATACAAGGGCTGCCATTTTATCATCGCCACACACTCGCCGCTCGTGATATCGGAGTTGCCATCTCACGCCACGCTCGTTGCTTTGGACAATCCTAATTCCCCGCCAACGACCGAACTCGCCGGTCAATCGGCCGATGTCCTCCTGGCTGAAGTTTTCCAGATGATATCGAACGGCAACTTGCATGTTCGCGACTTGTTGGTCCAGGCGCTGCGAGACGCGGCGGATGGCAAAGCAGGCACCCAAGAGTTTCGAGACAGTATAGAGCATCTAGGGAGACTGACGAAGGATTTGCCGGAAGAAAATGGCATCCGCACAGTCGTGCAGGGCTTGTCCGATGCAGCGACTGACGCTCTCCCCGAGGCTGAATGATGCAACCGATAGCTTATGTCGTTCCGGCTAAAGCGATCGTGGACGCCTTCAACGCGCTGCCATTTGAGGAAAAAAAGTCGTCTTATTGGTCCGAGGATGAGACCAAGGCGGTTCGCGATGCGATAAAAGATCATTACATCGCCGAGCAAGGCTTTAAGTGCTGTTACTGTCGGCGTCAGGTGCTGTCAAAAAATAAGGGTGACTGGCAAGGAGATCATGTCATAGCTCGCGATTCCCACGCCCAGTTTATGTTCGAGCCGCGAAATTTAGCTATCTGCTGCCGTGGCTGCAATGGCGAGAAATCGAACAAGAATGTCCTGAAAAATCCCAAAAGAAAGAACTTTCCGATATATTCTACCGACTATTTGATCGTGCATCCTCATTTCGATGTCTATGAAGAGCATATACGCTGGTTCGGTCAGGTGTGCGCACCGAGGAATTCGGCTAAAGGAGAAGAAACGATCAAGTTGTGCGGGTTAATGAGGTACGCCGCAGACTACGCCGGGCTCGATACTGATGTAAATGATCGGCGCTTTGATGATCTTGTCGGCCAGCTAATGACAACAAAAAATAAGCTCGAGGGAAATGCTGTCTTGGCAGGCTTAAAGGTATACATTGACAATCTGCCAGACTGAAGCTTGGGAACTTCCCCGTTTCAACTAGGGATCGCAAAATCGCTGGATACATGTGCGAAAGCGGTGTCACTGGTGAATTGTCTTCGGGTTAGTGCCTTCGAGCCAGTCTCTCGTTTGCCGTGCGAGATGGTGCGATCCGATATAAGGGGGCCCAAACATCTCCTGCGATCACAATCAAAGGTAAGCGCTACGAGTGGCCCACGGGTATTTCCGTTGACATTTGCAGGGTTCCGAGACCGGTCGGCTTTAGAACTTCTGCCTTGAGCGCCGCGGCATGAAGTAGTCGCGAATTTTTATGACGGCACCAGCAATCTGGATGAT
>QFCS01004960.1_pt1 | contig 158830 bp, 128 predicted proteins | sample 3576561 | NCBI WGS metagenome assembly QFCS01 | reverse complement strand
CTAAATCATGCGTAGCAGATTTAGTCAGAGGCCAATGTAGTCTGGGAACGGGTACGGGGCCATTCGGCCCAGGAGTAATATTCAATTTTGACCAGACGAGTGATCGATTTTATTCAGTGTCAAAATGGAATAAAGATTGCTAAACCCTTAGTTAAGGCCGATTTAAAAAGTAAGGGTTCTATTTTCAACTTACGTCAAGATGATTGCTGCAGAAGCATTTCAGAGATAGATGCTTTTTTTACCGGACAGCAATGGCCGCAAGCTGCAAGTCTTGATGGGTGCTTATTATAGACTTTCTGCTATTAATAGAACACAGATTTTCATGATTTTCAAGGTATATCATGATAAATCTTGAAAATCATGAAGATCTGTGTTCCATCCTTCGCGACACTAACAATTCGTGGCTAAATTTCGCCAGACAACAATGGTATTAATTTGTTTTTTAAAGTGCTTTGATCTCTGCAACTAATTTCTGCAGTGCAGCTTTAGCATCTCCAAACAACATAGAGGTTTTTGGCTGGAAGAATAATTCATTTTCAATACCTGCATACCCAGGCTTCATGCTTCGTTTATTTACGATCACAGTTTTCGCCTGCTCTACCTCCAGTATCGGCATTCCAAAGATGGGTGATGAAGGATCTGTTTTTGCGGCTGGGTTCACAACATCATTGGCCCCCAGTATCAATACCACATCGGTGGTTTTAAACTCATCATTCGCCTGCTCCATTTCCTGCAGTTTATCATAACTCACATCTGCTTCTGCAAGTAGCACATTCATGTGTCCGGGCATACGGCCTGCTACCGGGTGTATTGCATAACTTACGGTTACCCCTTTTTCTTCGAGTAATTTTTCCAGCTCATGACAGGTATGTTGAGCCTGTGCTACTGCTAATCCATAACCAGGCACAATTATTACTTTGTTGGCATAAGCCATGCATACCGCAGCATCTGAAATTGATATCTCTTTATAATTTCCCTGTGGCCCCTGCGATGAAGCTCCGCCACCAGATGCGCTACCACCAAAAGAGCCAATCAAAACATTTGTAAGACTTCTGTTCATTGCCTTACACATGAGGATGGTAAGTAAGGTACCTGCAGCACCTACAAGTATACCTCCGGTTAACATAACCTGGTTATCGTATAAGAACCCACCACATGCTGCAGCAACTCCTGTGAATGAATTGAGCAGGGAAATTACTACCGGCATATCGGCACCACCTATTGGCAAAACAAATAAGACCCCGTATACCAACGAAGCGGCAGCGATACAATAAAACAGCCAATAGTTTTCGGCAGTGAGATTAAAAACGAGGTATCCGGCTGTTATTAAAGTGGCTGCAAATAAAACCAGGTTAAATAACTGTTGTCCGGGAAATGAGAAATCTTTGATTTTACCATTCAGTTTACCCCAGGCTATTACACTACCTGCGAATGATACGGAACCTATGATTAATCCGAGGAAAATAGTGATAAGTGTGCCTGTATTTATTTCAATACCTGAAGCCGATTCAGCCGAATTACTTAAAAGCAACTCTTTAATATGTCCAAATTCAATAAATGAAATCAGTGCAGCACAGGCGCCACCCATTCCATTAAACAGACTCACCATTTCGGGCATGGCGGTCATTTTTACTTTTTTAGCTGCTAAAACACCAATGATGGTTCCAAGAATCAATCCACCAAAAATCCATCCATAATTGCCCAGTTTGTGACCTTCTTCCTGGTATAAAAAAATGGTTCCGAAAATAGCTATTGCCATACCTGCAGCAGCTACCAGGTTTCCCTTTCTTGCAGTATCGGGGTGCGACAACATTTTTAGTCCGATGATAAATGTCAACGAACCTATCAGGTAACAAACGGTGAGCAAACTTAATTCCATAACTACTATTTTCTGTATCCTTTAGACAAGGACTTTCTATTTCTTCTTTTTAAACATTTCAAGCATTCTGTCTGTCACCACAAATCCTCCCACTACATTCAAAGTGCCAAGTACAACCGCGAGAAATCCAATAACCAATGCTACATAATTACCGGGCTCTACCTTTCCCATCACGATAATAGCACCAATAATAACCACTCCATGAATAGCATTGGCTCCACTCATCAATGGAGTATGCAGCACACTTGGTACACGACCGATCACTTCAATACCCAGAAAAATGGATAGTAGTACGATGTATATGATTTCGATATGCGTTTGTACCCAGTTTAGTATTGCTTCCATCAATATGATTATTTATATGTGAATTGTCAATGGTGAATTGTCAAATTATTTAATTTACACGCCCTACTCTCATCCAATATCCAATATCCAATATCCAATATCCGACATCAGCGATCAGCCATCAGCCTCTCATGCACCACCTTTCCTCCATTTGTAATACAACATCCTTTCACCAGATCGTCCTCAAAATTCAGGTTTAATGTTCCTTCCTTATCTATTATTAATTGGAGAAAATTAAGGACATTCTTTCCGTATAATTTACTGGCATCCCATGGCATATCAGCAGAAAGATTACTGTTACCCATGATGGTTACGCCATAACATTCAGTTGTTTCATTATTTTTTGATCCAAACACATTACCACCTGTTGCTGCTGCAAGATCGATGATCACACTACCAGGTTTCATGGTTTTCAGCATTGCTTCATTGATTAACAGTGGAGCTTTCTTTCCAGGTATTTGCGCAGTTGTAATGATGATATCAGATTTTGCTACTGATTCTGCGAGTCTTTGTTGCTGTCTTTGTTTGAATTCTTCCGATTGCTCTACAGCATAACCGCCAGCTTTCGATGCATCGGCTGCTCCTTCTACTTCAATAAATTTTGCACCGAGACTCATTACTTCCTCTTTCACAGCAGGACGGGTATCTGAAACTTCAACAACTGCACCCAGTCTTCGTGCAGTGGCAATTGCCTGCAGACCAGCAACACCCGCACCTATGATAAGCACTTTCGCTGGAGGTATACTACCGGCAGCAGTCATAAACATCGGGAAATATCGAGGAAACAAAGTGGCGGCCAATAACACAGCCCTGTATCCAGCTATATTAGCCTGGCTGCTCAATACATCCATACTTTGCGCCCTGGTTGTGCGGGGTATCATATCAAGACTAAACAATACTACCTGTTTGGCAGCCAATTGTTGCATCAATGCCACATTAAACAATGGTTGAAATACCCCAATAATAACCTGACCTGCTTTTAGTAAAGCGATATCTGGTTCATCAAGCGGATGTATACATAATAATAAATCAGATTGGCTGAGAATAGTGTTCCTATCCTGAACAAGGATATTTTTGTCGACATAAGTTTGGTCCGCAGCAAATGCGCTTTCTCCGGCCCCTTTTTCAATCCAAACAGTGATATTCTTTTTAACCAGCGTATCTGCCTGTTCTGGAAGGAGCGATACTCTTTTGTCTTTATTTTTTTCGCTTAATATGCCGAGAATCATGGATTCAATTTAGGTGTTTTTTCTCAAAGGCTGACTGGCTTTCTTTATGCAATCGGTATAAACAGACAAAGGTCTTTTCTACCCTTATAAAACATTAAAAAGTCTTACCCTATTTTAACCAACTTTATATTTTTTTCACCCTTAAAGGTCAATTCTTTAAAACCGTATAGTGATTGCCTGTTTTACATGAAAATCCTTTTTAAAAAGGACGATTCCAATAAAAAATAAATCAATGGAAAGTGATACTGCCTCATGCTTTTGGATTTCGCTCCATGCCTGTTCCATTTCACGGCTCCAATGTATGTCATCGAAAACCAGTATACTATGTTCATGTAAGTAGGGCAACAATTGATTGAAATAATTCATGGTAGGTTTAAAACGGTGATTCCCATCAATAAATGCGAGATCAATTGTTGGTTTGTCATTAAGCCATTCAGGTAATGTATAGTCGAAATTTCCTTCTATTAGCCGGACATTTTTTATCCCTAATTTTTGAAAATTTTCGCGCGCTATATTAGCGACAGCGGATGCTCCTTCCATGGTTGTAAGGAAAGCATTTTCATTTGCCATTGCCAGGTAACTACTGGTTATTCCGAGAGAAGTACCTAATTCAAGTAAATGAGTAGGTTTATAGAAATCTACCATACGGAATAATAGCTGCCCGTATTTTTTGGGTTTTAAAGAAGCGTTTGCAATTGCTGAAACAATGCGTTGAGAAGAAGCTGTTTTTCTTGATCCGGCACCAAAATCTTCCACTAAAATTGAGCGTTGATCTTTTTGCAATTGGCTTCTTAGATCTTCAATTGGCTCATAAGCATAAAACTGTCTTGTGTCGTTTAATACCCGCCTAGTAAACTCGAACACAAAAGGAGAATGAATTCCATGTCCTTTGCCATTAGATGCGGTAAGATAATAATACAAGTATTTTAATCCCAGGCTAAAAGGTGAATACATAGACTCAAATATTTTTGATCAACCGCTTCTTTCTTTGGAACGGCAACTCTTTGAGCAGCCAAAGTAACGCATAAACGCCGCAAAGTAAACTAACGTAATGCAGTATCTTAAAGGTCAGGTCAAAATAATTGCCTGAACCTGCTCCTCCCATAAAAATAACAGACAATATTATAATTGATAACCAAGGTGTATTGCGCACTACTCTTATAAGAAATAACCAGGGTAATAAAATCAATGCCATTAACCTGTAAAAAAATGCATCAGGTTCAAAAGGAGGTAATTCTTCTACAGTTATTCCTGAATTGCGCATTAATTCTTGGCCAAAGCGAGCCATTTCAACAAGTTGATTTGTTAGAAAAATGGCATACAGAATAAATATAAGATTGGTGGCTGCGAGTATCGCTTTTGCATATTGTTTATAAACACCACTGCCCAAAAATGAAAATGCTAATAAAAAAGGGACGGTAAAAGTGAATGCAGGTTCTATAAAAGCCATATCAATTCATTTTACCTACGCTCCCATAACTGAAAGCTATATGGATAGGCATGTTTTTCGTTCTGGGGAAAGGTTTCGTCAGATAACAACTGCCATTCATCTGGCGGAAGTTCAGGGAAAAAGGTATCTGCTTCTGGCGATGTTTGTACCCTTGTAAGGTACACTTTGTGCGCTTTTGGTAATGCCTCTTTATATATTTCTCCTCCCCCGGCTACATATACTTCTTTATAATCTGCTGATGCGGCTACAAAGATGGCATCTTTCAATGAATGTACCACAGTAACACCTTCCGGTTGCCAGTCTTTTTGCCTTGTAATAATGATATTGAGTCTGCCTTGTAATGGCTTACCCGATAATGATTCGAATGTTTTTCTGCCCATAATTACCGGCATGGCCCAGGTTGTTTTTTTGAAAAACTGAAGGTCCTTGGGTAAATGCCAAAGTAATTGGTTGTCTTTCCCAATTGCGTTATTGGTTCCGGCTGCCACAATGAGTGAAATGATCATACCCAAAGATAAGTTCTTTTGATCTTTGAATTTTTGATCTTTGATTGTACTGTAAGCCCAAAAAATCAAAGATCAAAAATTCAAAGATCAAAAAATTACACAGCTACCGGGGCTTTGATATGGGGATGACTTTGGTAGTTTTCGAGTGTAAAATCTTCAAACTTAAAACCAAAGATATCGGTTACTTCCGGGTTGATTTTCATAACGGGTAAATCAAATGGCGTTCTGCTCAATTGAAGTTTTGCCTGTTCTATATGATTATTATATAAGTGAACGTCGCCGAAGCTGTGCACAAAATCTCCGTATTGTAAACCACATACTTGGGCAACCATCATAGTTAGCAATGCATAGGAAGCAATATTAAATGGTACTCCTAAGAATACGTCGGCACTTCGCTGGTATAGTTGACAACTGAGTTTTCCGTCTGCTACATAAAACTGAAAAAGACTATGACAGGGCATTAGTGCCATTTTAGGTAATTCAGCTACATTCCACGCACTGATAATTAAACGACGGCTATCCGGATTCTTTTTTATTTGTTGAATGATATCTGTTACCTGATCGATGGTTTCTCCGTTTGCACCTTCCCAACTGCGCCATTGTTTTCCATACACCGGACCTAAGTCCCCATTTTCATCCGCCCATTCGTTCCATATACTTACACCGTGTTCGGTCAGATATTGAATATTGGTTTCGCCGCGGAGAAACCAGAGTAATTCGTAGATAATGCTTTTTAAATGCAGTTTTTTGGTGGTTACCAGCGGAAAGCCTTTTGCTAAATCAAAACGCATTTGGTACCCAAAACAACTGATGGTACCTGTACCTGTTCTATCGGTTTTCTGTACCCCATTGTCTAATATATGCTGAAGAAGCTGATGGTATTGCTGCATGGGCGCAAAATACAATACTCAGGCTGATGATGAATCATTGCGTAAAGAATGTTGAGAAGCTGTGAATTCTTGGAGGAAGTTAGAGGGGGGGGGATTTGGCCGCAGCGGCAAGCAATTGCTGTCCGTGGAAATTTTACTGCGAACTTTAGGTGTCGCGTATGATGGAACACAGATCTTCATGATTTTCAGGATTTATCATGATATATCTTGAAAATCATGAAAATCTGTGTTCTATTAATAGCCGAAAGTCTATAATAAGCACCTATCAAGGCTTGCAGCGTGTGGCCTGTAGCCTGCAGCCTATTTTCTTCTTGCCAGTTCCCGCTTAATAAGGGAAAGTTCGCGGCCGGTTTGTCCGCTTACGCTACTGTTTTCCTGGGCACGACGCATTAAATATGGGATAACATCTCTTATTGGTCCAAAAGGAAGGTATTTGCTAACGCTAAACCCTTCTTTGGCCAGGTTAAAAGTAATATTATCACTCATGCCATATAGTTGAGAGAAATGAATATGTGGATGATTGTGCGCCAATCCTTTCTGGTCGAGTAGCTCGGCTGCCAGCAGGTTGCTGGTTTCATTATGGGAAGCTACAATTACGGCTATCTGGTCTATATGATCGATAGTATACCTAACTGCAAGATCATAATCACGATCAGAAGCAGATTTGTCTGGTTGAATGGGGGACAGATACCCCTTCTCTTTTGCACGTGCCCTTTCTTTTTCCATATAGGCACCACGAACGAGTTTCACCCCTAATAAAAAGCCTTTTTCTACCGCTATCTGGTGCGATAATTTCAGAAAATGCAGCCTATCATGTCTGTAAAGCTGAATGGTATTATAAACCACTACTTTTTTCTTATTGAAGGCCTCCATCATTTCCATGGTTAAACGGTCAATGGGATCCTGTATCCAGCTTTCTTCGGCATCGACCAATACACCAATACCTTTGTCAGCGGCTATCTCGCAGATCGCGTACATTCTTTCTCTTACACGATCCCACTCATCAATTTCTACTTCATGGTCATGAATACCACTTCTTAAACGAGGGGCTTCATTCAAGGTTTGCAATAATGCAAATCTGGCCAATCCGGTTATTTTAATACTAATAAAAGGAATATTAGACTGGGTTGCGGCGTAATTGATAACCCTGATAAATTCTTCCGTTGCATGATCAAAGCTTTCTTCTCCTTCTTTTCCTTCAACACCATAATCCAGGATTACCTGCACTCCATACTTTCCTAAAGTGGCTCCTACACCCGCTGTTTCTTCTAATGTTTCTCCCCCGACAAATTGCTTAAAAATCGTTTTACGGATAATCCCATGAACAGGTAGTCCTGTTTTCATAATAAAGGGAGTAAGGCGGGTGCCTAATTGCACAAACCATGGATACCCCATGCTGCTGAATAGTAATTTGGCACTTTTCAGCTCCTTATCGGACTTATACGCAAATGCGTTTTCGGTATTGTCAAAAGAAATATTCATTGCTAACGTTCGTTCGTAGTGCGAATATCGGTGCTAGATCGCTTAAAAAAAAGATTTTACAGGATCGGAGGAATAAATAATCACTATTATCCGGGGAAATTTGGCTGCAAGCCACAAGCGGCAAGCTGCAAATCATTGCTGTCAGGGGAAAAAACAGCTTCTAGCCACTAGCTGCTGGCTACTAGCCTTTTTTTGCTAATAATTTAACCATCCGCAAGCGTAAATATGGTAGTTGAATATTTATTTTAAATAGGGTTTTTAAAAAACAAATTCGCAAGCCCTGTCAGTTATTCAAATAGAAGCAGATAGCCTAAAACAAGCACCAATCAAGGCTAGCGGCTAGAGGCTAGAAGCTCGCAGCCTATTTTCCCCTGACAACAATGATAAATAATATCAAATTGCCTGATGGTTAAAAGGCTGCAATACCATTTCGCTTACTACGCCACTGGGCGGTTGCTGGCAAAGAAACCAGATAGCCCTGGCTGCTTCTTCGGCAACAATCATTTTCTCCCTTTGGACCCGGAGGTCGATACCATCCCAAAAAGGGCTATCTACCCCACCTAAAAAAAGATTGGTTATGCGGATTTCCGTGCGCTTGAGCTCCTCCCGAATACTCTGCATCATTCCTACGAGGCCATATTTACTGGCCGAATAGGCGGCTGCACCAGCCATCGGTACTTTTCCCAATACTCCTGGAATATGAATGATCAAACCCTTCTTGGTCTCCTTCATGCCCGGTAGTACTGCCTTCATGAGTAAAAAGCTGCCTATAAGGTTTACCTGCAATGTATCCGTAAACTCTTTTATAGTTAATGATTCCAAAGGTTTGATAATACCAATACCTGCTGCATTAATGAGTATATCGATCGGACCAGCCTGCTGTACCAATGCTATTGTTTTATTAATGCCTTCTTCATCGGTTATATCTAAACTAAGTTGTCTATCAGCGGGTATGCCGGCAATTGTACCCGCAACTGCTAATTTTTCGCTGTTTCTACCTGTTATATAAACTTTTGCCCCAGAGCCCGTGAGCAATCTTGCTAGTTGACTGCCAATTCCACCTGTTCCCCCAATTAATAATACCGTTTTACCCTTTAATGTTTCCATGCCTTGCTTTTAAATGAAATAAACAATACAGGATCGAATTTGTTTTAGGAATCTATTATGAAAGAAGCATGCCTGGTATTTCCGCACCAGTTATTTGAAAATAATCCAGCAATTAAACCAAACAGGGATACCTGGCTAATAGAAGAATCACTGTTCTTTACCCAATACCGTTTTCATAAACAGAAACTGGTTTTTCACAGGGCTTCTATGATGCACTATGCGGATGAACTACGAAATAAAGGATACCAGGTGTTTTATGTTGAAGCAACAGATTCTTTACACGATCTGCGTAAACTCATACCATATCTACAGCAAAAAAATTATACCACCCTGCATTTGGTTGACCCTGTAGATGACTGGCTTCAAAAAAGAATAACAAAAGGATGTATTGAATCTGGATTAACACAGGTAATATATGAGAGTCCGAATTTTTTAAATACTGCTGAAACACTGCATGCCTATTTCAATCAACGAAAGCATTACTTTCAAACAGATTTTTATATCCATCAGCGAAAGAAAAGAAATTTATTGGTAGATAATAACCAACAACCTTTGGGAGGTCGTTGGACCTTCGACGTAGACAACAGGGCGAAATATCCTGCAAAAGCTACACCTCCTGACTATCAATTACCTGAGGCTAACAATTATGTGATTTCGGCTATTGAATATGTTGATCAATTTTTTGGTACCAACCCCGGCAATGCAGGAAATCCATTTAACCAGCAAAAAACACATTTCTATCCTATTAACCACAAAGATGCTTTGCTATGGTTACATGATTTTTTAGAAACTCGTTTTGCAGATTTTGGTTTATATGAAGATGCCATGGTAATGCATCAACCCATTCTGCATCATAGTGTGCTTAGCCCATTAATAAATATTGGTTTAATAAATCCCCAGGAAATTATTGATCAAGCCATTAGTTATGCTGCCAGAAAAGATATCCCTTTAAATTCATTGGAAGGATTTATCAGACAAATCACCGGATGGCGTGAATTTATAAGGGCTGTATATATCAGAGAACAAGGCAAACAAAGAACCCAAAACTATTGGGGGTTCACCCGAAAAATACCACCCAGCTTTTGGACTGGCAACACAGGAATCCTGCCGATAGATACCGTAATTAAACAAGTACTGCAAAGTGGATATGCGCATCATATTGAAAGATTGATGGTATTGGGTAATTTCATGTTACTGTGTGAATTTGATCCGGATGAAGTATATCGATGGTTTATGGAAATGTTTATTGATGCCTATGACTGGGTGATGGTTCCAAACGTTTATGGTATGACACAGTTTGCAGACGGAGGACTCATGACCACAAAACCATATATCAGTGGCAGTAATTATATACGCAAAATGAGCAACTATCCTGCAGGTTCATGGCAGGAAGTCTGGGATGCATTGTTTTGGCGTTTTATGCATACCCATCGTGATTTTTTTGCCTCGAATCCGAGATTGGGAATGCTTTTGAAAACATTCGATAAAATGCCAAAAGAAAAGCAAGACAAGCACCTGCAACATGCAACAACCTTCTTACATAGCTTATCAAATTAATTGTTTACAATATGCCTAAACGTCCGTGGAACAGAATAGACCTGCCAGTGTATGCAGTAAGTAGTTCCGATGGTTTCGAACATTATAACATGCATATCATAACATATGCCAGCCAGATCAGTATGCAACCAAAAAGGTATTTCTGTGGCATATATGAAGGCACCAAAACCCTGGAGTATGTACAACAAAATCCGGTTTTCATTTTACAATTGCTGTCGGCTAAACAATACAGACTTATTGAGTTGCTGGGTAAAAAATCAGGCCATGATATTGATAAGATTGGAAGATTAGCTAAAAGAAAATTACTCTCTACCTGGGAAGGTTTTCCTGTCTTGAAAGATGCATTAGCAGTTATGAAACTTTCTGTCATTACACAGATGAATGCCGGAGATCATACTGGGTTTCTCTGCGATGTTACTGCCTGGAAAAACCTAAACGATGGTGAGCCACTCACTTTGAATACATTAAGAACACATAAGTTGATCAGGATATGAGTATTACGCTCTTTCCCACCGACCACGAACATATTCAGGAATGGATTGATGCCATTGATCCTGTGGCGTATGCCAGGACAAGGAATTTTTTAAATGGTTCAGTAACCAGACTATCCCCATACTTATCAAGAGGTGTTATTGATCTACCACAACTGCGTGATAAGATAATGGCTTCATTCCCTATTAACCAATCCATCAAATTATTACAGGAATTAGGCTGGAGAGAATATTACCAAAGAATATGGCAGGTAAAAGGAACAGCAATTTTTTCAGATCTAAAACAGACGCAATCTGGGGTTTTACATTTCCAAATGCCTACCGCTTTATTAAACGCTGATACTAAGATAGAAGCTATCGACCAATCAATTGAAACGTTATATCAAACCGGTTATATGCATAACCATTGCAGGATGTATGCTGCAATGCTTGCGTGTAATATTGGCAAAGCACATTGGTCTGTTCCTGCACAATGGATGTATTACCACCTGCTTGATGGCGATCTAGCCAGTAATGCGCTTAGCTGGCAATGGGTTGCAGGGAGTTTTAGTAATAAAAAATATATAGCCAATCAAGAGAATATCAATACTTATACGGGTTCAGTTCAAATGAATACCTATTTGGATGTGGATTATACCTCATTAGCCAGTTTGGATGTACCTGATGAGCTTAAAGCTTCAGAACCATTGCATTTAACCACTACACTACCTGAATCTGAAGAACCGGTTAGCCTACCCAATGCCCCATTGTTTGTATACAATAGTTACCAGATAGATCCTAAATGGCATATACATGAAAAAGGTAACAGGGTATTGCTTTTGGAACCTGATTTTTTTGAAAAATATCCGGTGAGTGATCGGGTTTTATCCTTTATCATTTCGCTTGCAAAAGCACAAATACCGGGTATAAGAATTTTCTCTGGCTCCTTTGATGATTTGGTGAGCCGTGCGGGTTTTACCAGCATTCATTACAAAGAACATCCGTTATCAAACCATTACAGGGGGATTAAAGAGGAAAGGAATTGGATGTTTCCGGAAATCAAAGGCTATTATCCCTCATTTTTTAGCTATTGGAAGAAATGTGAGCGGTTTTTGCGATAATTACTGAAATTCGCGCATGACTATTTCCTCTATTGAAATTTATAAATATTCCATCCCAATGGTGCCATTTACCATTGCCACTGGCACTATGGAATATGCGCAGAATTTGTTTATCCGTATTCATACCAATGAAGGCATAACCGGTAAAGGTGAGTGTTCTGCATTTCCCATGATTGCAGCAGAAACACAAGCTACCTGTTATGAGATGGCCAAAGATTTTGCGATGCTATGGAAAGGGAAGAACCCACTTGAGATAGAGGAAAGATTAGCAGAACTCGATTTGTTTACTGCTGGCAACTATACAGCTAAAAGTGCTTTCGACCTTGCCTTGTATGATATTGCTGCACAGCATGCAAGACAGCCATTATATCAATTCCTGGGAGGTAAACAGAAAAGAATTGAAAGTGATTTAACCATTGGCATCAGTGATCCGGCGTCAATGGCAGCAACTGCTTTTTCTTTTAAAGAAAAAGGGGTGAAAATGATTAAGGTAAAACTTGGGAAAAAAGTTGGGGATGATATTGAGCGAATCAAACTTATTCGCGAAGCTGTTGGCAATGATATTATTCTACGAATTGATGCCAACCAGGGTTGGAGTTATGAAGACGCAGTAAAAGCATTAACAGCAATGGGTGATTACCAGATACAATTTTGTGAACAGCCCATGCGTAAATGGAACGATGAATTATTACCTGAACTCTGTGCATTATCTCCTATTCCGGTTATGGCAGATGAAAGCGTATTCACGCACCATGATGCCAAAAGAATTATTAAAAATAAAGCCTGCCATTACATCAATATAAAATTTGCCAAAAGCGGGGGAATACGTGAAGCTATTAGGATTAACGAGGTAGCAGAGGCTAATAATATTCCGTGTATGCTGGGTGGGATGCTTGAGAGCAGGGTTGCACTTACCGCAAAAGTTCATTTCGCCATGGCTTTTGAGAATATCCGTTTTTATGACCTTGACACCTGTTTACTGGGCCATAAAGAAGACCCCGTAGTTGGCGGTGTAAAATATGATGGCATGCAATTATTATTGGATGAAACACCCGGTATTGGTGCCGATGTGGACCAGTCGTTTTTTGAACGTCATGCAAGTGTTCACTGCGTTATATAATTGCAAAACTGTTATTAACCTTCAGGAATAGGCATGGTCAACGTATCTTTGCCGAAATTAGCGCCCGATGGAAGCAAAAAAAGTGAGTGAAAGTTTTACCATTATGAATGAGTTGGTGTTACCCAATGACACTAATACATTCGGTAATTTAATGGGTGGACGTTTGATGTATTGGATGGATATTGCTGCCGGTATCGCTGCCGGACGCCATTGTAATACTCCTAGCATGACTGCATCAGTTGATAACCTGAGTTTTAAGAATCCGATTAAACTGGGTAATGTTGTACATATAGAGGCAAAGGTTTGCCGTGCTTTTAATACCTCCATGGAAATCCATATCAAGGTTTGGGGCGAAGACCTTCTTCACCAATACAAATACGAAAGCAATGAAGCATTTTTCACCTTTGTTGCGCTTGATCCAAATGGTAAACCAAGAAAAATTCCTGAGCTTGTTCCTGAAACAGAAGAGGAAAAGAAATTATTCGACGGTGCACTCAGAAGAAGACAAATAAGGCTGATACTCGCTGGGAAAATGAAGCCCGATGATGCAAATGAACTTAAGGCTTTATTCATCAAAGAATAAGAACAATCTATTTATCGAGTTTTGACAGCAAATGATGTTTTCCACGCATCATGTAGTCTTTGCTTTGTTCTATTGCATCCATGACCTGATTCAGTATTTCATCAACTGGTTGTGTATAATCTATCACCATCGGTTCTTTAAACCTGATAGAAAGGGTAGATCCTTTTTTCTTAAAGCTGAGTCCTTTTTTATTAAAGGCTCTCCAGAAACCATTGATCACTACCGGAACAACAATTGGCTGGTTGTTTTTAATGATATGTGCTGTTCCCTTTCTTCCTGGAGCAAATGGTTTGGTAGTACCTTGAGGGAAAGTGATTACCCAACTTTTGTTTAAAGCCTGGTCAATCTTTTGGGTATCCGCTTCATCTCTGTTTCTGCTGATTTCCTGTCCTTCTGAACGCCAGGTACGCTTTATTGTTAAAGCACCCGCCAGTTTAAATAATCGGCTGAGCCAGTTCCCGTTCATGGTTTCTTCTGCAGCCACAAAATAAACATTTGTAAAAGGATTAAGTAGGTAAAAAGGCAAACCAAGTTTGTTTTGTCTTCGCCATTTAACAGCGCAAAAAATATGTATGAATGCAATTACATCGGCAAAGTAAGTCTGGTGATTGCTTACGAATAGTACGTTTTTTCCGGGCAATTTTTCCAGGTGCTCTGTCCCTTCAATTTTTATTTTATTGATCCATGCAAGTCCGGGATATGAAAAAGCTCCAACAACTGCATATACTATTGAACGAACCAGTTTTATATGTCTCAAACGCTCCGTTATTCGCATAAGGTTTACATTGGCAATCTTTGCAAAATAAGGAATGTAATCAAATTGTTAGGTGATTGTTTAAAAAATGCCTGTTAATGGTGTATTTAATAGGTACATAGAAATACTTTTGCGGAGTAAAAAAATGCCATGCAATTAGATACCGTAATTTTTGATATTGATGGTTTACTGATCGATAGTGAGCCATTATGGAATGAAGCAGCTACTGAGTTATTTCATGAATATGGCGTTAGTCTTTCAGAAGAGCAGTATAAAACCACTACAGGTTTAAGAACCAAAGAATTTGTACAGTGGTGGTTTCAGTATTTTAATATAGGTGAAGGGGAGCAAAAAAGGGCTGAGCAAAAGATTGTTGAGTTGGTTCTTGCTAAAATTGAGCAGAAAGGAAAAGTTCTTCCGGGTGTTCCTTATATATTTGATTTCTTCCAACGTAAGTCGTTTAAAATAGGTTTGGCAACCTCCTCTCCTCCATCTTTGATTGATCTGGTCGTAGAGATCTGCGGGATAAAAAAATACCTGCATGCCACTGCTTCTGCTGAATCGCTTGCATACGGAAAACCTCATCCACAAGTGTACCTAAACTGTGCAGCATCATTAGATAGTAAGCCTACATCCTGTATTTGTTTTGAAGATTCATTTAATGGAATGATTGCCGTTAAAGCGGCGAGGATGAAATGTGTTATTGTACCACATGTTAGTCAGCTAAAAGATGAAAGATGGGGCGCGGCGGATTTAAAACTTTCTTCCTTACAGAATTTTGGCGAGTTGCATTTTGAATTAGTTGGAGGAAGTTAGACCATAGTCCATAGTCCATGGTCCATGGTCTATGGACAACACAATAGCAAAAAGCCCCGATCATAATAATGATCGGGGCTTTTGTTATAGTTAACTAATCAGGTGATTAGTTTCTGCTTTTCAGATTTGGATGTGGAGCAGGAACAGTGTTTGGACCTGCATCTACAGTACCTTGAAGATCTACAGTGTTAGCATCGCCATCCTGACCATAGCTAAAGATGAAACGGCTTTCAGAAATACCTTGTTTTTCAACCAGGTATTTGATAACTGCATTAACGCGATCCCAGCTTAATTGCTGTGAAGCTTTGCTAGAAGCAGCGTAACCAATTACTTTAATGTTACAAGCAGGGTTAGCATTGATTCTTGCAGCAACACCATTCAGGATGTTTTGAGCGTCTTTAGATAAAGTAGCTTTTCCTTTGAACTGGATGCTTGGTAAGCTTCCGATATTACACTGAGGAGCTGCTTCAACAGGCTTCATGTTAGCGATCATGTCTTTGATCTCTTTGCAACATGCTGGCTCAGGGCAAGTACCGATACCATCATTGTTTACAGGGAAACATTTTTGAGCAGTCAACAGTTCTTTGTCTTTGTAATCAGGAACACCATCACCATCAGTATCTTTTGCACGACCATGAGAATCAACAGGAGCACCAGCAGGTGTGTTAGGCTCGAGGTCGAACTGATCAGTAACGCCATCTTTATCAGCATCTGGTAATACCACTTTAGGCATTTTCATGTGCTGAGGTGAGTTCAACTCGCTGTAAACGAAGTTGTTTGGATTAAGCCACCACAATGGTTCAACACGCTTAGAACTATTACCAATATTGATGTTTAATCTTGCAGTAGTAAAGCTGTAGAAATCAGAATTATTACCAACAGCATAACCATCGAGGTAGTCATATCCGCCAGTTGCTATGAAAGCAAATTTCTGCTCTAAACCAATATTTACTTTTTTGCTCAGTTTGTAAGCAAAACCTAAACCGGTATTAAAACCATGGAAGAAACCATAGTCACCACTTGTACCAATCAGCGATTCGCTGCTGCCTGGCCATCTGCCATTATTTAAACCTGGTGTAAAACGTCTGCTACCGTTAGGATCAATGTCTTTAAACGCAACATTTGCAGCAACAAAGCTATAACCGGCAAGTAAATAAATGTCTGCTTTCGGGTTACCTCTGTAGTTGCTGATTGTGTTTAAAGATGCGATCACATCAAAACCAAGCAGGTGGCTCTGGTTTTTGTAACCTCTTGAACCAATTGGTCTTGCTGCAGGAGGATTACCTTTCAGAGAAGAAGATCCAACCATACCGGTGTAAGATCCTCTTAAAGAAAACACATTACTTAATGCTTTTCTTAATGAAACAGTACCGGTAAAACCAAGTTTGCTGTTTACATCCCCAATTACATTACCTGTACCTAAACCGAAGCCTAATTCCCACTGACTACGTGGTTTAGCAGGATAGGGATACTGGTTATTGATAAACTCATTATGCTGGGGCAATTTCTTTACCGAAATTTTGGATGTGTCCTTCCAATCCCAACCCCAATCCGTTTGAGCCATACCGATCGACTGTACCAGTACGATCAGTGCTAGTGCTAAGATGTTCTTTTTGCTTGCCATAATAATTGATTGATATTTAATGAGAACTTGTTGATATTAAGAAAACATTGCAAATTTAAGTCTTAGGATACAAATCCCCAATTTTCTTGCCTTATATTGTTGTAGCATTTTTACTACAATCATCATACCAGACTTAAACCAAGCCTAAAACGCTGCTTTTCTGCGTTTTATTATGGGTTCGTCAGCCTATATTGCATCATATTCTGACCATGGAATTAGCAAAAAAGATAATATCAGAGGAATTAATCCAGTTTGAAGTGCATTTCAGGGAGGCCGTAAAAAGCCGTGTGGCCCTTCTTGACCGGATCATGCAATACATCGTAAAACGTAAAGGAAAGCAGCTCAGACCCATGTTTGTACTGCTTAGTGCCCGGCTGGGGGGTGAGGTTGATGATAGCACTTACCGTGCAGCGTCGCTTGTGGAACTATTACATACTGCTACCCTGGTACACGACGATGTAGTAGACGATGCCCTCGAAAGAAGGGGTTTTTTCTCCATTAATGCCCTCTGGAAAAATAAAATTGCCGTACTGGTAGGCGACTATCTACTATCAAAAGGCCTTTTGTTATCACTTAATAATAAAGACCATGAGGTTTTACGGATACTCTCCGAAGCTGTTCGACTGATGAGTGAGGGAGAATTACTCCAAATTGAAAAAGCCCGTAACCTGAACCTTAAGGAATCCATTTATTATGAAATAATTAATGGCAAAACCGCCTCTCTTTTAGCCTCCGCCTGCGCCGCAGGGGCATCCACTACCTTTACCGACCCCGAAAAAGTGGAACAAATGAGGTTATTTGGAGAAAAAGTTGGCATGGCATTTCAAATCAAAGACGATCTCTTTGATTATGGCAGCATGGATATAGGTAAACCCACCGGAAATGATATCAAGGAAAAAAAATTAACCCTGCCATTAATATATACCCTTAATAACTGTAGCGCTGATCTTAAAAGAAAGATTATTTATATCGTTAAAAATGAAAACACCGAAAAAGAAAAAGTAAAGTTTGTAATTGACGCAGTAACAGAAACAGGGGGTATTCAATATGCAACAGAAAAAATGTTTGCCTTTCGCGACGAAGCATTAACCATATTGCACGGTTTCCCCCAAACACCTGTTAGAGATGCCCTCGAAGAATTGGTACGTTACACTACAGACAGAACTTATTGATGGATAAAAGATGGAACATATTACCCGCTGATCCAACCCGTACAGAAGCTTTATACGAAGCACTCAAGATCAATAAAACTATTTGTTCCATCCTTATTCAACGCGGTATCGATACTTTTGAAAAAGCCAAAGATTTTTTCCGCCCTCAACTTACACAGTTATATAGTCCATGGCTGATGAAGGACATGGAAAAAGCAGTTGACCGATTATTAGCTGCCTTTCATCAACATGAAAAAATACTGGTATTTGGTGATTATGATGTAGATGGAACCACTGCGGTAGCCGCTATGTACCAGTACCTGAGCAGTATCTACGACAGTGTTGATTTTTATATCCCTCACCGTTATCGAGAAGGTTATGGGATTTCTAAGCTGGGAATTGACCACGCAAAAGAGCACGGATTCACGCTGATTGTTTCACTCGATTGTGGTATTAAATCTGCTGACCTGATCAGCTACGCAAAAACATTAGGGATTGATTTTATTGTTTGCGACCACCACCTGCCCGACAAAATACTACCGCCTGCAGTAGCTATTCTTAACCCGAAACAAACCGACTGCCCCTACCCTTACAAAGAATTATGTGGTTGCGGAGTGGGATTTAAGTTAATGTCGGCCCTTAGTGATAAACTTAACCTGCCGGATGAAACACATTTAGCATACCTCGATCTGGTAGCCACTGCTATCGCAGCAGATATTGTTCCAATAACAGATGAAAACAGGATATTGGCTTATTATGGTTTACAAAAAGTAAATCAACAACCCTGTCCAGGCATCAAAGCATTAATGGAACTTGCGGGTGTACAAAAAACCATGCATATCACCAACCTTGTATTTATTATTGCCCCTCGTGTAAATGCAGCAGGCAGGATGGATGATGCAAGAAAAGCTGTTCAATTATTTATTGAAAAAGACCCAAAGAAAGCTTTATCATTTGCTGAAATGTTACACAGCGATAATGCCGACAGAAGAGAAGCAGATAGTTCAATAACGGAAGAAGCACTGGCACTGATTGAAGCCGACCCTGAACACAACAATAAAAAATCAACCGTTGTATACCAGGAACATTGGCATAAAGGTGTTGTAGGAATTGTAGCAAGCAGACTAATAGAAAAACATTACCGCCCTACAGTGGTTCTCACAAAGAGTGGAGATTATGTAGCAGGTAGTGCAAGAAGTGTAGCAGGGTTTAATCTGTATGAAGCCATACATGCCTGCCGGGAACACTTATTAGGTTATGGTGGACATTTCGCCGCTGCTGGTATGACCTTATTACCAGAACAAGTCTCTTTATTTGCAGCCGCATTCGAAGCTGCCGTTCAACAACAGATTACACCAGCTCAACTCATTCCTGAAATTGTTATTGATGCCCCTATTCAATTTTCGGAAATCACACCTACTATGTTTGGTATTCTTTGCCAGATGGAACCCTTTGGTCCAGAAAACCTAAAGCCCGTTTTTATTGCAAGAGGAGTTACAGATACAGGCTTCTCAAAAATTGTGAAAGAACAACATATCCGCTTTGTGGTAAAACAGCAAAAGATTAGTTTCACTGGAATAGGTTTCAACATGGCACATAAATTCCATTTACTGCAACAACAAAAGCCTCTTGATCTTGTATTTACCCTTGACGAAAATGAGTGGAACGGTGAAAAAAATATTCAATTAAAAATGATCGACCTGCGCATAAGCGAATAACTCAATAACGAAGTTCAACATCACCACCAACCGGATACCCTGTACAGGTTAATATCTTTCCCTGCTTAATTGCATCATCCATTAATACTTCATTCTTAAACATCCATACTTCCCCCCTTGTGCACAATGCAGCACAGGTACCGCACTGCCCGCTTTCACAACTATATGGCAACTCAATTTGTTGTCTCTTTGCTGACTGTAATATTGTTTCCGGATATTGCACACTCCATTGATATGTTTTCCCTCCAACACTTGCGTATACAATATGTGGATCCATATCAGGTGGTTTTGGGTTGATAACAGGTTTGTGAACTTCAAACTGCTCTTTCTTGATTTGCTCGTCTTTTAGCCCAAGTCCCTTTAACACCAATGTAATCATCAGCATGTACTGAAAAGGGCCACACAAATAAACCTGTAGTTTTTCAAGAGAATGCGGAAAATACTTTCCGATTATTTCCGAGACAATTGGTGCACTTAATCTAGCTTCTTTAAAATGTTTTGCATCACTAAAAAGAAAATGAATCTTTAAAAACCGTGGGTATGCAACAGCAAGTGCTCGTATTTCTTCATGGAAAATAGTGTCCTGCATCGACCTGTTACTATAAACAAGTACAACCTCATTTTCCTGCTGCAAATGCAACAATGTTTTTATTTGGGCAATTACAGGTGTAATGCCACTGCCGGCCGCAAAAAAAATGAATGGCTGTTTTGCTTCAACTTTTTCTGGTAAAGTAAAAAAACCGGCAGGTGGCAATCCTTGTAAAACATCTCCCGGTCTGGCATGGTCTACCAGCCGGCGGGAATAAATACCATTAGGAATTTTTTTTACTGTTATCCTGAGTGGTTCCCCTAGCAAAGGAGAGGATGAAATAGAGTAACTCCTCCTCTCTTCCTCATTATTTCTATTCTTAAAAATTAATGTGATGAACTGCCCGGCAACATAGTTTATTTCCTGATCAATTGGCTCTAACACAAAGGAAGATGCATTTGGTGTATTTCTGATTATCGATAAAATGCGGTATTCCATAAACTTCCTATTGTGCTATATGAAAATAATGATATTCAGCAGGTGAGCAAATAAAAAGCTGCTCATGTTTCCATGAACAGCTTTTATGATGTTGTATCGTTTTATATTATTTAACTGATGCAGTTTGCAATAACTCTACACTTCTATTTATAAAACTTGTCAGGTCATTCCCTTTTAATAACCCCTGTGAAAGCAATGCAAGATCCGCCAGGTTTCTTACCTGCTTTTCTTTTAAAGCTGCATCATCGGCCTTGAGCACCTGCTGGTATATAGGGTGATTACCATTTACAGTAAGTGTTACCTCATCCGGCATCTGTGCATAGAAGGCCGTCATACCACCACCTACACCTGCCATATCTTTCATACGACGCATAAATTCAGGACGTGTGGCAATTACTGGAGCTGATTCAGGACTAAGTCCCTTAATCTCTGTAGTTACGTGCAAGTCAGCAAAATTGAGGTTGAACAATTCTTTTAATTGATCTTTTTCTTCACTGCTTAAAATGGTTTCATTTCCTTCCTGTTTATCAATCAGGTTATCTACGATATCTGCATCTACCCTAACAAAGCTTACATTTTCCCATTTCATTTCCATGGTATTAATGAAAGCAGCGTCTACCAGTGTTTCCATTTTTACTACAGTATAGCCCTTTCCTTTACATGCCTGGACATAAGCATCCTGCTGCACCGGGTTTGTACTGTATAGTATAATATGTTTCCCGTCTTTATTCTTTTGTAAAGCCTCGGTTGCTGTCTTATATTCATCAATGGTATGGAACTTTCCTTCTGTATCTTCCATCACCAAAAACTTATTGGCTTTCTCTAGGAACTTATCGTCGGTCATCATTCCATATTTCACAAATAAGCCAAGACTCTCCCATTTTTCTTCAAATGAAGATCGTTCGTTTCTGAAAATTTCTTCAAGCTTATCTGCTACTTTTTTGGTGATATGTGCATTGATTTTCTTCACATTTGGATCACCCTGTAAATAACTTCTGCTTACATTTAACGGAATATCAGGGCTATCAATTACACCATGCAATAACATCAGGAATTCTGGAACAATGTCTTTTACCTCATCTGTAACAAATACCTGGTTACAATACAGTTGGATTTTGTCTTTCTGTATTTCATAACTCTGTTTAATCTTAGGGAAATAAAGCACCCCTGTAAGATTAAAAGGATAGTCTACATTGAGGTGAATCCAGAATAAAGGTGTTTCGCCAAATGGATATAATTCACGATAGAAATTTTCATAGTCTTCTTTCGTAAGTTCTGAAGGCTTTTTAATCCAGATTGGATTACTGTTATTGATGGGTTTTTCTTCCCCTTCTTTTTTCTCTCCTGCTTCTGAAAAATAGATGGGTATCGGTAAGAATTTACAAAAACGATCGAGGATACTTTTTATACGGGAAGCTTCCAGGAATTCTTTGCTTTCCTCATTAATATGCAATACGATTTTAGTTCCTCGTTCATTATAATCTGTTTCAAAAAGCTCGAATTCCGGACTACCGTCGCAACTCCAGAATACCCCACTGCCTTCTTTAAAACTTTTTGAGTGAATATCTACTTTATCACTCACCATAAAAGCACTGTAGAATCCTAACCCGAAATGACCTATAATGCTCGCATCTTTATATTTATTTACAAACTCTTCTGCCCCGCTAAAAGCAACCTGATTGATGTATTTGTCTACTTCTTCACCAGTCATACCAACACCACGGTCAATAATACTTAAGGTTTTTTCCTTCGCATCAAGGATTACATCGATTCTTAAATCGCCCAGTTCACCTTTGGCTTCTCCGAGTGAAGACAGGGTTTTCAGTTTTTGGCTGGCATCTACTGCATTACTTACCAGTTCCCTGAGGAAAATCTCATGGTCGCTGTACAGGAACTTCTTGATAATGGGGAAAATATTCTCTGTTTGAACACGAATCTGGCCTTTTTGCATATACTATACTGATTTTTCGGGCTACTGAGCAAAGAAAGTACCAAACCGGGGAAAACTGACAGGTTGACAAGTTATCCACTTTATTGAAAATTAATAATAGTTTATTCCCGGGAAAAAATGTCATTTCAGGCGGAATGCTACATTTGTTTTCCAAAACAAACCTAATCCATGAGAAAACTCTACCTGGGCCGTTCCCTGGGAATGTTATGCCTGCTGCTGATTGGTATGATTTCCCGTTCACAAACAATCAGTTGGAATTTCAACACAGCATCTCCTACAATAAACACTGCAAATATTGTTACTTCTGATTTTTCCAGAGGAAATAATAATGGTACTACAAATGACTTAATCACCACAGTTTCTGCATCCAGCGGATATACCGGCTTTTCGGCTGGTGGCAATGCTGGTATAGCAGCAAGAATTGGTACTTTGAATCAGGCAGCAAATGGCTCTGCCTATTTTGAATTTACCCTTACTCCATCAGGAGGATTTGGAATTAACCTGACAGGTATACAATTTGGTACAAGAAGTACAGGAACAGGACCTCAGGCTTATACACTCAGGTCTAGTGCAGACAATTTTTCAAGTGATATCATTCAAGGCACCATTGCAAACAATAGCAGTTGGTCGCTGAAAAGTCATACAGGTATTAATTTTAGTGCAACGCAAGCTGTTACCTTTCGTATTTACGGTTTCAATGGAGCTGGTTCTGCCTCTGCCAATACCAGCAATTGGCGCATAGATGATTTATCTCTATCAGTTAGTGCTACGCAAGCTACCAATATTTCAACCCTATCAAATATCACTTTAAGTACAGGTAGTATTACTCCATCTTTTAGTTCGGGGACTTTTACATATAGCGCAACAGTACCATCATCAACAAATGCAATCACCATAACACCTGTTTCTACAGATCCGCTTTCAGGCATTCAGGTGAATGGTGTAAATGTTGCCAGTAATACGGCATCACCTTCGGTTTCGTTGAATACAGGAATTAATAATATCAATATTGTTGTTACTGCACAAGATGGTATTACTACTTCAACCTATTCTATTGAAATAACACGTGAGGCCCCGGGAATACCGGCACTGTTTACCAATCCGGCACAGGTTGATTTTGGTAACATTTGTATAAATACTAATGGCCAAAGCAATTTCAACATAAATGGTAATAATCTCAATGGAACTGATATTACTATTACAGCCCCCCAGGGCTTTACTTTATCAAACGCAGCCAATGGTACTTATGCGAATACATTAACAATTAGTTATTCGGGAAATAGTTTAAGTCTAACAACAGTCTATGTTCGCTTTACTCCCACTGCTATACAATCTTATGATGACAACCTCAGCTTATCGGGAGGAGGCGCAACCTTAACTTACCCTGTTTTAGGTACAGGCGTAAACAGCAGCGCTTCTGTTAATACACAATTGGCGTCAAACATTACTGCTTCAAGTGCTATACTTGGTGCTGACATAACATTTAGTGGTTGCTCCAATATCAGCGCTTATGGATTTGAATATAGCACCACTGCCAATTTTGCCAATGGAACAGGTATTGTTGTAAATGCAACTAATCTTTCAGGCAATTCATTCAATGCATTACTGAACAACCTTTCTCCTAATACTACTTATTACTTAAAAGCATTTGCTACTAATGAAGGTGGAACTGCTTATGGACCTCAACAAAGTTTTGCTACTACCGCACAACCGGTTATAATGGCTCAACAACCATTACTAGCCTATTCGCAAAACTTTGACAATATTGCTAGTTGGTCTAATGGATTTAGTTCAGACAATGGAGCCATTAATTTCGCCCCTGTTACCATCAACAATACTGGAACAATACCCAATGGTATCAGAACTACCACTTCCACCGCGAGCTTTAGCAATGGCTCTTCAGGTGGTGTTCAAAGAGGAAGTGGAAATTTAGTGTTATTGTCTACCGGCTCATCGGATAATACTACTGCTGTAGCAGTTGATCTATTCCTCGATTTCACTGGTGTAAATGCTGGAACAATCAGTTTCAACTGGGCATCCATTAATAATAGTACGGGCGACAGAAAAGGTTCGCTTCGTATTTATGGCAGTATCGACGGCATTAATTTTACTGAGATGTCCGGTGCGGCTGTATTAAACATCACTAATAATACACCTTCAAGTGGAATAGTGTCTGGCATAGCACTTCCTGCGAACTTTAGTAACAATCCAAATGCCCGTTTACGTTTTTATTATTACAATGGAACTGGTGGCTCAACGGGTTCAAGACCAAAAATCAGTATCGATAACCTGATCGTTCGTGGGTATACTCCTGGTGATGTTACCGCTCCGGTAGTAACAAGTTACAATCCGAATCAGGGAGCAACTGGCATTACACCGCCTGATGCAATTACCATTGCATTTAATGAAACAATTGTTCCGGGATCTGGAAATATTACTATCCATAATGTAACCAATGGAAGTAGTCAGGTATTTGATATAAATGATGCTGCTGTTAGCATTGCTGCTGAAACCATCAGCATTAATACGCAACTGGCTGCATTCAAATCTTATTATATCACGCTTGATGCAGGTACAGTACTCGACCTGGGTGGTAATGCTTTTGGAGGCATTGTTGCTAATGCATGGAGCTTTAGCACAGGTGCAGCTCCTACCAGTTTCAATTTTAATAACTGTGTTAATAATTTACCGGGAGGTTTCACCCAGTACAGTGTAACAGGTGCACAGGTATGGGGTTGTACTACTTTTGGTAAAACAGGTAATGGAGTACAGATGAATGGATTTGTGAGTGGTGCACAAACAAATGAAGATTGGCTTATTTCACCGGCTTTCGATATCGCAGGATTTGACTATCCTATCTTAAGTTTCGCTTCCCGTGTACGTTTTGCTGGACCATCATTGAAATTGATGGTGTCTACAAATTATACAGGAGCAGGTGATCCGAATCTGGCACAATGGACCGAAATTAATGGCCGTTTTGCTGAACCGGAATCTGACGTGTGGACCACCAGCGATCAAATAGATTTATCTGCTTACAAAGCATCAAATGTTTACATCGCTTTTGTTTATACCTCTTCGCCTGCACTAAATGCGGCCAGGTGGACTTTAGATGATTTCAGCATCACTAACTCTGCAACACCTGCCCAACCTGGAGTTGATATTAGAGGAGGCAATATTGCTTTTGATTATATAGCTAACGGACAAAACTCAGCGCCGCGCTCCATATCAGTTGAAGGGTATAATGTAAATGAAGCTATAACGCTTTCTGTACCTGCTGGATTTGGTTTAAGTATAGATGGTAATAATTTTACTTCAACCATTATTATCCCGGCTGCAAACGCAAACAGCCGTCAAACAGTGTATGTAAGGTTTAGTCCAACAACTGCTGACCAAAACTATAACGGAACAGTAAGCGCTGTAATTGGTGATGCTGCTGATATTATTCAGGGAATGAGTTTATCCGGCACTTCACTCAGAACCTTAAAAGTGGTTAACTGGAACCTGGAATGGTTTGGTAGTACAGCATCCGGACTGGGACCTACCAATAAAGATTTACAACAACAAAATGTACAAACTGTATTGAACGCGCTTAATGCAGATATCTATGCCCTTGTGGAAATTGTTGATACACTTCGTTTCAAAACAGTTGCAGAATCATTACCGGGCAATTATGGCTATGTTGTAAATACTTATGGTTCTTATGCCGATGATGTAAATGATCCGGATTATGCAGGTGCCCAGAAACTTGGATTTATTTATAATAAAGACATCGTAAAAAAATTAAGCACCCGGCCAATTCTTAAAGCCAGTGCAGGTAATGCCTACAATAGTTGGGCTAGCGGAAGATTTCCATTTATGATGGAAGCAGAAGTTACCCTTAATGGGGCTACCAGTGTGGTAAACTTTATTGTGGTTCATGCAAAAGCCAATACGGGTAATACAGCCGATAAAATTGAAGCTTACGGAAGGAGAAAAACAGGTGCTGATGAATTAAAAGATTCACTTGATGCTGCATTCCCTAATAGCCGCTTCCTTATACTCGGTGATCTGAATGATGATCTGGATAAAACAATCACCACAGAGATGGCTCCTGTAACGGCAAGCTCTTACAGTGCTTTCCTCAATGATGTACAAGGTTATTCATCTTTAACTTTACCATTAAGTTTAACCGGCAACAGCTCTACAGCTTCCTTCCCTGATATGATCGATCATGTGATTGCTTCAAATGAAATGAGCGTGGCCTATGTGCAAAATTCTGCGCAGGTCTATAAAGATGTATTGTCTTTGATCAACAGTTTTGCAAGTACTACTTCAGATCACTTCCCGATTATTACTAAATATGATTGGAGGTATTTCAGTAAACCAACTATATCTGTGCCAGATCTAGGATTTTTCACTGACTCAGGTGCATGTACTACTACAACTTTATTACCAACACCAACCGTAACAGGATTTAATACAATTGTTTCGATCAGCAGCAATGCTCCAACTTCTTTCCCTGTTGGCGTAACAAAAGTTAACTGGACTGCTGTTGATATTTATGGTAATACAAGTTCACAAGAACAATTAATTACTGTTACCGACAACCAAAAACCGACTATAGAAGCCCCGGCGGCAATAAGCGTTATAAATAACAGCGGCACTTGCTATGCGACCATTAGTTCTCTCGGAACTCCTGTTGTTGCAGATAATTGTGGTATCGCTTCAGTAACTAATAATGCGCCTAGCCAGTTTCCAATTGGCACTACATTAGTTACTTGGATCGTAACTGATATACATGGCAATGTTACTGATACTGCTAAACAGGAAATAATCGTAATTGATAATGAATTACCTGTTATCAGCACAGCTTCTATTTCCATGTCGGCACAAACAGGAAGATGCGATGCTCAAATTAGTATTCAACCTCCGCAGGCAACAGATAATTGTGGTATCGCAACTTTAACGGGAATAAGAAATGATGGCTTATTATTAACAGATGCTTTCCCTGTTGGAACGACTACTATTAATTGGACTGCAACGGATGTAAATGGAAATACCAAATCTGTGATTCAAACAGTATTGGTAACTGATAATCAGGCACCTCAAATTACCTGTTCTGCAAATCTTTCATTATGTCAAACAGCCAATAACCAATATACTATTCCAACCATTGGCACTAGTGATAATTGTGGTATAGCTTCTGTTCAATATAGTATCTCAGGCGCCACTATTCGCAGTGGAAATGGTGGAGACATCAGTGGTATTTTCAACCCTGGGCAGTCTAACGTATTGATTACGGTTACAGACATCAATGGCAATACAAACACTTGTAACTTCACTGTAACCATTTCTGCTCTGCCTACAGCTACCATAACCACTTCTCAGCCAGATGTTTTCTGTAATCAGTTTACACTGTCTGGCAATCCTGGTAATTATACTTACCAGTGGTACTTTAATAATACAATAGTGGGTACAGGTGCTCAGTTAAACCTTGGATTAACCAATGCTGATGGAGTTTATACGCTTGTTATTACCAACCAGGCAGGATGTAGCAGCAGTAATGCAACTTCTTATACTTTCCAGAAACAAAATCTGGTGAATAGCTATACCATTCTTGCTTATGAGGAAGTAAAACTTGGAGAATCAAATAAAGTTAACAGTGGCAGTGTTGGGGTAATGAATCGTCGAGGAGAAGCGTCGTTCGATAAGAATAGTTCTGTTGCGGCTCCGGGAGCTTTCGTAAAAGCTCCAATGATTAAATTAGATGGATCAGGTATCCTAATTCCAAACAGGCTATATGGTTCAGCTATAGTGACATTACCAACAATGTTCTATAACACAAGTAATACACGGAATCTTGCAAACATCAGTGTTCAGAAGAATACTACGGCTACTTTTAATGGTAATTACAATGATATTACCATTAAAGAAAATGCGACTGCTACTTTACATGGCAACACATTTGGAACCATAAAGGCTGAGAAAGGAGCGCAGATCCGATTCACTTCTTCTATAGTTAACATTGAAGAGTTGATAGTAGAAGAGGGCGGAAAAACCAGTTATAGCAACGTAAGATTCAATGGTACTACCCAGGTGAAAGTGAGTAAGAAAGTTAGTATCGGGGATCGCGTACAGGTGAATCCGGATAATTATAAAGTAACATTCTATATGGGTGATACCAAATGTGATGATGAAAAATTCCAGGTTAAAGGGGATGATGTTCGCGTAACTGCTAATGTGTATATGCCAAATGGTAAATTAAAAGTTACTGCTGAGAATAAAGGAAATGGAAAATGGAGCAGCAATAATGAAGCCATATATATGACAGGCTTATTTATCGCCGAACAAGTTGAAAGCAAAGGAGGTACCATTATCTGGAATAATAACAATTGCACACAGAATACAGTAGCTTCCAGCAATAACCTGTTAATTACAAGTGGTAAAACTTTAGGTGAAGAAGTCGCCATTTCTGAAAATGCAGAAACACTGAAAGTAACAGTGATGCCGAACCCAAGCCGTACCTTCTTTACATTAAAAATATCTGCTAAAGCTACTACACCGGTTCAGTTGAGGATTTTCAATGTTTCCGGTCAGCCTCTTGAAAGCAGGAATAATCTTAATGCAAATAGTACAGTTCAGGTAGGCCATCAACTTAATCCTGGTGTTTACTTTGCCGAACTGGTGCAAGGAAAAGAAAGAAAAGTAGTGCAGCTTATAAAAATCAGGTAATTCCAACCTGCCAGTAATCAGAATAATAAAATGCCCCGAAATTTCGGGGCATTTTTAGTTCCCCTGTATTTCTATATTATCAACACGAAATGTAGTAGTAAGTTTTGCCACTTGCACAGCAGGATCATTTCCTTCATAACGAAAAGCAATATGTATCTTTCCTTTTAAGGCATGTAAGTTAATGTCGCCTGAACTGATCCATTCCTTAGCATAACCTGAGCCTGTTCCTTTGGAAATAACCGCATCAAGCTTATGCCAGCGGGCTTTCCAGGGAGTAATTCCATCATAATTAGTTGAGTAAAGCACCTGTAAGACTGCGCCGTTATCAAACCCATCTTTAGTTTGAAATCGAAGGAATTCATTTGCTGAATGATCCAGATCAATAGATGGTAGTATCAGCCAACTGATGACAGATTGTTCTCTGGTCGCAAAGGCACTAATCTCTGCGAATGTATTTCCAGATGCAGATTTTGCCAGAAAAAACCGATCACCTGTTTCTGATATATTTTGCCAGTTTATCAATTGAATACTACTATCTGTTTTTTGCCCCGAAAAATCTTCATAAAATAATTGTTTAGGTCCAGCCTGGGTACAACGAAGTCCATTCATCTGCACATCGTTTGTATCACGAAGCAACAATTGTTTTTGGGTCCTGAAGATGCTATATATGCCGGTAATTTCACCATTCCCCCTCGCTGTTAATGCCTCGGCAAAGCTTGCGAAACCACCTGTTCTAACGTATACGGTACCTATACCACATGTTCGCAGGGTATGACTAACCGATAATTTATTGATGGCATCAGCATAAGGTTTGCCTGTATCAGATGCTGCGAACTCAACATTGGTTAATGTAATCAAGGTACTTTGCAAGCTATCTGCCAACTCATTGATTTGTAATTTTCTGGGATATAAAGCAATTTGTTTACGTTGTTTTACAATTACCCTGTCGAACAAAGGTTGGGGTATGGAATATAATTGAGGAGACAATGGATCAGAACGATCTACTCCTCCACCCAATTGTATCATGCCAGCATAATCTCCCATCCATAACCCTTTTAATCGAATAAAAACTCCTTCACCTACCGGATACTTATTAAATAGAGAGTACCCATCAAGACGGATGGTTATACCTCCCGTTGAATCCTGTATTACGATAGATTTATAGAAATTATCGGTGATATCATTTGCAATTACAACACCTTCAATAATGATATCTTCTAATATCTTTTCGAAGTTGTTCGAAAGATGTAATTGTTTCAAACCTGCAATACTTTTATTCGATTTTATAGCAGGGACAGTATATTCAGGCGGCTCATCAAATGATTTATTACAATTGGAAATACCCATAAGAACAGGTATCGACAAAAAGAAGAACCTGGTATTTTTTGTTATCATATTAGCGATTTAAAGACTTATTGTTATTGATAAAGCATAATTCAATCCATACCCATAGAATAATTTTGGTGGAAACTTATCTGGATCTTTCATTTCCTGATCAAAACGAAGTTGTTCATACCCACCAGTAATGATGCCTTGCTTATTCAGGAGATTATTTATACTGAGTGAACAAAAAAGGCGTAAGGGTGTCCGCTGGTAAAATTTTTTTATTGAAAATCCTTTTCCGATAAACATGTTCATTAAAAAAGTGGTCGGCAGTTTTTGCTGAGAAATTATTTTATACCACTGTTCTGATCCTTTTACGATACCATCAAGCAATTCGTAGGTCCGCCTAAGCGGGTTGAACTCGAGCCATTGATCCTGGAAATGACTGCCATTTAATTGCACTAATAATCCATTATTTGTTCTGTATTTAAAGCTTATTCCACTCACCTGCATCGGAGATCCTGCAACCCGGAAATTTTGCGAGTAAACCTCCATTTTGTCCAATAAGGATTCATTATTATCCAAACTCACTGTAACCATTTGTCTGCTTGTATACCGATGGAATCCTTTCGCAAATACCAGTGCAAACTCGAGCTGCTCATTCAATTCAAAACTCAACGACGACTCAATACCAGTATATTGTCTGTTTATATTTCGAATCGCGTAGTTTACAAATTGCTGGTATCCATCATGGTAGAAAGTAAGCACATTCATCCCATTACGAATATTCGTATGATAAAAACTGATACCTACTCTATATTTTCTCAGGAGCAGTTTATAGTTCGTTTCTATAATCAACACTTGTTCGCTCACCGGGTTTTCCTGCTTTGTATTACGCATCCGAGGTGAAATGAAAACGTTGTCGAACTGCGGTGCTTTTGAAAGCACTTGCATCAAAAAACCTATACTGCTTTTTGGATTTAGTTTAAAAAGAATACCCAGTTTAGCTAACGGATTAAAAAAATGGCTTGCAGGGGATTTGCCTTTCGATTGATTGGGAAATAATCCATTTCGGACAAGTCCCTTTCGTAAAAATTCAGTTTTTGATAGTCTTAAAGCTAATAGCAAATCTATTTTATTACCTGTGTATGCTGATTGTGCCCAAATATTGGAAAAGGAAATGGATGATAGGTAATCGTAACCATATTTATCTCCTTTATATAATATCCTATTGGGCTTATCAAGATCAAACTGCTTAACATCAATCGTTGATGGAAATACTGTTTCTGCAAATTGATTCCAGTTTACATAAAAATCAGCGCCTAATAAATCAAATACTGTTTTATAATAATGATTTTGCTGGTAGCTGTATTGAATGCCAGTGGCTATATTCCAGGAGTTATTCAACCTGGATCTATAAGTGCTACTGAATTGAAACTTTTGGGTATGAATTGTTTTTTGATCTAACAGATAATGGGCTCTTTTTCCACGAATACTTTCATTCGATCCATTTATTTGCTCAATTTGCGCTAATGAATTTCGGTTGACAGAGTAAAAATGCTGCCAGTTAATTTGTTGCAAACTTTCTTGTTCCAATAAAATATCTTTTACCTGAATACGCAATACACTATCATCCTGAAACTCCGGCAGATAGCGGTAATAATCAGGTCGTGGATCTGCAGCCTGATACCAGTCTAATCCTGTATCTGTTCGTTTACCGGTAATCACACCAAAACTGGTTTCCCAAATTGTACGGTTATTAAGGTTTAATTGGTGCATTAAAATGCAGGCGGGTAAATGTTGGTTAACCATTGCAGCATTTCTTTTCTGACCTTGTTGGTATCCCCAGTTGGGATTGTATTGCGTACCAAACAAATTTGCAACAGGCGTTGTAATACCTGCTTGTTTTCCATATTGCTGTGGTGCCCCAAATACAATGCATGAAATTATTCCGGCATTTTTCAGTTGTTTATCAACAGCAACATAATAGGATGTTGATCTGTAATTACAGCCTATCCGATATGTTTCGTCTGCAATGCGCATATTAAAAGCGATTGCCCATGACCACCCTTTGCTATTTGTTTCTTTTGCTAAAGAAAAATGATACCTGTTGGTGTAATTTCTGTTTGACGTTGCATAACCCCATTGTAACTGTTTACGTTGTGCCGATGCACGCATATCAATACATGTTGTTATTCCCGGATCGCCAAGCCAGTTATCCTGCAAACGGTTCGAAGTGTAATCGATACTATTTCGCATTACCTGAGATAAGCCACTCCATAATGACCAGGCGGGATTACCTTGATGCAGGTCATTCATCCATAATCCATTGATTACAGTGGCGGATAAAGAAGCATCATAACCCCGATAACGGTATCTCATGGCGCTGAACTGAAAGGCTGCCATTTGAAGAAAAATTTCTTTTTCTCCATTCAAGGGAGCTATTGAATTAGTTATCGACCCTCTCTCCTCCTCATCAAGCAGAACCGCATTTGATGCAACTGCGTCCTGAGTAAAAAAATTCTGTAAGATACTGCTGTCATATTTCAGTGGTATGGTATCTGCTTTTATCCTATTCACAGCGCATGTCTTTATATTAACCAAGCACACAACTGCACATAAAAAATGAATCATGATTATTTATTTCTGCCAAAATAAAGAGGTGCAAAATATTATGCATCACCAGTGATCATTTTTGCGGAAAATACGGTCGCAAAAAATTGTATTTAGCGCAATAATTAAATAATCATTCGCTATGAAAACATTTTTTTTGTGTTGTATTGTTTTAATATTCGCCTTGTGTGCATCGGCTCAGTTGAAGCGTTATCAATTGGCGTTGGTTGGCTTTTATAATCTTGAAAATTTGTATGATACTATTGACAATCCATTGATCAATGATGATGATTTTACACCAAAGGGATTGAAGCAATATGGTACTACTATTTTTAAAGACAAGTTGAATAAATTGGCAGGTGTAATTGCTGATATTGGAAAATCATATACTGAAGATGGTTTAGCTATTTTCGGTGTCGCAGAAATTGAAAATGATACAGTATTACAGTTTCTGGTTCAGCACCCATTGATCAAAAAAAGGAATTATCATATCGTTCATGCTTCTTCAAAAGATGTAAGAGGTGTTGATGTTGGTTTACTTTATAACCCTGCTTATTTTACTCCGCTTGATGCGCAAAAATTATTTGTGTCGTTGCCAGGTAACAGTAAAGACGCCTATTACACAAGGGATATTTTATACTGTAAGGGGTTATTGCAGAATGACACGGTGCATATTTATGTAAATCACTGGCCCAGCAGAAGAGGTGGCCAAAAAAGAAGTGCGCCTGCCCGCATGGCTGCGGCTGCGGTTTGCAGAAAGCACATTGATTCTATACAGACGAAAAATGCAGTTGCCAAGTTGATTGTTATGGGAGATATGAATGATGACCCGATTGATAAAAGCATATGTGTTGGCTTAAAGGCAAAGGGTAAGAAGGATGCATTAAACCCGGGGGAATTGTATAATCCCTGGGTTTCGTGGTTCAACAATGGAATAGGTACTTTGGCGCACCGGGACAGATGGGGGTTATTTGATCAGATAATACTGTCGCAGAGTTTACTGGGTAAGCAAGAAGAGGGGTTTCATTTTTATCGTGAGCATATTTATAATCCGGCATATCTAAAAGAATTCACGGGCAAATACAAGGGTTACCCTATGAGAACCTGGGATGGGAATCGGTACAGGGGCGGATATAGTGACCATTTTCCAACTTATGTGGTTTTATTGAAGGGTATAATGGATTAATAATGAATAAAAAAAATGCTGTCCGGGGAAAATTTGGCTATGAGCCACGAGCCTTAATCGGTGGTTACTTTAGGCTTTCTGTTACTATTTCAATGATCTGGGCCTTCGAATTAGATATTTTATAATAGGTTGGTTATAAAAATATTAGATTAACGCTATTGCATTGTCTGTTATTAATCGGTCCAGTTTATCATGATAAATCTTGAAAATCATGACAATCTGCGTTCAATCATACGCAACTCTGATGGCTCGCAGTCAATTTTCCCAGAACGGCAATAATTGTTACTCATACGCTCACCACAGCTATATTTACATTGAAATGGCTTTTTTGGACCTTTAAATAGTCCAAAGTTTCGGATTTTCCTTCGCTATTTCCACCCAATTCCTTACCTTTGCAGCCCCAAATCTGTTATTGGCAGATTTTCTCCCTTCGTTACTGTTGGGGGAATCCACTGGGAAAAACCAATTTAAAAACCTAAAAATTCAGGTAATGAGTAATTACGAATTGATGGTGATTTTCACTCCGGTGCTTTCTGAGGAAGATTTCAAAGCTACTCAGAAGAAGTACGAAGATTTCATCAAAGAAAATGGTGGATCTACTGTATTCAGCAACCCATGGGGATTAAAATCACTGGCTTACCCAATCCAGAAGAAAACAACCGGTATTTACTGGGTGCTGGAGTACAGTGCGCCAACCGACTTCAATGAAAAGCTGAAAATTCAGCTTTTACGTGACGAGCAGGTAATGCGTCACATGATCACTAAACTCGATAAATACGCCGTCGAGTACAACTACAAAAAGAGAAATGGCGGATTTGCTGTAACTGAAAAAACGGAGGGTTAATCATGGCAAAGAATGAGATCAAATACCTGACCGCTATTAAACAGGAGAAGCCTAAGAAAAAATTCTGTCGCTTCAAAAAATATGGCATTAAATACGTTGATTATAAAGACATTGAGTTCCTGAAAAAATTCATCAATGAGCAAGGTAAATTATTGCCTCGCCGTTTAAGTGGTAACTCACTGAAATACCAGCGTAAAGTATCTGATGCAGTTAAGAAAGCACGCCAGATGGCGCTGTTGCCTTATGTAACGGATTTGCTGAAATAAATTAAAAAGTCAAAAATCAAAAGTCAAAAATCAAAAAATGTTTTGGCTTTTGACTTTTGATTTTTGAATTATATCCAATTAGTCACCTTCCCTAACCCCGAAAAGATCGGGAGACAGAGACAAAAATTACTCTGGGCTCTTGGGAACTAAAAAAACAAACATGCAAGTAATTTTAATTCAAGACGTAGACAATCTGGGTGGTCGTAATGAACTGGTAACCGTAAAGAATGGTTATGCCAGGAATTTCCTGATTCCTCAGAAGTTCGCTGTAGAAGCAAACCCGTCAAATCTCAAACAACTGGAAGAGCGTTTGAAGGTTCAGGCGAAGAAAGAAGCAGCTATGCTGGCTGAGATCACTAAAGTGATCGATGTATTGAAAGCATCACCTGTTAAGCTTGGTGCTAAAACTGGTACCAGCGGAAAAATCTTCGGCACTATCACCTCATTGCAGATTGCACGTGCTATCCGCGACCAAAAAGGTTACGAGATCGACCGTAAACGCATCAGCATTGTGGATGAAGTAAAAGAGCTGGGTGCTTACAAAGCTTCTATTGATTTTGGTAATGGCAACACTACTGAAATCGACTTTGAAGTAGTAGGCGAATAGTCGTCTGAAATACAATTTTGGCCCCGATTTTCCTGATTTTAGGAAATCGGGGCTTTTTTATACCGAAAAACCGGTATTTTTTGCCTTTTTTGACCTAAACAGCCAGAAGACTGAAAAAAACTTGTCAATCCCCCAAATTCATTATCTTCGGTAGTCCAATGAAAGGTCTTCCATATCTCAGAACGTTTTCACGTAAATGTTTCAGGATTTTTGGTTACTTATTTCTCATTGGTTTTTGATCACTTAATTTTTTTAAAAAAATGAACATTTACGTTGGAAATCTGAACTGGAACATGACCAGTGATGATCTGCAGAATCTGTTTACTCCTTATGGTGAAGTAACCAGTGCCAAAATCGTTACCGACAAATTCAACAATGACCGCAGCAAAGGTTTTGGTTTTGTTGAAATGTCTGATGATGAGGCAGCCCGCACTGCAATCAGCGCCCTGCACGATACTGAAGTGCTTGGTCGTAAAATTGTAGTAAACGAATCTACTCCACGCCCTGAAGGTGAAAGAGGTGGCTTTAAAAAGAAAAGCTTTGGTGGCGGCGGTGGCCGTGGCGGATTTGGTGGTGGAAACCGTGGAGGCGGTGGCGGATACAACCGCGATCGTGGAAACGGTGGTGGCGGTGGATTTAACAGATATTAATCTACACACAACTACGAATCTTTAACCCCGACCCTGGTCGGGGTTTTTTATTTATAGAAGTAGGTTAGATTGCTATTTCTTTCGGATTCATTAATTTGTATCTATGAATGCAGCATCTGTTATTAAAGCACCTGTAGCCGGCTGTATGCGCTGGGGCAAATGGGGCGCAGGCTTTACTACAAGTGAATACCAGGCTATGATCGAAGCTTGTTTAGAAAATGGGGTTACTGCTTTTGATCATGCGGATATTTATGGAGATTATACAACTGAAGCAGAGTTTGGCGAAGCACTTAAAAATAATTTCGCCTTACGTGCCCATATACGCATCATCAGTAAATGTGGTATTCAGATGATGAGTGATAACAGGCCTTCGCACCAAATTAAATCATACAATACCTCTGCAAAACATATCATTAGTTCTGTAGAGCAGTCACTGGAAAATTTCAATACAGATCACCTTGATCTTCTACTAATACATAGACCGGATCCATTATTAAATCCGGAAGAAGTAGCCTCGGCTGTTGCTCATTTAAAACAGCAGGGTAAAATTCTTCAATTTGGTGTTTCCAATTTTTTACCTCACCAGGTAAACCTGCTTCAGCAATATACCCAGATTGAATACAATCAATTGGAAATTTCGATTTTGCATCTTCCTCCATTTAGTAATGGCATGCTTGAGCATTGCATGGAGCATAAAATAGTTCCAATGGCATGGGCTCCGCTTGGTGGAGGGATATTAAATGATGACAGTCATCCACGCTTCAGAAGTATTGTTTCTATGGCATCAAAGCTTGGAGAAAAATATGGAACGGGCATCAACGAAATTTTATTAGCCTGGTTACATCGCCATCCGGCAAATATATTGCCCATTATAGGTACTACGAAAATTGAACGGCTGGTACAGGCCAAAAATGCTGCTGCTATTATATTAGATCGGGAAGATTGGTTCAAATTATTAGCTGCATCAAGTGGCGAAGATGTTGCCTGAATCAGCTATCTGCTAAGGGGATACGAACAAAGAAACTTGTTCCTTTACCCTCTTCACTGGTTACTTTAATATTGCCTTTATGTTGTTCTATGATTTGTTTACAAATGGAAAGTCCCATACCAAAACTTTGCTCTCCTGCAGTACCTGTTCTTTTAGCATCTCCGAATAAATCGAAGATACTCTCTAGTTTTTCTGGTGGAATTCCGATACCCTGATCCGCCACACATACCACTGCAAAATCATCTTCCTTCCTTGTATAAATTAAGATATTTGAATATTCAGTACTAAACTTAATGGCATTGGTTATAAGGTTTGCAAATACCCTTTCCATTTTATCACAATCAATAATTACCGGTAAGGCATCACTGCAGTATTGCATATTGATGCGTATCTTTTTCCCTCTGGCCCTGAATTCAAATGAAGGATACCAATCACTAAGTTGCTCGTTTAAATCAACCATTGATTGTTGCGATTCTACATCGCGTTTATCATTATGTTGTAATAGGTCATTGATCAGCATCAATCCACTGTGGGCCGCCTGGTCAATAAGTGTAAACATTTTCTGCTGCTCTTCTTTTGAAAGTGTATCGGATTGCATCAGTTTAGCGATGCCTGCAATATTTGAAATTGGCGTTCTTAAATCATGTGCTACAGTACTGAGTATCCTGTCTTTCTGATCTCGTGCAAACCGGAGTTCCATATTTGCATTTTCAAGTTGGTAGAGATTCTTGAAATAAATGATTTTAAAAAAAAGTAAAGCAAGGATAAAGAGCAAAAGTGGCAAGAACATTTTTAAACAGGTAGCCATAAGTTCAGCCAGTGGCATGATCTCCAAATTAGGATTATAGGTTAATCTTATAAAAACAAAGAAGCCAGCAGTTATTAAAGCATAACATAGGTATTGCCAGTTTTTATCAAAGAAAATAATAGCAGCTAGTATCATCACCAGGAAGCGGTATTCCCCTGAGTTATGGTATTTATAAGAAGCAATCATTGCCATTATTGTAAGGCTAATAAGGATAACCACCCTAAGTTGTTTGTATTTGCCTTTTACAGAAACCCAAAAAGCAACTGAAAAGCTGACTAATTGTACGATATTAACTGTGGCGGGGAAATAATCGAAATGACTAAGGTTTATAATCAGAGAAATTATGGCAAAAGGTGCTCCAATCAAAATAAAGAGATTGAACATTTGGGTTTGTTGTGTTTCAATAAAACCCGAGTCAGGATGAACCCCTATGCGGAGAAACTGTTGGAGCAGGTTACGTTTCTTTTCCTTGGTCATTGGGTAAAATGGGGCTTAGTGTAAAATAACAAAATAAGTGTCAACAAACCATTGCTTTGTTTAAAGGGCAAAGATTTTTATACTTATTCGATGTAGTATGGCAAAAAAATATGCGAGGATTTTCAGGTTAATAGATATAACATGTTTGAAAAGTTCACTGAGGTAAACTATGGGTAACAAAAAAGCCTCAATGAATAAACAGTGAGGCTCAACATATATTTTCCTTCTGCAACCAACTAAACAGCTACATGCTAGTCCATAAGCATGAGGCGGAAAGTTCAACGACATAATCGTTGGATTAATGAATATCAAAAAAAAAGCCTCATCCACCGAAGGCGGATAAGGCTTAATAAATATGGCAGCTACCTACTCTCCCAGCAAAACGCAAGTACCATCGGCCATGGGGGACTTAACTTCTCTGTTCGGAATGGGAAGAGGTGAACACCCCCGGCAAAACCACCATAAGATTTTAAATCATGGTAATAAACCAGTGACAATAAGTTACATATTGGGAAGGAAATGATAACAAGAAAAAAAATAAAGCTTACGGGCAATTAGTACTACTTGGCTTTGCTGTTACCAGCTTTACACCTATAGCCTATCAACGTCATAGTCTTTGACGACCCTTAAAAGTAAACTCATCTTGTGGAAGGTTTCACGCTTAGATGCTTTCAGCGTTTATCCTGTCCGTACATAGCTACTCTGCATTGCACCTGGCGGCACAACAGATACACCAGCGGTACGTACGACCCGGTCCTCTCGTACTAAGGTCATGTCCACTCAATTTACTAGCGCCCACCACAGATAGGGACCGAACTGTCTTGCGACGTTCTGAACCCAGTTCACGTGCCACTTTAATCGGCGAACAGCCGAACCCTTGGGACCTTCTCCAGCCCCAGGATGTGACGAACCGACATCGAGGTGCCAAACCTTACCGTCGATATGAGCTCTTGGGTAAGATCAGCCTGTTATCCCCGGAGTACCTTTTATCCTTTGAGCGATGGCCCTTCCATGCAGAACCACCGGATCACTTTAGCCAGCTTTCGCTCCTGCTCGGCGTGTTTGCCTCACAGTCAAGCACCCTTATACTAATGCGCTCTACGTACGATTACCAACCGTACTGAGGGTACCTTTGCGAGCCTCCGTTACTTTTTAGGAGGCGACCACCCCAGTCAAACTACCCACCATGCAATGTCCCCTTGTTCAGGGTTAGGTTCTAAGCAACAAAAGGTTGGTATTTCAACGATGACTCCACAATGCCTGGCGACACTGCTTCAAAGTCTCCCAACTATCCTACACATTTGTTGCTCAAAATCAATGCAAAGTTGTAGTGAAGGTTCACGGGGTCTTTCCGTCCCGTGGCGGGTAACCGGCATCTTCACCGATACTACAATTTCACCGGGCTCGTGGAGGAGACAGTGTACAACTCATTAGACCATTCGTGCAGGTCGGAACTTACCCGACAAGGAATTTCGCTACCTTAGGACCGTTATAGTTACGGCCGCCGTTTACTGGGGCTTCAGTCAGGAGCTTTGGCTTGCGCCGAACACCCTTCCTTAACCTTCCAGCACCGGGCAGGTTTCAGGCTCTATACGTCAACTTACGTTTTTGCAGGGCCCTGTGTTTTTGTTAAACAGTTGGTTGTACCATTTTACTGTGACCAGCCTTGCGGCTGGTACGCTTTATCCCGAAGTTACAGCGTCAATTTGCCTAGTTCCTTCTCCACGGCTCACCCGAGCGCGTTAGAATACTCATCCCGTCTACCTGTGTCGGATTCCGGTACTGGCTGCTATACTCGCTTTTCTTGGCAGGGATTTTATGATTTCGCTTTGTCCGAAGACTCCACTCAGGCGTACACTTCCGTCCGTACGCAACCACCACGTCCCTGCGTCACTTTTAATGCATAGCAGGTGCTGGAATATTAACCAGCTTTCCATCAGATGCCCCTTTCGGGTTTTCCTAAGGACCAGACTAACCCTGATCCGATTAACGTTGATCAGGAAACCTTAGACTTTTCGCGTTAAAGTTTTTCACTTTAATTATCGTTACTTATGCCTACATTTTCTTTTGAAATCGCTCCAGCATACGTCGCCGTACACCTTCTGTGCAGATTTCAATGCTCCCCTACCGCTTCTACTCAAGGTAGAAACTTAGAACTTCGGTTCGTAGTTTGATGCCCGATTATTTTCCGTGCAGGATCTCTCGACCAGTGAGCTGTTACGCACTCTTTAAATGAATGGCTGCTTCCAAGCCAACATCCTGGCTGTTATAGAAATCCCACCTCGTTTGATCAACTTAACTACGTATTAGGGACCTTAGTTGCTAATCTGGGTTATTTCCCTCTCGGCCCTGGACCTTAGCGCCCAAAGCCTCACTGCTGCAGATATTTATTAGCATTCGGAGTTTGTCAGGGTTTGGTAGGCGGTGAAGCCCCCTAGCCCAATCAGTAGCTCTACCTCTAATAAACTTCTATATGCAACGCTGTTCCTAAAAACATTTCGGGGAGAACGAGCTATCTCTCAGTTTGATTGGCCTTTCACCCCTATCCACAGGTCATCCCAAGACTTTTCAACGTCAACGGGTTCGGTCCTCCAGTTAGTTTTACCTAACCTTCAACCTGCCCATGGATAGATCACAAAGTTTCGCGTCTACCCCAACTGACTAATCGCCCTATTTGGACTCGCTTTCGCTTCGGCTCCGTTAAATATGAACTTAACCTCGCCAGTTAGGAGTAACTCGTAGGCTCATTATGCAAAAGGCACGCCGTCACTCATATTGCAGAGCTCCGACCGCTTGTAGGCGCACGGTTTCAGGTACTATTTCACTCCCCTGTTCGGGGTGCTTTTCACCTTTCCCTTACGGTACTGGTTCACTATCGGTGTCTGAGGAGTATTTAGCCTTACCAGATGGTGCTGGCAAATTCATGCAAGATTCCTCCGGTCCCGCATTACTCAGGATACTGCTCGTCCGCATTAATTTGTACTTACAGGGCTATCACCTGCTATGGCTCATCTTTCCAGATGATTCAGTTTGATAATGCTTTCTAAATGCAGTCCTATAACCCCGAATCGGCACGCCGACTCGGTTTGGGCTGTTCCCTTTTCGCTCGCCACTACTCAGGGAATCACTGTTGTTTTCTTTTCCTCCCGGTACTTAGATGTTTCAGTTCTCGGGGTTGGCTCTCTTTCGAGTAATATACCTTCAGTATATTAGGTTGTCCCATTCGGAAATCTACGGATATAACGCTCGTGTGCAGCTCCCCGTAGCTTATCGCAGCTTACCACGTCCTTCATCGCCTCTCAGACCCTAGGCATCCACCATGCGCCCTTATTCGCTTTAAAAAATTTATCAGTTATGACCTTGCATAAGAGTCATAACCTTCTTGTTATTGATTTCGCTTTCCCAATATGTCAAAGAGCTAATTAATTTGAAAATTTGAAAGTGTGCTAATTTAAAAATTAATGCACTTTCGATTCAAAGTAACTTGCAGATGTTCAGGATCCGATCCTGCTGGCCTTATGCCTACATCTAATGTTTGAAAGAACTTTTATTTCGACCTAGTACCTCATTTTCAAATTTTCAAACTGGTTAATTTTCAAATTTGATAGTGGAGGATATCGGAGTCGAACCGATGACCCTCTGCGTGCAAGGCAGATGCTCTAGCCAACTGAGCTAACCCCCCATGGTTTTAGCTTCAGAGTTGAAGCTTAACTAGTAGACCCGACCAGAGTTGAACTGGTGACCTCTACATTATCAGTGTAGCGCTCTAACCAACTGAGCTACGGGTCTGATTCGGGTACTAATAGTACTTTTTAAAGAACTAAATAATGAAAGTTTGTGAAAGCAACAGCCGGTTAAAGCCGTCTCTAAAAGGAGGTATTCCAGCCGCACCTTCCGGTACGGCTACCTTGTTACGACTTAGCCCCAGTCATCGATTTTACCCTAGGCAGCTCCTTACGGTTACCGACTTTAGGTACACCCGACTCCCATGGCTTGACGGGCGGTGTGTGCAAGGTCCGGGAACGTATTCACCGTATCATTGCTGATATACGATTACTAGCGATTCCAGCTTCACGTAGTCGAGTTGCAGACTACGATCTGAACTGAGAACAGGTTTTTGGGATTAGCTTCACATCACTGTGTTGCAGCCCTTTGTCCTGCCCATTGTAGCACGTGTGTAGCCCTGGGCATAAAGGCCATGATGACTTGACATCATCCCCTCCTTCCTCACGCCTTACGGCGGCAGTTTCATTAGAGTTCCCAGCATTACCTGTTGGCAACTAATGATAGGGGTTGCGCTCGTTGCGGGACTTAACCCAACACCTCACGGCACGAGCTGACGACAGCCATGCAGCACCTTACTATCTGTGTATTGCTACAAAATGAGCTTTCACCCACGGTCAAATAGCATTCTAGCCCAGGTAAGGTTCCTCGCGTATCATCGAATTAAACCACATGCTCCACCGCTTGTGCGGACCCCCGCCAATTCCTTTGAGTTTCAACCTTGCGGTCGTACTTCCCAGGTGGGATACTTAATGCTTTCGCTCAGACACACACTGTGTATCGCGTATGTCGAGTATCCATCGTTTAGGGCGTGGACTACCAGGGTATCTAATCCTGTTTGATCCCCACGCTTTCGTGCCTCAGCGTCAATATATGCGTAGTAAGCTGCCTTCGCAATAGGTGTTCTATGTCATATCTAAGCATTTCACCGCTACATGACATATTCCGCTTACCTCCACAATATTCAAGATAGATAGTATCAATGGCAGTTCTGGAGTTAAGCTCCAGGATTTCACCACTGACTTACCTACCCGCCTACGCACCCTTTAAACCCAGTGAATCCGGATAACGCTTGCACCCTCCGTATTACCGCGGCTGCTGGCACGGAGTTAGCCGGTGCTTATTCATCTGGTACCGTCAAGTGACGAAGAATCGCCTTTTTTCGTCCCAGATAAAAGAAGTTTACAATCCAGAGGACCTTAATCCTTCACGCGGCATGGCTGGTTCAGACTTGCGTCCATTGACCAATATTCCTTACTGCTGCCTCCCGTAGGAGTCGGGCCCGTGTCTCAGTGCCCGTGTGGCTGATCATGCTCTCACATCAGCTACTGATCGTAGACTTGGTGGGCCGTTACCCCGCCAACTATCTAATCAGCCGCACACCCATCAATAAGCGCCGTAGCTATAATAATAATGTGATGCCACATCATTATGTTACGGGGTATTAATCCAAATTTCTCTGGGCTATTCCCCACTTATAGGAAGGTTGTGTACGTGTTCCGCACCCGTTTGCCGGTCGCCATCAAATGTATTGCTACACTCATGCTGCCCCTCGACTTGCATGTATTAAGCCTGCCGCTAGCGTTCATCCTGAGCCAGGATCAAACTCTCCATTGTAAATGTTGTTTGATCTGACTTAATCTCAAATAATCGAAATTAACGTCGGATTTGTTGTTAATTGTTTTTGATTGCTGTTAACCTTACAAGTAAACTAATTTGTAATTATGTTTAATTGTGCTGTTGCTTCCAAACTTTCAAAGATCTTTTCGCTTTTTCTAAGCTACCCATTTTGTTGGGGTTGCAAAGGTATAAGCTTTTATTTTATCAGCCAAAATTATTTGAAGAAATTTCAAACTTTTTTTACTGTCAAAATCGCTGTAAGAACTACCGTTTTTTTCAAACGGACGGCAAAGATAAGAGCTTATTTTTTAGTACCAAATTTTATTTGATTTTTATTTTTTCAGACCCTCATTTATGCTTCAATGAACTACCGTTTTTATCGAACGGGCGGCGAAGATAAGTGTGTTATTTAAACCAGCAAATTTTATTTTGAAAATTTGCAACTTTTTTTTGCCTTTCATTGTAGCTGCCTTCAAAGAACATCCCCTTTTTTTCAAAGCGGGCTGCAAAGATAGGCGTGAATTGTTTCCTGCCAAATCTTTTTCAAAATAATTTTAGCTTGGAGTGATGAAAGCCTTACCACACAAGACTTTCAGAAGAGAAAAAAAATAGTCACAGGTATCAAACACCTGTTTTATCAGAGGAAGAACCATTTACTACTAACAACAATATTCAAACACTATTCACTATTCACTTAAAGCCTGCATCATTCCTTCAGGATACCTTACTTCCATCAGGTATAAACCATATGCCGGCGTTGTAAAATCAGCCCTGCTGCAATCTTTGGCTTCTATAATATTTCGAAACAATTCCTCCGCCTCTTCTATCGTTACTCCTGCCCTCGCAATCCGAATCATCGTTCCAACAATACCCCTGATCATTCCACGAAGAAAACGATTGGAACTTATGTGAAAACCTAACCCTCCCCCAACCAAATCTTCCCAGCTTGCTTCTCTGATTTCGCAATTGTAGGTATATACCTGGGTATTTCGCTTCGAAAAAGAGGTGAAATCAGTATAAGTTAATAAAACTTCCGACAGCCTGTTTAAAACAATCCGGTCTAAAGGATATGGGTACAACCACGACCTCTGGGTTAAAAATGGGTCTTTCTTATTGTGAATCAAGTACTTGTACTTCCTTTCAACTGCATCAAACCGGCAATGAGCCGTTTCTCCCACCCTATATATACCCTTTATGGCTATATCACTAGGTAAGATCGCATTTAGGTTATATTGATGCTTTAATGTTAATTGATGGTCTGTATCGAAATGGAAATAATTTTCCTCCGCATGTACCCCTGCATCTGTTCGTGATGAACCTGTAAGAGAAAATGGCACCCTGAAAAGCGTTTCCAATGCCTTTGTAACCTGCGACTGAATGGTTTCCTGTCCATCCTGCACCTGAAAACCAGCATACCTGGTTCCCATATAAGCTACAGATAGGAAGTATCGCATCAGTTGGTTTTGAAAGGGTGAGTTATAGCAGTAGCTAATATTAATGCTCCTGAAGGCTGATCCTTTGCCTTGTTATCCGTTAATTTACCCGCCATACCAGGAGGTTTTATTGCTGGAACATACAAAATAACCGTATCGCTTCTGGTTAATTCCTTTACCACAAACACCATATCAACCCCATCAACTGATGAACGATCATAGATTTTTGATATTTCAGGCAATACCAGCTTCGCTTTTATTTGCTGCTTCACAACCGGTTTTTCAACTGGCACAACAGGTTCTTTAACTTCCTCTTTCTCCGTTTTCTTTACTTCGGCTTTAACTTCAGCCTTAACAACAGTATCCTTTTTTACTATCTCAGGTTCAATTTGAATGTTAACAGTCGTGCCTCTCAACAGGCTAAAATCAACCAGATTGAACAAACTCCAGGTATTGTCTAACTCCTGCTTCAAAGAAAATCCCATATCACGCCCCTCCATATTGAAGGTAAATGCCTGTTCAGTGGTTGATTTTGCAAAACCTACCTGTATCTCGTATTTACCATCTGTTAGTTTGGGTATCAACAAATAACCAGTTTCATTCGAACTAAGGGTGGCACCCATGATCCGGAGGTAAAAAGGTTGGTTATTTTCGGTTTGAAAGAATAGATAATGGGTTGACTGTGCCGATATATTACCGACACTGCCTATCAACAGCATAATAACCACCAGGATATTTTTCAGTTTTTTCCGCTCTTTCATACCAACAAATTTACTGTTTTAAAAAACGCTAAAGACAATGGTGCATAACCCGCCAGACCATTAGTAAAATTCTAACAATCTGTTTCCGCAGCAAGTTTATCTTTAGGCCATCTAAAAAGCTAACATGAAAAAGATTTTATTATTGATTGCCTTTGCTCCGGTTTTCCTGATGGCTCAAACCGGGGGAAGTGAAGAATGGAAATCGCAGTACCGCGCGTTTGCCACCAAACAAAACGACTTAGTGCATACCAGACTGGATGCCCGCTTTGATTATGAACATTCATACCTTAATGGAAAGGTTTGGATTACCCTCCAACCCCATTTCTATGCTACAGATTCCGTACAATTGGATGCGAAAGGCATGAACATCAACCAGGTTGCGATTGTTAGCGCTGGTAAAAACATTCCGCTGAAATACAATTACGACAGCCTTTTTCTGAATATAAAACTCAACAAAACCTTTAAAAAAGGCGAGCGCTATACTTTATATATTGATTATACAGCCAAACCAAATGAATTCAGGGTTGCTGGCAGTGCAGCTATTACCGACGCCAAAGGCCTCTATTTTATTAACCCGAAAGGAGAAGAAAAAGATAAGCCAACACAAATCTGGACACAGGGTGAAACAGAAGCCACTTCAGTTTGGGTTCCTACTATTGATCGCCCAAATCAAAAATCTACCCAATTATTCAACCTAACTGTGGCGAATAAATATGTTACCCTGTCTAATGGTAAAATGATTGCACAGAAAAAGAATGCTGATGGAACACGCACAGATACATGGTCGATGGACCAACCACATGCGCCTTATTTATTCTTTATGGGTATCGGTGATTTTGCAGTAATTAAGGACACATATAAAGGAAAAGAAGTTAACTACTATGTAGATAAGCCTTATGAAAAAGTTGCCCGCAAAATTTTTGGATCTACCCCTGAAATGATGGCATTCTTTTCTAAAAAACTAGGTGTGGAATACCCTTGGGTAAAATATAGCCAAATGGTTGCACACGATTATGTAAGTGGCGCCATGGAAAATACTACCGCTACCTTACACCAGGAAAGCGCTCAGCAAGATGCGCGTGAACTTATTGATGGCAATGGCTGGGAATCTACTATCGCACACGAATTATTTCACCAGTGGTTTGGCGATCTTGTTACTGCAGAAAGCTGGAGTAATCTTACCGTAAACGAAAGCTTTGCAGATTATAGTCAATACCTATGGGCAGAATATAAGCATGGAAATGATGAAGCCATGTTCGAAAACTTTAATCAGATGCGTGGCTATATAGGTAGCGGACAACAAAACCGTGATCTGGTGCGCTTCTATTATAAAGACAAAGAAGATATGTTTGATGCCATCAGCTACAATAAAGGTGGTCGGATATTACATATGCTGCGTAACCTCGTAGGAGATGATGCTTTCTTTGCTTCTCTTAATAAGTATCTTACTACCAATAAATTTGGAACAGGTAGCGCACACAAACTACGTTTAGCTTTTGAAGATGTTACTGGAAAAGACCTTAACTGGTTCTTTAACCAATGGTATTTTGGCAGTGGTCACCCACGCATCGATATTAGTTATCAATACGATGCCGCCAAACAACAATCAAGTGTTATTATCAAACAAATTCAGGCTGGTGACAAAACTTTCAAATTACCTTTTACCATTGATGTTTGGGAAGGAAATGAAAAAACAAGGCATCAGGTATGGATGGAGAAAAAGGCTGACACTTTTACGTTTAATGTGAAATCTAAGCCAGATCAGATTAATGTAGATGCGGACAAATATTTATTGGTTGATAAAAAAGATAATAAAACACTTGCTGAATTTATTCACCAGTTTAAACATGCAGGTAATTATCTAGATCGCAGAGAAGCAGTTGCTTTTGCTGGAAACAATACAAAAGACCCTGCTGCTGTTCAGTTATTAATGGATGCTTTAAATGATCCTTACTTCCGTATTCGCTCACTTGCGATCACCAACCTTGCTAAAGTAACCCCTGACGATGCCTTGATTGCAAAAATGGAAGCCATCGCAAAAAATGACACAAAAAGAACGGTAAGAGCAGAAGCCATTGATTATTTATCAAACCTTAAGAAAGCATCTTACCGTGATTTATTCTTAACTGCCTCAAAAGATTCTTCTTATACACTTGCCGGAGCTGGCTTAGATGCATTAGCAAGTATTGATAGTATTGCTGCACTTGAACTGGCCAAGGAATTAGGTAAGTCACCTGCAAAGGGTCGTTTGAATGAATCAATCTCTGGTGTTTTAATTACTTATGGCGATGAAACAGCATTTGCTGTTGTTTCTGACAGCTACGATAAAATGCCGCTTTCATTTGCAAAAGTACAGATGAGTGTTACCTATGCCGCTTTTGCTGCTAAACTTACCAAGCTTAGTGAATTCAAACAGGCTGTTGATGCTATATTCGCCTTCCGCGACCTTATTCCAGCCGCAGCCCGCCCTCAAACTGATCCAACAATGCTTCCTGCTCTGAAAGAACTTGCGGCCGCTAAAGAAGCTGCTGGTGCGAAAGAAATGGCTGATTATGTTAGAAGCAGGTTGCCGGAAGAAAAGAAATAAGAAATAAGAAATAAGGAATAAGAAATAAGAAATAAGAAATAAGAAAGTAATATGTTTTATAAGCAAAGAAGCCTTCCAGTTGGAAGGCTTCTTTTTTGGTTGTAGTTGGAAAGAATACTCACTTACTTTCTCATTCCTTATTTCTTATTCCTTATTTCTTATTATTTGTTTCCTACCACCCTCCGCTTGCGCCGCCGCCACCGCTGCTTCCTCCTCCGAAGCCGCCGAAACCGCCACCGCTTCCTCCTCCCCATCCGCCGCCGCCGCTGCCTCGTCTGCCTCCACCAAGTACGGATGACCAGAATATAGCTTCTGCAATATCACCATAACCACGACGACTCATCATTCCACCACCTCGTCCTCCACCGCCGCCTTTGCGCGCCACTATCATTAACACTACAAAGAGAATGAAAATGAATGTGAGTAATGATTTGCCGGTTACTCCATCTTTGTTCTTCTTTATTCTTTTTACATTGTATTCTCCAACTGCCGCTTTTGCCAACGATTCGATGGCTCTATCCAAACCACGATAATAATTACCATCTTTAAAGTTGGGTGCAATATCCTGCTGAATAATATTACTCGCAATGATATCGGGGATAGCGCCTTCTAATCCATACCCCACTTCAATCCTGATTTTTCTATCCTCAATTGCCGCTATAATTAATACACCATTGTTTGTTTTGGCATTTCCAATACCCCAATCGCGAAATAATTTATTGGCATATTCTTCTATCGGATATCCATCGAGCGTAGGAAGCAGTACAACTGCAATTTGGTTTGAGCTGCTGTCATCAAGCGCAACCAGCTTTTGTTCCAAAGCTTCCCGTTGTTCCTTTGATAAAACATTGGCTTTGTCGGTTACCAACCTTGGTGGATTCGGTTTAGGTAAAATATCCTGCGCCTGTATTGCTACAAAGCTCAGGAGCATAAGCCAGATGACGAGTAATTTTTTCATAATGTTTCGGTTCCGGTGAACTGTTTATCTGCCAAATACAATCTCATCCGGCAATTCATTCTTATCACCCTTATTATCATAAGGAAAGTGTGTTGATAAAGCCACGCCTATATCTTCTATAATAGTAGCCAACCCTTCTGCATAATGCAGTTGCCGGAATTCCGCAAGCATCTTCTTAACTTCCTGATCCCAGAATGCGCTACCTACTTTTTGGTGAATACCTTCATCCCCAAATACAGCCAGTTGTCGATCTTTCATGGCTATATATACCAGTACACCATTGCGTTCTGCAGTCTGGTCCATTTTCAAATTGAAAAAGAGTTCTTGTGCCCGATGTAATGGATTTACATAAGCACATTTGTTCTCAATATAAATCCTCACTTCACCACTGGTCTTTTGCTCTGCAGACTGAATAGCAGCAACAATTTTCTGTTTCTCTTCTTCTGAGAAATGACTTTCTGGTTTTTTGCTGAATAGTCCGAACATAACTGGCTAATATTAAAAGCCACAGTGTGTAACAGGTTTGGGCAATGATCTTAAAAGATTGCTCCACTGAAACAGCACTGTGGCTTAGGTATTAAAATTTAACTTCCGGTGCTTTTTCGGCGCCTGCGTCTGCTTTAAAGCCTTCTTTCACTTTAAATCCAAACATACCTGCAAGGAGATTCATTGGGAAAGAACGTGCTTTGATATTATAATCAGCTACCGCTTTGTTGAAATCATTACGGGAAACTTTTATCCTGTTCTCAGTTCCTTCCAATTGAGCCTGCAATCCACGGAAAGCATCATTGGCACGCAGATTAGGATAGTTTTCTGTCACCATCAACAAACGTCCCAAAGCCTGAGAGAGTTGTCCCTGCGCAGCCTGGTATTGTTGTAATTTCTCAGGTGAAAGATCATTCGGATCTACTTTAATCTGAGTTGCACTTGCACGTGCATTGATTACATTTTGTAATGTAGTCTGCTCAAAATTCGCTTCTCCTTTTACGGTATTTACCAGATTAGGGATCAGGTCGGCACGGCGTTGGTAATCACTTTCAACATTTGCCCATGCATTTTTTACCACTTCATCCTGTTTTACCAGTCCATTATATCCCCTGCAGCCACATCCTCCCAAAATAAGGATTAATGCTGCAATAACAATTAAGGTTAAATTTTTAGTACTCATGTTTAAGTTGATTTGTATGAAATTAGTTATTTAATTCCTGTTTTTATACCATTAGTAGCAAAATGGGAGAAATATTACAGTGAAGTCAAAATTCAAAAGTCAAAAGTCAAAAAAATGGCTAATAACCCAATTTTGACTTTTGAATTTTGACTTTTGAATTTTGAATTTCTCTCCTACTTTACCGCCGCTATCCCAGGTAATTCTTTGCCTTCAAAATACTCGAGCATGGCGCCACCGCCGGTGGAAACATAACTTACTTTATCAGCAAAACCGAACTGGTTTACTGCAGCTACACTATCACCACCGCCAACCAGTGAAAATGCTCCTTTGGCCGTAGCTTCTGCAATGGCAATGGCAATGGCTTTGGTGCCGTGTTGAAATTTTTCCATTTCGAATACGCCCATCGGACCATTCCAAAGGATGGTTTTAGAACGCTTAATGCAATTGGCAAACTGCTCGCAGGCGCTGGCACCAATGTCAAGTCCCATCCAGCCATCTGGAATATGGTTACTTGGGGCTGTTGACGTGTTGGCATCTGCTGCAAATTTGTCTGCAATGATTGAATCGGATGGCAGGTGAATACAAACACCTTTCTCTTCTGCTTTTTTCAATAATGCCACGGCAGTATCCAAACGATCGTTCTCACACAAAGAATTACCGATGGTGCCGCCTTGTGCTTTCATAAATGTGTACGCCATTCCACCTCCGATAATAATATCAGTAGCTCTTTCAAGCAGATTTTCGATGATCAGGATTTTATCGCTCACTTTGGCACCTCCGATGATAGCCGTAAACGGTTTCTCAGCAGAATGCATAACTTTTTCGGCACTGGCTACTTCACCATCCATTACGGTGCCAAACATTTTTTTATCTCCCGGGAAAAACTGTGCGATCACTGCAGTTGAAGCATGAGCACGGTGAGCTGTTCCGAAGGCATCGTTTACATATACATCACCCAGTTTACTCAGTTTCTCAGCAAAAGCCAAATCGCCTTTTTCTTCTTCTTTATAAAAACGCAGGTTCTCGAGCAACAATACTTCACCTGGTTTTAATGCAGCTGAAAGTTCAGTGGCTGATGTACCAATACAATCATCCGCGAATAATACAGCTTTGCCGTCTAGTAGGCTTGATAAGTGTTTCACTATATGTTTCAGTGAATACTTTTCTGTTGGGCCTTCCTTAGGTCTGCCGAGATGGCTCATCAATATTACACTACCGCCATCCCTTAATATTTTCTGAATAGTAGGAATGGTAGCACGCATGCGGGTATCATCGGTAATTTCAAATTCGGCGTTCAGCGGAACATTAAAATCAACGCGGATTAAAGCTTTTTGGTTGCTGAAGTTGTGATTAAGAAACTTGCTCATACATTAATTTGAAAATTTGAGAATTTGAAAATTTGAAAATTTAAAAATTACGGTTCTGCGTAAATAAAAAGTGTGGTAATAGAAAATGCTGAAAAAAACATTTTCAAATTACCACACTATCAAATTTTCAAATTATTAAGATATTAGTCCTGCAAAATACTTCACAGTTCTAACCAGTTGGCTTACATAACTCATTTCATTATCGTACCAGCTTACTGTTTTTACCAGTTGTGCGTCTCCAACAGTCATTACTTTGGTTTGGGTAGCATCAAACAAAGAGCCGTAGCGGATACCAATGATATCTGAGCTAACGATTTCGTCTTCAGTATAACCAAAGCTTTCATTGCTTGCTGCTTTCATTGCTGCATTGATTTCTTCTGCAGTTACTTTTTTGTTCAATATAACAGCCAGTTCAGTTAATGAACCAGTGATGGTTGGAACACGTTGTGCACCGCCATCCAGTTTACCTTTCAGTTCTGGTAATACCAGTCCGATGGCTTTTGCAGCACCTGTGCTGTTGGGAACAATATTAGCCGCAGCAGCACGAGCTCTACGCAGATCACCTTTTGGATGCGGAGCATCAAGTGTATTCTGGTCGTTTGTATAAGCATGAATGGTAGTCATGATACCGGTTGCAATACCAAACTGGTCATTCAATACTTTAGCCATTGGCGCCAGACAGTTGGTGGTGCATGATGCGCAGGAAATGATTGTTTCACTGCCATCCAGGATACTATGGTTCACATTGAACACCACTGTTTTAAGGTCACCAGTAGCAGGAGCAGAAATTACAACGCGTTTTGCGCCGGCTTTGATATGTGCTTCAGCTTTTTCTTTATCGGTGAAGAAACCGGTAGATTCAATCACAACATCAACCCCATGGCTTCCCCAGGGAATTTGAGCAGGATCTTTCTGGGCATAAATTTTTACTGTTTCGCCATTTACAATGATGGCGTCATCAGTAGAAGTAACAGTGGCATCGAAACGTCCCTGTGCACTATCATATTTCAGGAGATGGGCTAATACTTTTGGACTGGTCAGATCGTTGATTGCTACTACATCAATACCTTCCATATTGTAGATCTGACGAAACACCAAACGGCCGATACGTCCGAAACCGTTGATGGCAACTTTTACTGTACTCATTGTTTTTTGTTTTAGGTATATGGCTTAAAGAGTGGCAAATTTACATGGATTGAGAGGAAAAAAGCAGATAATTTTTGGGGATGCGAATTGAAGTTTTAGCCACAGATTCAAAGATTATACGTGATAATCTGTGAATCTGTGGCTAAAATCTAATCTCCGCCTGATACAGACCCCCTTATTTCAATAAAAATGTGAAAAAATTTTGGCGGGTAGTTTCCAAAGCCTATTTTTGCGTCCCGATTGACAAAAAATGCCCGGTTCGTCTATCGGCTAGGACATCTCCCTTTCACGGAGGAAAGACGGGTTCGATTCCCGTACCGGGTACCATACCGGAAACTCTCAAATCTTTGAAGCGTTTCCGGTTTTTTATTTCCCTGAAACCCTCTCCCAGCTTGACTATCAGCCGAACTGCCTCATTCACTTTTGTGGTTCGATGTTGTTTGCCGTCAAAAACGAACTTTTCTGGAAACATCGAACCAATTATCTTCCTTTTCATTAATGAATCACCTTGTATATATAGTGTTTTGATTCGAGAAAGGTTGCTTATCCCTTTATCGACCATTTCATTGTAATTTTTTTCATCGAGAGCTGTAGTTGCAAGCTTGGCTTCCAGTTCTGTAATCAGCCGCACAGACTCCTCTTTTAGTTCCCTAAAATCCTGATGGTCCATTTTTTCATCTACAACAAGAACACGCCCATTTTTCAGACGATTATTTACAACCTCACTTTGATTGAGAATTTTATTTCGCTCACTTCTGACATCTTTGGTAAGTTCATTCAGACGCTCTTTAAGCATTACGGCATAAGCCTAGTTATAGGCAAATAGAATGGTGTGCTTACTTAAATCCTGCTCAAAATGCTAACTTCCTGAATCTGAAAGCATTTAATTATTCCAAAATTCTCTACCAATAAATTCGGGGAAATATTGTATTTTAGGTTAATGTCAGAAACATCCATTTCAGAATCGAATTACATTGTTGCAGCTTCTGTAATAAATGAGCCAGACTTCATTGGTCAAAATGTTATTCCTGGAAATCATCAGACAATAAACAGTCAGCACATTGTTCTGCACAAATGTACTTTCTCTCAGAAAATTGAATCAAATAATTTAAAACACTTTGCATGGAAATTTACTTTTACTGAATGTATTTTTTTGTTTGGAGTAAATTTTACCAAACATACAAATCTAGAATTCAACACTTGCATCTTTAAAGAAGATAATGCATTATCCGGAACGAAAGCTATTCTGGATATAAAAAATTGTAAGTTTGAAGGACCCTTAATCATTAAGGGTACAATTACAACAGGAAATTTAATTTTAGAAGATTGTAATTTTGATAAGGAACTTAAACTAGAAATCAACCCTCATGAATCAACCTATCTTACCCGGATAAATAGCAATTCGAAAATCGTTATTCACAAATCCCATTGCCAGAAAGATTTAGAATTAACACAAATAAAAGCTTCGGCAATTGAAATAGACTCAGATATTTCTATAAATGGGCATCTTCAACTAAGTCACATAGATGCAAATGAAGTATTATTTGATGAACTCACCGTGAATAATCGATTCATGATTAATCAAATAAATACTAGCGCACTAAAAATTTTAAATCTAAATACACCGCTACTTTACTGTTTTAGCTTAAACACCTTCGGAAAAGCAGAAATCTACACTGACAATATCAAAAAACTTCATTTTAAAGATTGCAGTGCATGGGATTTATGTTTATCAGGTCTCATATCAAAGGATACCTATTTTAAATTTTCTAACATTGAATGTGGCAAATTGGTATTTGACAATCTTGAAAACGAAGGCTCTCTTGATTTAAATGAAGTAGTTGTACTGAAATCTTGGAATGTAATCTTATCCGATCTAAAAAAAACCGACTTAATCCATTGTAACATGATGGAGGCAAAATGGGTATTCAAGAATAGTAAGATTACTGAACTTTTCGTAGCCGGTACGAGATTTCCAAAAAGGGTCTATAATGAATATGAAATATTAGATGATGAACAAGCGAGACTTGCCTATGGCCAACTACATAAGGCGATGTTGAATATGGGTGATTCGGTAAATGCTTTATTATATCAATCAAGTGAAATTGCTGCACACTTCCGACAGTTAAAGTGGACAACATCTTCAAAGGATTCAACTACAAAGTTGAACCTTCTTCTCAATTTGTTATCAAATGACTTTGGAAGGAGCTGGACTCGTGGTATTTTATTTAGCTTTGGCACAGCAGTTGCTTTCTTCTTTCTATTAACAATTTCAACCGAAGAGTACACTTTCGGATGGGCAATGGACTATGACCCGAATCTTCTTGGCAGCTTCTTCAGATTCATCAACCCACTTCGCTTTTATGAGACAGAGAAAATCTATGAAGGTTCAGGTACTCTTAAATTAACTCCAGGTTCCTATGTAATAGATTTTTTAGCCAGGGTAATTATCGCCTATGGCTTTTACCAAACAATTCAAGCATTCCGAAGACTTGGTAAATCCTAATAATTTTTTCCCTCGCTTAATAATTCATTATTAAAAAAACTAAAAAAATGTATTTTTACCAGTAATGTAACCTTACCTGATATTGAAGACCTACTCTTTTTATGAGGCAAGGCTACGATTGCATAATACGCCGTATTTGTATGAGATTAGTCTATTTGAGAATGAAAATGTTTAATATTGTAACCAATCAGGTCTGTAATTAGCCTTGTACAAATATGGAGTCAAGCAGCCATTCAATCCTTTCCCCACAGCAAATCAGTACCTTGGCCCGTAGCTATGATACTTTGGCATATCTACCAGCATTAAGTTCCTTACTTAGCAAATTTTCCGAAGGAGTGGATTTTTCAGATTACCCAAAGCGCAAGTTGCACGAATGTATTAACAACATATTGATCGAGCAGCACCAAGGTGAAATGGCTTTTAAATACCAGTTATTCCGTATAGCCTCCCGGCAAAACCTAGTAGCAGCGTTTGAGATCCGAGTACACCACAGCCGCATGGATTTTTTAACTGTTAATGGTGTAAGCCACGGTTACGAAATTAAATCTGGACTAGACAATCTTGCCAAACTTTCCCGGCAAGCTAAAGATTATGCTTCTAGTTTTGATTTCAACACAGTAGTTGTAGACACAAAACACAAAGACAATGCCCTTAAAATATTGCCTGCATCTTTCGGTGTTATGTGTATTGACGCCAAGCATAGGCGCAGAATCTATCGGATGGCTACACGAAATACGACAATTGATCCACGCATGCAACTTAGCTTGCTAACGCAAATAGAAAAAAAGAAGCATTTCGCCGGAGCTGTCGCCGCTGATAGAATACTAACGATTTACAATGATCGACAGATAAACCGTATTTTTAAACAGGCTTTGAAAGAACGTTACCGTAGTCGATGGGAGTTTGTGGTTAAGTATAGTGCGTATATTCTTCCAATTGATCTACAGTTTTTCTTCAACCGAAACATTGAGCCGGATATTATTTACCAGCTTGATTAATCAAATTCTCCATTTTCAATCTTTGTACGTATGCAATGAAGATAATGCTCCATTGAAATACGTTTCAATTTCCCAGGATTCCCAGCTTTAATGACACCCTCATTCATCCAATTAATCAGCTTCCAACCTTCGTTAATATTCGACAAGTAATCCGCCCCCGCAGCTTTCATATTTTTCACTATATCTGAATTGATAACCGCTGGCAGGATTGTATCTTTAATTTCGGAGAAACCCGCTTGCTGACCTTTAAAGCCATAAAAGGTATTTTGTATCGGATCATAAAAGTAAAATCCCATGACGACCTGCTTGGTCATTTTCAATTTGACTAGCATATCACACTTAATACCTGCATAATCTCCAAAGGCTGAAGCATTAAGTAGAGTATTGAATTTTGTTACAACACTATTGTCCGAGGAAATTACAGGTTCACCGTGCTCAATCTCCTTGTATTTGAGAGTTTCAGGAATTGCACTTTTTAAAATAATTACGGGACATGTCGTGAAACTAGTCAGACGTTCGCTTACCTCTTTGATGAATGAGCTGCGACGATCCATATCATCTTCCTTAAAATCAACAATCAAATAATCGTTTGATGTTAAACATTGAACTGCCTGCTCCATTTCGCTCTCGAATTCCGGATCTTGACCGGCAATGCGAATTGCAATACTGAGGAATATAGTACGTAAATCAGTGGCTTGCTTTTGAATAGTTCCGGAACGTCCACTGATATTCCGATACGAACAAATAACAGGAATCATTTTTTCACTTCCGTCTGCGAACGAGATCAACTTAGCAGTTCTTTTATCCATGTCGTCAAACGAACGCAGATAGGAAGTTACAGCGGGATCAGTTGCCGCAACAGATTTGAAATGTACGGGGATATCGACAAATACTTTTTGACTTTTAATACAACGAATAAAATTCGGGTAAAGAAGTTCAGGAGAAAGCCCATTCGAACCTGGCACTTCAGCTCTAATTATTTCAATATAAGGCCATATCCTATTACCGAATTGAAAGGAATTTAGTACGTTAATTTCTTGTTCGCGCATGCGGAGTACAGGCATGTAAACCAAAGAATTTTCCATAAAAAAATATTTAGTGTTACATGGCTGTATCGTCTTGAATGGTTACATATTCTGCAAGATCAACTCGCATTTTCAAATTGTTTCCGAAACTTGGAAGTATTCTTTTCATTCGTTGAAGTCTCCCGACAACGATAGCAGGATGCGTTTGAAATACTCTGGCCACTTTTCGAATATCTTCTTCTTTGATTTTACTTGCTGGCAAGGACTCAATAAAAGACTCAGATAGAAGTTGATTCGCGGCAAAAGCATTTGCTTCTTCTTCTTTTTTTAGATCTGGTTCATAACCCAAAAGATCCTCGTAAAAAACATCTTTCTTACCATGTAATAACACGTGTCCCGCCTCGTGAAAGAAGCTGAACCAGAAATGGTCATTCGTCTTGTATCGATCAGTGAGTTGGATTAGCGGATGACCTCCTACCCAACGAACCGCCCCAGAAACTGGTGCCTTGGGTATCTGCACCGTGTAAACTAGCGCCACGCCAGCTTGCTGACAATTAGAGCGAAGTCTACTAGCAAAATCTTCTGGATGTTTTCGTACCATCACTAATGCATCTTGCAGAACTGCTTTAAATTTATCTTTATCATAATCGGACAAGGTCAACTTTTGTTTCTCTACTTCACCAATACGCAGCCATGTAGCCATTGCACCTAGTCCAACATCGAAAGCCTCACTCTTGCGGAATGCAGTATCAGCATAATGGCGGAAGTATACAGATTCCCATTGTTTAATTGATCCAACACCAAAGAATCGCAACAATTCGGAAATAAGAGCAGGACTTTCTTCCTTGATTTTGATATAGCCTAATCCGTTCAACAGTTTATGAGGTATCTGCTTAATCCAATCAAGGCAACTCTCATATTGCTCTTCCTCTTCGATACGAGCGAGTTTTTCTCTATAAAGAGCCTCTCTATTAATCCAAAAACCGGCATCTATACCCAGTACTCGTTCCAAGAGTAAAGCAGTCGCAATCGTAATAGGTTCTTTGGAGGAAATAATATCATTCACTTTCGATGCTGTCTTTCCCATCCGTTCAGCTAATTCTTTTTGACTCATGCCTAAATATTCCAAGGTCTCGAGAATGGTGTCTCCCGGACCGGTCAATAAAGCTCTTTCATCTCTAGTTCGTTCGCTCATAACTCTTTTTATGAATGCGTTTCTTTATCTAATGGTAGTTCACCGTCTCAATTATTGTAATGTCGGTGACACGAATTGTATCGATCAGTCCTGCATCCGTAACCGGAACTGGTTCCATATCAATCTCAAAAATCAAACGATGACTTCCAGAAATACTAACAGCCCATTGTCCAGCTCTGTCAGCCGTTAATGGGTGACATCCAGCTTGTGGCATTTTCTGAAGCACGGCCAAATTCGGGGCCGATTTCATTTCATCCAGTCGCATAGATACTTTACGTGCCATCTTGCCAAAAGCCTTCATTATCTCAGTAGCACTGCTTAACTGTCGCTCTAGTTTATTATTTCCAAAAGTGACTTTCAAATACAAAAATAATTTTTTTTACCGAAAAAGGGTAATAATTTTCAAAATTAAGGATATTGGAAGAAAATAGTTGGTTTCTCAACTTATTTCTTGCTATAGCTGATTTTTAGCAGGGTGGTAGCTTTTATCGCTCGCAAAAACTCATCTAAGAAATTGTCATGAGAATGCATTTAGGAAAATTCTAATATACCATCAAAATTTCTTATATCCAAATTTGGCAGATAACTGCATAATTCGATTGTAACAATGTCATGTTCTAAAATAGCTTTATACCAGTAGAATTATTGAGTTCAAGGAAATAATGTTAGGATACTTTTGAACTCTTCCAGTTTTTAAAAAATTGAAAAATCAACGATACGGAATACTGGTTCGAAAAGTGTTAATATTCTTTCCACAATTCTAAATGGTTGATTTTCCAATATTTAGATTGGCAAGACTCTTAAGATCCTTCATAAACCGATTCGAATCCGGTTCGAGATCGAGTACAAAAGGCACTCAGATTGAGTGCCTTTTTGTTTTCACTATCTATTCCTTTTAAAACAAAAGCCACCCAACTAAGCTGGATGGCTTTAACTAAGTAATATTCTTTGTGCCAATGTATTACCACTTATACCTCACGGTTGCCATTAATTGCCTTGGCGCAATTGGATTGATACTGTAATTCTCGTGCGTGTAGTAGTTAAACGTATTGGTGAGGTTAGAAAGTTTAGCCAGTAAACTGATTTTCTTCCAACTATATCCTGCACTCAGGTCAACTGTTACAAATCCGTCTACCTCAAACAAACGATTGTAATTTTGAGCCTGTTGTTTTGTATTATTAAAACCAGCATATCGTTTACCTGTATAAAAAATGCCTGCACCAAATTTCCACCCTTTTATACTATAGAAAGCCGAAGCATTAGCTGTACTTCCTACGGAATTTTGTAAACGTTCTCCTTCTACGAAATTTCCTTTCACATCTGGTGTACGTGTGTATCGAATGAAATTATAGCTATAACCAGTTGTGATATCTAAGCCTTTTGCCGGATGACTGATCAGGTCTATCTCAAAACCATCACTGGCTGTTTGACCCGTTAATGCTTTTATGGCTGTATTCGAATTTGGTGTAACACCATCCGCTAAAAACTGTGCGGTTTGTGCAAGGTTATGATTGATTATACGGTATACAGTAAGATTGGCAGTGAGGCGATGTTTTACCAGATCATTCTTGATACCAATTTCATACTGATCAATCAATGATGGTTGCAAGGTATTTCCGTAAACATCCGTTCCACTATTCACAACAAATGAATTAGCATATGATGCAAACAAACTCGTACGCTCAGTTGGCTGATACACAACACCTACTCTTGGAGAAAATGCCTTATCGGTTTTTACAGCACCCATTGTTGTCACATTATTTACCAAATTGGTGGTCGATGCAGGCCTTCCTTCCTGAATAGACCAACGAAGCCCAACCAGCACTTTCAAATGTTTGTTTACACTGATAAGGTCTTGCAGGTAAGCGCCAAAACGAATAGTTGGCGTTTTAACCATACGTATCGCATTTGCTACAGGAATATCTGTTCTGGCAACATATTTATTCGGATCAAGAATATTGATAGTATCGTAAACGGTTGGCTGGTTAAATGAGTAAGCTGTTGTATTGTAATAGTCCACATCCATACCTGCCAGCAAAACATGTTTCAAGGATGCAGTTTGGAATGTGCCAGTAAGATTTATCTGAGCGCTTAAATAATCTTCCTGGTTTTTGGTACGATTCAACGGACGGAAAAAGTCGCCATTAGCCTGTGCCTGTATCCTTTCAATAGAATAGTAATCGCGGCTATAATCCTGGTAAGAGATCGTACTATTCAGTTTCCATTTATCATTCAGGCTATGTCGTAGTGTAGCTGTTGCACTCGCCTGTTGTGTTTTGGCATATTGCCAGGGAGCTCCAAAAAAAGCACCCCGATCTACATCAGGAATTTGTGTATTAGCTATGGAGCCAATACCAAAATCTGGCGTGAATTTATGTTGCAGGTAATCGGTTTGTATAAGCAGGTCTGTTTTTTTGCCCAGTTTAAACAATATACTTGGGTTTACATAATACCTCGTCGAATGAACAAAGTTTCTATAACTGTCTGCTGTTTCATAACTGCCATTTACACGAAAAGCAATCTTTGATGAAACAGGACCATAAATGTCGAATGAGGGTTTGAATAATCCATAACTACCCGCCCGGACCATGATCTCACCTCCATTTTGAAACTTAGGCTGCTTGGTCACCATATTTACTATCCCACCTGCAGAAACATTACCAAATAAAATAGCTGCACTTCCTTTTAAAACTTCTACCCTTTCGAGTGAACCAGTTTCAGGCATTGCTCCGGAGTTAATCCGAACACCATCTTTAAATAAATTACCAGAGCCTAGCCCATACCCCCTTGCACTAAAGTTTTCCTGCGTAGATCCTCTCGTAGTTGCCAGATATACACCATTTGCATTTTTTAATACATCACTTAATCTTTGTGCCTGCTGGTCTTCAATAAGTCTACGTTCAATTACACTTACAGCCTGAGGCAAGTCTTGAGCTGAAATAGGTGCTTTCCCAATGGTAAGGGCTTTTTCATTAGCCCTTCTTCTTGCTTCTACTATTACTTCATCAAGCTCTCGGGCTGTTTCTAATATGGTGAAATTTAACTCCATTACCTGATTAGCTGATAAAGACACTTCTTTCTCTATCGTTTGCAGTCCTGTAAATGAAATTTTTAGCTGGTATTTTCCAGGCATAATATTCCTCAAAACATATGAGCCATCCTGAGCTGCTGTAGTTGCTTTATTTGATTGAAGGATGATATTCACATCGGCAGCAGGACTGCCATCTTTAGTCTGGATTTTACCTTTTATCGATGCCTGTTGCGCCATTGCGTAAAAGCTAAACAGTATCATAACTGCCATGCTTATTCCTTTCTTCATAATCTTAATAATTTTGAAGTGCAAAACAAGCGCTTAACCATCCCTCAGCCATGCCGTATTGGGAAAAACACTTTACGCAATCAGGAAAGATCCGCCAATCCATCTCCTATTTCATGTATTTTTGTGGCAATCAATCCATTTGAACGATGATTCGCATATTTGCCACAGGAGGTACTTTCGACAAAGAGTATAATATGTTAAATGGTGAACTCTTTTTTAAAGACACCCACCTCGATGAGCTTTTACAAAAGGGCAGATGTATGGCTCCGGCAAGCATCCAGACTTTAATGATGATTGACAGCCTGGAAATGAATGATGTTCACCGCACAACCATCGCAGGCTATTGCAACGACTGCAAGGAAGACAAGATCATCATTACCCACGGAACAGATACCATGACGCATACAGCAGAATTTCTTGCAGAGAAGGTGAAAAATAAAACAGTTGTACTTACCGGCGCTATGATTCCTATTAAATTCGGAAGTTCTGACGGATTATTCAATCTCGGCTGCGCAATTGCATTTGTTCAATCTCTTCCTCCCGGTGTTTACGTAGCTATGAACGGAAGGGTCTTTACTGCTGGTAATGTTCGAAAAAACAAGGAAACAGGTTCTTTTGAAGAAATAGCCCATTCCTAAAACAAGTATTTACACAGTAGCCGTAATTAAACACAATGCCTATTCTTGTTCACCTGGCAGACGAAAGAAATTCCGGGAAAATTATAAAAAACGGAATTAAAACCACCCGTTATAGCGCAGGCGTCTATTGTATGCCTGTTTTACCTAATTTTTTTGTTACCCATCAATGGCTGCGTGAACTAAAACAATCAGGAGCCAAAACTTTTGTGGGCATATATTTTCGTCTCAATAGTTCCGAAAAAGTATACGCCGGAAAATATGGTAGACCTCACAGATTTATTACCCTCGGCACTGCTATCAAGGAAATTATGTCGATGCCAGACCCACTCGGCTATGAATTAATTGTTCCCCGAAAAATAGAAAGCACCGAAATCACCAAAATTAAACACCTTCCTCAAACCCTGGGTTGGCGGTATATGCCCGATAGCCATAACAAAAAACCCTGTAATTGTGAATATTGTTTGAGGGGAACCATCAAAGGCCGACGAACAAAAGATCGATTAGACGAAGCAGACAAGGCATCTGAGTGATCTTAAAAAAACAATCAAAAAAGCAACATATTTGCTTCCTTTTGGGTCAACAGACAAAAAGAAGGAATGAAAAGCATATTATTAGCCGCTATAACTACTTTGACACTTGTTTTTTCGGGCTGTGAAAAAAACGATGAGGCTTTACTCAAAAAGAAGTTTAAGATAAAAATTCTGGATGAAGTTTGTGGCACTGCAGTGGTACAAATCCTGGATGAAGACTATTATCGATTTGGTGTTGATGGGTATGAACTTGATGGAGTTACCTATGATCATGTATTTTCCACGGAATTAAGCTGTGCCGATCTTTCAAAATTCAAAACATTTGCACCCTCGCTGAGGGGATTGGTTGTAGACGTAAAAATCCTGAAGCAGATGGAATATGATCCTGCCTGCATCAGATGTGCCTCAATAGTACCCAATGCCCCTGCAAAATGGGTTCCTATAAAATATTCAAATGACTGATTTAGTCACTTTCTTCTAAATGCAATTTCTGGTGGTGAGCACCTGCAGCAATATGCAGTGCAAAACCTGCGATGGCCGTATCTTTTAAGAGATTTACTAAGGCCATTGCCTTCATTTCCTTATCGCCAGCATTAAGGTAATTGGGGAGATGTAGTGTAAGGATAAAAACAAAAAGCATAATTGCAAGCAGGTATGCAGATGTCTTTACCATTCGGTTGGTAATGAAAGAAATTGCTACCAGAATAAAAGCTCCGCCTACTAAGTAAACCCAAACAATGCCACCAGGCAAAGAGGAAGGAATATAAACAACTAGCTCTCTTGCATGCTGAAAGTGATAAAAGCCAAAACAAATCATTACAACAGCCAATAGATAGATCGCAATGCGCGATACAATATGGTAGTTTTTCATGTGTGAAAGTTTTTATTGATTTGAGCCATCACCAAAAACATTCAACAGTATTGTACTTATCAGTTGTTAATATATCCTTTTATAAACTTTGGCTTTGACTCATTTCTTTGTGAATAATTATGATAGAATAAATTACAACATGTTTTTCACCCTTGCAAGCTTTCGGCCAAGTTTCTACAAAGCATTTATCGGTAAGTATTCCTAAAGAGCTTATACAATCATACTTGTGCCATCAGCCGTACGAACCGGGAATATATCAGGCAGTACCTTAAAATGCTCTAAATAAGCCTCAGATACACTGTCGACAAAACCTGCCATTCCTGTCTTTTTGATCAGGTTTATTGTGCATCCACCAAATCCTCCGCCCATCATTCTGGATCCAATTACATCTTTATAGCCAGCAGCAAATTGAACCAGAAAATCCAGTTCTGTACAACTCACTTTGTATAAAGTACTAAGCCCTTTATGTGTAGCAAACATTTTTTTACCAAAAGCCTCAATATCTTCCTGACGGAGGTCTTCACAAGCTTCCTGAACCCTTATGATTTCTTCAACTACATATAAACACTGTTTGTATACTTCATCATCCATTGTGTTTATTGCCTTTGACAACATTTCAGGTGTAACATCCCTTAGACTCCGAACTTCAGGGAAAAACTGTTGAACCTTTGTCACGCCAGTTTCACAATTTTGTCTTCGTGTATTATATTCATTCGATTCTGCCAATGAATGTTTTACCCTGGTATTCACCAGTAATAAATCGTATTCATCTGACTTAAGCGGATAGTAGGCGAATTCATTTGATCGGCAATCTAATTCAATGGCATTACCTTTTTTTCCAAACATGCTTGCAAATTGATCCATCATGCCGCAGCGTACACCTACAAATTCATTCTCTGCTCTTTGCGCAAGCTTTACCATTGCCATACGTGGGAGTTTAAAACCGAATAACTCATTAAGCGCAAAAATGGTGGCACATTCAACAGCAGCTGAAGAAGACATCCCTGCTCCGATTGGAACATCCCCTATTAATACTGCATTAAACCCTTTGCATTTGTACCCAGATTTCTGAAGCACATCAACTATACCAAGAATATAATTAGGCCATTGCTGAGGGCTTTGCGTAATAGCTTCCGTACTACCCGTATAATATTCCTGATAATCCACAGAAAATAAATGAATCTGATTATCCGTACGTTCACCTATAGAAATAAAAGCAGCATTATCAACGGCTGCAGGCAACACGAATCCATCGTTATAATCAGTGTGTTCACCAATAAGGTTTATCCTTCCCGGAGACCTCACGATAAATGCCGGTTCACCAAAATGTTCATGATAATATCGCCCGGCATCTTTAATCAAAATATTCATCCTTCCAGTTTTGTTTGGTAATGCATTTCAGGGATTACTACTTCGTTGAATCCTTTGCGAATGAGTCTGCTTGCAAAATCCTGTTGCACATCATATTCTCCGTGAACCAGGAAAAGTGTTTTTACCAGTTTGGGATTCTGACAGGCAAGAAACTGACAAAGGTCATCATAATCTCCATGAGCACTCATGCTCCTCATCTGACCTACTTCCGCCTTAACCTCATACATTTCTCCAAAGATTTTTACCTGTTCAACTCCGCGCGCAAGCCTTCCCCCCAATGATCCAGGTTCGCAATAACCTACCAGCAAAATGGTATTTTTCTTATCACCGATATTGTTCATAATATGGTGTTTTACCCTACCAGCATCTGCCATACCACTTGCAGAAATTATCACACAGGGTTGTGGCAGTTCATTCAGGTATTTGCTTTCATCAACGGTTTTAATAAACTTCAAACCGGGAAAATCAAATGGATCATCATCTTTCTCCATCACTTTACGAATGCGTTTATTAAAATATTGCGGGTATGCTTTCAGCATTTCTGTTGCCTCCCTACTTAAAGGACTATCCACATAAACAGGAACACGAGGCAACCTGTTTTCAAGGTCTAATTGATTAAGTGCATATAATAATTCCTGCGTACGGCCCACACTAAATGCCGGGATAATAAGTTTTCCTTTTTTCTCCACGCAAGTTCCTTCTATCCACTTTAAAAGTGTATCTGGTGTACCATGTACTTCATCGTGTAATTTATTTCCGTAGGTACTTTCGAGAATAATATAATCTGCCTGCGAAAATTCAGCAGGTGAACGAAGAATAGCGTCATTATAACGACCCACATCTCCACTAAAACTCAATTGAATTGTTTTACCCTCCTCTGTTATCTTTAAATGCACTGCAGCACTGCCAATGATATGGCCTGCATCTGTAAACATCAACTGTACGCCTTCGGAAATATTTGTCCATTCATTGTAATTCACATCAATAAACAAATCAAGGGCTTTTGCGGCATCATCAAGGTCATATAGTGGTTCATAAGGAGGCAAGCCCTGCTTGGCCCTTCTTTTATTGATGAATTTTGTATCGTCACGCTGAATCACCGCCGAATCTTCCAGTAAAATAGCCCCTAATTCCCTGGTTGCTGGAGTTGCGAAGATTTTTCCCTCAAAACCTTCTTTCACCAATTTTGGTATTAGTCCTGAATGATCGATATGCGCATGCGATAAAACGAGGATATCTACTGATCTGGCATCAAAACCAAATGAGCTATTCAAAACTTCTGTGTCTCTGCCCATGCCTTGAAAGAGTCCGCAGTCAAGTAAAATCTTTTTCCCATTCTGTAATGTCAGTAAGTGCTTTGAACCAGTAACGGTTCTTGCGGCACCATGAAATGCTATTTTCATAATCGTTGCTTTCGTCAGTTATTGCCTGGATTTAAAAGTCCAGGTTATATAAAAAGTGGCCACTAATTCATTTTGCTCGTTGGTGCCCTCTGATTTGCACCGAACAGTTTGAGGTTCGCCATTTGCAATGGTTTGTTCAATGGCCGCCAAAATACTGGGACCATCCGAACAATGGAATTTTATAAGTCCTGTTGCTTTCTTCAAAAAATCACCTTCTACTTTTAAAACCAGCATGCTTACTGGTGGCTTTCGTTGATAAATTTGTGCAAAACCTAAAATGCCTGTGCTCATTTCAGCAGCCATTGCCTGAACCGCAAAATACATGGAACGGAAAGGGTTTTGAGAAAACCAGCTATAACGAACGCTAATCACCGCAGCATCCTGGCTTAAATCAGTGATTTTTAGCCCGCAAAAAAATGCTGCTGGTAATCGCTGTAATAAAAACAGCCTGAACTTTAAAGGATTCGAAATTTGTTTCCGAAAAGATTCAAAATTAGGATTCATGGCTTTGCACTTACACCATAAATGTAAGATTCACAAAGCGAATCATTATAAAAAACAATTGATTTTAACTGAATTACAATAGCAAAGCTGCCAGCAGGTAATCTGCACAAAGGATAAGGATACAACTAACTACCACTGCACTTGTACTTGCCCTTCCTATCTCCAATGCCCCACCTTTCACATTATATCCATAGTAAGCAGATATACTACTTACAATAAAGGCAAATGTATATGACTTATACAGCGCGAAATTAATATTGTACAGGTTCAGGTTTTGTCTCAATCCGATATCGAAAATATCAGGAGCAAGAATACCCGCCATATTACCAGCAGTTCTTCCACCCCAGATTCCCAGTACGGCTGAAATAGTGATCAGACATGGTATAACTAAAAGTGATCCGAGAATTTTCGGCAATACCAGGTAACTCTTTGTATTGATACCCATGATTTCCAGTGCATCAATTTGTTCACTGATCCGCATATTACCCAGTTCGCTGGCAATCTTACTGCCTACCACACCAGCCAGCACAATACTTACAACCGTAGGAGAAAGTTCAAGAATCATACTATCTCTTACAATTTGTGCAATAGTAGCCTGAGGCACCAGTGGACTCACCAACTGATAAGCTGTTTGAACAGTAGTAACCGCACCTAAAAACAAGGAGATAATGACTACGATGGGCAATGCACCCAACCCGATTTCTACGCACTGGTGCATAAACTCTTTCCAGTACATACGCCAGTTTTCAGGTTTGGTAAACATCCCCTTCAACATGAGCAGATATGATCCTAAATGGGTAAAAAATGACATTGCTTTATTTTTTCAAATTACCGTTATAACGACATTACACCTTATTACATATGGCTAATTGTTCATAGCATATAGCAATTGTGTTATTACTCTTTTCAAAATCGCCTTAATTACCAATAGTTGAATGACTTTTTGGTACAAAGTCCTATTTCTTCCGCTTTTTTAATCGCTTCCACCAACTGCTTCGCTGTACAACATCATTGGTATCCATTCGGCATTTTAACTGTGCATCTACTACTGCTACCAATGCCATATTCACAATACTTCTAACCGTGCTTCCCAATTGCAATACGTGAACAGGTTTTTTTAGTCCAAGTAGTATGGGACCAATAGCATCAGCACCACCTACTTCTTTTAGTAAGTTATATGCCACGTTTCCTGCTGTCAGATTAGGGAAGATTAATACATTTACATCTTCATCTACTAACTCACTAAAAGGATAGTTATCACGCAGGATTTCCTTATTAAATGCCATACTACCCTGCATTTCACCATCAACAATCAACGATGGGTTTCTTTGCTTGAGAATACGTGTAGCTTCTGAAACCAATTTAGCTTCTGGTGAATCACTACTGCCAAAATTGCTATAGCTCAGCATTGCCATTCGAGGTGTTAGATTGAAATTCCGCACTTCTTTGGCTACCATCATGGCAATATCTGCCAGTTGTTCTGCCGTAGGATTAAAATTCACCGTTGTATCTGCTAAAAACAGTGGCCCCTTTTTGGTGAGTAATAAATACATCCCAGCTATTTTCTTCACTCCTTCTTCCGTACCAATAATCTGCAATGCTGGCCGGATTGCTTCTGCATAGTTTTTGGTAAGTCCTGATAACATTGCATCAGCATCACCTGTTTCAACCATCATACAACCAAAATGGTTTCTGTCTTTCATGATCTTCAGACTCTCATAATGGTTGAATCCTCTTCTTTGTCTTTTCTTAAAGAAAAGTTCTCCATAAAATTCGCGCTTCGATTCCATTTCATCACTACGCGGATCTATGATTGGCAGATCAGTTATATCAATATTATACTCTTCGGCAATTCTGTTAATTTTAATCGGATCTCCCAGTAGTATTGGATAAGCAACACCTTCATCGTATATAATACTGGCAGCTTTGAGAATTTTCTGGTTATCGGCTTCAGCAAATACCAATCGCTTTGGATCCCTGCGTGCTTTGTTACCAATTACACGTAGTAATTGATTATCGAGGCCAAGTCTTCTGTTTAATTCAAGAACATACGCGTCCCAGTTGGCTATTTTTTTCTGAGCAACACCTGTTTCAACAGCGGCTTTAGCAACAGCAGGGGCCACGGTTGATAACAGTCTTGGGTCTAAAGGTTTAGGAATAATGTATTCCGGACCGAACGACATATTGGTCTGGTTATAGGCCATATTCACAATATCAGGCACAGCTGATTTTGCAAGTTCTGCCAAGGCTTTTACTGCTGCCAGTTTCATGGCTTCATTGATCTGTGTGGCACGAACATCTAATGCTCCTCTGAATATATAAGGAAAGCCTAGTACATTATTAACCTGATTAGGGTAATCAGTTCTGCCTGTTGCCATAATGATATCTTTTCTTACAGCAATAGCATCTTCATAACTAATTTCAGGATCAGGATTGGCCATCGCAAATACGATCGGATTTTTAGCCATGGATTTAACCATATCCTGCGTTACTACATTACCTACACTTAGTCCCAGAAAAACATCCGCATCTTTCATGGACTTCTCCAGAGTGAGATCAGCTTTTTTTACCGCAAATTTTCTGCGTATTTCATCAAGGTCTGTTCTGCCTTCATGCAATACTCCGTCTTTATCAAAAAGAGTGAAATTTTCATACCGGGCGCCTAAAGCAACATAGAGTTGTGTACAAGCCATTGCTGCAGCGCCTGCACCATTTACTACAAAACGAACTTTCTCTATTTTCTTTTTTTGTAACTCAAGTGCATTTAATAAAGCAGCCCCACTAATAATCGCTGTTCCGTGTTGATCATCGTGCATCACCGGAATATTCATCTGCTTTTTCAGTTGCTGCTCAATGTAAAAACATTCAGGAGCCTTAATATCTTCCAGGTTTATTCCTCCGAAAGTTGGTTCCAGTGCTTTTACAATCTGAACAAATTTCTCGGGATCTTTTTCGTTGATTTCAATATCGAACACATCAATATCAGCGAATATTTTAAACAATACACCCTTTCCTTCCATTACCGGCTTACTGGCTTCTGGACCAATATCACCCAAACCTAATACGGCCGTTCCATTGCTGATTACGGCAACCAGGTTTCCTTTTGCAGTGTATTTATAAACGTCTTCGGGATTATTATGTATTTCTTTACATGGTTCCGCCACACCCGGGCTATAAGCCAATGATAGATCACGTTGTGTTTTGGCTTCTTTGGTTGGAACTACTTCTATCTTTCCTGGTCTGCCACTTGAGTGGTATTCGAGGGCTTGCTCCTTCCTCAGATCTGTAATTTTAGCCATAGCTTTTATTTTCGTTAACCGGCAACACAATATAACTCAACTTAGGTTGTGTCACTCACTTCGGGGTTCGGTCCGCTGACCCGGCAACCCAGATTTAGGGCTGCAAAATACAATATAAATAAAATAGGTGCTTTTATTTCATAAAACCAATCCGATTGCGGTTTTGAAGGGCTTTATATTCAGCCTGCTCATCCAGTATGTTTTCAATGGCTTCATAAATAAGGTTTAGTTGCTCGTCATGATTGGCTACCGATCTTTTGATCATTTCAACTTCATTTGTCAGCTCACTGTATTGCAGCATTAGTTTCCTGACAGCGATAAATGCCCGCATAATAGCAATATTCATTTCAATAGCCCTTGGTGAGGTTAGTAACCCGCTCAGCATCGCTATACCTTGTTCTGTAAAAGCAAAAGGACTGTATTTACTGTGTTTCCCCTTACCTTTTTTCTCTAAGGTCGCAAATTGCGACCTTAGAGAAGCATACTCTTCAGGGTTGATTTCAAACATAAAATCAGGTGGAAACCGACTCAGGTTGCGTCTTACTGCTTCTTTTAGTCTTTTTGTTTCAACATTGTACAATAAAGCAATGTCAAAATCAAGCATTACTTTCTGTTCACGAAGGGTATAAATTTTGTGTTGAATATGTATTGGTTCCAATAGTTGGTATTTGGCACTAAACTATTGATCCATGATGTTAAAAGGACAGTTGACTGGAAATTGCGTAATAATTCACTGAAACAACCCGTACTACTTGCAAATTAAACCAATACGGTTGCTCCCAGCCAGGCCATATTACCCATTCCAATTTCGATGGCATTTTCGTCGATATTGAATAGTGGGGTATGCACATTATGTACAATTCCTTTTGCTTCATTTCTTACGCCAAGTCTAAAAAAACACCCGGGTATTACCTGTGTATAATATCCGAAATCTTCAGCACCCATTCGCATTTCTGTTTCGAGTACATTTTCCTTTCCCATGTAGAGATCGGCCTGCTTCCAGGCATTTCCGGTAAAATGAGGGTCATTATCAACCGTAGGGTATCCTATATCAATATGTAAGTCTATTTCACCTCCCATAGATTCTACAAGTCCTACAGCATTTTTTCTAATTAGTTCATGTGCTTTAAAGCGCCATGCTTCATCCATCGCCCTGAATGTGCCCATCAGCTTCACCTCGCTGGGTATTACATTGGTTGTATGTCCACCTTGAATTGAACATATCGATAATACTGATGGCGACAATGGATTTTTATTTCTTGAGATAACCTGTTGTAAGCTAACTACCAGATGCGATGCAATTAAAACGGTATCGGCTGTAAGATTGGGTGATGCTGCATGCCCGCCCTTTCCTTTGATGGTGATATAAATTTCATCCGCACTGGCCATTACCCGCCCTTTTCTGAAACTAAGTTTACCTGTTTCTAATCCGGGATGAACATGTAATCCAATGATACCTTGTGGAGCTGGATTCTTTAAAGCACCATCCCTGATCATATAACTTGCTCCTCCGGGATTTTTTTCTTCCCCTGGTTGAAACAATAATTTTACCGTTCCTTCCCATTCGTCTTTTAATTCCTGCAAAATCCTGGATGCGCCCAATAATATTGAAGTGTGTACATCATGTCCACAAGCATGCATTACTCCTGGGTTCTGTGATTTATACGCCACATCATTTTCTTCCATAATAGGCAATGCATCCATATCTGCGCGTAAGGCAATAACACGACTGTCGGGGTTCTTTCCCTTAATAATACCTACAACTCCTGTATTCGCCATTGTTTCAAAAGGAATACCCATCTCCTGTAATTTTGATTGTACAAAACGACAGGTTTCGAATTCCTGGTAACTTAGTTCAGGATGCGCATGCAGGTGTGAGCGAATGGCTATACTATCTGCTGCATATTTTGATGCTAAATCTTTTATCTTTTGTAATAACATTTTACTTTATTGTGCAAGTTCATCCTCGGCGAGGTTATATTCAATCACATCTTCTACTACATACACACCTTTAGGATAAAAGCGATTCAATAATTTCCTGAATTGCTCGGCATCTTCTCTTCTCACAAAATTACCGATCCGAACTTTGAAGAGTGGTGACTGATAAGATGTATAGGTTTTATGATCGGGGAAACGACTTAGTAATTCTGTTTTAATACGGAATGCCTGGTCGCGGCTATTTGTGCTGATTACCTGCAGGCGATACCCTTTGTATTGACCATCGCTCGTGAGCATTGCTGTGCGTTTATTAAGTTGAGCCTGTTTTGCAGTAAGTAAATCAAGTCTGCTATCTTTTTTTACCACAATTGTATCAGCGGCCCACAATTCCATAGCGGAGAATAACAATAAGCAAATGGAAATACAACGAATCAGCACAGACATAATGCTTGTTTTCAGTAAGATAAACAATATTATACAAAGATACGGCTCCGAATCAGATGACTGGTATTTGTTGAATTGCTTTAACAGGTTATTCTAATAGCCACTTTTTCCTTCAGACCCCTGTACTATGGCAACACTGGCACTGCATCCGAGCCTGGTTGCGCCGGCTTCCACGAGTTGTTGGGCAAATACATGGTCGCGAATACCCCCTGAAGCTTTAATCTGTACCTGTTCAGGCAAATGAAGTCTGAACAATTTCACTGCTTCGATGGTTGCTCCTTTTTCCGCATAACCCGTAGAGGTTTTCAGGTAATCTATTCCTGCCACGCCATACAACTCGCAACATTTAATAATTTCATCGTCGGTTAGCAAACCAGACTCAATGATAACCTTAATCACTTTACCTTTTGATTTCACAACCGGCATGATATGATTAATTTCATTTGCCAGATAAACCCAATCGGCATTTTTTATAGCAGATATATTAATTACTACATCTAATTCATCTGCACCATCTACTATAGCAAGTACTATCTCGGCTATTTTAGACTCTACAGCCGAATAACCAAAAGGAAAACCAATAACTGTTGCCACTTTCACTTTACTCCCCTCTAAGGCAAGTTTTGCTCTCTTCACAAAATTGGGTGGTACACAAACGGCTGCAAAACCAAACTGTTTTGCTTCATTGCAAAGCTTTTCGATATCTGAAACCAGTGTTGTAGGTTTCAATATGGTATGATCGATATATTGGTTAAGTGTAGACATATCTTTAAATTATCAGTGATGCACAAAAATATAAAACAAAAGCCTCCCAACTCGGAAGGCTTTTGTTTTAACCATGGTCTATGGGCCACAAACTCATCCTACAAATCCTTACCATGACAGGCTTTATATTTTTTCCCGCTTCCGCATGGGCAAGGATCGTTCCTGCCGATTTTGGGGCCAACGCTTATTGGTTGTTGTTTAACTGGTGTAGGATCATAATAATCATTCTCTGTTGGAGGAGCATCTATATCTTCCTTGCTGGTGCTAAGCTTGCTCAAATCTGTTTTCTGCTGGCGTCCTTCACGAACTTCATCACCATCGTTTAAGGGGATACCTGCATGACAAAGGAATTGAACAATATTCGTGTTCACTTCTCCATCCATTTTCTTGAATATATTGTATGCCTCCATTTTATAGATCACCAAAGGATCTTTTTGTTCGTACGTTGCAGTTTGTACACTTTGCTTCAGGTCGTCCATTGCGCGCAAATGTTCTTTCCATGCATCATCAATCAAAGCAAGGGTAACTGTTTTTTCAAGTGCATTCACCAATTCAGTTCCGTTGCTTTGCAAGGTTTTTTCCATGTTTGCCAGCACCTGCATCCCTTTTCTTCCATCGGAAAAAGGAACAATTACGTTTTCAATATGGTTTCCCTGCTGTAGGCGAATATTTTTAAATACCGGAATTGCCTGAAGCGCCATCTCCTGCTTTTTCCTATCGTAATTAGTAACAGCCTGCAAGTAAAGTTTTTCGGCTATCTGTTGATCGCTGCCTTTCGCAAATTCATCGGCTGTAATATCTGTATCAATACCAAAATTTAGAATTGCGGCTAGTTTGAAGCCATCATGATCATTTTGTTCTTTAAAGGAATTCACCAGATCTTCTGCAACTCCGTAGAAAGCGTTATCAAGATCAAGCGCGAGACGTTCGCCGAATAATGCGTGGTTACGTTTTGTATAGACTACCGTACGCTGTTTATTCATCACATCATCGTACTCCAACAGTCGCTTACGGATGCCAAAGTTATTTTCTTCCACTTTTTTCTGTGCCCTTTCGATAGACTTGGTGATCATACTATGTTGAATCACTTCTCCTTCTTTGTACCCGGCAAAGTCCATGATTTTGGCTATACGTTCGCTGCCAAACATGCGCATCAGATCATCTTCCAGAGAAACAAAGAACTGTGAAGATCCGGGGTCACCCTGACGTCCGGCACGACCTCTCAACTGTCTGTCAACCCTTCTCGATTCATGTCGCTCTGTACCAAGTATTGCTAAACCACCAGCTTCTTTCACACCTGGTCCGAGTTTAATATCCGTACCACGACCTGCCATATTGGTTGCAATCGTAACAGCGCCGGGCAAGCCAGCTTCTGCAACAATCTGCGCCTCTCTGGCGTGTTGTTTGGCGTTAAGTACATTATGCGGAATTTGTTTCTGGCGAAGCATTCTGCTCAACAATTCACTTACTTCTACCGATGTGGTACCAACCAGTACTGGTCTGCCTGCTTCACGCAACTTGGCAACTTCTTCAATAACGGCGCCAAATTTTTCACGTTTGGTTTTATATACCAGATCCTGTTCATCTTTCCTGATAGCAACTACGTTAGTAGGTATTGCAACTACATCCAGTTTATAAATATCCCAGAACTCAGCCGCTTCTGTTTCAGCAGTACCTGTCATACCAGCAAGCTTATGGTACATCCTGAAATAGTTCTGGAGTGTAACCGTTGCATAGGTTTGTGTAGCCGCTTCGATTTTTACATTTTCTTTTGCTTCAATCGCCTGGTGTAAGCCATCGGAATAACGACGACCATCGAGAATACGACCGGTTTGTTCATCAACAATTTTAACCGCTCCATCCATTACCACATATTCTACATCTTTATCAAATAAAGTGTAGGCTTTTAGCAATTGTTGTACCGTATGAATACGGTCAGCTTTTACAGCATAATCATTAATCAGGTGTTCCTTGCTGTGTAATTTTTCTTCTGCAGAAATAGCCTCGTTTTTATCGATTGAAGCTAAAGAAATACTGATATCTGGCAGGATAAAGAAGTTAGCATCTTCACCTGATTTGGTAATCAGTTGAATACCTTTATCGGTAAGTTCAACCGAATTATTTTTTTCATCAATATAGAAATACAATTCTTCGTCTGCTTTAGGCATTTCGCGCTGTTGGTCTGCGAGATAATGATTTTCTGCCTTTTGCAATTTCACCCTCATACCAGGCTCACTCAGGAATTTTATCAGTGCACTATTCTTAGGCAACCCACGATGAGCGCGAAATAATGCAAGACCTCCATCTTTTGGATCGTCGTTGCCTTCGGCTATTTTCTTCTTGGCTTCGTTGAGGAATTGGTTTACTGCTTTTTTCTGAGCTTCCACTAATTTTTCGATTCGTGGCTTCAGTTCAAAAAACTGCTGCTCTCCGGTGTTATGTCCGATAGGACCTGATATAATTAATGGTGTACGTGCATCATCAATTAATACGGAATCCACCTCATCCACCATGGCAAAATGATGTTTGCGTTGCACCATTTCTGCGGGTGAATGCACCATGTTATCTCTCAGATAATCGAAACCAAATTCATTATTGGTACCATAGGTAATATCAGCGAGGTATGCATTGCGGCGTGCTTCTGTACTTGGCTCATGTTTATCGATACAGTCTACACGAAGTCCCAGCCACTCAAACAAAGTACCATTCCATTCACTATCCCTTCTTGCGAGGTAATCGTTCACGGTAACAATGTGCACCCCTTCTCCAGCAAGTGCATTAAGGTAAGCAGGTAAGGTAGATACAAGTGTTTTACCTTCACCGGTAGCCATTTCAGCAATTTTACCCTGATGTAATACGCTACCACCGATTAACTGAACATCATAATGCACCATGTTCCAGGTAACAGGCGCACCTGCTGCTGTCCAGGTATTTTTGAAAATACATTTATCACCTTCAATACGGATATAATCTTTCTTAACGCTCAGGTCGCGATCTAATGCTGTTGCAGTACTAACCAACTCTTCATTTTCTTTGAATCGTCTGGATGCTTCCTTCACAACCGCAAAAGCTTCTGGTTGAATTTCAGCCAGTATTTCTTCAATTTTTTTATCTCTTTCTTTTTTCAGCTTATCAACTTCCTGATAAATGATATCACGATTATGTATTTCATTTTCAGGAAGATTTTCAGCAGCCTGTTTCTTGGCTTCTATTTCTGCATCTATATTAACAAGATGGGCTTTAATGCGTTGTCTGAATTCCTGTGTTTTGTTTCGGAGCTCATCGTGGGTTAGTTGCTGATACTGGTCGTAGAACTGGCCAATTTTTTGGATGATGGGCATAATTTGTTGCACATCTTTTTCACTTTTACTGCTACCGAATAATTTTGAGATAAATTTCAACATATATATCTTAATCTGGTGTATTAGAAAATTTTAACAGTCAAAAACGGTGCGCAAAAAAAAATTGAGCCAATTTGGCACTTTTTCAACTGAGGCCGCCAAAGGTAAAGAATTTGGGTAGAGTGCGTGCGCTGACAAAAAACTAGGGTTTATTTATCAATTAGTTAACGGAATAGCATGAATATTACAAAAAGCGGTTTGCTGATTATGGCCATATTTTGCGCCTTTCTGGCACAGGCCCAGGTAAACCAGCCAGATTCAATAGCAAGGGAAAGGATAAAACTGGTACAAAATAATATGTATGTATTAGGTGCCTGGGCTGGCGCCAATATTATTCAAGGCACCATTTCGGCCAGTAATACTCATGGAAGTGAGCATTTTTTGCATCAAATGAACGCTTATTGGAATACGGTAAACCTGGCAATAGCAGGCGTTGGATTGCTTGGAATAAGAAAACAGCTTAAACAACAGTACAACCGGGAATCCAACCTAAAAGCACAGTATAGATTAGAAAAAATTCTACTATTAAATGCCGGACTGGACCTGGCATATATTTCTACAGGATTATATCTAAAGGAACGGGGCACCCGCCTGAATAACGACAGGAATGTTGGTTATGGGAATAGCTTATTATTACAGGGTGGGTTTTTGTTGATTTTCGACCTTATCCAATATGGGCAACACCATAAAAACACCAAATGGCTCGAAAAGCAAGGTGGCAACCTGGAACTTGGGCTAGGATCGAATGGATTTGCACTTAACTACCGGTTCTAAGGCAGGTTAGTATCTGTGATTAAAAAAGCAAAGTTTTGATGGAATTTCAGGGTGTTTCTGCTACTTTTGCAGCCAAATTGAAAAGGGCATACCGGAATGTTCCAGTACCCTGTTTCTTGAAAAATTGAAACTTTTTACCCCATGGCAGGTCAGTTAAAAGAAGTACGTAACCGGATTAAGAGTGTTCAGAGTACCCAGCAGATTACCAAAGCAATGAAAATGGTAAGTGCGGCTAAATTACGTCGCGCTCAGGATGCGATCACGCAAATGAGACCATATGCACAAAAACTGCAGGAAATGCTGAGTAATATTGTCAGCAATGCGGAAGGCGACATGACCATTAAACTGGCTGAAGAGAGAGCTGTTGAGAAAGTACTATTGATAGTAATTACCAGTGACCGTGGATTATGCGGTGGATATAATGCAAACCTTATTAAACTGGCCAAGCAGACGATCGCTGAAAAATATGCTGTCCAGCAGAAAAAAGGCAATGTTACCATTTGGAACATTGGTAAAAAAGGGTACGAAAGCTTATTAAAAGCTGGCTATAAAGCAGAAGCAACTTTTAAAGATATTTTTCTGAACCTGAATTTCGAAAACGTTCAAACAGCTGCACAAGCTGCGATGAAGGCTTTTGAAAACAAAGAATTTGATGCAGTAGAAATAGTTTACAGTGAATTTAAAAATGCTGCTACACAGCGATTTACAGTAGAGCAATTCCTGCCTATCCCTAAAGTTGCCAATACGGGTTCGGTTAAAAAATCAGACTTTATTTTCGAACCAGCTAAGGAAGACCTGATTGCGGAACTAATGCCTAAAATCCTCAATACACAATTATATAAAGCAGTTTTAGATTGTAATGCCAGTGAACATGGCGCACGTATGACTGCCATGGATAAAGCCAGTGAAAATGCAAACGAACTGCTGAAAACACTTAAAATCAGCTACAACCGTGCACGTCAGGCAGCCATTACAACCGAACTTACTGAGATCGTAAGTGGTGCTGCAGCTTTACAGGGATAGTAAATGATAATTTGTCCGCCTCAGGCGGATGAAAATGTGCTGATTTGAAAATGAGGGCAACAGATTTTCCATTCTTTTTGAAGCATTTCGTTATTTTCAAATTTTCAAATTCACTAATTTTCAAATTATAATGGAAATAAGCCAAATTATACCACACATTGAAGTGTTGATTTTCGCGAGCGAAAAACCACTTACTTCATTAGATATCGTTGAACTCATCAACAATACATTTGGCTTTCTTGAAGAAAGGGTAACCCTAGACCAGGTAGAAGCATCGATCCAGGGTATCTGTGAGAAATATGATTCTGAATTTTACCCATTTGAGGTTCGTGAGAGTGGCGGGGGATGGCAATTCCTTACCAAAAAAGATTTCCACAAAACCATTGCTCAGTTAAACGGAGACAAATTCCTGAAGCGATTGAGTAATGCTGCACTTGAAACCCTGGCAATTATTGCTTACAAACAACCCATTACCAAAGGAGAGATTGAATCGATCCGTGGTGTAAACAGCGATTACAGTATCCAGAAATTACTGGAAAAAGAACTCATATTAATCAGTGGTCGTAACGAACAAATGCCCGGAAAGCCACTGGTGTACGCTACTTCCAAAAACTTTATGGATTATTTCGGTATTAATTCTCCGGAAGACCTTCCAAAAATCAAAGAAGTATTGGCAGAACAGATTGTGGAAGGAACCGTAATCCGCCCGGAAGATTTTACCGACCAACCGGTAGCAGAAGAAACGCAGGAAACTGAACAGCCTATCGACGGAGATACTTCCCTGCTTACCGTAAATGAAGATGGCGAACTCATTATTCAAGGTGATGAAAATGCCGCAGACACAGAAATGTTGTCGGATGAGGCAGATGCATCAACAGAAACTGACTCTTCTACCGACGAGGAGCAACATGGTGAGGAACCAGATTCCGACGAAAATCTCGCATAAGCTTTCTTACAGTTTTTAGGATTAACGCGAAGACAAGTATCTTCGTGGCATGTCATTAAAACCATCGAACGAGCAACTAAGAAACATCGCGGCGGAATTTGGTACACCTTTATATGTATATCATGCTGACCGTATCTCACATCAGTACTTACAGCTACAGAATGCTTTCAAAGGAACTGATAAGGTCCGTTTTTTTTACGCCTGTAAGGCACTTACCAATATCAATATCCTCAAACATATCCGGCAAATTGGCTGCAATGTTGATTGCAGTTCAATCAATGAAGCAAAACTTGCAGTATATGCTGGATTCAGTCCACAGAATATATTATACACCAGTAATGGAATTGCTTTCGAAGAAATAGAAGAAGCTGTTGCGCTGGGTATTAATATCAATATTGATAGTCTCTCTAACCTGGAGAAATTTGGAAAAAAATACGGGGCGAGTTATCCCGTAGGTATACGTTTACGTCCAAATATTATGGCAGGCGGAAATCTTAAAATTTCAACCGGCCACGAAAACAGTAAATTTGGAATACCTATCGAGCAATTAGATGAAATCATTGCCCTGATGCAGGAACACCAGATTTGCATTGCCGGCTTACACGTACATACAGGAAGTGAGATTAAAGATGTGGACGTTTTCATGAAGGTAACAGATGTGTTTTTTGACCTTGTTCCACATTTTCCCGCATTACAATTCTTAGATCTCGGTGGTGGATTTAAAGTGCCTTACCGCGATGGAGAAGAAGGTACAGATATTCAATTGCTGGCAAATGCCATCCTTTCATTTGAGCAAAAAATCGAATCAATTTACCATCGCAGTTTTCAGGTGTGGTTTGAGCCGGGTAAATTTCTTGTGAGTGAGGCAGGTTTTCTGTTGGCCAAAGTGAATGTAATCAAACATACGCCTTCAACCAGTTTCGTTGGTATCGATACCGGTTTCAACCACCTGATCAGACCCATGTTTTACGAAGCATATCACCGCATTAGGAATATCAGCAATGAACAAGGAGAAATTAAAAACTATGCAGTTGTTGGTAATATCTGCGAAACAGACACATTTGCATGGGATAGAGCATTAAACGAAACCCGAGAAGGTGATATCCTGGTTTTTGATAATGCAGGTGCTTATGGTTTTGAAATGGCCAGCAATTTCAACTCCCGTTATCGTCCGGCTGAAGTACTTATTAAAGATGATAAAGCCCTCCTGATCAGAAAAAGGGATGTTTTTGAGGATTTATTAAGAAACCAGGTGGAAGCATTCTAAAACAAAAGAGTAGTTTGCAGACTCATGATTGAAATAAAAAATATCAAAAAGGTTTTCGGCGACCGCACCATTCTAGACGACATCAGTGCCGTTATGGAAGCTGGTAAATGTAACCTCATTATTGGAACAAGTGGAAGTGGTAAAACCGTTTTAACCAAATGTATGGTCGGATTATTTCGCCCTGAAGTAGGTGAAATACATTACGATCAGAAAGACATGCTGCAAATGAACAATGAGGATCGTAAATTATTACGTCAGCAAATCGGCATGTTGTTTCAGGGAACTGCATTGTTTGACTCTATGACTGTTGAACAGAATGTTTTATTTCCACTGGATATGTTTACAAACTGGTCGCAGGCTGAAAAAAAGAAAAGGGTAAACGAAGTACTTGATCGCGTAAACCTTAAAGATGCACATAAACGTTACCCTTCTGAAATCAGTGGTGGCATGAAAAAAAGGGTAGGTATTGCAAGAGCAATTGTACTCAATCCCAAATATCTTTTTTGTGATGAACCGAATTCCGGACTCGACCCCCAAACATCGCTGGTAATTGATAAATTAATTCAGGAAATAACCATTGAGTTCAATATTACAACCATAGTTGTTACCCATGACATGAATAGTGTGATGGAAATCGGAGACCATATTGTATACCTGCACCAGGGAAGAAAGCAATGGGAAGGCACTAATAAAGACATCATCTTCAGTAAAGATGAGCTCTTGAATAAATTTATTTTTGCATCAGAATTCCTGCAAGATGCTAAAGAGATGCGGATGATGGAATTAAACGGAATTAATAAGAAGAATCCATAACAGGTATACCATGAAACACATTTCATTATTTATAGCGACCATTTTTTGCAGTGTTCTGCTATTTGCACAGAACACAGGTAATGATCTGCCTCCATTCATGAAAACAAAGAAATTACCTGAATTCAATTTATTACAAACAGATAGCACCTGGTTTACCCATGAGCAATTACCAAAAGCAGATTTTACCATCATCGTTTATTTTAGTCCAGACTGCGGGCACTGTCAGTACGAGGCTAAAGAAATGATGAATAATATGGATAGCCTGAAAAACACTTTCATCCTCTGGGCTAGCTACCGTGATATGGCTGATATTAAAGGATTTGCTGAAACCTATGGTTTCGGAAACCATAAAAACCTAAAAGTAGGCCGTGACCCAACTTATGGAATACCTTCCTTTTTTCAGGTAAAATACACTCCCTATGTGGCCGTGTATGATAAAAAAGGTAATTATGTAAAGGCTTTTGAAGGTGGTGTTGAAATGCCGGAGTTGAATATGCTACTATCCTCCTATAAGCAGCAGTAAGCCAGTTTGGATCTATATTTTCAGTAAGCAAAAAGGTCTGTTATTTATCGGTCAAATCCAGAAACTTCCTCTGCTAAACCATGTGCAACCCTTACCTTTGCAGCGAAAAAAATTCCTCAATTCTAAATAATCATTGTACTATGAAAGTAACTGTAGTAGGTGCCGGGGCCGTTGGAGCTACCTGTGCCGACAATATTGCCCGCGCCGCACTGGCAGAAGAACTGGTATTATTAGATATTAAAGAAGGTTTCGCCGAAGGTAAAGCCCAGGATATGATGCAAACTGCTGCATTGCTCGGTTTCGACACACGCATCACCGGTAGTACCAATGATTATTCAAAAACAGCCGGTTCTGATGTAGTGGTAATTACTTCAGGTTTGCCTCGTAAACCTGGTATGACCCGCGAAGAACTGATTGGAACCAATGCAGGTATTGTAAAAGGTGTTTGCGAAAATATCCTGAAATATTCTCCGGATGCGATCATTATTGTGATAAGCAATCCAATGGATACCATGACATACCTGGCTCTGCAGTCAACCGGATTACCAAAAAACAGGATCATCGGTATGGGTGGTACATTAGACAGCGCCCGTTTTAAATATCAACTGAGCCAGCACCTGGGTTGCAGTCCTGCAGACTTAAATGCGGTAGTAGTTGGTGGACATGGCGATACAACCATGATTCCTTTGATTCGCTACGCAACCTGGAACAGTGCACCGGTAACTGATTTCCTGACAGAAGAACAACAAAAACAAATTGTTGCAGATACAATGGTTGGTGGTGCAACTTTAACCAAACTCATCGGAACATCTGCATGGTATGCTCCCGGAGCAGCAGGTGCCGCGCTGGTTGAAAGTATTCTCCGTGATGAGAAAAAATTGTTTACCTGCTGTGTAAGCCTGGAAGGTGAATACGGACAAAATGATATTTGTCTTGGTGTACCTGTTGTAATTGGTAAAAATGGCTGGGAAAAAATCCTTGATTTCAAATTAAATGCAGAAGAACAAGCACTATTCAATAAGAGCGCTGATGCCGTTAGAAGCATGAACGATGTATTGAAGACTTTATAATACTTCGCTATTCATCTCATTTTAAAACCGCTCATACAGCAAGCCCTGTTGGTAAAAAACCGACAGGGCTTTTTTCATAAATACAGGCTGCCGTTCGTCATGCGAATGTCACTACTCATCCCTAAATACATAAATGTGCTGTAACATTTATGAGTGCTTTGCGTCTGATTTGAGACCTAAAACAAAACAACATGAGACGGATTTTAGTATTGGCTGTATTGGGATTGACTACGATTTTCAATACCGCATTTGCACAAAACAGCCACAGTATCAAGGGAAAAATTACAGACAATACCGGCAAAGCGATTCAGTCGGTAACAGTATCCTTATTAAAAGCAACTGACAGCAGCCTCGTAAAAGCTGATGTAACCGATGCGAACGGAGCTTTTGAATTAGTGGTGGCTCAGGCAGGAAAATACCTCCTGAACTATACCATGATTGGATATGAGAGAGCCTATTCAAGTACTTTTGAAGTAAAAAACGGACAGGGTTTTGACGCAGGAACCATTAGCCTCGAACCTGCTGCGAATAAGCTACAGGATGTTACTGTTACTTCACGTAAGCCGATGATAGAAATCAAAGCCGATAAAACGGTTTTCAATGTAGAAAACAGTATCAACGCTACAGGTAGCAATGCGCTGGAATTATTACAGAAAAGTCCGGGCATACAGGTAGATAACAATGAGAATATCAGTATGAAAGGAAAAACTGGTGTTCGTATTTATGTTGATGGCAAAATGACGCAGCTGGGCAGTCAGGATTTGGCAGCTTACCTGAAAAGCATCAATAGTAATGATGTGGAAGCGATTGAAATGATCAGTAATCCAAGTGCACGTTATGATGCAAGTGGCAATGCAGGAATCATCAACATCCGCTTAAAGAAGAATAAAAAATTCGGCACCAATGGTTCTATGAACCTTGGATTTATTCAGGGTGTTACTCCGAAGGGTAATGGCTCAGTAAGCTTAAACTATCGTGATAAGAAAGTGAACCTGTTTAGCAATATTGGTGCAAACCTTGGCAGACAGGAAAATACATTGAATCTATACCGTATTCAGAGAGATACATTATATGATCAGGTAAGTACCAACTGGAGCCATAACAAAAGCCTGAATGCAAAAGTGGGTGCTGATCTTTTCCTGAATAGCAGAAGTACTTTAGGGTTCCTGGTTACCTCGAATTTTGGAAATACAGACTGGACCAGTGAAAGTAATACCAATATTTCTTATAAACCAACCAACCAGTTTGTAAAAAAGCTTGTTGCACTGAATACCATACCTGGTCACAGAACAAATATGAACAGTAACGTAAACTATCGTTATACTGATACCACAGGTAAAGAGATAAATTTTGATGCCGATTATGGTTTATTCCGCGGCACTGGCAGAAGCCATCAGCCTAACTATTATGTTGATCAGAATGGTAACAGCATTTCACAGATAGTTAATAGAAACTATACACCAACTGATATTGATATCTACACCGCTAAAGTTGATGTGGATCAACCAAAATGGAAGGGTAAATTAGGATATGGTGCTAAGTTCTCTTATGTTAAAACCACAAACACATTCGACTTCTTCAACGATGTAAATGGAGTTCCTGTTAAAATACTAAGCAGAAGTAACAGCTTTACTTATAAAGAAAATGTAAATGCTGCATACGTAAACTACCAACGTCAGTTGAATGCAAAATGGAGCTTACAGACTGGTTTGCGTATGGAACAAACAAATAGTGAAGGTGTTTTAACAAGAGCCGATGGTGTGATGCAGGCGGATAATACAGTGAAACGTAATTATCTTGACTTATTCCCTAGTGCTGCATTAACCTGGATGGTAAACCAGAAACATACTTTGAACTTAACATTCAGCAGAAGGATTGACCGTCCTACTTACCAGGACTTGAATCCATTTGAAAATAAACTGGATGAGCTGACTTATGAAAAAGGAAACGCTTTTTTACGTCCGCAGTACACAAATACAGTTGAATTGTCGCATACATTCAAATACATGCTGAATACTACTATTGGATACAGCCATGTAAAAGATTTTGCAACACAAACAACAGATACTACTAATAACGCAACATTCGTTCAGCAGAAAAACCTAGCAACACAGCGTATATTGAGTTTCAGCATTGGCTCTCCATTACCTATTGCCAAGTGGTGGAATGGTTATGCAAATGTTTGGTATAACTACCAGATGTTTAAAGGAAAGATTGGTGAGAATGAAGTAAAAACAGATATCCCAATGTTTGGTGCTTACATGCAACATTCATTTACACTCGGTAACGGATATACTGCAGAATTAAGTGGATGGTTTAGCGGTCCTAGTGTATGGGGTGCTACCTGGAAAACACGTTCTTTAGGTGGATTAGATCTGGGCTTCCAGAAACAAGTACTTAAAAAACAGGGTACTGTTAAACTGAGTGTAACAGATATATTCTTCACCAATCCATGGACAGCAACCAGCAACTTCGGCGGATTGTATATCAATGGTTCTGGCCGTAATGAAAGCCGTACTGTTCGTTTAGCCTTCTCATGGCGCTTTGGTAATAGCCAGGTAAAAGCGGCACGTCAACGTCAGACAGGTTTGGAAACAGAAGTGAAGAGGATTAAAGGATAAGGCATCAGTTGGTTTTGATTATAAAAGAAGAGGCTCCGAAATTCGGAGCCTCTTCTTTTATCGTACTATGCAATTGATTCTTTTACTTCCTCAATCACCTATAAATAGCTGTGCGCAGTTGACGCTATCAGATTGATATCTTGGTCTTGCATACATTTAAAATGCGCACGCGGACAAGCTTTAGTACCATAATTGGAACATGGCTGACATGCCAATCCTTTCACGATAAAATTTTGATAGGCTGGTTGAGTTTGGTGAGGCATTTGATCTTTACCATAATAGGGTTCTACATCCAAAGCTGGTGATGTACCACCCCAGATAGCCAGCACAGGTTTATTTAATGCACAGGCTATGTATTGCATCCCTGTATCGTGTGAAATAACCAGTTTAGATTGCCGGATGATTTCAGCCGATTCATGCAGACTGAATTTGCCACAGGCATTATAGATTTTTACCGGATCGGTTTCTGCAATTTTTTCACCTTCTATTTTATCCTCCTTCCCTCCCACCAGTACAATTGGAAATTGAATTTTATGACAAAGTTCACGGAGTTTATAAACAGGTAATTTCTTGGTATAATAAGATGCCCCAATTACAATCGCTACAAATCCTGCGCTGTGCGAAAGAGGCAAATCTTCCGCTTTTACACGAACATCTGCCGGAATAAAATAATCCATCCCTTTCCCATCATTTACCACTCCTAAAGGGGCTAGTGTATCAATACAACGATCTACAATATGCCTTCCCGCCATTTTATTGATGTGCAAACGGGTAAGCAATACTTTTTCGATCACTTCTTTGTTATAGGATAATACAGGCACTTTCAAAGCCTTTTTGATACGCCAGGTTCTGAAGTTTTTATGAAAGTCTATGATATAATCGAATTGTTCTGCCTGTAAGTTTTTAATAAGTTGATCCAGGTTACCATTAAAATAATGAAAACGATCGATGTATGGATTCGCTTCCGTTACCGCTTTCATTGATTGCTTTGTAAGAAAATGTATTTCTGCATTCTCCACCTGTTGCTTAAGGCAACGGATGGCTGGTGTGGTAAGTACAATATCACCAATAGAAGAAAAACGGATTACCAGAAATTTCATGGCACAATTTAGGAGGAAAGTCTGAAAGACTGAAAGACCGAAAGACCGAAAGACCGGAAGTTATTTTTTTAACTCAACTGCGTGTAGCTGTTCAACATAGTAGTTAACCCGGGAGTTACACAGAGTTGTACTATTTTTTTATAATAATCTCACAAAAGAAGGTTTTGTCTTCCGGACTTCCAGACTTTCGGACCCCGGACTATCAAACCTCACTCCTCCACATAATTCAAATCCTTATGAAAAGTTTCTTCTGTGAAATAAAAGGCAACCAATGTAACACCCATTACGAGCAGGCCGGTGATAATGCCACTATTGATTAAGTTCCACCCCCATGATTTCTGGAATAGATCAAGGAAAAGCATATTGATCAGTGGTAATGCGCCCCTGACCATATTGGGAATTGTTGTTGCTGCGGTACCTCGCAGGTTTGTGCCAAACTGTTCTGCACCCATAGTTACAAAGATGGCCCAGAAACCTGTGCTGAATCCGAGTAATGTACAGATAGCATACATCGAAGTATCAGAATTATTATACCCGCTGAAGAAGAGGATAAGTCCAACAATAGTCAACAGATAATATAATAGCAAAGCTTTCTTCCTGCTTTTGAAATATTGGCTCACTAAACCCACGAGCATATCACCTATCGCAATTGCGGCATAGGCAAACATGATAGACCGACCTGAGTCGATAGTAGTGCTTCCGAACATGGACTTACCAAATCGATCACTTTGGTTTACCAGGATACCGATTACGTACCAGGTAGGCAGACCAATTAAAATAGCAAAAACATATTTTTTCAATCTCTTGCCATTGTTGATCAACATCCAGAAATTACCGCGTTTTACCTTTTGTTCTTTTGCTTCCCTGAACATTCCTGATTCTGCTACACTAACGCGCAATAACAATAATGCAATCCCTAATGCTCCTCCAATTTTGTAACAGAGACGCCAGTCGTCGGTAAATTGGTAAGTAAAATAGGCTGCTACGGCCCCACTCAGTCCTATACCAGCAACCAATGATGTGCCGATTCCTCGTTTATTTTTGGGCAATAATTCGCTAACTAGTGTAATTCCGGCACCAAGTTCTCCTGCAAGACCCAGACCTCCTATAAAACGGCAAGTTGCGTATTGGTTTACGGTTTGCACAAATCCTGTAGCGAAATTCGCGAGTGAGTATAATATGATTGAACCAAATAATACACTTAGCCTTCCTTTTTTATCGGCAAGCACTCCCCATAAAATGCCTCCTAATAATAACCCTGTCATTTGCCAATTGATTACGCGGGTACTATCAACCAGCATGGTTGCGTCTGTTGCGCCTACACCAAGCATGCTGGTTTTTTTAACGATGGTAAAGAGTAAGAGATCGTAGATATCAACGAAATATCCTAATGCGGCTACGATTACCGGCAATGACAGGATTCCGTATTTTTTTTCGGTCATGGCAGCAGGTTTGCATTTTAGTCAGAGTGTCCGGAAGACCGGAAGTCTGAAAGAAAATTATTTATGCTTCGTTAATATTTTTCTTTTTCCCGGAGAAAAGTTTAATAATTACTGGTGCAGTTGTTACCAGTACAATACCTATTACTATAACTTCTAAATGATCTTTCAGATCAAAACCAAATTCATTCAGTATCCATTTCTGGAGAAAGTGTCCGGCAAATAACATACTGAAAACCCAGGCTACACAACCAATAATATTAAAGAATACGAATTTCTTTTTTTCCATTGAAACGATACCTGCAACAATAGGTGCAAATGTTCTTATGATAGGTATAAAACGGGCTACAATAATTGCACCGCCGCCATGTTTCTCATAAAATGCATGAGCCTGTTCGAGGTATTTTCTTTTAAAGAGCATATTTTCTTTCCAGTTATACATGGCTGGTCCAACTCTTTTTCCGAACCAGTAACCAACCGTATTTCCGGCAATACCTGCAGCAGATATTAGCAGCATTAAAGAAAACAAATCAAGGTATTCATTTCCGGTAGGAATAAATTCTTTGGCAAGGTTAGAACTATAAATGCCTGCTACAAAAAGCAAACTATCGCCTGGTAAAAAGAAGCCTACAAACAATCCTGTTTCTGCAAACACTACAAACAGGATTAACCATAAGCCACCATGTTCAATATAAAACTGAGGTTGCAATAACTGGCTCCAGTGAAAGTCGGATAATAATAATTGTAACATGCAAACAATGCTTAAGGGTCAATTAAATTTCAACAGGTTCATCTAATGCACCTTCCCATTTGCTCACAACACTTGTAGCAAGTGCATTTCCAACCACATTAGTAGCTGTTCTGAACATATCACAGAAATGGTCGATAGGCAATATTAGTGCAATACCTTCAGGTGGAATATTAAACATGGCGCAGGTTGCGGTAACTACAACCAATGAGGCTCTTGGCACACCTGCGATACCTTTGCTGGTAAGCATCAGCACTATAAGCATGGTTAATTGTGTCCCGAGATCAAGTTGAATGCCATAAGCCTGAGCAATGGCGATACTGGCAAAAGTCATATACATCATACTTCCATCCAGGTTAAAAGAATAACCGAGTGGCAGGATAAAAGAAACGATTTTGTCTTTACAACCGAACCTTTCCAACTCTTCTGTAAGTTTTGGAAAAACTGCTTCACTGCTGGTTGTACTAAATGCAATAATCAGCGGCGGGAATATTCTTTTCAATAATTCTGGCAATCGTTTGCCCAGGATAATAAAACCAACTGTGAGCAAAATAGCCCAGAGGGCCGCAATACCCATTAGGAAGTAAAGCAGGTATTTGCCATAAAAAACAAATACATCTAATCCTTTGGCTGCAATTACGGCAGCAATAGCACCAAATACACCAATAGGTGCAAAGTTCATTACATATCCAACCATTTTAAGGATTACATGCGCAACGGCATCCAGGCCTTTAACCACAATTTTGGCTTTTTCACCCAAAGCGGCGGTAGCTACACCAAAAAATATACTGAAAACCACCAGTTGTAAAATCTCATTGGTGGCCATGGCTTCAATCACACTCTTGGGGAATACGTGTTCCACAAATTTCTGAATACTGAACTCCTGCGTTTTACCAACCAGGTCTTTGGCACCAGTTACATCCGCATTTTGAAGATCAATTCCCTGTCCGGGTTGAAACAGATTCACCAAGAGCATTCCTAATAAAAGGCTCACTAATGATGCAGATACAAACCAGAGTAATGCTTTCCCCCCTACTCGACCAACAGTTTTGAGATCGCCTAATTTGGCGATACCAACAACGAGGGTTGAAAATACCAATGGGGCAATAATCATTTGCACCAGGCGTAAGAATATGGTAGTAAGGAGTTTGAGGTTGGTAGAAAAAGACTGTATGGTTGCGGCTTCGGCATTTTCATGTACAAAATAGCCAAGGATAACACCGGCAATCATCGCAATCACAATATACAAGGTGAGCTTGTTCGATTGTTTCATTGGGGCTCTATTAGTGCCGCAATATAGTATTTCTGGTGAAATGGCCTATATAGAGTGGTAAATCACCGATTCTTAAAAGTTTTGGGGGCTGAAAGCAATAAATACCTATTTTGCCAAAACTTTTCTATTCAGAAACTTAACCAAACTGTATTATGAGTTTATTTGTAAAGAAACCTTTGGGCCAATTACTGGCACAAGCAGATCAGGGCGATAAAGGATTAAAACGGACCCTGGGTGCCGGTAACCTGATAGCCCTTGGTATTGGCGCCATTATCGGTGCGGGATTGTTTGTGAGAACAGCCGCTGCTGCCGGACAAGCTGCCGGACCTGCTGTAACCATTTCATTTATTGTTGCCGCTATTGGTTGTGCTTTTGCAGGTTTATGTTATGCAGAATTTGCAGCAATGATTCCTATTGCCGGTAGTGCCTATGCTTACAGTTATGTAACCATGGGTGAACTGGTTGCCTGGATCATTGGCTGGGCTCTTATTATGGAATATGCCCTGGGTGCTGCAACGGTATCTATTGCCTGGAGTGAGTATCTCAATAAACTATTAGATGGAGGTATACCCTATGAATGGTCGCATAGCCCCTTCGAGAGTTTTACCGACTCAGCCGGGGTATTACATAAAGGTATTATCAATGCTCCCGCATTAATAATTCTTTTATTACTAACCATGTTATTGATCAAAGGAACACAGGAATCTGCTATCGTAAATGCTATTATCGTATTTATTAAAGTAGCGATTGTTATCCTCTTTATTGTGCTGGGATGGCAATATATCCGCCCTGAAAACCACACACCTTACATGATTCCTGAAGGAACCGCCGCTGTTACCGATAGTGCCGGTAAAGTAATTGCCGATTACTCTGGTACTTTCAAACATGGATGGGGAGGTGTTCTTGGTGGAGCAGCCATAGTGTTCTTTGCCTTTATCGGTTTCGATGCGGTAAGTACTGCTGCTCAGGAAGCTAAAAATCCTAAACGTGATATGCCTATCGGTATCCTCGGATCACTGGTTGTTTGTACCATCCTGTACATACTCTTTGGTCACGTTTTAACCGGTGTTGCTAACTGGCAGGAATTTGTTGATCCGGAAAAAGGACGTGAAGCTTCTGTAGCATATGCGATATCTACCTACATGACTAAATACGCATGGCTGTCTACAGCAGTGACGGTAGCTATCCTAGCGGGCTTCTCTTCTGTAATCCTGGTGATGTTGATGGGACAAAGCCGTATATTCTATACCATGAGTAATGATGGATTGATTCCGAAAGCTTTTGGTGAATTGCATCCTAAATTCAAAACTCCTTATAAAGCAAACTGGATTCTATTTGTATTTGTAGGTCTGTTTTCAGCCTTTGTTCCCGGACATGTGGCGGGCGACTTAACAAGTTTCGGTACCCTGTTTGCATTTGTACTGGTAAGTATTGGCGTGTGGATTCTGCGTATGAAATCGCCAGATATTGAAAGGCCTTTCAAAACCCCTCTTGTACCTATCGTACCTATCCTTGGTGCGGTTGTATGTTTGGGCATGATCGTTGCCCTGGATGGACAAACCCTTAAAGTGGCTTTTGCCTGGATGGCTGTTGGTCTGGTGGTTTACTTCCTATACAGCAAAAAGAACAGTAAACTCCGTAAAGAATCATAATACGAAGTACCCGATTTTAAAACCCGCTCAAGTAGCGGGTTTTTTTATGACCAATAGGCTTATTTTTGCAGCCCGTTCATTTAAACAATTATTATGGGAAGGATATTTGAAGTTCGTAAAGCTACCATGTTTGCCCGTTGGGACAGGATGGCCAAACAGTTTACCCGTGTTGGTAAAGAGATTGTAATTGCAGTGAAAGCTGGTGGCCCCGACCCAGCAACGAATCCGGCCCTCCGTCGTTGTTTCCAGAATGCGAGGAGCGTTGGTATGCCTAAAGACCGGGTAGAAGCCGCTATCAAACGCGCACAGGGAAAAGACACTTCCAACTATGAAGAAATTTTATATGAAGGATATGGCCCGCATGGCGTGGCTCTATTGGTTGAAACAGCTACAGACAACCATGTAAGAACAGTAGCCAATGTAAAAAGTCATTTCAATAAAGGGAATGGCGCAATGGGTACCAGTGGCAGCGTGAGCTTTCAGTTCAAAAAAATGGGGGTTTTTAAATTAAAACCTGAAGGACTAAACATCGATGACCTGGAACTTGAGCTGATTGATTTTGGATTAGAAGAATTGGGTGAAAGTAACGATGATAATGGCAACCCTATCATCGTACTAAGGTGCGCATTTGTAGATTTCGGTAACCTGCAAAAAGCCCTTGAAGACAAAAACCTTACCCCTATCAGCGCAGAGCTGGAATGGATACCTACCACAACGGTACCTGTTTCCGATGAACAAGCAGAAGATGTGAGTAAACTTATCGAAAGACTGGAGCAGGATGAGGACGTGAATAAGGTGTTTCATAATATGGGATAGAGCTTCTAGCCACTAGCTGCTAGCTGCTAGAAAATACATAAGAAATTAAGGCTTAGAATATTGAACGATCTGCTTATTCGAAGGATGGGCAGATCGTATTTTTATACCCTCTAGCAGCTAGGAGCTAAACCAGAGCCATACAATTTCAGTACCTTTGCATATGCAAACGCTAAAGGATCTTCAGCATCCAGTGATCTTATTTGATGGTGTATGTAATTTATGTAACGCCAGTATACAGCGTGTGATTAAACATGATCCTTCACGTAGGTTTCGTTTTGCATCTTTACAGGGAGAATTGGGACAGCAAGTGTTGGACCATTTTACGCTTCCTGCAACAACATTTAATTCCTTTCTTTTATTAGAGAATGGGCAACTCTACACTAAATCAACTGCCGCACTTAAAGTAATGAAGTATATGCGCGGTGGATGGGGAATCTTGTATTACCCACTCATCCTTATCCCAACTTTTATCCGCAATTTCTTTTACGACTTCATAGCACGTAACCGATATAAATGGTTCGGTAAACAAGAAGCATGCTGGGTTCCTACACCTGAATTAAAAGCATTATTTTATAATTAATCAGCAATTAGAGGGGTTAGGGGTTAGGTATTAGGTGTAAGGTATTAAGTTTTGGTATTAAAAGGGTTTATTGACAACCCTAATACCCAATACCACACACCTAACACCTTACACCTAATACCTAACACCTAACACCTAATACCCTACTCCGCCATTAATGATTGAACAGCATCGATTACATCTTCTGCATTAGGCTTAGAGAAATAATCGCCATCACTACCATAACCTGGTCTATGTGCTTTTGCGGTTAGTGTTCTCGGACTGGCATCCAGCCATCTATATCCTCCCTGCTCTTCCATTACTTTGTTAAACATGTATGCAGCAGCACCACCGGGCACATCTTCATCAATGAAAATAATTCGATTGGTTTTTTGAAGGGAAGAAAGAATTACATGACCTGTATCAAATGGTAACAAGGTTTGTACATCAATGATTTCACAACTAATGCCTTCTTTGTCTAATCTTTCAACAGCATCCTGGATTATACGCAAAGTGGAACCATAAGAAACAATGGTTACATCTTCACCAGGTCTGATGATTTCAGGAACACCTAATGGAACTGTATATTCAAGCAGGTTTTCCGGCATTTTCTCTTTGAGTCGGTATCCATTCAAACATTCTATCACAATAGCAGGATCATTGGCCTGTAATAATGTATTATACATACCTACAGCCTGAACCATATTTCTTGGTACACAAACATGCATACCTCTTAAGGCGTTAATCACCATTCCCATGGGCGATCCACTATGCCAGATTCCCTCCAAACGATGGCCCCTTGTGCGAATAATTACAGGACAGCTTTGTTGTCCGCCGGTTCTGAAATGGGTTGTACAAACATCATCACTTAATGGTTGTAAACCATAGAGCAGGTAATCCAGGTACTGGATTTCTGCAATAGGTCTCAACCCGCGCAATGCCATACCAATGGCTTGTCCAACGATCGTTAGTTCACGAATACCTGTATCTAATATTCTATCCTTACCATGTTTTTCCTGTAACCCTGCGAAGCCCTGGTTAACATCACCAATATATCCCACATCTTCCCCAAACGCATATACTTTAGGATTGCTACTGAATAGGTTGTCGAAATATTTGTTTAGTATTTCATAGCCATTCATATTAGCAGCATCAAAAGGTATCATGGGTTTAATTTCAGGAACCTTCAATGCGCTTTTAACACCTTCATTATAAAGATGACTATTATATAAACCTTTACTTTCTTCTAATAATGCACTGCGTAAGGCTTTCAGGTCTTGTGCAGTTGGTGAACCTGGTGCTACTTCAATGGCCAATGCAATGGTGCGTAAAACATCTCTGCGAAGTGGCTCTTTGTTAGCGGCCAGTTCATTGGCCATTTGTTGCAACTGGTTATACTTATCAATATCATTCACCATCGACTGGCGAATAAGTTCACTTGCCTGAGCTGCCTGGGCCTTAATAGGAGCACTATATTTTTCCCACGCAAGGTTACGGCCTGTTTTAACCATTTCTTTTGCTTCTGCCTCAACAGCCGCGAGTTCATCAACAGATGCGAGCCCATTTTCGATCATCCACTCTTTCATCTTTTTGATACAATCCCACTCCTTCTCCCATTCCAATCTTTCAGGTGTTTTATATCTCTCATGACTTCCACTGGTTGAATGACCCTGTGGTTGCGTAACTTCTTCTACATGGAATAAAGCGGGTTCATGTGTTTCACGCACTTTAGCAAGGGCTTCCTCAAATACTTCACACATGCCTGCATAATCCCATGCTTTCACTTTATAAATATGTATACCATTTGTATCTGCTTGTTTTTGAAAACCTTTTAAAGCAGCAGAGATAGATCCCTTAGTAGTCTGGAAATTTTTCGGTACTGAAATACCATATCCATCATCCCATACAAATACAGCCAAAGGCACTTGTAATACACCTGCAGCATTTATTGTTTCCCAAAAATGTCCTTCACTAGTACTTGCATCACCGATAGTGGTGAAGCAGATTTCATTTCCATTATGACTAAGTTGCTCGAGTTGGTCCTGGTGTTTGCTTGCCCTAAAACATCGTGAAGCAAAAGCTAGTCCTAATCCGCGCGGCATTTGTCCGGCAGTAGGGGCTATATCAGAAGAAATATTTTTTCTATTCGCCAGATCGAGCCAGTTACCATGTTCATCAACAAATCGGGTGGAAAAATGGGCATTCATTTGACGACCTGAACTGAATGGTTCATGCATTGGATCCGGATCGGCATATAGTTGAGCAAAATATTGTTCAACGCTTGCTAATCCGGCGGCAAACATGAAAGTCTGGTCTCTATAATATCCACTACGGAAATCACCGGGTTGAAAAAATTTAGCCATCGCAATTTGGGCTACTTCCTTACCATCACCAAAAATGCCAAATTTGGCCTTACCCGTTAAAACTTCGCGACGCCCCAATAGGCTAACTTCCCTGCTAACTACAGCAGTCCTGTAATCTTCTATCACTGCATTCCTGAATCCATCGAATGACAGCATGTCGTTTTTATACCCTAGGGTAGAAGTTGATTCCATGCGACAAAAATAACATTACCAATTGAATGGACTAACGGAAATTAGTTTTTCGGATAAATTGTGGATTTATTGCAAAAAAAGGCATGATATTAGCAGTAGTATATACCAGGGTTGAAGTTGATGGGAGGACAATGGACCATCTCTTATAAAATTTAAGGTATATCTAAATGGTGTATTTTAGTTTCTGTTGTAACTTTGAAATGAAAATTAAATAAATATTATATGAAGAAGTTTTTATTCCTGGCCATCATTGGTCTAATAAGTACGGTTAGTGTTATGGCGCAGCAGGACATTAAATTCGCTGAAGGCTCCTACAAGTTTGGCAAAATCGAACAAAACAAACCTGTTACCCATATTTTCACTTATACCAATAATGGCTCAAAACCGCTTGTGGTTGAATTTGCAAGCGCAGAATGTGGTTGCACTACACCAGAGTACAAAAAAGAAGCTTTATTGAAAGGAAAATCAAGCACTATTAAAGTAACTTACAATGCTGCTGCTTTGGGTGCTTTCAGCAAGCGCGTTACTGTTAAATTTGCGGGCATTAATGATCCGGTAATTTTAACTATTGAAGGTGAGGTAGTAGCGGGTAAACCGGGCAAATAATTGTTTTCCATACCCTGATTGATAGTTGATATTTATGCGAGCGGTCCCATCGAGGGACCGCTTTTGTTTTGATGTACCACTGCACCCTATCTTTGCGGCATGTTATTGATTAGTCAACGTGGACAGGCAATGCCTGCATCCCCCATCAGAAAGCTGGTACCTTATGCAGAAGCTGCAAAGAAAAAAGGCACCAAAGTATACCATCTTAATATTGGCCAACCCGATATTGAAACCCCCAAACTGGTACTGGACGCCGTTCGAAACAGCGATTTTAAAGTGCTGGAATATAGTCATAGTGCGGGTAACGAGAGCTATCGTAAGAAATTGGTTGGTTATTACCAATCAGTTGGGATAGATGTAACTCCTCAGCAAATTATCATTACTACAGGCGGAAGTGAGGCCATCTTATTTGGTTTTATGGCCTGTCTGGATGCTGGTGATGAGGTTATTATTCCAGAACCTTTTTATGCAAACTACAATGGCTTTGCAGTTGCTGCAGGCGTAACCGTTGTGCCGGTAACATCTCATATTGAAAATGGTTTTGCCCTACCTCCTATTGAAGAATTTGAGAAAAAAATAACTGCCAAAACCAAGGCTATCGTAATCTGTAATCCCAATAACCCAACCGGTTATTTATACAGTGCTGCTGAAATGGAGCAACTAAAAGATATCATCATTCGTCATAATCTCTATCTATTTTCTGATGAAGCCTATCGCGAATTTTGTTATGATGGCAGCCAGGTAAGTGCATTACACCTGAAAGGGGTAGACGACCACGTAGTTATTATGGATACCATCAGTAAAAGATACAGTGCATGTGGTGGTAGAATCGGCGCATTTATTACCCGCAATCAATCAGTATTAGATGCTACAATGAAATTTGCGCAGGCAAGACTAAGTCCACCCAGCTTTGCACAAATTGCAGGGGAAGCAGCTATTGATTTGCCGGCTGATTACTTCGATACTACCAAAGCAGAATATCGTTCGAGGAGAGATTTACTGGTAAAAAGACTGAATGCGATGCCGGGTGTATTCTGTCCAAATCCAGGAGGGGCCTTCTATGCAATAGCCAAATTACCAATTGATGACGCAGATATTTTCTGCCAGTGGTTACTGGAAAGCTTTGAACATGAGCATCAAACCGTTATGCTTGCACCAGCAACCGGGTTTTATGGAACCCCTGGTTTAGGTAAGCAGGAAGTTAGGCTTGCATACGTATTAAATTTAAAAGATATAGATTCGGCTATGGATTGCCTGGAAGCTGCATTAAAAGTTTATCCAGGAAAGCAATAAGTTGATTTTCAATACAATAATGGGCTGTATTCACTAATACAGCCCATTATTATTTTAATATTAATAAATAATTAAATATTTATAATTTTATGCAAAACATGTTATTTTTTGCATAAAAAAGAAAAAAATATATTAATTACAAAAAAAATTACTTTGAAATCAAATAAACACTTATTTTTGATTGGTAATTGAATCAGAGGAGAAGGAACAAACACCGAATTATCTTTTTTCTTATATGGCAAGCAATCGAAGACGTCCCCTGTTTCTACAGGGGACTTTTTATTTTTCGCTCTTAAGGGAATAGCAAGGCTTAGCATTCATTAAACCATAACGTCTTCCGCCCCGAACTTCGAAGCTCATATACAGTTTTCCATTATCCCGCCAGGCTTTGCCACTGACCTCATTTCCCTCTTTATAAATGATTTGCTTTGCCAGCTGTCCATTCTCCATCCATTCCGAAAAATCACCATGGTATTTACCACTTGAAAAATGATAAGTAAATCTGGGCATCCCATTTTCCCACCAACCCTTGTGTACTCCTTCTTTCTCACCCACCCGGTAATATCGTTGCGAAGCTATTTGTCCACTTTCAAACCACTCAATTAGCCAACCCTCTTCCCTGCCTTTGTAAAAACTCTGCCTGCTCTTCAGTATGCCACTGGTATAAAAATCTTCTACCCTGCCACTAAACAGCGTATCATGGTAAAACCATTGTCCATTTACCAGTTTTAAGTTCAGGTTATCCGAACGTAAAGTGATTGCAGGAATTACAGGTGTGGTGTTTGTATAAATAGTTTGTTTAAGGTTCTCTTTGCAGGAACAAACTAACAGGGCTCCTATCATCCAATACCACTTCATGATTCTTTTTTCAATCGTTTTATATCGGTAATGAGGTTTCGTATATCTGTTTCTGATGTTCCCTTATAAACCCCTCTTATCCTACGATGTTTATCAATCAACAATACATTTTCAGTATGCAGAAAGTCGTTTTCATTTTGTGTTTCTCCTAAATCTTCATCAGCGAAATAGGCTTTTCGAGCTATTGAATAAATATCCCCACGATTTCCGGTGAGCAAATGCCATTGTGACTGGTTAATCTTGTACTGTTTTGCATACTGTTGTAATCTGCCTACTGAATCAGCTTCAGGTGTAACCGAATGCGATAAGATCAAAATTTCGTCATCATTTACAAAAGCATCTTGCACCAGAGATACATTATTGGTTAGTCTTTTACAAATGCCAGGGCAATTGGTGAAAAAGAAATTAGCCACATAAATTTTATTTTGGACCGTTGATGCTGTTACAGCTTGTCCATATTGGTTGACGAATGAGAAATCAGGAATCTGGTGTATTTGTCCTTTTAATTCTTTCTCTGTGAACCAATGCGGCGTAAAATCAGCCGTTACATAAAATGGCAGACCTTCATCCACATTTTCTTTTCCACCACAAGCTTGTATAACTACCACGATTATCAAACAACAATACTTCCACATAATTATTCTTTAGGAGGTTTAGGGGCTCCGGGAGGGCCTTTGGGGCGAAGGGTTTGCTCTATTTCAAGGTATTTTTTATACTGCTCTGCGGTTAATGCAGCTTTGATGGCAGCATCACGTTTTTGTGCAAGTGGTTCAACCTTTGCCTTGTCTGGGGGCGGTGGTGGTGGTGGAGCTTGTGGACGAAGCTTATCTACTTCAGTGAAAAACATTTTATAAGCATCATTTACAACCGACTGCTGCTTGGCAGTTAGTTTAAGTGACTCTTTTAATTTTTCATTCACTCGCTTTAAACGTTCTGCCGAAGTTGGCGGTTTGGGGGGGCCACCTGCTTGTTGCGCCTGCAACAGACCGCAGGTGGCTATCAGTACCAGGGGTAAAATGCATAATTTTTTCATACAGTATTTTTATTTATTGAGTAACAGTTCCAGGTGTACCATAAAATCCATTCCCGTTTATATAAGGAGCATCAGCAGTGATATGATAATGATAAATCCCATTCGGATAATCTGCTGTCACCGCAAAATGTCCATGATATCCGTCTAGCTGACTTGTTGTTAGTATGGATCCGTTTTCCATAGGTCCATACACGGGATAACCATCAAGTAAAAATCCTATCAGTGCATTTCTTCCTTTTTGTTGTGTGATGAACAGTGGTTCAACATGGTAATGGTATTGACCAGTTTGTTGCGGGTGTCCATTGTACTGATCAAAACTATTGACTTCATTAGTGAGTGGGGCATTTCCTGCTGCATATTGATTAAACAGTGGAACGCCGTTTATTGAAATCCCCATTGGGCCCAAAGGTGTAGTAGTTGAAGCAGATGCTTTTACCGGACTTACCGGAATTTTAAAAACATAACTCTGCGATTGTATACTATTAGGATTCTTGGCATAATTAGGATTAGTACCATTGTATGCTTCATACTGTGCATTTGTAGTTGCAAAATATGGGCTCTTATGATCAGGGATTCCGGTACTTTTTAATACCACATAATTACCTTCCACTGAAATGGTAACTGTAGTATTGAATTTCTTGAACACATCTGGTAATGTTGCATTCGAGGTTGTTCCAGCACCTGCAGTATCTTTTTTACAAGATAAGAACAGGGTTGCACTTGCGATAAGAAGGCTTGTGGTTGCAAAAATAAATTGTTTCATACCTGTCATTTTATAATTAGATGTTTGCAACCGAAAAAACCTTCGCTTAAAAAAAATTATTTTTCCGGTTCCGGCATTTCCCTTGGTGGCGGGCCTCCCGGAGGAGGGTGATGCATACCACCATCTCTTGGTGGAGGAGGGCCTTGCGGACCATTCATCATTCTCAGCACATCATTGATAATCTCATCAAATTTTTTCTTTTGGGCGGGTGTACACATTGCCCTTATTTTTTTAAAATGATCAAATGTATTTCTGGTAAGCACCAGATCATATTGAACCGAAAGTTTTGCTGCTTCATCAATTGCCGCCTCGGTAGCTTCATCGTTTTGCAATAAGCTGAAAAATTTTTCTTTTGCTTCTCTATTATTTTTTCTTGCGTCTTGTGAAGCCATGCGATGTTCATCCCGCAAAACTTTTAATTGCTCCTGTTGCAGACTGTCGAGACTTAATTCCTTAACCAGAAAAGCCATTGCCCCGTTTTGTGGGGGCCGGTCTTCAGGTGCAGGGTCTCTTTTCATCCACCAAAAAGCCGACAGTGTAGCGATATTGAGTAAAATCAATACCAGAAAAGCTGCTGCAAACCATTTATTTTTTGTGATAAAATTCATGTCGATTTATTTAGTTGTTGAAATCAACGGTATTAAAGATTTGGTATTCGCTTGCAAATCCGGAAATATTGTCCTTTGAAAACTCTTTAGTTTTTTCCTTATGCAAAAAAGTATCGCTTAAAGTGTACAGGTTCAGCACTGCCAGAAAAACCAATAAGGTAAGCACCGGAATCGGTTTTAATATCCGCTGAAAAATAGACGGCGGCGCTGCTATCACTTCTTTCTCCAGTCTGGCCATTAGCCTGGTTTGAAAAAAATCAGGTGCTTTTGCCCTGGTAATATTGCCCAAAAAATCTTGCGGGTCATTACTATTTTGGTTTTCGTTGTACATATTAATGACTTAATAGGTTAAATATTTATGGTCGTTCATCAGCCAGTTTTTTGCGGAGGTTTTCTTTTGCCCTATGCATTAGTGATTCTACAGCCTTTATACTTATCTGCAATATCTCAGCTACTTCTTCGTAGCTAAGTCCTTCGGTACGTAATAAAAGAAAACATACCCTTTGATTTTCCGGCAGACTTTGTATGGCTTTAAAAACTATGGCAGCCTTTTCTTTTTGCTCTAATTGAACACCAGGATGAACAAAATGGGCCGGCTCTGCTGATTTATCGCCAATTCCCAGCCAGGATGCTGCTGTTCGGATACCTTCCCTGAGTTTTTTCTTTCTTTGCCAATCCAGGGCTTTCGTAATAGCAATTCGGTAAATCCATGTTTGAAGTTTGGCCTCTCCCCTGAATCCATCAATGGAATGGTAAACCTGGATAAAAACCTCCTGGGCCAGGTCTTCAGCCTCCTGAAAGTCCTGAACTATACCCAGAACCGTATTAAATACCATATCCTGACAACTTTCAATGAGCTGTCGGAAAGCCTGTTCATTTCGGGCCTTCAGTTGTAGAATAAGGTCTTCCTGGTTCAAAAAAGATATCAATTGAAGATTAGACGTACCAACCTACAAAATCCTTCGGCTATGCAATAATTTTTTTGATTCCGGGCAGGGTTGTTAACTTGCCCCAGAAACCCTTTTATCAACTGTTTAACAGCTTTCCCTGCCTATTTAAGCAACAAGCTTAGAAAAGTGGGTATCTGTGTACATTATGAAGAAATACCTGATTACCTGCATAGCTTGTAGCATTTTCACCCTTAAACTGCTTGCTCAGGGCTACCAGTCAACCTATGGATCGCCTTATGCAGGGAGCACAGCAATCAAAAACAATCCGGCCGCCTCTATCAACTCGGCCTTTAAATGGGATCTTACCCTATTCACTGCCCAGGCAAGGGTGAGTACGAATTCATTGCACATGCGCAATGATTCTGTTTTACTAAACAGTGGATATCGTAGCAGGTTTTTACATAATAACGTTGATATAAGCCTGTTTAATATTTTATACAAGCCAAATAACAAACATGCTTTTGCATTTAACCTAAGGGCCCGAAGTTATAATCATGTCCGAACAGCCCCATTATCTGCAAGTGATACTATTTACAGTATACACGATTTTATGCAGCAAAACAGAACGACCCCTTACCTTGAAGGTTTTGTAACCCATTCAGGGTGGTTACAGGGCGATTTTAATTATTCTACCATACTGAGTGAAAACCATAACAGCAGACTTACAGGCGGAGTTACCTTACAGGTAATGAAAAACATTTCAGGTGCTTATACGCGTATCAACAAATTAAGTTTTCTCGAAGCCCATAATACAACAGATACACTGTACACTTTTGTTACAGGTGGTGGTTCTTTCGGATACTCGTCAAATTATGATGAAACCGCCTCTGGAACTTCATCATCCACAAAAGATTTCTTAAAAAATACTTTGACAAATTTTGGGCTTAGTCTTGGAGTGGAATATTTATTATATGAAGAAAAAACGAATAGCTATCAACAGAATAATTCGCTGAATTACCAATGGAAAATTGGTGTAGCGTTAATGGATATAGGTGCTAACAAATACAAATCGAGCGAGTTTAGCTCTCAGTTCAGGAATATAGATCCGGGAATTACAGATATAGTAATGGATCAAAAATTCACCAATATCCAAAACGGTCGTGATTTACGTGATAGCCTGGCCACCGTATTCACCAATGCTGACAGCGTAAACAAACAGTTTAAGATTGGCAGTCCTACCAGACTAATCATCAACATTGACCGGTCATTTGGCAATAATTTATACATCAATGCGGACCTGAATATCAACCTGCATGGCACTTCAGATTATAAGCGTTTGCTAACACGTGAAATCAACCTGCTAACCATTACCCCAAGATGGGAAACACTTAACTGGGGATTTTATTTACCCATACAATACAATAGTCAGAAACAGTTTCATATAGGTGCTGCATTCAAAGCGGGGCCTTTGGTACTTGGCGTACACAATCTTCAATGGGCGAAACAAATTAAAAACCTGAGCGGAGGTGGTTACCTGATGCTAAGCATTCATCCATTTAACAAGAAAAGAGTAATCAGCAAACTAGACTGCCCAGAGTAATAACAGGAATGAAATGGAATGGAATGAAATTTAAATTCTAAAACCAATTCACTATTCACTATTGACCATTCACGCAATCATCTGATCCTGCAAAGCTGTAGCATGGTTAATCGGAGGAAATTGAAAATTGTTTTGTGCATATTTTTCCTTTAGTCCTGAAAGAATTTCAAAACTCAGTGGAGTTGGCACCATATCTACAATAGCGGAAAATCGTTTTATTTTGTACAAGTCATCCGGATCAATGGATGAAGAAAGTATCGCAAACCGCACAGAAGGAAATATGTATGCATATTTCTCAGAAAAAAGTTCCAGAAACTCCCATCCATCCATTACAGGCATATGCAGATCAAGGAAAACCAGTTCTGGTACTTCAGCAGGTTCTTTACTATTCAATAAAAGCTGATCAAATACCTGCAATGCTTTCAAGCCATTTACAGCGGTAATTATTTCAGCCGCAAACCCGGTTTTAGCAATCATCCTACTGGAAACAAACAAAGAAATTTCATCATCATTTACAACCAATACTTTCCGGAACATATACTTTGTTTTAGGTAAGAAATTATTCAGTTTTCAAGGGTAGGAAGAGCAAAATTTGCTGTTGCTTATTTTCTATGCTAACGGCAAACATTGTTTAATTCCAATAACAAAGTACGATTGATTATCAGCCACCAACAATACTGGTTTCCTTTAAAAGCAGGTAGGAACTTGGATACCAATTGTAGTAGAAGCACTACATGTGTGAATCAGGAGTGGGGGGCGTTATTGGCGAAGGGTCCATAGTCCATGGACCATGGACTATGGACTATGGACCTTTAAAAAGCTTCCCGATTTTACTTTATGCTTTGATGTGCAAAACTGGTGTTTATATACAAAAATCCCTGGTATGTATGTACCAGGGACTTTTTTGATAGTTACAGTCAAAGATTAATTTAAACCACCTTTGCGGGTTGCCTTTGTAGGATTAGGCCACTCGCCTGGTTTTCCTGTTCTTGGGTTGATAGGTAAAACGCTTTTTTCACGAGAAGTTTTTGAGCTGTCTTCACTCGCCATATAAACCATAATTGCGGCTAAAATGGCATTGTTGCGAACATCATCAAAAACAATTTTATCGTAAGTGTCGCGATTGGTATGCCATGTATAGTTTCCATACGACCAGCTTAATGAACTTAGTGAGAAAGCAGGAGCACCTGCTGCAAGGAATGAGGCAAAATCAGACCCACCACCACCGGGTGAACCAGGGAAATTAGTGGTGATGTGCTGACGGATATTACCCGGCACTTTTGATAACCAACGGTTAATGTATTCATAAGAATGCAGGAATCCCTGGCCAGATATATTGGTTACTCTTCCAGTTCCGTTATCCTGGTTAAACAAAGCCTGAAGATTATTGACAATTTCAGGATGGTCTTCCACGAATGCACGTGAACCGTTCAAGCCCTGTTCTTCACTTCCCCAATGCCCCACTAGGATGGTTCTTTTAGGGTTGGGTAATATTTTCTTCAGAATACGCATAGCTTCCATCATGGTAAGTGTTCCTGTACCATTATCGGTTGCACCTGTACCACCATCCCATGAATCGAAGTGGGCAGACAACATCACGTATTCATCTGGTTTTTCAGAACCTTTTATTTCTGCAATGGTATTAAAAGTGGGTTGTACACCTGTTTCTTTTGAATCGGCACGTACACTTATTTGTGGCTTGCTCCCAGATTCTGTTAAACGATAGAGTAAACCATAATCTTCCAATGCAAGGTCAACAGTGGGTGTTTTTTTAGTATTAGCGCTAAAAATTTTATTTACGCCAAAGCCATTTGACCAGTTAGATTGTACCACTCCTAAAGCACCAGCATTCTCTAATGCTACAGCAAGGGTACGGGCATTGTATCCGGTTTTTGCGATGCGTGCTGACCATGCCATGGTTTGCGCGCTTCTTTCTTTTTTCATTTTCTCTACAGACTCTTTGGTACCAAATTCATCCCAGTTATAATCAGGTCTGCCAGTAGGCTGTGCCATTGATACCAGGACAAATTTTCCTTTGACAGAAGGTAACCATTGCTGAAAAGCAATAGAATCTGCCAGGTCAGGAATAATTACGGTTTCACCGGTTACCGTTTTTCCGCCGGTATTAGGACTCCAGGCTAATTGTGTGCCTTCGAGCGATTTGGTCCAGGGTGCAACCATATCAATATGAGTAATACCACGCTCCCATCCGCGCCATTCGCCCCATTTTTCATTACGGGCTGTAATACCCCAACCTGCATACTTTGATACGGCCCAATCGTTCGCCTGTTTCATTTTAGGGCTACCAACTAAACGAGGACCAATACCATCCATTAATTCATGTGCAAGTTTCTCTAATTGAGAATTCTCGGTACCCTCTTTCACTATGGCATCTACAATAGGATCTTTAATTGCCTGCTGCTGGCCTCCAAATCCGGGGCGCTGTGCAAAGCCGGTTTGCGCTGAGCATAATGAAGCAGCAAGGAAAAGTGCGGAGGCCATATACCTGATACGACCATTTCGCAATAAGCTAGTGTTGGTTTTCATGTCCGTAAGATAGCTAAACCCCCTGTAAAGTAAAAGCCAGACATTTTTTTTAGGATGAACGGGTAGACCATAGTCCATAGTCCATGGACTATGGTCTATGGTCTTTAAGCATAATCGATCCCCATGATTCGATCACCAGGTACCAACCAATCCGATACCTGTTATATACTTTTCATTAAACCGATAATTTGGTCGTCTTAAATTAATGAGAAATTTGTCTAGTGCTTGCTGAATAGTACTGATATCCTGCGGACGAGCTTTTCGGATTTCTTCAAAGGAGCTACGCGGTTTTTTTGTATAGGCCACAAGACTATCCCATGAAGTGGGACTGGGAAAAGTTATCAGGCAACTCGTACTTTCCATTTTTTTATAAGGCCAGTAATGCCAGCCGATATTATTCTTCTCCAGCAATTTTCTGAATGCTAAAATCCAACTGTCGTCATTTTCACCTGTTTCACCTACATAAATAGGCACATTGTATTTATCACGAAAATCAACATAATCCTTAATTACCTCCTGTGTGGTATCTGTCCAGTATTTATGAAAACTATACACAAGTTTTTTATCGAAAGGCGGAGAGAAAACATCAAACCTAGAAGCCCATTGCGAGCCTTCTAAAAAAATGAGGTGATTCTTATCTACCTGTCTGATGGCCTGAACCATGCGTCGGTATAAAGGTTCAAGTAAGGGGTTCAATTTATCCTGATCGAAAAAATGTGCGATTGGTTCGTTTAATAAATCATACCCAAGAATGATTGTTTCTTTGCTGTACCGATGCGCTATTGATTTCCAGATATCAATCGCTTTTCGCTGACACCCACTATCCGTATACAGGAAAGGATACCCATAACTATTATCAATATTATCGCCGGTTTGTCCACCAGGCGCGCCATGCATATCAAGTAACAGATATAAACCCGCTTTCTTGCACCATTGAATTACTTTATCCAAATAAAAAAATCCCCTGGTGCTGTCGTTAGCCCCCAGGTAAGATTCATTGGTAAACAACCGATAATCAAATGGCAGCCTCACAGAATTCGCACCCATTTTTTTTATGAGTTGTATATCAGTTTCGGTTATATAGCTTTCGAGGTATTGTTTCCAGAATTTTGTATTCGCGGTTGGACCTACCAATTCTAACAGCACTTGTTCAATCATCCAGGGTGCATTTATTTTTTCAAATTTGAACATGTATCCTTCAGGTAGTAACCAGTTTCCCAGATTGGTTCCTTTGATAAGCATGGGTTTACCATCAGGAGCTATGATTTCTTTCCCTTTAACCGTTACAAAAGATGTTTGCGCTTTAATTGATAAGGAATAACAAATAAATACAATCAGCAATAAGTGTTTCATGGCCGCAATCTTTGGTAAACAATTTATGCATAAAAGCCTTTAAATAGTTCTGCAACTGCTGAAAGTAAACATCTGTTAGTTTTTCAAGATTCAGAAAAAAGTAATAATTCGCCAACCGTTTGTCATTGAAAATAATCAGATCGTAATAATTAACTAGCCTTAACAAAATATTAATTGTAATTTTGACACTTCAATTTGAATCTCTGTTTTTGAGATCGGATATTATACCACCAAGTTTGGTGGACCTGAATTCGGAGGACCTTATATGGCAGTATATTGGTTCTTATTAAGCACCAGAAAGCCCCCCTAACCGGGGGCTTTTCCATGTACATATTTTACCAGATTAATTCTCTCAGATCAACCGTTTTTTTATCGGTTGGAACTTTTTTTAATACTGGAGGAGAATAGTCTGGCAAGATGGTAAAGGAAGAAAAATCGCCCAGGTAATCAAACAAAAATTGTTCTTCAAAATAATAACGCTGGTGGTGGCCATCTGATTTTCCATTGAGTTTTATTTCAACAGGTTTTCCTTGTTTGAATTCTGCCAATTTAAAAGAAGCTGTTCGCTTAGGATACCAGGTATAATTCGGCCCGTTGAAAAAAATCGACAATGCTTCGTCATTTTTTATTTGAAGAAAATCAATTCCAATTGAACTTGATGACTGGGTAAAAAGATGGTATTGTGATTTCCAGTTGAAGAGTTTATCTTTTTCTTTTGCAGAAAAATCATCCAGTAGAAAAAGCATAGTATACTTATTTAAACTATCGATATCTTCTGTGATTTTGGGTAGATAAAGTATACCATTCTTTACATACCCACCCGGAGATTTTTGGTCGGGCCAGTTAAGCCAATCACGACCTTTTTCAAAAATTTTCTCTCCCTTTGCAAATAGACTTGCGTTTCGAAATACCTGAATTAGTTTGATGGGTCTTTTCAGACTATAGACTTCGCTTGGTTTCATAAACTCAAGATAGACTTTCTGTCTTATTTGATACTTGCTAAGCTTTGGGTTCTATCAGATCCCATAAATTTCCATACAGGTCACTAAATACGAGCACCCTGCCATAGCTCTCCTCACTTGGAGGTCTTACTATCTTTACATTATTCTTCAATAGTAATTCATAGTATTTATTGAAGTTGTCTGTATAAAGAAATAAAAACACCCTGCCACCGGTTTGATTGCCGATTACATTTAGCTGTTCGGTTGATGAAGCTTTTGCCAATAATAAATGACAAGTTTGGGTTGGAGCATTTGCAGGTTTAATTCGAACCCATCTTTTATCAGGACTTAAAACGGTGTCCTCAATTAACTCAAAGCCAAGTTTATTTACATAGAAGTCAATTGCTTCATCATACTCTTTTACAACCAGGGAAATTTGGGCTAAAAATTGTTGCATAGTGCAAAATAAATGCAACAATTGAGAATAGTTTGAAATATAAAAGCCCATAGAGTAAGGTCTATGGGCTTTCCTTATGATGAGCCCGACTTCGTTGAAACTTGTGCCATCGCTAAAGCTTTGGCGACACGCGATCGTCGGACAAGTAGCGGGATCGGGAGTTGAACCCGAGACCTTTGGGTTATGAATCCAACGCTCTAACCACCTGAGCTACCCCGCCATTTGTAAATTTTCATTTACGGGGTGCAAATATAGGGGTTCGGTCTTAGTATGCCAACATTTTCGCAATCCTATTCGATACAGTATTTGCATTGGGCAACATAGCAGCTTCCAGGGCCAGATTTATGGGTACTGCCGGTAAATTAAGTGAGCCTAATACCTCCACCCGGGCATCCAGAAAATGATAGCATTGGTTACTTATCCGTAATGCCAGTGCTTCGGCAAATGAGTTATTCTGCTGTTCTTCGCTCAATACCAATACTTTTCCATGCTTTTTAACCATTTGGTATATCTGCTCCTCATCCAATGGAAACAGGGTTCTCAGGTCAAGTATTTCAACCTGGCCGGCAAAATTTTGGGCCGCAGATTTGGCCCAGTAAACACCCATCCCATAGGTAATTACGCAAACCGTTTCCCCTTTCTTCACTTTTTCCGGATCTGCAGCCAATACCACATTTGCTTTACCAAAAGGTAAAATATATTCTTTATCAGGTTCCACTGTTTTAGCCTCTTCTGTACCTGGCACTTTGCTCCAATAGAGTCCCTTATGTTCCAGCATAATTACCGGATTTGGATCATGGTAAGCAGCTTTCATCAGGCCCTTCATATCGGCTGCATTAGAAGGATAGGCTACTTTGATGCCTTTAATCGTTAATAATGTGCTTTCTACACTTCCGCTATGGTAAGGACCACCGCCACCATAAGCACCAATAGGCACCCTTAAAACCATGCTCACCGGAAACTTACCGTTCGATAAATAGCATGATTTCGATAATTCTGTTACCAACTGATTAAAACCTGGATATATATAATCCGCAAACTGTACTTCCACCATTGGCTTTATACCCAGTGCCGAAAGTCCAGTTGTTGAACCAACTATATATGCTTCCTGAATAGCGGTATTGAATACCCGGTGATCACCAAACTTATCTGCAAGCGTCGCAGCTTCCCTAAACACACCACCTAAGCGGGCTCCAACATCCTGACCATACAATATGGCTTCAGGATGAGCTTCCATCAACTCTTCTATGGCATGAAGTGCCGCATCAACCATCAATACCTTCTCGCCATTTTTTGGGGCTCGCTGGCCTTTCTCCTCGCGTACCGGCGTTGGTGCAAATACATGTTCTTCAACTGTTGACGGGTCTGGTTCAGGAGATAACTGTGCTCGTTGAAAATCGGCCAGCACTTTCTCTGTTGCTTCTTTTTCGATGATACTGATCTGGTGTTCGGCTATTCCAACATCTGCCAATAAGAGGCGAAGTTTTGGAAGGGGATCATAAGAGCCATGTTTCAGCAGGTCTTCCCTGTTCCGGTAAAATTCTCTGCGTACCCCACTGGTATGGTGACCCAATAAGGGTACTTTAGCATGAACCAATGCTGGTTTTCTCTCAGTACGCGTATATTCTATGGCTTCAGCCATCGTTTCATAACTCCTGATAAAATCGCTGCCATCACATTGCCATCTTTTCAACCCTTTAAATCCCGCAGCATAATCATAGGCATTCATAGCCCTTACTTCTTCAGCAGATGCACTGATGCTCCATTGATTATCCTGTACGAGGTATATAATAGGTAATTGCTTTAGTACAGCAAACTGTAATGCTTCACTTACTTCACCTTCTGTCACGCTTCCATCTCCCAATGAACAAACAACAATGGGTAATTGTCCATCAGCTTTAGGCAATTTATCAGAAGCAGTTAGCTCCAGATACTGTATTCCCTGTGCCAGTCCGGTAGTAGGTATGGTTTGCATACCTGTTGCACTACTCTGGTGAATGATAAAAGGGCGTTTTTCATCGCGACTGCTGGGGTGACAATAATAAGAACGACCTCCTGAAAACGGGTCTTCTTTTTTTGCCAGGAGTTGAAGCATTAGTTCATAAGGTTGAAACCCTATTGAAAGCATAATGCTGTCGTCGCGGTAATAAGGGCTCACCCAATCGCAGGGCAATAACTGCATACCGGTAGCCAGTTGAATGGCTTCATGCCCGCGTGAGGTGGAATGTACATATTTACAAATCGTTCGGTTGGCATCATAAGTGTCGCACATGGCTTTGGCAGTTACCATGTATTTATATGCCTGCAATAATATTTCTGGCGTAAGCATCAATCGTATTAACTGGTGGGTTTTGTTATTTGATTTCCAATTCAAACATTTTTTCTTCTTTCAGATAACCTTCCAGTATATCACCAACTACACATTCACCTACACCCGCAGGTGTGCCGGTAAATATCATGTCGCCGATATTTAAAGAAAAATATTGGCTGATATGTGCGATGATAAAATCGCAATTGAAAATCATATTAGCAGTATCCCCATTTTGCACCACTTCTTTATTCTTATGCAGGGAAAACTGCAAGGGCGATTTTAATGTATCGGGTTGAATGGGTGTCCATTTACCTATTACGGCAGACTGGTCCCAGGCTTTCGCTTTTTCCCAGGGTAATCCTTTTTTCTTAAGTTCAGCCTGCAGGTCGCGTGCGGTAAAATCAATACCAACTGTAACCGCATCGTAATAACGATTTGCCTGATGTTCCTGGATGTATTTCCCATTTTTAGAAATCCGCAATACCAGTTCACCTTCATAATGAAGTTCATTGGTAAATGCCGGATAATAAAAAGGTGTGTTGGGTTGAAGTAGTGCCGATTTAGGTTTCATAAAAATCACCGGCTCTTCAGGAACAGCGTTTCCCAATTCTGCTGCATGCGCCACATAGTTCCTGCCTACACAAAAAATTTTCATACACATTAATTTAATATTACCAGAAATCAATCAAATACCCTGACTGAATAGGGTTGGGCTTTTCAAAAGAGGATTAAGGATAATATTGAAACTGAGAACGAATAAACGCAAATGTATATTATAAAAAATTGAGGTTATTTGCCATATTCATTGTTTTTTCCAGTCCAATTGTAGCAAACGACTCGATTATTTCAACAGATTTATCGATTTTCTGCTGTACAACAGGCTGTTCTGCAGGCAACCATTTACCCAATACAAAATCGACCTGTTTGCCCTTAGGATACTCATTTCCAATACCAAACCGAAGTTTGGGGTACTGGTCGGTACCCAATGTTAGCTGAATGTCTTTTAGCCCATTATGACCCGCATCGGATCCCGAACCTCTCAACCTGAGTTTACTTAATGGCAGGGCAAGGTCATCAACAATGGTTAAAGTATTAGACAGTTCAATTTTTTCGCGATCCATCCAATATTTAAATGCTTTACCGCTCAGGTTCATGTAGGTAGTTGGTTTGATACAGATAAATGTTCTACCCTTCCACTTTACTTCGGCTATTTCGGCCAACCTGTCTAATTTAAATAAGCCATTGTGTTTTAATACGAAGGCACTAAGTACATCGAACCCGATATTATGTCTGGTATGCTTGTATTCATCACCAATATTGCCTAACCCGATTATCAGAAACTTGTTCATAGTATATACAAAAATAACCCAACCATTTGATCCGTAACTCAAATAAAAAGAAGGGATTTCAATGATATATTATAATTTTCAATCCGAAGTACCCCTTTCTATGAAATTTCCTCCTCTTTTTAACAAGATCATCAATATTGGTGTGCTCGTGGAGTTTGATGCGATTGAGAGAAAAAAGACCCGCGTATTGAACTTCATGGTGATGCTAGGCTCATTACATAGTCTTGTTTTTATTTTTATTAATCTGTCTGAAGGGCATTACTGGAATTCGGGATTGTTGAGTTTAAACTTTATAGGAGGAATGATTTTTTTGGTCATCAATTATTTTCGTTTTGCTCATATAGCCCGCATTGTCTTAACTATTTTATCTACCAGTGTGTTATGTCTTAGCGCCATAAAATTTCAAAATGGCAATGAGTATTATCTTATAACCAACCTGGTAGTTATTAGTTTAATTTTCAAGAAAAGTTCAACCATAATATGGCTTTCTATACTTACCATTGCCTGCTTTATTTTTCTCCGTTTTACCGATACTACTCCCTGGATGTTAGAGCAATTACCTCATTCGAGGGTATTGATTAATATGACCAGTGCTATTATCCTTTCTTTTCTGGGGTTGATGTTTTATCGTTCTGAGCAAAAATTTTACGAGACCCAGCTTGAGCAGAGTCAGCTAAGTTTAGAAAAGAAAAATCATGAGCTGACTGATTCAAACACGACAAAAGAAAAACTCTTCTCTATTATTGCGCATGATTTAAGATCACCGATTGCCCAATTAAAAAGTACACTAGATCTGTTGAAGCAGCAGCAACTTACGCATGAGCAATTCACTAAAATAACGGATCATATCTCACTTAATGTAAAACAATTACAGGGTGGCCTTGACAACCTACTGCAATGGAGTAATAGTCAATTGGAGGGCATTGAGGTTGCTGCTCAAAAAATAGATTTCCGGCAGGGTTTGGACCAGGTGCTTTCCATGCTTCAGGCTGAGATTGAAAATAAAGGCTTGAAGGTGGAAATTAGTGCGGAAGGTGGCCCGATATGGGTAGATCCAAATCACCTGCAGATTATCTTAAGAAACTTATTGTCTAATGCAATTAAGTACAGTTATAAAAATGGAACAATTCACATAAATCACCGCACTTTAAACCACGAATCAATTATTGCCATTGCAGATGAAGGTGATGGCATGGATAAAGCAACCCGCGATGCGTTGTTCTCCGCAGCAAATATCATTTCACGAAGAGGTACTTTGAATGAAAAAGGGACCGGTCTTGGTTTAAAACTTTGTAAAGAGTTTGTAGAAAAAAACAATGGCCGGATATGGGTAGAAACGAATATACCCAAGGGTACCGTTTTTTATGTTTCCATACCAGCTACTATATAAAAAAATAACCCCGGCATTTTGTACCGGGGTTAAAATATTGGAGTAGATACCCATTATTTTTTCTTCTCTTCTTTCGCAGCAGAAGCTTCTTCCTGCTTTAACTGACGTGTCATTACCACCGAAGCGATAGGAATACGTGGAGAGTTGAGGATTTCCATATTATCTGCTTTCACATCTTCAACACGAATATTACCATTCAGTTCAAGTGAAGTAATATCAACAGAAATGTTTTCTTTCAGATCTTTAGGAAGTGTTTTTACTTTCAGTGCTTTCATTTTGGTAATCAGTTTACCACCTTCTTTAACACCGATAGAAGTTCCTACAAACTTAAGTGGTAAAGTAGCGATTACTTTTTTGTCGTCTACCAGTTCAAGCAGGTCAACGTGGATCAATGAATCATCCACTTTGTCGAACTGAAGATCTTTCAGAATACATTTAAAAGTTTTGCCGTCTACTTTAACTTCTGCCAGTTGGAATTCGCTTGTGTAAACTAAGGGCTTGAAAGCCTTTGCAGGAGCGTAGAAATTAATCTCCTGTGCACCCCCGTAAATTACACCTGGCACGTTTTCCTGAGAGCGAATCTGGCGGGCGGCTTTTTTGCCATGTTCGGTCCTCAGTTGTCCTTCGATTGTAATTGTTTTCATGTTTAAAATTTTGGACGGCAAAAGTACGGGAAAATCTTCGATTTTTGGCTACTAGCTGCCAGCTTCTAGCTACTAGCAAATAAATAATATCAAAATAGAATATAAACTATTGATTATCAATCTGATAATTTAGTATTATATAGTTTTTTCAGATGAAAGTTAGGGCCAATGATGTCCGGGGAAATTTAACAGCGAGTCATAAGTGTAGCGTATGTTGGAACACAGATTTTCATGATTTTCAGGATTTATCATGATAGTTCTTGAAAATCATGGAGATCCGTGTTCTACTAATAGCAGATAGTGCATTTACGACAACCAAATATTTCTTTAAGTAACTGACTTAAAATTTTCTAATTCGCAAGCCCTGCCATTTATTCAAATAATAGCAGAAAACCTAAAACAAGCACCAATCATGGCTAGAAGCTAGAGGCTAGAAGCTCACAGCCTGTTTTCCTCGGACAGTAAGAGCTTGCAGCTTAAAGCTTACTCATCATCCTCTCCCCTTCAATTGTGAATGGATAAAGAGGCTGGTTATACTTTTATTTTCGTAGGCATTTCTGATTGCAATGGCGAAGAGGTCGGCAACTGAAATGACTTTTATTTTTGGAGAATTGTGTTTTAGAGGAATGGTGTCGCATACTACTAATTCTTCCAGCACACTGTTCTCGATATTCTCGTAGGCTTTACCGCTCAGTACAGGGTGGGTAATCAGGGCACGTACGCTCCTTGCTCCCTTTTCTTTTAATAACCCTGCTGCTTTAGCGAGGGTACCACCTGTATCGCAGATATCATCAACCAAAACGATATCTCTTCCAGTAACCTCTCCTATCACCACCATACTGGCTATTTCATTGGCACGCTTACGGTGTTTGTCGCAAATAACCATTTCTGCATTAAAATAGCTGGCTATTTCGCGCACCCTGTTTGTACTTCCTACATCCGGAGCGGCGAAAGTGAGGTTTTGCAGTTTTAATTGTTCTATGTATGGGATGAAAATTGCCGAACTGTCAAGATGGTCCACAGGCACGTCAAAAAAGGCCTGAATCTGTGCTGCGTGTAAGTCCATCGTTATCACCCTATCCGCTCCGGCTGCTTCCAACAGAGTTGCTATAAGTTTGGACCCGATTGCAACCCTTGGTTTGTCTTTCCGATCCTGTCTGGCGAAGCCATAATATGGGATAACTGCGATGATTTTATATGCGCTGGCTCTTTTAGCTGCATCGATCATCAACAGTAATTCCATCAGGTTATCGGTTGGTGCATAGGTACTTTGAACCAGGAAAACATAATCGCCACGGATACTTTCCAGGAAAATAGGCTGGAACTCGCCGTCGCTGAATTTCTGGATATTGATTTTACCGATAGGTGCACCAAATTGTTGGGCGATTTTTTCGGCGAGCTTCTGTGAGCCTGTGCCGGAGAAAATCTTGACAGATGGATTCATAATCGAGGGAATATGCGGCGAAGATAGAGATTCGCCGAAGAAATAATAATTTGAAAATTTCATTTTTTTTACCATGCAAAGAAATACAATTAAAGAGTGGGCCTCAGACGACCAGCCAAGGCAAAAATTGCTCCTGAAAGGTGCCGAAAACCTAAGTGATTCAGAATTATTAGCCATTCTCATTAACCATGGCATTCCTGGCAAATCTGCTCTTTCATTGGCCAAGGAACTCTTACAACATTGCAATAACGACCTGAATAGCATGGGAAATCTTTCCGTTCCATCGATGTGTAAACTTGGAATCAAAGGTTTTGGGGCTGCAAAAGCTATTAGTATTGCTGCCGCATTGGAATTAGGATTAAGGAGACACCAGCTTATTGTTAAAAAAGAAGTGGTAAAAAGCAGCAAGGATGTAGCTGAGTTTTTAAGGGCAAAAATTGCACATAAAGGGCATGAAGTATTCCTGGTACTTTACCTGAACCATGGAAACAGAATTATTTCCATGGATACGATTAGTGAAGGGGGAATTACTGCAACAGTTGTTGATATTCGTTTACTCCTCAAAAAGGCAGTTTTAAACGATGCTACATCGATCTTGTTATGCCATAACCACCCGAGTGGGAATTTACAACCCAGTAAAGCAGATGAGCAGATTACAGGAAAAATTAAAGATGCCGCGATGTTTTTTGATATCAAACTACTCGATCACATTATTGTAAGTACGGATGGGTATTTCAGTTTTGCTGATGAGGGGCTTTTGTAATGCGTGGGAATAGCTGCAAGCCTGATGGCTGCTTGTTATAGGTTTTCTGCTATTGATGAAATAAATAAGCGTGCTTGCGAATTAGATAATATAAAATCAGCTTGTTGAAGAAATAGTTGATTGCTGTTATTGCACGGTCTGTTATTAATGGAACACGGATTTTCATGATCTATCATGATAAATCTTGAAAATCTGTGTCCCGTCATATGCATAGCTTGTAGCTTGAGGCTTGCAGCTTGCAGCTAAACTTCCGATTATTACTTTACGCCTGCGCCGTTGGACCACCGAAATTCATTGGTATTTCAATATGTTCAAGGTCTTGAATAGTACCATTGGCTGCTTCAAATCTTTCGATATTTTCTTCCAGTGCCTTCATGAAACGCTTTGCGTGCATAGGCGTAAAGATGATCCGGGATTTTACACGGCTTTTGGGAGTTCCGGGCATTACGTTTACAAAATCGATTACAAATTCGGCATTACTGTGGGTAATAATAGCCAGGTTTGCATATTCACCTTCAGCCATCTCTTCACTGATTTCGATATTCAGTTGATTATTGGGTTGTTGTTCCATATCGTTCTTTATGAAGAACAAAAGTAGGGAAAATTGAACACGAGTTGCTCCGAGGGGTCGCTTTGATAATTCAAGCGTATTATGGAACACAGATTTTCATGATTTTCAAGATCCATCATTATATATCCCGAAGATCTGTGTTCTATTAATAGCAGATAGTGCATTTACGGCAACGAAATCTTTCTTTAATAAGCTGACCTTAAATTATCTCCCCTCAATTTTATTCCGTTAATAGCAGAAAACCTATAATAAGCAACCATCAAGGCTTGTAGCTTGAAGCTTGTTGCTTGCAGCTAGTAGCTTGTAGCCAAAAAAGAGAAGGCCGGTATTACTACCGGCCGTTCTCATGTGCATGATAAACTATAAAAACTGAAAACGAGTGACTAGTTATTCAATTGGAATATACAACAATTCCAAATTTATCGCACTATTTATCCCACCAAACTTTTGCGTTCATTGAATTAGAATTGTAATTCGCTGCCGCAGAAGCATAATTGGTTGGATTGTACAATGGTTCGTTTGTTCCGTAAGGAATACGTCTTGGAACCGCATTTGTAGAACCTGGAACAGGAGCCATAGCAGGGAAACCTGTTCTGCGATATTCAGCCCAACCCTGATTTCCATCAGGATAGTAAGCTAACCATCTTTGCTCTGCAATTTTTTGCGCATCGGTACCAGTACCGGTTAAAGCAATATTTGTCTGAGCCAGGTAATTTGCAATTGTGGTAGTATTAGTAATACCCCAACGATTCATTTCAGCAGTAATACCAGCCACATAGTTAGTAGCTGCCAGTTCTGTAGTCCAACCTAAACGAGCTGCTTCAGCACGAGCCAGGTAAACCTGTCCGGCAGTCATCAGATACATAGGCATGGTTTGAGGTGTAGTAGTAAAGCTGTAAAGGAATCCAAAAGTTGGGTTGCTAGTCTGCCATGCCAAAGCATCAGCACGAGTTAAACCATAAGGAAAACCTTTAGCATTGCTGGTATACACATTGATACGAGGATCGTTCTTAGCGGTAAGCTGGTCTGTAACAGTCTGGCTAACTGCAAAGTCGAAACGCTGTGTAACTACATAATAGTTGTAGATAGGGTTACGATAGTTACCGCCTGGATAAACCAGTGCAGCATTATCAGAATTGCTATCAATTACACCTGCAGCAATAGCAGCAGCAAATTCAGCTTTACCCAATGTTGGGTTTGCTTTAGACATACGCAGTGCTATTGAAGCAATGAGTGAGTTAGCAAACTTTTTCCATTTGGTAGTATTACCACTGTAGAGAACATCACCTTGAACGGTAAGTCCACCATCAAATTGAGCAACTGCTTCTTTCAATTCTTTGATCAGATCAGGATAAATGAGCTCTTGCTTATCATAAGCAATGGTTCCGTTTCCTTTCAAAGCTTCAAAATATGGAATATCACCATAAGCATCTGTCAGCATCCAGAAATTGAAAGCTTTCAGGATACGTGCAATGGCGATTTGGTTATTGTTAGAACCAAACTGTGCAGCAGCAGCTTTTGTATCAGGATTGGTATTTACATTGATGATATTCTGAAGATCATAAAGATCACCTGAATAAGTACCATCCCAGTTAATTACAGGTGTTGCATACCTTGAAGCATCAGTGTACTGTGTTTCAGACATATACTGACAGTATAAGCCTGCCTGGGTATTGATACCATTTCCCCAAATATATCCACCAGCGCCTGCCAATACGTTGGTAAGCAATGCAGATGTAATAGGTACAGTAGTAGCATTAGGATTGGCATTGATATTACCGAAGTCATCAATTCCTTTACTACAACCCGTTAATAAGGTAGCAAAAACCCCTAATGCCATCGCGGCTCTTTTTAAATTCACTTGTTTCATATACATGATATTATAGGGTTTTAGAAATTAAGTTTTAAGTTAAATCCGATTGAACGAGCACCTGGTAAGTTACCGTCTTCACCTTGTACACCACTGATTTCAGATGGATCGAAGTTTTTGCTGTCGCGGTAAATAAAGAACAGGTTACGCGCAATTACTGATAAAGATGCACCCTGGAATACCTTTCCTACTTTACCCAGTTTCTGCGTTGGTATAGCATAACCTACGCTTAATTCACGGAGTTTCACGAAAGATAAGCTGTGTACAAATGGCTCAGCAATTTGCTGATAGTAGAACTGGTGATAGTAGTCGTATGCACTGATGTACACATCTACAGGAGTTTTACCATCTGCAGCATCCACACCTCTTACACGAACACCACCGCCTGCAGCTACATCTTCACGAACATTGTTTCCTTTGTCGTTGATAGAAGCAGTTGGAGCCATCAGACCAGAGAAGTTACCCCACATTTCAGAAAGTGAGAAGAATTTACCACCAACCTGGTAATCGAAGGTCATACCAACATTCCAGTTTTTATAAGAGATAAAGTTCTGTAAACCACCAGTAAGTTTTGGTACAACTGAACCCCAATCTTTGTTGGTTTCAGCCTGATACCATCCCAAACCTCCACTGAAGCCATTGGTTGTAATCAATGGTTGGCCATCAGCATTACGCTTGATACCACCACCTCTTAACATACCCCACTGCTGACCCACAAAGTGGAAAGCACGGGCAAAACGAGTACCGAATGAACCACCAGCAAGTGTGTAGCTTGTTAAACCAGGAGCAAGTGCATTTACTTTGTTATCTAACAGGTAAGCAAATGTTTTATTAAGTTCCCAGCTAAAGTTTCTTTTCTTCATTACACTCACACCTAATTCAACTTCAAGACCAGAACGGCTTACAGAAGCTGCATTGATGGTTTGTGAGGTGAAACCACTTACACCACTTACTGTTACAGCAAGAGGCTCTTTGTTATTGGTTTCATTGTAGTAAACCACATTCAAACGAACTTTGTTTTTAGCAAAGCGTAAATCCACACCAGCTTCCCAGGTAGTTGTTAATGCACCTTGCAGGTTTGCATCTGGACTACCATTTGGTGTAGACATCAGGAAGTTGCTTCCCCATAACAGTGCATTTACAGAGTAGTTCAGGTTAAGTGCATAAGGATTGAGGGTTTTTGGTTTTTTACCCCATGAACCATAGACTTTACCAAAACTTAACCAGGAAATTTTCTTAGTGAATTCGCTGAATACAAATGAAGCACCTACAGATGGAGATAACAATGAGTTATTTCCTTTAGGCAGCGTAGAGAACCAGTCATTACGGAATGCCCAAGTTAAACTGAGGTATTTTTTATACTCAATATCACCAAATGTAAACAGTGAATTAGCTTGTTGGTCTGATCTACCATTCGTAATAGTAGGAACATTTTTTGAGTTGCTGATAGCATACAGATCAGGAACGTTTAGACCTGTATTTGTATTAGCAGCAACATTTCTGTTACGGATATTCAGCTTGTTAGCACCCACATTTGCAGTGATGTCTAAGTCGCCAAATTTCTGTGTGTATGTAGCAACACCTTCAAAGTTCCACTCACCATTAACAGTTGTGCTGGTACCATAACTTGCCAATAAACCAGTTTGGCTACCAGAAGTTTCCAAGATTGAAGGGGTGATATTTTCTACACCACCACTGAACTGGTCTTTACGAACAGCACCTTTAAACTTGAAGTGTTTATTGAATTTAATAGTCAGGTTTACATCACCATAAAGCCTGTCTCTTCTTTGCGTAAGATCAATATTCTGAAAATAAGTAAACGGATTATACCAATAGTTTGCAGAATAAACACTGTTTCTTGGTGCAGCAGCACTCCATGAACCCGGATTACGACGGAAGTTCCATGAAGCAAAAGTACCAATTGGTGTTTTTAAACCAGACAGTTCACGCATGATATCGATATCAAGATCGCGGTGGAACCACTGGCTGAAGTTACCAGCAGACTGATTTGCATATCCATCAGCGAAATCACCACTGATACGCTGATTGGTATAGTTGATGTTAGCACCTACAGTAACATATTGTCCCAGATCCATACTGAATGAAGTATTCAATGAGTTTCTGAGAGATTTACTGTTTTCAAGTGTACCCTTGATAGTTTGGTTTGTATAAGATACACGAAGACTTGTTCCTGCTCCATTATTATGAGAGAAACTTACGTTGGTATTAGATGTTACACCAGTGTTCCAGAAATCCTTAGCATTATTTGGCTGAGGCGTAAAGCTTGCAGTTTTGCTTGAACGTGCATGACCAGGTATGAATGCATACCAGGGAATATATTCTGATCCATCTAATTTCGGACCCCAAGAAGCATCATCCGTGAAATCGCGGTAGCGCTTTCCGTTCAAAGCCTGCCATTCTGTTGGCATACCAGCAACATAGTTAAAAGTTAACCAATCACCATCACCACCACCGTATGAATTCTGGTACTGAGGGAGGTAAGCCATTTTGTCGAAAGTAACAGACTGGTTTACTTCAACACCAATACCCTTGCTTCTTGATCCTTTCTTGGTGCTGATTACAATTGCACCGTTACCAGCACGGCTACCAAACAAAGCAGTAGCATTCGCACCTTTTAATACAGTGATATCAGCTACATCATCCGGGTTAATGTCGAATGAGTTAGTAATAGTACCATCTACAACATATATAGCACCCTGGTCAGTCAATGAACCACCACCACGAATACGCAGGAAACCCTGGTCGTTCAGTTTGGCAGCAGACTGTCCCCTGAACTGAACACCAGCCACTTTACCGGCAAGTGCATTGTTCAGGTTTGGCTGACGAATAACATTCAGTTTTTCGTCGCTGATTACCTGTGAGCTAAATGGTGTTGTACGCTGTGATTTTTTTACACCGAAGGCACTTGTTACGAATACTTCTTCCAGTTCGCCTGCCAGTGTTTTGATTTGAATGTTCTGATAAGCAGATGAAGCAGTAAACTCATACGTTTCATGGCCTACGGCTGAAACAGTAACTTTTGAACCCTGCTTAACTCTTAAGGTAAACTTGCCGAAATCATCGGCCTTTACGGCATTTGTAGTGCCTTTTTCTTGAATAGTGGCATTTGGTACCGGTCCTCTGTCGTCAGAAACCTGACCCTGTACCACCACTGTTTGTGCAAAGCTGGATAGTGTCCACAGCAAAGCAGCAGCTAACAGTGTTAGACTTTTTCTCATGTGCGTAATTTTAGAATGAAGGATGATTGTTAAAAAAATTAACAATTTCTGAGCGTTAAGTTAGGGATGTTTTTCATTAACCAATAAAAAAAATTTTACTTTCTTTAACATTTTTAATCAAATAATTGATTTTCAATAATTTACATAAGTGTCGTTTAGGTATGTAAAAATCTGACATATTTAATCGATTGTCTGATTAGTAATAATAAATCAGGTGGTCAAAAAAATGGATAGTTCTTGAGTTTAACATGAAAAACAAGCTAAACAAGCTTAGTTAAAGGCTAATTTTTGAAAAATATTAAATTATTTTTTAATTAGTTTATTTTCTTTCCACTTTGAAAAAGGAAGTACCCCTTATTTGAATACTTTTGCGCCATGTTAGTACTAGATGGTAAAATAGCAGCCGCTGCAGTTAAAGCTTCTCTTCAAATAAAAACAGCAGCAATTGCCGCTACTGGTAAACGAAAACCACATCTTGCGGCCATCCTGGTTGGCAATAATGGTGCAAGTGAAACTTACGTAGCAAGTAAAGTAAAAAATTGTGAGGAAACTGGGTTTGAATCAACTTTGATCAGACTTGATGAACAGAGTTCAGAAGCAACCTTACTTCAAACCATCGAACAACTTAACAACGACCAAAACATTGATGGTATACTGGTTCAGTTGCCCTTACCCAAACAAATCAGTGAACAAAAAGTAATCGAAGCCATCAACCCCGCTAAAGATGTGGATGGATTTCATCCGGTGAATGTAGGTAAGCTGGTACAGGGACTACCCACTTTTATTCCTGCCACACCTTATGGAATATTGCTGATGCTTGAACATTTTAATATTCAAACAAAAGGAAAACACGCAGTAGTAATAGGCAGAAGCAATATTGTAGGCCGCCCAATGAGTATATTATTAAGCAGCAACATTAAACAAGGCAATTGTACCGTTACTATTTGTCACTCACATACCCAAAACTTACAAGAGCTTTGTCTGCAGGCAGATATTATCGTAGCTGCACTTGGTATTCCGGGTTTTGTGAAAGCAGATATGGTTAAAGAAGGTGCGGTAATTATAGATGTCGGCATTACCCGTGTAGAAGATGCTACTGCCAAAAAAGGATTCAGGATCAAAGGAGATGTATCCTATGATGAAGTAGCCGCCAAAGCATCCGCCATTACTCCCGTTCCAGGTGGTGTTGGCCTAATGACCATTGCAGGTTTGCTGAAAAATACCATGCAGGCCTACGAGCAGAAAGAACATAGACCATAGACCATGGACTATGGTCTATGGACTATGGTCTATGTACCCAAAATATAATATCCCCTAAATAAAAACATCCCCATCAGCAACAACCATCAACATACTACCTTGCCCGTTATGGAGGCGTTCTACACCTTGCAGGGTGAAGGATTTCACCAGGGGCGTGCCGCATATTTCATAAGACTTGGTGGATGTGATGTAGGTTGTGTTTGGTGTGATGTAAAAGACAGTTGGGATGCTTCAAAACACCCACAACTAACTGTTGAAAATATGGTAGCTGCTGCAGCAGCATATCCTGGCAGGCTGGCCGTAATAACAGGCGGTGAGCCATTGATGCATCAACTCGATGCGTTAACCACTGCATTACATGATGCAGGATTTGAAACCAATATTGAAACCTCCGGCTCTTCTCCACTAAGTGGTAGCTGGGATTGGATCTGCCTTTCTCCAAAAAAATTCAAAGCACCTATTCCCGACATCGTTCCATTCGCTGATGAACTAAAAGTAGTAATCTTCAATAAACATGATTTTGAATGGGCGGAAACTTATGCCGCACAAGTGAAACCAGATTGTAAACTTTATTTACAGCCTGAATGGGATAAATCTTCAATAGTTACACCACTGATTGTTGAGTATATCAAAAACCACCCCCAATGGGAACTTAGCTTACAAACGCATAAGTATATTAATGTTCCTTAAACTTAATTTTAACAAGCAGCTCTCCTGATTTTTCCGAACTTTCACGGGTGAAAAACCGGAATATTCTCTTTAGCATAATCTTTATTCTTAGTACAGCTAATACTATTGCACAAGGCTACGATCCTGAAAAGGTAAACCCTAAAGCACTTACCCAATATGAAAAAGCTATCGATTTCCTTAAATATGGAGAAACAAAAAATGCAGTACCTGTTTTATTAGCCTGCATTTCCATTGATTCAAACTTTTTAGACGCCTATTTATCACTGGCTGGTGCTATGGGTGAACTTAAACAATACCAGCGATCAGTAACCTTATATGAAAAAGTAAAAGCAAAGGATCCACAATATTTTAATGTATATCATCTTCCCTACTCTATTAACCTGGCAGGATTAGGCAGGTTTGAAGAAGCACTTGCCGCCGTAAATAATTTTCTTGCTATACCAAATTTAAGTGAGCGTGGAGTCAAAAGTGCAACGTATAGAAAAGCTACTTACCAATTTGCTATTCAATATGCACAACAACATCCTGCAACTGATTATCAATTTGCACCGGTAAACCTTGGCGATAGTGTTAACGGTCCAAGATCCGAATACTATCCTTCGGTAACCGTAACAGATAGTTTACTTGTTTTTACAAGAAGAACAGGCGACCAGCGTGAAGATTTCATGCAAAGCACTATGACAAACAAAAATTTCGGTAAAGCTGAATTGATCAATGGTGATATTAATATTGAACCACTAAAAGGAGCTATCACTGTTTCGCAGGATGGGGAATGGTTGTTGTTTGCAGGTAATCTTTCTGGTCCTGGTCTTGGCGGTTACGATATCTATCTTTCACAAAATACCCCACAGGGCTGGAGCGAACCGCAAAACCTCGGACCAAATATCAATACAGAATTTTGGGAAAGCTCTCCGGCATTAAGTCCCGACAAACGCATATTGTATTTCAGCAGCAACAGACCCGGAGGATATGGTGGCAGAGATTTATATATGTCGGTTCGTGATGTAAATGGAAGATGGGGCAAAGCAACTAACATGGGGCCAGCAGTAAACTCTGCGGGCGATGAGTTAGCTCCTTTTATTCATGCAGATAATCAAACACTTTTTTATACTTCTGATGGACTTCCAGGTTACGGCAATTCAGATCTTTTCATGTTACGGAAAAATGAAAAAGGCGAATGGGGTAATCCCGAAAATCTGGGCTCCCCGATAAATACCATTGAAAACGAAGGAAGCTTAGCTGTATCCGCTGATGGCTTGACCGCCTATTATGCAAGCGACAGAAGCGATAGCCGTGGAAACCTTGATCTATATAGTTTTCAGCTTCGCCCGAATATCAGACCGAACAGAACCTTATATGTAAAAGGAAAAGTAACCGATAGCAAAACCAAACAAGGAATACCCTCTACTGTTGAGTTAACAGAAAACAACAGTAACCTGGTTTTGATGAAGGTACAGACAGATGAAATGGGTGATTACCTGATAACATTACCAACAGGTAAAGATTATACTTTCACGGTAAACAGAAAAGGTTATTTGTTTTATAGTGAAGTATATGCGCTTAGCCGAAAAGAAGCAGATAGCACTTATCAAAAAGATATACAGCTTTCCCCTGTTCAATTGAATGCAAGTTTCATCTTCAACAATATTTTATTTGCGGTTAATAGTTATGAATTACCTGCAACAGGATTGGCAGAGTTAATGCAATTAGTGCAGGTATTGCAGGATAATCCAACACTGAAAGTAGAAATCAGTGGTCATACGGATAATACAGGTAATGCAAAAGACAATATGTTGCTTTCAACAAATCGTGCAAAAGCAATCGTTGATTACCTGATTACGCAGAAAATTGATGCTGCAAGATTAACTTATAAAGGATATGGCGACACCCAGCCTATTGCAGATAACAATACAGAAGCAGGCAGAGCAAAAAACAGAAGAACAAGTTTTACGGTAACAGGGTTGTAATTATTGATGGATGGGGAGAAGGGCTGCAAGCTGCAAGCTGCAAGCTACAAGCCTTGATGGTTGCTTATTCTAGGCTTTCTGCTTTTAATGGAATTAAATTTATAGCCAGTTGTTAAAAGAAATATTTGGTTGCCGTAAATGCACTATCTGTTATTAATAGAACACGGATCTTCATGATTTTCAAGATCTATCATGATAAATCATGAAAATCATGAAGATCTGTGTTCCATCATACGAAACAATTACAGCTCGCTGTCAAACTTCCCCCGAAAGCAATGGTAAACAATAGTTATTCGAGTAAAAATCTATGCATTAATACCTGATCTTTTTGAACGGCATTTTTTGGACATTGCCGGGATGTATACACAGGAACAGATTTATCAATTATCGCTTACAAGAATACCGGATCTGGGCAGTATTCTTACCAGATACCTCATTGATCATTTTGGTTCAGCTACTGCCATCTTCAGTGCAAGGTTGAAAGACCTGGCTGCTGTGGAAGGAATTGGGACTTACAGGGCCGGACAGATAAAAAATTTTAAGGACCACTCTCTCGCCGAAAATGAACTCACAGCCATAGCAGCAAAAAATATTGAACTACTTTTTATTACTGATGAAAAATATCCGAGGAGACTTCGTAATTGTCCGGATGCACCATTGGTATTATTTTATAAAGGAAATGCCGACCTGAATCATAATAGAATGGTAAGTATTATTGGCAGCCGACATCACACTGAATACGGAAGATGGGCCACTGAACAACTGATTCAGGCATTGAAACCTTTTCAGGTAACTGTAATTAGTGGTCTCGCATACGGCGTTGATGCCATTGCACATAAAGCAGCCCTGCAACAAAAGATGGAAACCATTGGCGTATTGGCGCATGGTTTTAAAACTATTTATCCCGGACTTCACAAATCACTTGCATCGGAAATGATTGAGCGGGGCGGACTACTTACAGAATTTATGTTTGATGAATTACCTGATCGCCATCATTTCCCAAAAAGAAACAGAATTGTAGCTGGCATGTCTGATGCTACGGTGATTATAGAAACTGCCATTAAAGGAGGTAGTATGATAACGGCAGATCTGGCATTCCAATACAACCGTGATGTATTTGCCCTACCGGGTCGTATCAATGATGCCAAAAGCAGTGGTTGTTTACAGTTGATTGCTGAAAATAAAGCAACCCCTTTTATCAGTAGTACCCATTTTCTCGAAGCGATGGGATGGATGGAAATAAAAAAGAAAAAAAACACAGAAAAGAAATTATTCCACGAGCTCAGTTCGCAGGAACAAATCATTGTTGATTTACTTCAGGCAAAAGAGTCTCTTCACATTGATGAAATATACCTGCAATCCAAACTAAGTAATTCCGAAATGGCAGCAGCTATTCTTAGCCTTGAATTACAGAATATCATACTCCCGCATCCAGGGAAATATTTCAGGTTGAGTTAATAGACCATGGACGATAGACCATAGTCCATAGTCCATGGTCCATAGCAAAAACTTTCTTCGTCGCCAATGGCCCATAGCACCAAACCTTCTCTCTCTTCCATGGTCCATAGCAAAAAACTTTCTTCGTCGCCAATGGCCCACTGTACTAAACCTACTTTCTCTTCCATGGTCCATAGACCATAGACCATAGTCCATGGTCCATAGCAAAAAACTTTCTTCGTCGCCAATGGCCCACTGTACTAAACCTACTTTCTCTTCCATGGACCATGGACTATGGACTATGGACTATGGTCTATAAAAAAATCATTTTTTGGACTAAATATACCTTACGCACTATCTTTGCACATGGCAACAAGAAAATCTTCTCCCCGTAACACCGCTGCCGCTTCCAGGTTATTTGGCGAAGGGCTCACCTTCGATGATGTACTCCTGATGCCGGCTTACAGTGAAATCCTTCCCCGCGAAGTTGACATTCGTTCCCAGTTAACAAAAGCCATTACGCTTAATGTACCCATTTTGTCTGCGGCAATGGATACCGTAACAGAAGCTAGTTTGGCTATAGCCCTTGCGCGTGAAGGTGGTTTAGGCATCCTGCACAAAAATATGAGTATTGAAAAGCAGGCCGAACAGGTTCGTAAAGTAAAAAGAAGTGAGAGTGGCATGATCATCGATCCGGTAACATTATTGGTTGATGCTACTATTGGCGATGCCCTTAAACTGATGAAAGAAAATAAAATCGGGGGTATTCCGATTGTTGATGCCGGCCAAAAACTGGTAGGTATACTCACTAATCGCGATCTGCGTTTTGAAACAGATAAGAAAAGAAAAGTGAAGGAGGTGATGACCAAAGAAAACCTCATCACGGCACCTGAAGGAACAGATCTTAGAAAAGCAGAAAAAATATTACGTTCTTATAAAATTGAAAAATTACCAGTTGTAAATAAACAAGGTAAATTAATCGGGTTGATTACTTACCGCGACATCATGCAACTAAGTAATTTCCCCAATGCCGTAAAAGATAATTTAGGCCGGTTACTGGTTGGTGCAGCGCTTGGTATCACCCGTGATCTCATGGATCGTGCATCAGCTTTGCAACACGTGGGAGTAGATGTAGTTACACTCGACAGCGCACACGGACATAGCAAGGGTGTAATGGAAGCCTTAAAAGCTTTGAGAAAAAATTTCAAAAACTTACAGATTATAGCAGGTAATGTAGGTACAGCCGAAGGTGCCAAAGCACTTGCTGATGCTGGTGCAGATTGCGTAAAAGTAGGTATCGGTCCGGGCTCTATTTGTACAACACGTATCGTAGCCGGCGCTGGTGTTCCCCAATTAACTGCCATTATGGAAGCTAGTCAGGCTTTAAAAACCAAAGGTATTCCTGTAATTGCCGATGGTGGTATTCGCTATACCGGAGACATGGTAAAAGCTTTAGCCGCAGGTGCCAATATGGTAATGATGGGAAGTGTATTTGCAGGTGTGCAGGAAAGTCCGGGAGACACCATTATTTATGAAGGAAGAAAATTCAAAGAATACCGTGGCATGGGAAGTTTAGGTGCCATGAGTCAGGGAAGCGGTGATCGTTATTTTCAGGATGTTGAAGACGATATCAAAAAATTTGTTCCGGAAGGTATTGAAGGACGCGTAGCTTACAAAGGAAGCTTAAGCGAAATCATTTACCAGTATGTAGGCGGCCTAAGAGCAGGTATGGGTTATTGTGGCGCTAAAAACATCAAAGCATTACAACAGGCAACTTTCGTGAAAATTACCAATGCGGGAATGAAAGAAAGTCACGCGCATGATATAGATATCACCAAAGAAGCCCCTAATTACAGCCGTAAATAAAAAATCACATACAGATCGAAAAGAGCGCCCATACAATGCGGCGCTCTTTTGTTTTTTATTCCGAACTTAGTTTCCAAATTTTCCAAGTTGAAAAAATCAGCCTTCATTCTAACAACGGTAAGTGGATTATTACTTTTTGCTGCATGGCCGGTATCGCCATTGATGCCCTTAATTTTTGTTGCATTGGTGCCACTGTTAATGGCGGCTGAAAAGACCAAAACAGCCGCAGGTTTTTTTGGCCTATCCTTCTGGGGTTTATTAGTATGGAATACAGGTACTACCTGGTGGATGTGGAACTCAACAGATGTAGGTACTATCGCAGCCATCATGTTCAACAGCATGCTGATGACATTTCCCTGGTGGGGTTATTTTCATTTGAAAAAGAAAGGAAAAATAGCCGGATACTTTTCGCTCATTGCATTCTGGATGTGTTTTGAATATATTCATCACAACTGGCAATTGAGCTGGCCGTGGCTCACGGTTGGTAATGTATTCGCTGCTTATCCCGATACCGTTCAGTGGTATGAATATACGGGTGTACAAGGTGGTACTTTATGGGTAATGCTGATGAATATTTTGGTGTATGAGACATGGTTATCCTATCACCAAAAAAACCTGCCTAAAAAACTCATATGGGCTATTGTAATCGGACTCACATTCCCATTACTCATTTCCTATTTTGTGAAACCAGTGTTACCGAGAGAAGTGAATCAGGCAAACCTGGTTATTGTTCAACCCAATGTTGATCCATATGGAAAATTTAATGCAGGAACTGGCGCAGAACAGATTCAATCCTTACTCAACTTAACCAAAGAAGCAATAGACAGTAATACCAGGATGGTATTATGGCCCGAAACAGCTATGAGTATTACTGACTGGCAAAATAACATAAGCTATAATCCATATTACCAACCGGTTTTTGCATTCAGCAAAGAACACCCGAAAATAAGCCTTGTATCAGGAATTGAAACGTTCAAAAATTACGGACCCACCAAAGCTACGCCTACTGCAAGAGCAGGAGGAGATGGTAGTTATTATGATGCTTTTAATGCAGCGGTACATATTCAAAATGGACAACCCATTTCATTCTACAACAAAAGTAAACTTGTACCAGGTGTAGAATCGCTACCAACATTCCTCAATTTTCTTGCACCTGTTTTTGAGCAGTTTGGAGGTACGACAGGTGGTTATGGCAGATCAGAATCGGCTGCAGTATTTACTTCTCCAGGTAACAAATATGTTGCTGCCCCAATTATTTGCTATGAGAGTGTATACGGAGAATATGTAGGTGAATATGTTCAAAAAGGCGCAAATATACTCACCATCATGACCAACGATGGGTGGTGGGGTAATACACCAGGACACAAACAACATTTACAATACGCAAGACTAAGGGCTATTGAAACAAGGAAGTGGATTGCCAGAAGTGCCAACACAGGCATTTCTGCAGTTATAGATCCAACAGGTACTATTATTGAACGCCAACCCTGGAACAAAATGAGTACCATAAAATACAATATACCAATTGTTACAGGCTCGACAGCCTATGTTAAGTGGGGTGATTATTTATACAAACTGGCAGTTGCGCTTAGCATTTTATTGATCCTATGGAAATTAAGTGACAGGTTTATAAAACCACGTATATGATCTTAAAAAGCGCAAACTGGCCCGGAGGCACCATTACTTATAAAATTTATGGACAAGGTATCCCCGTAGTACTGTTGCATGGGTTTGGAGAAGACAGCAGTATCTGGGAGAGGCAGGTAGCGTTTCTTCAACATCATTGCATGTTGATAGTTCCGGATCTTCCTGGAACGGGGAATTCCGAATGGGAAGGGGTGAATGGTCAATTGTCAATTGTCAATAATGCATCTCCATTCACCATTCACCATTCACCATTCACCGCTTCTATCGAGGAACTTGCGGAATCTGTTTATCATCTTTTAACAGCAGAAAAAATTGATGCTTGCTACCTGCTTGGGCATAGTATGGGAGGATATATTACCCTTGCATTTGCGGGTAAGTACGCATCCATGTTAAAGGGTTTTGGCTTAATACATTCCACTGCATTTGCTGATAGTGAAGAAAAAAAACAAAACCGGTTAAGGGGTATTGAATTAATGGAACAATATGGGGGCTATTCCTTCCTCAAAAACACTATCCCCAATCTTTTTGGAGAAAAGTTTAAGAAAGAGCATTATAATGAAATAATATCACTGATAGAAAAAGCATCATCCTTTTCAACACCCGCCTTACAGGCTTATTACAAGGCGATGAGGAACCGCCCCGATAATACTGCCATACTCAAAAGCAACCCTTTACCTGTACTTTTCGTAATGGGTACGGAAGATGTGGCTGCACCATTGGATGATGTTTTAAAGCAAACCCATCTGCCATTAAAATCGTATATTCATATACTTGAGGGAATAGGACATATGGGCATGTGGGAAGCAACAGAAAGGCTTAATGAAATACTCAATAGATTCATTCAACAATAGTTTACCAACTTCTTATGAAGAAATTTTTCTTCATAATTATTTTTGCACTGAGTACACTCTCAGCTATGGCTCGCCATGTTGCTGGGGGTGAATTATATTATGAATACCTTGGGTCGGGGCCATCTCCTAATACCAGTACTTACCGCATTACCTTAAGACTTTTTAAAGACTGTGCTACTGTATCTCCTATTCTTGAAAATGAGCGTGTAAATGTGGGTATTTATGATAATGGCACATTAGTGAGTGAACTGTCTCTTCCACTGCAGGGAACTATAGAGAAAATTCGTTTAAAAACAGAACTATTTCAATGTCTGGTTGGAAACCCTCAGGTTTGTTATGAGGTGGCAATATTTACGAATATAGTTTCATTACCTAATAACCAAAATGGCTATGTATTATCCAGGCTTGGTTGTTGCAGGGTAGATCGTATTTCAAACCTTGCTATCCCCTTGAGTGTTGGCAGTAATTATGTTACCCGCATTCCAGGAACTGCTGCACTTCCTGATGGAGAACATAACAGCAGTCCGCAGTTTCGTGTACGCGATACTGCATTGGTTTGCACAAACAAAAAATTTGTACTCGATTTTGGCGCTACAGATATTGATAATGATGTACTAACTTATTCTTTTTGTGAAGGTTTTACTGCAGCGAGTGGCAGTAATAATACAGCAGTACCCAGATCATTAACACTCGACCCATTATCCTATGCTGCTCCCTTCTCTGGAAGTCTACCGTTAGGCGATAAAGTAAGTATAGATCCGGTTAGTGGCATTATATCTGGGATTGCCCCTCCTGGTGGACAATATGTAGTAAGTGTATGCATCACAGAATGGCGCAACGGAAAACCGATTGCGGAACATAGAAAGGATTTTATCCTTAAAGTAGATGATTGCGATCTTATTGAAGCAGATCTACCTGATAGAATTGTTAAATGCGATAATAACACCGTTTTATTCCAGAATGGTTCAACATCATCTGCCATTACTTCTTATGCCTGGGATTTTGGCGTACCTACTTCCCCTTTTAATTTTTCCTCACAAGCTACCCCAACATTTGTTTATGCCGATACAGGAAAATACATGGTTCGTTTAACGGTAACTGGTCCGGAAGGATGTATTGGAAACGACAGCACAGAAGTGTTGGTATATCCTGGTTTTAAAACCAATTTTACCAGTAGTGGTAGCTGTTTTCAAAATCCATATTTATTTACAGATGCAACTACAACTGTATATGGCGTAGTAAATAAGTGGAAATGGAATTTTGGTGTAGATACAACACTTGCTGACACTTCAATCATTCGAAATCCATCTTATAAATATCCTGGTGGTGGCTTTAATGCGTCGGTTTTACTTGTATCTGAAAGCAGTAAGGGTTGTATAGACAGTTCAAGACAAATAATAGCTATTAGAGATAAACCCTTTATAGGTTTGCCTTTTAAAGATACCGTCATTTGTAGCATTGATAGTTTGAGAATACCTGTAACTGGCAACGGATCCTTTAACTGGGCACCTAATAGCCATATTCTTTTATCCAATACCAACAACCCGATTGTATTTCCCAAAGACACCAGTAAATATATTGTAACGATGCTGGAAAACGGTTGCATAAATACAGATACAGTTACTGTGAATGTGGTAGATTATATTTCTGTTCAACTTGGACCAGATACGACTATTTGTCAAACAGATGCATTTATATTACATCCATCATCCATTGCGAGTTCTTATGTTTGGACACCTGCTGTATCGCTTAGTGATCCCAACATAAAAAATCCGACAGCAATACCAGTTACAACAACAACTTATATGGTTACCGGCAATCTTGGGAGATGTCAGGCAACAGATCAGATAACAGTAACCGTTGCCCCCTATCCAAAAGTTGCTATTCTTACCAATGATACCGTTATTTGTTATGGGAATCGGGTTCAATTATTGGCTAGTTATACGGGTACACATTTTCGTTGGTCGCCTGCTCAGTCTTTATTAAATGGCACACTATTAAATCCGATTGCCGGCCCCACCCAAAACACTACTTATTTATTATCGGTTCGGGATACTACTTCCGGTTGTCCAAAGACCGTTATAGATTCCATACGAATTGGTGTAATCCCATTTATCAAAGTAAATGCCGGAAGGGATACCATTATTGTACCAGACCAGCCACTCCAATTACAGGCTACTGCTTCATCTGGTAATCAGTTTAACTGGCAGCCTCCATTGGGTTTAAGTAGCAACAATATCCTGAATCCTGTTGTTCATTTAGGGGATGATATTGATTCGATTATTTATCGTTTGCGAGTAACAGACCTTGGCGGTTGTTATGGAGAGGATGATATTAAAGTGAAAGTGTTCAAAGGGAAACCCGATATATTGTTACCAACTGCCTTTACGCCTAATGCGGATGGGCTTAATGATTTGTACAAACCGATTACCGTTGGAATAACCGATTTACAATATTTCAGGATTTATAACCGCTGGGGTCAGCTACTTTATAGTACCAGTGCATTAGGACAGGGTTGGGATGGAAGTTTTAAGGGCGTTCCCCAAGGGGCGGGCACTTATGTATATATGGCTCAAGGGAGTGATTATACAGGCAAAACCATCTTCAAAAAGGGCACAGTAGTGCTTATTCGTTAAAAGGCCTGGTTAAAACCTTTATTCAGGCAACAGTTTTACCGGCTTATGTGTCAAAATCATTGATTCGTCGAATATTTGATGAATAAAGCAGCAAAAAACGCCCCATATTAATCTTTCAGTAGCTGTTGTTAACCCGTTAAAAACAGCTACTGTTGATTTTGCAAATGGTAAGGGTTGTATTTTCACGGTATTATTGACAAATCCCTAATTGACATTGCCCGGATCAGTTCATGAAGAAACTAGCTATTTTATTATGTATTTGTTTCATTGCAGGATTTGCAAAAGCCAACCACCTGAAAGGAGGTTGGATACAATATGAATATTTGGGTGATGGTGCAGCGGCAAATACTTCAAAATATAGGGTCACAGTTAGGCAATACCTTGATTCATCCTCTATGCCAAACCAAATTGACCAAAGTATTAACTTAGGGATATATAATCCCAATGGGGCATTATTTACACGAGTAGTAGTTCCTCTTTCCTTTTCGGAATTCCCATCAAAAAAATACTACGACCCCTGCATTAACCCTAACCCACCAGACCCTCGGGTAAATTATAGAATTGATAATTATGTGTTGACTATTGATTTGCCGAATCTGACAACTCCAACTGGCTACACGTTGGCTGTTCAAAGATGTTGCAGAATTGCGAACATCGTAAACGTTGTCAGCGGTGGAAGTAACACTGGTGTTACCTATACTACAACGATGCCAGGCGTATTAGGAGGTAATGATTATTTTAAAAATAGTAATCCTTCCTTCGTACAGAGAGATACTGTATTATTATGCTTCAGCGCTCCTTTCACTTTCGATTTTAGTGCAACTGATGCTGACGGAGATAGTTTGTCGTATTCATTTTGTGATGGTGTAAATACACCTACAGCTGACCCTAAGCCAGATATTCCTAGTCAACCACCTTACCCCCAAGTAACTTATTTACCTGGCTACAGTGGAACTACACCTTTAGGTAGTACTGTTTCAATAAACCCGATAACTGGTATTATTTCAGGTATAGCACCAGCAGCTACCGGAACTTACGTAGTATCAGTTTGTGTAAATGAATACAGAAATGGTGTTTTGATTGGTACAACAAGAAAAGAAATCCATGTTAATGTGGCAAACTGTTCTGTAGCAGCAGCGAGTTTAAAACCCTCCTATATTACTTGTGATGGTTTTACCATGAATTTCCAGAATGAATCAACTAGCGCAAACATCACTAGTTACCTATGGGATTTCGGTGAAGCAAATGTACCTGTATCTTCAAACCCTACTCCAACTCATACTTATGCGGATACCGGCACTTTCACACTTAAGCTAAAAGTAACCAATGCTGGTGGTTGCCAGGATTCAACTACTGCACAGGTTCGCGTATATCCAGGCTTTGTACCCAACTTCAATGTACAAGGCACCTGCTACCTCAACACGTATAATTTTATTGATGCAACAACTACTGCATATGGAGTGGTAAATAGCTGGCGTTGGGATCTTGGTGATCTTACTACAACAGCTGATACTTCTACCAGAAAAGATACTGCCTGGAAATATAGTTCCCCTCAGGCTGTTCAGGTTCGATTGATTACATCAAACAGCAAAGGTTGTATAGACACTATCGTTAAAACAGTAAACATATTAGATAAGCCCATTGTAAACCTTGCATTCCGCGATACATTAATTTGTAGTATTGATACACTACGACTCAATGCCACTGTAGGTAACGGTTCTGTAACATGGGTTCCGGACAGAGTAGCAAGTATCAGTCGAATGTCTGGCAACAACACGCCCAATCCATTAGTGTATCCGGTAGATACAACACGCTATGTTGTAACGGTAAATGATAACGGTTGTATTAACACCGATACGGTCACTGTAAACGTGTTAGATTTTATTAAAGTAGAACTTGGTCCTGATACTTCCATCTGCAGAACAGATCAGTTTACACTAAGTCCCGAAAGCGATGCATTAAGTTATCAATGGACGGCTTCTACTGGTATACCAATAACTGCCAATAGTAAATACCCACAGGTTCAACCTCTAGTTAGTACCACTTATTATGTAACGGCCAATCTTGGTTATTGTCAGGATAGAGATTCCGTATTTGTATTGGTTGCCCCCTATCCGCAAGCTACCGTTCGTAGTGATACCATCATCTGTTTTGGTGACAGGGTTCAGTTGTCTGGAAATATTGTGGGAGCAGGTTTTGCCTGGTCGCCAACTAATTCGCTTATCAATGCCAATACATTGTTCCCGATTGCAGGTCCATCAAGAACTACCCAATATGTGTTAACAGCCATTGACACCATTGGCTGCGACAGACCTGTTTCAGATACAGTTACGATTGTAGTTACACCTCTCGTTAATGCCAATGCTGGCAGGGATACTTTTGTGGTAGCAGGAAGACCTATTCAGTTATCTGCCTCCGGAGGAATCAGTTATTTGTGGAGGCCAGCCAGTTATTTAAATGATCCTACAACCGATGCACCAATAGCAACCATTCCGGAAACCGTAGATTCTATCCGATACATCGCCCGTGTAACAAGTGCAGGTGGATGTTTCGCAGAAGATGATGTATTGGTGCGTGTTTTCAAGAACGGGCCAGATTTATACGTTCCAAATGCATTCACACCAAACGGAGATGGATTGAATGATATTATTCGTCCTGTTGGAGTTGGTATAGCACAATTGCAACATTTCCGCGTTTTCAACCGCTGGGGACAGCTCCTATATTCCACTTCAGAATTAGGCAAAGGATGGGATGGCACATTCAGTGGCGTAAAACAACCCGCAGGTACTTATGTCTATGAAGCTGTTGGAACTGATCAGTTGGGTAATCGGATTTACAGAAAAGGGACACTGGTATTGATACGTTAATGCAGTCCATGGTCCATAGACCATGGACCATGGACTATGGTCTATTCACTATCTTTGCTTCATGAATAATATTATCCTCATTACAGGCGCTACATCTGGTTTTGGAAAAGCCATTGCATACAAATTTGCTTCGGTTGGTTGGGACTGCATCATTACGGGCAGAAGAGCAGACCGATTAGAGGAAATAGCAACTGATCTGCAAGATAAATATTCGGTTAAAGTATTGCCACTCGTATTTGATGTGCAGAATCGCCAAAAAGTTACGGAAACAATCGGCAGTTTACCTGATGAATGGAAGCATATAGATGTCTTAGTGAACAATGCCGGATTAGCATTAGGAAGAGACAGTTTTGAAAATGCCAACCTTGATGATTGGGATACCATGATTGATACGAATGTAAAAGGACTCATGTATGTAACAAAGGCTGTTATTCCTTTTATGACGGAGCGAAAAAAAGGGCATATCATCAATATCGGTTCAACTGCAGGGAAAGAAGTGTACAAAGACGGCAATGCCTATTGCGCAAGTAAACATGCAGTAGATGCCATCAGCAAAGCCATGCGTATCGACCTGCTACCTTATCGAATAAAAGTAACCGCGATACATCCGGGTGCGGCAGAAACTGAATTTTCTATTGTAAGATTTAAAGGCGATGATGCTAAAGCAGATGCAGTATATGATGGCTACAAAGCATTGCAGGCGGAAGATATTGCAGATATCACTTATTATACTGCCACATTACCTGAGCATGTTTGCATAAACGACCTGGTTGTTACCTGTGTATCGCAAGCGAATTCTTTTTACTTACAGAAATAGAGACAATTTGGAAATTTGGAAATGCCACCTGCTTAAATTCATTTATCAATATTCATACTATATTGCTAATTTTAAATAAGCGTTTAACGTATGAAGGAATAGTCTCTCCCATTTCCAAATTTCCAAATTTTCAAATTCTCAAATTAATATGTTCTCCACCATCTCTCATTTTAAATCCATCTGGAACACAGAATCAGAAGCAACATTAAAGTGTTTACAGATGTTAACCGATGAAAGTCTGCAGGCTTCTTCATTTGGCGACTACAGAAACATTAAGCGAATGGTGAATCACATAATTGCCTGTGCCGATGGCATTCCCTGGGAAGCTACCCTACCCATTCAATTCGAGAAAAAAGAATATCATACAGTGCAAGACATGATTGCTGCTTATGCCGCAGCTACCCATAAAGTTTTGTCAGGCATAGATCAATGGACAGACGATACATTACAGGAAGAAACACCCATGTATGGCGAAAGCTGGAAAAAAGGTTTTGCGCTTTGGGTAACAGTTGTTCACCAGATACACCACCGCGGACAATTAACCGTTTTAATGCGAATGGCCGGACTAAAAGTACCTGGTATTTATGGACCGAATGCGGAGGAATGGAAGGCTTATAATTTGCCGGAGGCGGATTGATACAATTTGAAAATTAGTCAATTTGAAAATTTGAAAATGATTGCATTCATGGCTTCGCCATAAATTTAATTCGTCATGTAAAAGCTTTGCTTTTATATGGCGAATTGTGCTCATTTTCAAATTCTCAAATTCTCAAATTTTCAAATTCCGTCATTATTTCTTCCACAACTTCCTTCGCCGGTTTAATATCATGAATAATTGCGCTTACTTGTCCGATTTCTAGTTCACCTTCGTTCATATCTCCTTCAAACATGCCTTTCTTGGCTCGGGCACGACCTAATATAGTTTTGAGTTCTTCTTCTGATGCGCCTCTTAATTCTGCCTCTCTGATCTCTTGAGCGAATTTATTTTTTAAAAGTCTCACTGGTACAACTTTCTTCATAGCAAGCTGCGTATCTCCTTCCTGGGCATTTACAATTGCTTCTTTAAATGCGAGGTGCGAAGAAGCTTCGGGTGTACACACAAAACGACTCCCTATCTGAACAGCTTCTGCACCCAATATCATTGCTGCGAGCATTTGTCTGCCGGTAGCAATGCCACCTGCTGCAATTACAGGGATACTAACGGCTTCGCAAACAGCAGGTACTAAAACCATGGTGGTAGTTTCTTCGCGACCGTTATGTCCACCTGCTTCAAATCCTTCTGCCACTACCGCATCGCAACCGGCTTCTTCAGCTTTTTTTGCAAACTTGCTGCTACTCACCACATGTACAACTTTGATTCCTTTTTCTTTTAAAAATCCAGTCCAGGTTTTAGGATTTCCTGCACTGGTAAAAACGATGGGTACTTTTTCTTCCACAATAATCTGCATCAACTGTTCAATATCAGGATAGAGCAATGGCACATTTACACCAAAGGGTTTATCGGTAGCAGCCTTACATTTCTGAATATGTTCACGTAATACATCCGGATACATACTCCCAGCACCTAGCAGGCCAAGTCCACCGGCATTACTCACCGCACTTGCCAGTCTCCACCCACTTGCCCAAATCATGCCAGCCTGGATGAGGGGGTAGTGGGTGCCGAATAAGGTGGTGATTCTGTTCATTAATTTGAAAATTAGAGAATTTGAAAATTTTAAAATGACCGGATCGATTAATTTTAAGTACCCAAAATATATATTTTATACCCAATCATAAATAATTTGATTGAATCATTTTCAAATTTTCAAATTGCCTAATTTTCAAATTACCCAAAGTCTATCTCCGTATTATCACCAATATTCAAACTACGGCTGAGGCCTTTAACGGATGCGTCGCTGCCTATGAGGGAATTGTCGAGTACTACTTCATAGAGATTGGTATAAGAACCAATAATGCTATCCCGAACAATGGAATGTTTGATGGTAGTATTTGCACCAATAGCCACATGTGGACCGATGATGGCATTTGAAATTTCACAACCAGGGGCAATACTTACAGGGGGTATGATGATGGTATCTTTAAAATTGTGACCGTCTGTAATGTTTCCACCAAATTTTTTGAGCAATGTTGCATTGCTTTCCAGGAGGGTTTCTTTTTTACCACAATCAAACCAGTTTTTTACCTTGAAAGCTTGAAACTTTGCACCGCGTTTGATCATGCAATCTAATGCATCGGTAAGATTGTATTCACCATAGGTTTTAATATCCTGTTTGAAAATATGGTGCAGGCATTCAAATAAGAAATGAGTCTCTTTAATTTTATACAAGCCCACTAAAGCCATATTACTTTTCGGGATAGAAGGCTTCTCTACCACTTGTTCTATAAACCCTTCATCATCTACAGATGCTACACCGAAATTGCGTGGATCATCTACTTTCTTAATTCCAAGCATGCTATATGGACTATTCACCACTTCCTTTACATCGTATTCGCAGATGGTATCACCTAATGCCACAAATACTTCATCGTCTCCAACAATACTCCTGGTAAGTTCTATTGCATGACCAGTACCCTGTCTTTCATTCTGGTAAACAAAATGAGCAACCATATCGGGATAGGTTTGCTTTACATAGTCTTGTATTTTTTCACCCAAATACCCAACAATAAAAATAAATTCATTAATGCCCGCTTCCCTGAGTTGATCTACGATATAACTGAGGATTGTTTTTCCTGCAATAGGTATCAGGGCTTTGGGTTGGGTATAGGTATGTGGCCTTAATTTGGTTCCGGCACCGGCAACTGGTATGATTGCTTTCATGGGAGGTTGTTTTTGATGAACCCGAATGCACTATGCTGTTAAATCATGTAAATATGACACTTCATCAAGAGGCCGAAAATAGGAAAATCTGAGCATTGAACAATTATTGTGGAAATTTAGCCGATTGAAAGTACCGAACGCTTTTTTACATTATCATTTATACATTAAACTGCCCATTTACACCATAAAATATTACCATCAGCAGAAATGCTAAAACTACCCCTCAAAGCTGAAAATGAGCATCAGGTGTTGAAGGAAGGTGTACTAGCTATAGACCAGAACTGTCCGGGGAAAATTGGCTGCAAGCTGCAGGCCGCAAGCTGCAAGCCTTGATTCGTGCTTATTCTAAGCTTTCAGCTTTTAATGAAATTAAAGGTGGGCTTGCGAATTAGAAAATTTAAAGTCAGTTGCTTAAAGAAATATTTGGTTGTCGTAAATGCACTATCTGCTATTAATAGAACACGGATCTTCATGATTTTCAAGATCTATCATGATAAATCCTGAAAATCATGAAGATCCGTGTGCCATCATACGCGACACCTACTGCTCGCAGTTAAATTTCCCCGGACAGCAATGGCTATGGACCATCGACTATTGACCATGGTCTATGAGCTATAAGCTAGCCGCTAAATCCTATATTTGCACCAAATTTCATCACATGCAAAGAGACACCCTCGTATTCGACCTTATTAAACAAGAACTAGAACGTCAACGCCGTGGTATTGAACTGATTGCTTCTGAAAACTTTACCAGTTTACAGGTAATGCAGGCCATGGGTAATGTTATGACTAATAAGTATGCAGAAGGCTATCCTGGGCGCAGATATTATGGGGGTTGTGAAATTGTTGACCAGACAGAACAATTAGCCATCGATCGTTTAAAAGAAATTTTCAATATTGAATATGCCAACGTGCAACCCCACAGTGGGGCACAGGCAAATGCAGCGCTGATGTTGGCAATCCTTCAACCAGGAGATGCCATACTCGGATTAGACCTCAGCATGGGCGGACACTTAACGCATGGCTCTGCAGTTAACTTCAGCGGAAAACTTTATCAACCCCATTTTTATGGCGTTAAAAAAGACGACGGATTGGTTGATTATGAAATGCTGGAAGAAAGAGCAAGAACCATAAAACCTAAATTAATTATTTGCGGAGCAAGTGCCTATAGCCGTGATTGGGATTATGCCCGTATCAGAAAAGTAGCAGATGAAGTAGGTGCATTTGTGATGGCTGATATTGCGCACCCTGCCGGACTTATCGCCAAAGGATTATTATCTGATCCTTTTGATCATTGTCATTTTGTTACTTCTACCACACACAAAACTTTACGTGGACCAAGAGGTGGCGTAATCATGATGAAAAAAGACTGGGAAAATCCTTTTGGACTGAAAGACGTTAAAGGAAATCTCCGTTTAATGAGTAACCTCATTGATATGGCCGTATTCCCTGGTACACAGGGTGGTCCGCTGGAACATGTTATCGCCGCAAAAGCTATTGCATTTGGTGAAATATTAACGCCTGAATTCCTAAGCTACCAGCAGCAGGTACAAAAAAATGCGCAGGCTATGGCAAAAGCATTTACCGACAGAGGATATCAAATCATTAGCGGCGGTACAGATAATCACCTGATGCTGATTGATCTGAGAAACAAAAACATCAGCGGCAAAAAGGCTGAACAGGTTTTAGGGCATGCAGATATCACCGCAAATAAAAATATGGTACCTTACGATGACAAAAGCGCATTTGTTACCTCAGGTATCCGTTTTGGCGTAGCTGCAATTACCACAAGAGGAATGATTGAAAAAGACATGGAATTTGTAGTAAATGCTATCGATACCAGCCTTATGAATGCTGATGACGAAACCAAACTGAAAGAAGTAAAAGCCCAGGTTAATGAATTTATGAGCCAGTTTGTTTTGTACCCGGAAATGAGCTAGAAAACAGAAGAATTTTTGATTTTTGAATTTTGAATTTTGATTTTTGAATTTTGAATTTTGATTTTTGAAGTTGGTTTTGAAATTGATTAAATTTAAAGTATGATACAACGTGTACAAACTTTGTGGTTACTGGGTGCCAGTATTTGTGGGTTTGCTACTTTGAAACTACCATTTTATGTGGGTAGTGTAGGTACGGCACCTGCTGAATCATTTTCTGCTACCACCAACACATTGTTGATGATTTTAACTGTTGCTGTGGCTATTGTGTCGCTGGTAGCAATTTTTCTTTATAATAACAGACCACTTCAGCAACGTATTGGCTTAGCCGGATTTGCGATTAGCGTACTGAATATTATCCTCTACTTTGTATTCACAAAAAAGTATGATGTGGGTGCGATTGCACTAACTGCTGTATTCAGTTTTGCCATTCCTGCATTATTGTTAATGGCAATCCTTGCAATCAGAAAAGATGAAAAGCTGGTGAAGAGTGTTGACAGATTAAGGTAAAAACAAACCCTGCATATTTGTATGCCGCATCCGCTGTATGCAGATGCGGCATTTTTTTTTAAAGGAACTTCGCAGTATAACTTTCTTTCACTTTTTTAATTCCTGCAGGAACACCAGCATATACCACCTGTCCGCCAGCATCCCCCGCATCCGGCCCCATATCTATCAGCCAGTCAGCCGATTTAATGACATCAGTATTGTGTTCAATCACTATAAGTGAATGACCTTGCTCTATCAGCGCCTGGAAGGATGCCAGTAACTTTTTGATATCATGAAAATGCAATCCGGTTGTAGGTTCATCAAAGATAAAAAGCATACGACCTGCGCCTTTTCCTTTACCCAGAAAACTGGCCAGTTTTACACGCTGTGCTTCTCCCCCACTTAGGGTATCGCTGCTTTGTCCGAGTTTGATGTATCCAAGACCTACATCATGCAGCGGTTGTATTGCCTGGCGGATATTTTTCTCCTCTGCAAAAAATTCAAGGGCTTCATCTACACTCATATCCAGCACATCAAATATGCTTTTGTTTTTATAATGTACTTCCAGTACTTCTTCCTTAAATCGCTTACCACCGCAAACATCACAGGTTAAATGTACATCTGCCAGGAACTGCATTTCTACTACCTGTTCACCTTCTCCTTTACATGCATCGCAACGACCGCCATCTACATTAAAAGAAAAGTGCTTGGCCTGAAAACCACGCATTTTCGCCAATCCCTGTTTGGAATAGAGATCCCTGATGGTATCATACGCTTTTATATAAGTAATAGGATTACTTCTAGATGATTTACCGATTGGGTTTTGGTCGACTAGTTCGATCTGTGAAATGTATTCCGTATCGCCACTTATTTTTGTATGCAGTCCTACTTTTTCAGCAGGCTCGCCTTTCATCTTTCTTAACGCAGGGTAAAGCACCTGTTTTACCAGTGTTGTTTTACCACTTCCACTAACTCCACTTACTACACAAAGTGTATTTAATGGAAACTGTACATTTATATTCTTCAGGTTATTTTGTGCTGCCCCCTCCACTGTAATAAAACGATTCCACTTTCTTACTACCGCAGGAATATCAATTTTTAGTTCGCCGGTAAGGTATTTACCTGTAAGGCTTTGAGGATTATGAATGATTTCATCGTAATTACCTGCTGCAATTACTTCCCCGCCAAGATGTGATGCCAAAGGGCCCATATCGATGATATGATCTGCCTCACGCATCATCATTTCATCATGTTCTACTACAACAACTGTGTTTCCTAAATCGCGCAATGATTTCAATACACCAATTAGTCTTTCGGTATCTCTTGAATGAAGACCTATAGAAGGTTCATCTAAAATGTATAAAGAATTGGTTAGGTTACTACCGAGGCTTCTTGTTAATTGAATACGCTGGCTCTCACCACCACTTAAAGAATTAGCCAGTCGGTTTAAAGTCAGGTAACCCAAACCTACATCCAAAAGTGTTTGCAGGCGTTGGTGTACTTCCATTAAAATACGTTTGGCAATTTGCGCATCGTGATCGGAAAGTGTAAGGTTATTAAACCAGGTTTTCAGGTCGCGCACCTGCCATTCACAAAGTTCTCCGATATGCTTACCGCCCACTTTAACATAGAGTGCTTCTTTTCTTAACCGGTAACCATCACAACTGGTACAGGTTGTTCGTCCGCGGTAACGGCTAAGTAAAACCCGGTATTGAACTTTATAGAGGTTTTGTTCTACTTCTTTAAAAAAGTCATCAATACCATAAGCACTGCCAACGCCTTTCCATAGTTGCTGATATTGTTCTTTCGTTAATTCAGCTACGGCTTTATGAATGGGGAAACCAGCGGCACCTGCGGCTTTCACAAACTGATCTCGCCACCATCCCAGCTTTTCACCCTTCCAGGGTGCTACCGCTCCTTCATACACACTCAGTCTTCTGTCGGGGATAACGAGGTCCGTATCAATGCCTAATACCTGACTAAAACCTTCACAAACCGGACAGGCACCATATGGGTTATTGAAAGAAAAAAGATTCGGTACCGGTTCTTCAAAAACAATGCCATCAAGTTCAAAGCGATTACTGAAATGATGGAGGGTGGTTCCATTTACCTCAAGGTACATTTCACCTTCTCCCTCATAAAATGCTGTATTTATCGAATCTGATAATCGATGTAAGTCTTCTTCTTCAAAGGTTTTGGTAACGATTCTGTCAACTAGTACATAAACCGGAAAAGATGCATTGCTTTTCGTTTTTTTAACTGGCGTCAACTGTTGGTGAAGCTCTTTGTCGTTCAATGCCAATAAATCTTCAATCCGCAACACCTCACCCGCTGAATTTACTTTTGTCCAAATCCTCGAAAAACCTTTCTGCATCAGAATATTCAGCTCCTCCCTGGTATCCCGGTTAGCATGTTGTTTAAATGGCACCAGTATCAATACTTTCTCTCCGGCAGGCATTGCTTTAATTGCTGCGACCACATCTGTAACATCATCTTTCTTTACTTCCTTTCCACTAACAGGTGAGATTGTTTTACCTGCACGTGCAAAAAGCAGTCGGAGATAATCATAAATCTCGGTCATACTACCGACCGTGCTTCTAGGCGTTCTGGTTATCACTTTTTGTTCTATGGCTATAGCCGGGCAGAGCCCTTTAATGTAATCTACATCTGGCTTAATCATTCTTGCCATAAACTGACGGGCATACGCGCTTAAACTTTCTGCATAACGGCGTTGACCTTCTGCAAAAAGGGTGTCGATGGTGAGGGATGATTTCCCGCTTCCTGAAACACCGGTTACTACGATCAATTTATTTCTTGGAAAAGCTACCGTAACATTCTTCAGGTTATGCATACGGGCCCCTTTTACCAGGATATCGTCAGCATTACCTTTTAATTCCATTACCGTACCAGCCTCTTTCTTCTTTGTTGCCATAAGTGCAGCAATTTAATCTTAATTTGAAAATTTGAGAATTTGGAAATTTGGAAATGATTGCGGGTCTGCCTTTTATATAGGCTAATTTGAGTCTAAAGCCCCCCTCATTTTCAAATTAGCACATTTTCAAATTTTCAAATTAAAAGACAGATGTGAAAAATGTGTATAACCATCCGCTTGAAAAACAATGTATCCACAAAAGAAAACCGGGTATAAAAGATGTATAATTTAACATAACCATTTTATCATCCGGTATTTATATCCGGGTGTAAGGTCAGGTTTTAATACCCAATATCCTGTTTTAACTGTCGATCAAAAGCCTTAACCATGAAAACATTAGACCAAGTGTCTGATATTGATTTAATACGTTCCTTCCAGGATGGAGATGCCAACTCATTTGAGGTATTGGTAAATCGTTATAAGGACAAGATATTCTCGTCCATCCTGTTTTTTGTGAAAGACAGTTATCTGGCCGAGGATCTATTTCAGGATGTTTTTATTAAAATCATCGATACATTAAAAAACCGCAGGTATACTGAAGAAGGTAAATTTCTTCCCTGGGCCCTGCGAATTGCCCATAATCTTTGTGTTGACTATTTCCGGAAAGTAAAAAGAGCACCTGCTATTAAAACCAGCGATAACCAGGATATTTTTGAACTGATTCAAATTGCTGATGAAGGTCCTGAAGCTAAATTGATGCGTGCACAAAGTCATGAGCGCGTACGCCGTATGCTTGATCTTTTACCGGATGAACAAAGAGAAATCATCGTTTTGAGGCACTATGCAAATCTTAGCTTTAAGGAAATTGCGCAAATCACCAATTGCAGCATTAATACTGCCCTGGGAAGAATGCGTTATGGCTTAATTAACCTCAGAAAAATGATGACGGAAAAACAGATTATCCTTTAATCCCGTTTTTATTGCTTGGCCGCCTCTTTACCACATTTCAACCATTCCACATATTTAGCAGCATCTGGTGTATACCCTACCGGATGATTTAGTAATCGCTCGGATGTATCCATGATTACATAGAGTGGTTGTGTTACCTGATTAAAGTTTTCAGCCTGAAAAGTGGCCCATTTATCACCAACGGTAATCAGTTGCTTTTGTTTTCCGTCAGCAGTTGTATAGGTAAACCTTTGTTCGATGGGTAATTTTTCCCGATCGTCGACATAAAGAGACACAAGGATAAAATTATCGCGGATATAATTGTACACTTCTGGTTGGGTCCAAACATTTTCCTCCATCTTACGACAGTTTACGCATGCCCAGCCTGTAAAGTCTATCAGAAGAGGTTTATGCTGATCCTTCGCCATTTGCAATGCTTTCTCATAATCATTGATCACATTGGGTTCCAGTCCTTTTCCATGCACATTTTGTTTACCATATATACTGTAACTCAAAGGTGGCGGAAAGCCACTTAGTAATTTCAGGTTGGCATATTCTGTGGCAGTAACACCTGGTACCAGGTAAAGAGTAAACAGTAATGCTAGAACACCTACAAATTTCCTACCGGTGCTAATCTTCATTCCCTTATAATCATGTGGCAAACGAAGTATGCCAAATAAATACAGGGTTAAACCGATTCCTGTTAATATCCAGATACCGATGAACACTTCACGCTTGAGTATACCCCAGTGCATTACCAAGTCAGCATTTGAAAGGAATTTAAAGGCCAATGCCACTTCCACAAATGCGAGTACTTTCTTAACCGTGTCGAGCCAACCACCTGATTTTGGCAGTGAGGCCAGCCAATTAGGGAACATGGCAAATAAAGCAAAAGGCAATGCCAGTGCAAGACCAAAACCGGCTAATCCGGATGTCAACTGCCAGGCACCTCCACTTAAAGATCCTACCAACAAAGAACCCAGAATTGGACCGGTACAGGAGAATGAAACAATTGCCAATGTAACGGCCATAAAGAAGATACCACCTAAACTTCCGAGTCCGCTTTTTGAATCAGCTTTACTCGCAATGTTTGAAGGAAGGGTAAGTTCAAAAAAACCAAAAAATGAAATGGCGAATACAATAAAGATGAGGAAGAATATAATATTCAACCAGGAGTTGGTTGATATGCTGTTAAAAATCTCTGGCTGCACATTTCCTAATAAATGGAAAGGAACACTTGCCAAAACATAGATCAGGAAAATAAAAAAACCATACAGTAATCCGTTCCGTATTGCTTGTGCTTTATTAGATGCTTTCTTGGTAAAGAAAGAAACCGTAACAGGTATCATCGGAAATACGCATGGGGTAAGCAATGCGATAAGTCCACCAAGAAACCCAAGTAAGAAAATGGTCCATACGCCATTATCTGCTATCGGTGCACTGTCTGCACCGCAATTATTTACCGGGCTGGCCAGATTGATGCTTGGAATTTTTATGCGGGCAGCGGAGGCTGTAATAGCTTTACCTCCCTCTAAAGTAACTTCACCCGTACTTTCTTCTGTTTTAAATTCATCGGCTTTTCTAAGACTTGAGCCAATGATTACAGGAAGTTTCTCAGGAACAAATCCTTTGATGCTAATACGCTGTACTACGGTAATGTCGCCGGTATAAACATTCAATGCTTGACCATCGAAAATGGGATCTTTTTCAGTAATCGCTTTTTGTTCCACTGAAGGTGCACCACTTAAACCCGTATTTTCATTCGAAAAACTAAATTTTAATGACTCAAGTCCTTCAACACTTGGATTGATTCCATAAAGAAACCAGCCAGCAGGAATGGAAGTTTTTGCGCTGATATCATAAACGCCTTCACTTATCTTTTTGGATGAAATTTTCCACTGCAACAAATTCGTTTCCTGAGAAAAAACCTGACTTGCTGTTAGGAAGAACAGCAATAAGCTTACAATTTTTTTCATCCTGATAAATGGGTCTTACAGAAGTTTAATATCAAATGTTTTTTTAGCGGGAGGTAAACACTGGGTATCATCGCAAACCATGTATTCAATAGTACCTGCGATATTAGTTTTAGCCTTGCCTTTAATCTTTACAGTTTGTACGTATTGTACTTTATTGGAGAGATACAATACATCTGTTTGAAAAATCTCATCGTAGATTTTTTCGACTTTACCAACTTCTTTCACCTCGCCTGTTTTAGTAACCAGCGGATTCGTTTTGAAAGTTACTTTGGTAGGTATTGGTCCACCCTTACCTGTTTTTTGGGAATAGATATGCCATTTACCCTGTATACTGGCAGAAAGTACTACTTCATAAGTATCCGCAGTTTTTTTCTTTGCTTCAAAAGTCCAGCTAACCGGATCCTTGATCTGAGCAGACAGGTTATTAACCAGCATTCCAAAAAATAAAATATAAAATAGCTTTTTCATACTGTTGTGGTTGTGTAGACGGTTACGAATTGAAGTCCTTACAAATTAATTCAGGCCAAGTATTTCAAATACTTTTTTGCCATCCAGGTTAACGAGTGAGTTGGTGGTTGCCCTTTCAGGGTGAGGCATCATGCCAAAAACATTGTTTCCGGCATTGCGAATACCTGCAATATTTCTTACTGCACCATTTGGATTATGTGCAGGATCAATTTTCCCATTTCCATCGCAGTAACGGAAAATAACCTGATTATTAGCTTCCAATGCATCCAATGTGGCATCATCTGCAAAAAAGCGACCCTCACCATGCGCAATTGGAATTTTTAAGGCTTCACCATCATTATGCTTGATATAAACATTCTTACAAATGAATTGCTGGTTGGCATTTTGCAAAAGTACACCGGGTAATAAACCACTTTCACATAAAATCTGGAACCCGTTACAAACGCCTAAAACCTTACCTCCTTTATTCGCAAAATCAATTACACTTTGCATCATAGGACTAAAACGGGCGATTGCACCGCAGCGGAGGTAATCACCGTAAGAAAATCCACCAGGAAGGATGATGCAGTCATCCGTAGTAAACATACTAAGGTCTTTGTCTTTGTGCCAAAGCATGATTACTTCTTTACCTAGGTCATTCTGTAATGAGTCCTGCATATCCCTGTCGCAATTAGATCCCGGGAAAACTACAACGCCGAATTTCATGGAGTATTAATTATGGTTTTGATGATCCACCCAGCAATGGCTTAGTGAATAGAAATGTTATGATAAAAAATTACCAATTATTACCCCAAAGGTAAGCCGGATGACGTTAAAACAGGGCTAATTTTAATTTTTAAGTATTTGCCAGTTATACATGGCTATTACACCCAGAACGATAATAAAAAGCAGGTTAGGTAGGCTCATATTCCTGGGATTCCCAAATACATTGGCTGCGAATGCACTTATTGGCACAAGCGATAATAAACCAGATTCAATGCCACCTAGTTGGAAAATAAAGGGAACAGGTAATAAGGTGAGCAGCATCACCATCATTACGCCCCAGTTTTTCCTTATTTGAATTACCATCCTGCCAATACTTACCTGCCAGAAAAATAGTCCGAATAAGAGCAGTAAAGCTAAGCTAGACAGTCCCGCAATCAATAATTTGTCATTTGACCCTGCTGGCAGACCTATATAAAAATCAGGCAACAATTCTCCAATAACCTGTAATCGGTTGGTTAGGTATAGTCCTGAGAAAACAAAATAGTAAGGCAATACAATTCCGATTAACAATACCAGCCATTCTGCCAGTCTGAAAGGTCTAACCACCGCTAATGCAAACAGCACCACCCCAATAAGAATGGCCATCGGATGGTAACAGATCACGGCTAGTCCGGCTATAAGTCCGGTATTGAATAAAAGGGTTTTAGGGCTTGGGTGGTTATATAGCCGGCTAAGTTTAATAAATATCCAAATGACCAGCGAGTTGGTTACCAATGCTGGTGAAATAGCGCACCACTGTGGTACCAGGGCCGTCATTAGTACATAGGTCATTGCCGGAACAAAACTTGTATTGGGATACATCCTCAATTCGTTCATCGCCAGGTTGAGTCTGATTGCCTGTACTAATATCAATGCATGGTACAATAAAAAACGTACTGCAGCAGGTAATCCTTGGATATACCGATCGAGTACAACTGATAATAAACCATCATTGCTGCCACTATTGGTATCGATCAATGGGGCTTCAATCAAAAAATGAAAATGAATGCCGATACTTAAAACGGCTAAGAAGAAAATATTGATAAATGATTTATCGCGAAATAAAAAGACCACGTGCAGTGATAAAAGGGTTAATAATCAATTTTTGCAAAACAGGTATACCCACGGTACTGGCATGGAATAATCAGTTGCCTTGCTCCCACCTGCTTGGCATGGCGCGGCATAAAGCTATAGCCCCTGTCCAGGTTTTTAAAAGTGGGATTACGGTTGATTTGTCCATTAGGCGATATACTTTGATCGGATAACACATTATCTCTTTTTTCCTGGATATTAAAGAGAAAATTGAGTCTATCACCCGCATTTAACATACCGAATCCGATAAAATTATCCGTATTATCATCGTATTGTGATTTGCGGATAACATTGCTCCATTCCATTTTGCCTGAAGGATCAAAAGATATCACGGTTATATTATCTGCATAATACCTTGTAAGGTTCGTATTAAAGGATGGTGAACGCCACCATGGGTAATAACCCAATGGACTATTCCATGAATAATAATCTAATTGTGACCAGTAAGGCGAACCGTATAGATAATCCCACCTGCTCAAGGTATTACCCCTTGTGCTGCTATAAGCTGCTTCTGAAATAACAATGAACCCGCCATCTTTCCGCAGGATTATATTCTTCAGGAAGAAATCATTGAATGCCGTTTTAAGGTTACCGTCTCCCTTTGCATCGGCTCTGAATTCATCGTTGAAAGTGGTGGTAGTATTCAACATTTCTTTCTGGGCATCTTTATCCCATAGGTAGTAATATAAACCATCAATATTTCCTCTTCTCAGTTTACTGTAATAGGAGGTAATGATATAATGCCTGTTCAGGTTATCGGCTTTAATACGGATATCATCCAGGTAAATACCTTTTATAGAAAGGTCCGTCATCCTGATATTGTCTTCACCGGCTTTCTTTGTTACAAGTGTTACTTTATTGATGTTATCATTCTGCGATGTGCCTGAAGCCCTGATGCAGGCAAGATCGCCGTCGCTGTCGATGATGAATTCTGAAAGAAAATCATTTCGTTGAGGCATATCTACCCCTACCCTGCTTTTTTTAAGGAGGTTTAATTCTTTATCAAACAGCAGGGTTGTGAGTATATGCATTTTTTCATTCTGACTACTGATTTTAAAAATCATGATCTTCTGTTTATCATCGCTCGACATGAGTGAGTAAACTTTAGTAGAAGACGATCGCATATTAGTTGTAGTATCCAATTGAATGGGGTCTCCTATTTTATTTCCATTTGCATCAAGTTTTACCGCCATTGCATATACTACGTTTCTCCGCTGGTACTGATAAAACATATAAGCATAATCGGGATAAATAAGGAAATCGGTACTTAGCATCCTTTCGGGGAGATAGGTGAGTTTTTGTTTCTGCACCATTTTCATGTTATTGTCGAACACGGAGATAAAGTTCAGATCGCGGTAATTTTTATAGACCAGTATTTTACCATTCATTTTTCCGATTACTTCAAACCCCATAGCTCGGGCATCTTCCCGGTCGGGTTCAGAATAAGTAATCTGCTGTGCGAAAAGATTGGTTGAAACCAGCAAAACCATTCCTGCGATTAATACGACAATTTTTTTCATCCCACCCTTTTTAATTATTTCAAAAGTAAGGTTTAAGTAAATAAGATAGGGCTTCTATACCAGCCTTTATCCTACTGCTGTGTTATATACCATTAGAACGCCTAAGCAACAAGTTTCGTTGCCCCCGGGAGGTGAAATAAATCTTAATTTCTCCCTTAATCGGGCGTTATTTTAGCTGCAGGCCGCAAGCTACAAGCTGCAAGCCTTGATTGGTGCTTGAAGCTTGCAGCTTGTGGCTTGTGGCTTGCAGCTTGAAGCTTGCAGCCAAATTTCCCTAACAGCATTGATCCCCCTGCCCGAAAATGCTTTCTGATATCTTTTGCGAATAAAATTTAAACAGGTGCCAAGTATTTATACTTACCTGTTTTTTCCTATACATTTGTTAAAGATTTCGGCACAAAGGTCGAATCTGTCTGGCGTGAGCAAGAATTTAAACAAGGTAACTTCTGCAGGACTCATCATTGCATTAGGCATTATTTACGGAGATATCGGTACTTCCCCGCTCTACGTACTCAATGAAATCATTCATGGCAAAGTCATTAATGAGCAACTCATATTGGGTTCATTATCCTGTGTAATATGGACTTTAACCCTGCAAACCACTTTCAAGTATGTAATACTTACGCTAAAAGCGGATAATAAGGGTGAAGGTGGTATTTTCAGTTTATATGCATTGGTAAGGCGTCGAAAAAAATGGTTGGTCATACCGGCCATGCTGGGTGGTGCCGCGCTTTTAGCTGATGGTATCATTACCCCACCCATCTCTATAACTTCGGCAATTGAAGGTCTGAAACAATTACCATCACTCAGTCATATCCAAACCAGTACCATTGTTGGTATTGTGATAGCCATTATCTCGCTTATCTTTTTCATGCAACAATTCGGAACTGCTTCTATAGGAAAGCTTTTCGGCCCTATTATGTTTGTATGGTTTGCTATGCTGGCTGTTTTGGGTTCTATTCATTTGCTTGATGATATCGCTATTTTCAAAGCTTTTAATCCATATTATGCGGTAGATCTGCTCACCAATTACCCCAAAGGTTTCTGGCTATTGGGTGCTGTTTTCCTTTGTACTACCGGGGCCGAAGCGTTGTATAGCGATTTAGGGCACTGCGGAAAAGGAAATATCCGCATTTCATGGGTGTTTGTGAAGTCGTGCTTAATCCTCAACTACCTCGGACAGGGTGCATGGCTACTGGCTAACTATGAAGGCGGACCAATTCCCGAACAATTAATTGCAGGAGGGTTTAACCCTTTTATCGGTATCATGCCACAATGGTTTAAACTGGCAGGTATCATCATCGCAACAACTGCTGCAATTATTGCGAGCCAGGCATTGATTTCAGGATCATTTACATTGATCAGTGAAGCCATGCGACTGAACCTATGGCCCAAAATGAAAATACATTACCCAACAGAAGAAAAGGGTCAATTATACATTCCGGGAATCAGCCTTTTATTATTTATTGGTTGTGTGGCCATTGTATTGTACTTCCAGAAATCAGCCAATATGGGTGCTGCTTATGGTTTAGCCATTACCATGTGTATGATCAGCACTTCAATTCTCTTCGCCAATTTTCTGGTTAGCAGGAGGATTCTTCCGGCATGGATTTATCTCTACCTATTGGTTTACCTGGCCATTGAAATTTCGTTCCTGGTAGCTAACCTGGAAAAATTCATGAACGGAGGTTATGTAACCCTGATTGTAGGTGGTGGATTATTTGCCGTAATGTATGTGTGGTTCCGTAGCAGGAAAATTAAAAACAGGTATGTTGAGTTTGTACGACTCGAACATTATATACCGATGATTCAGGAACTAAGTAACGACAGAACCATTCCTAAATATGCTACCCATCTGGTGTATATGACCAGTGCCAATAACCCAAAAGAAATTGAGCACAAAATCATCTATTCGATTCTAAACAAAAAACCAAAGCGCGCAGATATTTATTGGTTTGTACATGTGGATGTATTAGATGATCCATACACTTGTGAGTTTTCAGTAGAACATATCATTCCAAACGATATTATCCGCGTAGAATTCAGACTCGGTTTCCGCGTTGAACAACGCATTAACCTGATGTTTAGAAAAGTAGTGGAAGAACTGGTAAACAACAAAGAAGTAAATATTACCAGTCGCTATGAAAGTCTTGAAAAGAACAATGTGGTTGGTGATTTTCAATTTATTGTACTGGAAAAATACCTTAGTCAGGATAATGAACTTCCGTTCTTTGAACGTATCGTAATGAAGTTATATTTCTGGCTCAAAGAGATCAGTCTTGGCGAAGAAAGAGGTTTCGGACTCGATCCTAGTAATGTTACTATTGAAAAATTCCCGCTGATCGTAGCGCCTGTATCCCAGCTCAATTTAAAGCGGGTATATTTTGAAGGAAGTGAATTAGAATGACACATATTTCACCCCATGAATTAAAGGAATTGCGTGAGCAATCTGAGGTTTATTTGCTGGATGTCAGAGAACCTGATGAACATGCAGCATTTAATATTGGTGGCAGCCTAGTACCATTGGGTGAAGTTATCTCACTGCATCAAACCATCCCAACCGACCGCACAGTTATTGTGTATTGCAAAATGGGTATCCGAAGCCAGATCGCCATTCAAAAACTGGAAGAAAAATTCGGCTATACCAATCTCGTGAACCTAAGAGGGGGGATTGAGGCATGGAAAAGGATGTCGGATGGCTGATAGTGGATGGCTGATGTCGGATGGCTGATGTCGGATATGTTCGGTTATTAGTAGATAACTTAATTCTAGCACTAATATAGGCTTGTAGCTTGCGGCTTGTAGCTTGCAGCCAATTTTTCCGGACAACATTGATTTCAAAACATACCCTAACTACTATCTTCTGATTGCTTTTTTTACCGATCTTACAGTAAATAACTGTTTTGCTCATCCTGCTATACATCATATCGGGTATCATTGTGCTTTCACTAATTGCTTATCTGGTGCAGGAGCGATTTATTTTTAAACCAGAGAAACTGAAACAGGATTTTCGCTTTCAATATGATATTCCTTTTGAAGAACTTTTTTTTGAACCAGCTCCAGGTGTACGCATTAATGGACTTCATTTTTACAGACCCGAACCGAAAGGTTTGATACTTTATTTACACGGCAATACAAGAAGCATAAAAGGATGGGCCAAATGCGCCCGGGATTTTTATCGCTATGATTATGATGTGGTACTGGTAGATTATCGTGGTTTCGGCAAGAGCACTGGTAAACGGACCGAGAAAGATATGTTGTCTGATATGCAACATGTGTATGAAAAACTCTGCGAAAAATACCAGCAACACCATATCCTTGTTTACGGAAGAAGCATGGGCAGCGGCTTTGCCGCCAAACTTGCATCAGATAACCAGCCACGCTACCTTATTCTGGATGCACCTTATTATAGTTTTAAAAAAGTTGCTGAGAGATTTCTGCCCATTTTACCCATTCGGTATGTGCTTCGTTTTCATTTAAGAACCGATAAATGGATACAAAAAGTTAACTGCCATACTTATATCATTCACGGCACAAAAGACAGACTTATTCCAATTGCCCATAGTGAAAGACTCCAACAATTTAACCCGCACAAAATTACCCTTATACGCATCGAAGGCGGCGGACACAATAACCTGCCCTCCTTTTCGGAGTATCATAATTTTGTGAGAGACATACTGAAGTATTGAGAAATGGCGGATGGCAGATTTCGGATGGCTGATGTCTGATGGCTGATGTCGGATTTAGTTATTAGGCCTATACCGCTATTAAGTAATTATTGTACCTTGCATTTCCAAAAAATGTCAGACATCAGACATCAGACATCAGACATCAGACATCAGACATCAGACATCAGACATCAGACATCAGACATCAGACATCAGACATCAGACATCAGACATCAGACATCAGACATCAGACATCAGACATCAGACAT